>ERZ827469.1900-NODE-1900-length-17198-cov-3.942950_pt1 | contig 17198 bp, 21 predicted proteins | sample MGYA00519917_ERZ827469 | MGnify/ENA primary metagenome ERZ827469 (study PRJEB31778, sample SAMEA3449314) | human gut metagenome | biome: human gut; feature: human-associated habitat; material: faeces | place: United Kingdom | collected 2010/2012 ... | reverse complement strand
GGAGAACAAGGATGGTTTCCAGATAGTCCTCCCCGGACGCATGAAGTTTCATGTTGCGGTTCTCCCTCAAATTATCAGGCAATGCTCCAGCCCTCTGCCTGCTCACGGATTGTAATGAAACGGCGATAAAGACCTTCCTGCTGAACAAGTTGCTGATGTGTTCCTTTCTGAACAACTTGACCTTTATCCACCACTAAAATCTGATCCGCGTGTTCAATCGTTGCCAGACGGTGGGCGATAACGATAACCGTTTTTCCAATGGTCAATTCACTGATTGCCTGCTGGATCAGATGCTCATTTTCGGGGTCAATACTTGCTGTTGCTTCATCAAGAATGACAATGTTGGCATTTTTCAAAATGGCGCGGGCAATAGAAATGCGCTGTTTTTCTCCGCCAGACAGCGTAGAGCCGCCCTCACCGATCACCGTTTCATATCCATCGGGAAGAGCCATAATGAAGTCGTGGCACCGAGCCTTTTTCGCAGCTTCTATAATTTCTTCCTGCGTTGCACTTGGATTGCCGAAACGGATGTTGTTTTCAATGGTATCGTGGAACAAATAGACCTTTTGAAAGACCATCGAGATATTGCGGAGCAAACTGTCACAGGTCATGTTCTTCACATCCTCACCGCCTACTGTGACTTCGCCGCTGTCCACATCATAGAAACGGGCAATCAGGTTGCAAATCGTGGTCTTGCCGCTGCCAGATGGCCCTACAATGGCCGTAGTGCTGCCCTGGGGGATGGAAAAGCTGATATTCCGCAAAACAGGAACTTTATCGTAGGAGAATGTCACATCACGGAAAGCAATGTCTGTGTTCTGCAAAGAAATATCTTTCCCGTCTTTGTCTATAATGTCAGCGTGTTCAATGCCGTCCAGTTTATCCAGCGTAGCATCAATAACCTCCAATACATGGGCGGCGTTGTTCATGGCTTCCACACTTCCAAAGATCATAAAGGAGAACATATCCAGCATGAGCATGGTAGGAAGTTCCATACTGCCGTTATAGGTCAGCCAAGCGGCCACAGCTACAATGGCAATGGAGGCGGCCTTCAGCGAAAACAGGTGCAGGCAGTTGAAGGGCATATATTCCACTTCAATTTTGATGTTGATTTTCTTGCTGTCGTTGTATGCTTTGCGGATACCGGCAATAGATACGCCTTCCTGCTTAAAGGCTTTCACCACCTGCATTCCTCGCAGATACTCGATAGAACTTTCCACCATATCGTCCTGTGCCTTTTGATGGATAGGCGCGTTTTGGTGGCTGCGCGCCTCCAGCAGATGAAGAAACAGGGCTGACAGAAGGACACCAGCCAGAGCAATTCCTCCCGCCAGAGGGCTATAAAATGCAAGGAACAATATCAGGACGATAACGGTGATATAGCCATTAACAACGGTGTTGACCATATTCATGGCGAACATTTCCATAAACGAGAGGTCGGTTGTGGCCGCTGCGGACAGTTCTCCCATATTATTCTTACTGAAAAAGCCCAGCGACACCCGCTTCAAAATGTCTCCCAGCCGTATTCTCTCGTCAGCGGTTGCTTCATAACCGACACTTTCCTGCGTGATGGCTCGGAGATATGAGAACAGGTATCGGCCCAATACAGCTAAAATCATGGCCCCCAGCATGATCCAGATGTCCCGGCCCTCCAATGGTTTAACGCCACCCCAGTCATCCAGAACAGCACTCAGTCCCTTTGCAGCCAGCATAATAGGAATTGCGGTAAAAATGCTATGAATGAAAGCGTAGATAAACCCGATGTAAATACGCCGTTTATATTTTCCTGTCCATTGGATCAGTCGATTTACAATCCGAAACATATCAGTTACCTCCTTTCCCGGAACCGGCAGACCAGTTCTGTGCTCCGATATGCGCCTCCCACATATCCCGATAGAGAGAGTCGCCATCTAAAAGCTGCTGATGAGTGCCCGTATTCTCAACCTGCCCGTTTTGCAGGACAATAATCTGATCGGCATTTTTGATGGTGGACAGACGATGTGCGATGACCAGCAGCGTTTTCCCTTTTGTCAAAGCAGCGATAGACTGCTGGATTTTTTCTTCGTTCTCCTGATCGGTGAACGCGGTTGCCTCGTCCAAAATCACGATGGGGGCATTTTTCAAAATCATGCGGGCAATAGAAATGCGCTGTTTTTCACCGCCTGAAAGCCGGTTCCCTGCATCCCCGGCCATCGTGTCATAGCCATTGTCCAATTTCTGTATAAATTCATCACAGCAGGCGGCTTTTGCTGCCGCATATACTTCTTCGTCCGTAGCATCAGGGTTTCCCAGCCGGATATTTTCCTTGATGGAGCAGTTGAACAGGAAGTTATCCTGTGTAACAAAGCTGACAATATCGGCAAGTTGGGCCAGCGGCATACTGCGAATGTCCACACCGCCAATGGTGATTTTTCCATCGTTCACATCCCAAAAACGGGCAATCAGGCGAGCGATGGTGGACTTACCTCCACCGGACGGGCCGACAAGTGCCGTAAACTTTCCCTCCGGGATTTTCAGATTGATATGGGAAAGCACCTGTTTACCGCTCTCTTTATCACCTGTGCCCTTTAGGGTATAAGAAAACGAAACATTCTGGAGTTGAATATCTTTGGACTGCACCTCCACTGGTTTTCCAGTATCGGGCAGTTCTTCCACATGGAGCAGCTTGTCTACATCGTGTACGGCATACTCAACCGTTTTCGTTTCATTGACATAGGTGGTAAAGTTCATCAACGGACCTACAATCCCCAGCGAGAGGATCAGGCACATCACAAGGTCTTGCGGGGCCAGGCTGCCGGTCCAGTAGAGATACATACCAATCGGGAGCGTCCCCAGGAAGGTGGATGGTAACACCGCAGAAATAAAATTCATCAACTTCCAGGTGCTTTGATACCATTTGAGGGTGTAGTCCTTGAAAGATTGAACCGCCTTTGCAAACTTTTCGTAGGAACTGGAGGACTGATTAAACGCCTTGATCACTTCAATGCCCTCCACATACTCCACGATCACGCCGTTTACATAGTTGTTGGACTCCATGTAATCGGCATAGAGCTTATTAAAATTCTTCATCATCATGGCAAAGGCGATAAAAGCGAGAGGTACAGTCACCAGCATAGCCAGAGCCATACGCCAGTCAATGCAGACCAGATAAACAAAGACTGCCACGGGGAGCAGCAGGTTGGAGATACACTCCGGGATCATGTGGGCCAGAGGCAGCTCAATCGTTTCTACCCGGTCTACCAATACGCTTTTCAGCTTACCCACAGACTCGCCGATGACTGTCCCCAACGGCGCTTTCATCAGCCGCTGGGCAAGGGTCAAACGAATATTCTCCAAAATGGTGTAGGCAGATATGTGGGACAGGCTCGTTGAAATACCATAAAGCAAGAAGCGTATCGCATAAGCGCCAAGTCCGATCCAGCACCATTTCCAAACCTCTGCCATCACAGGTGAACCGCCGATAAAGAGCGTGATAATTTGGTAAACACTCCAATAGGATATCAGTCCGGCAACCACACTGATGATTGCACATAAAACGGACAGGACAATCTTGCCCCGGCACTGTGAAGCAAAGGAAAACACAATAGAAATCCAGCTTTTCTGCTTCATTTCCTTTCCTCCTTTAGCAAAAAATTAGAGAGCACCAATCTCTTTGGTACTCTCTAAGTATTACAGGTATTCAATTTGTCTGCCACTCTGCGAAGCCTCGTTTTGCTCCATTTAGATTTTTATTTTTCGATATTCCAGCGGTGTTTTCCCTTTGACTTTTTTGAACGCTTCGGAGAATTTGCTGGTGTTCGTATAACCGACTTTTCCGGCAATCACTGTGATCGATTCATCCGTTTGTGTGAGAAGGGACGCCGCCAGATCCATCCGATAATTCCGCATATAGGTATAAATAGCGGCGCCATACACACCCTTAAAGCACTGCTTTAGGGCAGAAGTAGAAATATCAAACTTTTCAGAAAGTTCCTCCATCGTGAAATGGCGCTCCGGTTCATTCGTCATAAACGACATGATCGCTTTGACCTTCTCCACCTGCGTCTTATAAAAGTAGGGACGCTCCACGCCTAAAACTGTAGGGTCTACCGTCTTGAGCGTAACTAATAACTCTAAAATTTTTACCCTGAGATATTCCAGCCGGATATTATCAGGCACTTGGTACAGTTCTGAGATTACATGATCGGGGACGGAGTTTCCATGCATGATGAAAGGGCGTGTTTTCAGGGCAAATTGCTGCTCAATCTGTTCCAAGTCAATGGAAAACAGGGGCAGGAGATTACCCAATCCCTCTACCGCTTCGGGAACAGAAATCGTAATTGTGATCCCGTGATAATGGCTTACGGGAAAGCTACAATGATTGTTTTCGGTAACCGAACTATCCAGCATAATATCCCCGGACGCAAGATAAAGATAAGCGCCGTTGCTGACCTCCCACTCAATGCGGCCCTCTCTGCAATGATGAATGGAGATATTGTGAGTGTTGTCAAAGCGCCTTGGCGGGCAGCTCGCCATATGAAAATCATTATACATGACACCTATTCCAGGATATACTTCATAATAGGTTGCAGTTCCGTCTCCTGTTTCATTTTTCATTTGGTAGACCGAGCAGGATTCATCCCGGCAGAGCAAATTCATATTTTGCTGCGAGAAAAACAGGTCGCTTTTATTCAAACTGGGATCACCTCGATTCTATAAAAAAATTTTGGAGGCGCTTGAGCCCTGCGGCATCCAGTGCATATTGTTCCTGTACCATACCATGCTCCAAATGCAGAACATGCGTACAACAACTGACAATCAGCTCATAATCGTGGGTGATAACAAGAGAGGTCTTTCCCATCTCCTGTATCGTTATAAGTTCATCGGCTACTTCCTTCATGTGCTGTAAATCCAGACCGCTGGTAGGTTCATCCAACACTAAAATTTTACGATCAGAAACAAGGGCGGTGGCAATCGCCACCCGTTGCTTCTGACCGCCGGAGAGTGCCATCGGGTGTCGCTCCTTAAACTGTAACAAATCCAATCGGTCAAGAACTGCATCCGCCTTGTCGGTAGCCGGTTCCGCCATGCTGATGAGCATTTCTTCCTCTGTGCTTTCCGTAAACAACTGATGGTTAACATCCTGCATGACCATATAGCAGAGGGACAGTCTCTTTTTTCTATTATACGGCTTCCCGTCCACTTTCACAATGCCCTTGCAGTGTTTCTCCAGACCACAGAGGCAGCGGGCCAGAGTGGATTTTCCCGCTCCGTTATGGCCGATTACTGCAATCACACCCGCCTGTGGCAGCGAAAGACTGTCAATATCCAGCGCATCCCTCTGCTTTGTATAAGCAAAATGAAAGTTCTCACATTCGATAGAACCACTGCTTGCAACAGGATGTGCTGTCACAGGGAACGCGCCCAGGTCAAAAGGCCGCAGCCCCATTTCTGCCTGTTGCGTCACGGACAGTTTAAGTGCATCCAGAGCCGAGTAATCTTTTTCAATTTTCCCATCTTTTAGATACACAACACGGTCTATCAACTCTTTCAGATAATAGAGCCGATGTTCCGCAATAATAACTGTTTTTCCCTGCTGTTTCCAAATCTGGATCATCCGGCGCAAATCTTTTGTGGCTGACATATCCAGATTAGAAGATGGTTCGTCCAGCACGATGATGGGCGGGTTACTGGCCGACACAGAGGCACAAGCAATTTTCTGCTTTTCTCCGCCGGAAAGAGAAAAGATATTTTTCCCCAGCAGATTGTCCATATCAAACTGCTCCGCAGTTGATTTCACCCGCTGAATGATTTCTTCTTCAGGCAAACCCTGATTTTCACATCCAAAGGCCAGTTCGCTGGTAGAGTCCACCGTAAAAAACTGTGTACGGGGATTTTGAAAAACGCTCCCCACATATTTCGCTGTTTCATAGAGTGGAAGTCTGCTGATGTTCTTGCCATCCAGCAGGACTTCGCCGCTTAACTCGCCCTCATAATAATTCGGGATCAGCCCATTCACCAACCGGGTCAGGGTTGTTTTTCCGCAGCCAGATTGCCCACACAAAAGGATAACTTGCCCGTCCGGGATGATTAAGTCAATGTTTACAAGCCCACCGGCATCCGTTCCCCCGGCATATCGAAAATTGATATTGCGAAGTTCAATCATAGACTCCTTCCTCCTAACAAATAAAGAAACCGACCCAACAGGGTATCGCCAGCAGGAAGAAGAAAATGTCCAAAGGCCCAAAGCCAATTTTGCAAATATTTGTCCGTTTCTGCGGCGCTCCAAGCCCTCGCGTGAGAGCCGCCGCAGACAGTTCTTCTCCGATTTTGGCAATCGACATCATCAGAGGAACCACCCGGTATTCCAGCATCTTCATAGGACTGCGGAAGGTAGTGATGCCACGCATCTTCATAGCGTCCCGTATGGCTGCATATTCCTCTTTGACTGTGGGAAAGAAACGGAATACCACCGACATAGGGATTACGATTTTTTGTGGAATGTGCATCTTCTCCATCGCAGCAACAAATTCACTGACCGTTGTCGTACTCACCAAATAATATCCCATGATAAATCCGGGGAGCATGTGCGTATAGATCCCGACCGCGGCTCCCAGGATAAAATTCCATGTGCCAGTGAGCAGCGGTAATACTGTTAATTCCAAAGTAAACAAAATAGCGTATGTAACTGCAAATCTGGCTGCGGCCACCCATTTCCTTGAAAGGAGCAGGAACACAATCGGGCACGCCATGAGGCACGGGCGAACCAGGTTCATAAATCCACCCGTGCCGCCGGTAATCATAATGGTGCTGACTGTAACAGTCAAAAACAGTTTTGTCCTCGGATCGGTGGGAATAACGGCTTTGCTTTCAAATTTTAGCGTTCCAACCGCCGCATCCATCAGGCAATCCCTGCCTTTTCAAAATGTTTCTTCAATACGGCCTTGCCAAGAAGTGCGCCCAAAATTCCACCGATAAATGTGACAACAAACAGAACCGGATACATCCAGCCAGGGGTATAGGACATGAGCGTGTCTACATATTCCTGTCCGTAGCTGCTTACAAGTGAAGCAAAGAAAGTGTCACGAGTTAAGAACATCCGGCTCACATATCCCATAATCCAAAGGGAAAACACCCCGTTACCAAGGAGCGTACACTTCCAACTTTGATATTTTCCGGCTCGCAAAATGACATCGCCCAGGACACCAAAGATGATGCCAAAAATCAGAACCAACACACCGCTGCCCATGATTAAATTCAGCAAGCCAAGGATAATGCCGGTCAGGGATACCATGCCAAACTTTTTGACCTTTGTTAAGTACAGCATAAAGGGAATACCGCACAGGATGGGGCATACCAATCCTAACAGCGGGATAAAGATAGGGATATACCCCAGCATCATGCCCGCAAAGAAAATGACAAAATAAATGGCGGTGAAAATACCTATGTTGATAAGGTCTTTTGCCTGTAATTTGTTACTTTTCGATTCCATTCTCTACATACCTCCATTGTGGTTAGGCTCTGCTAACCCATTTCGCTAAAAAAGTGCGAAACAGGATTTCGCATATTTGGATTCTATCATAAGTCAATTAGGTTATGCCACTCTGGATGGTTTGAAAATGCTCCATTTGGTTTTGTATTTGTCTCAATCGGTTCCCATTTATTTACATCTAAAAGCTTAATTTCCCTGATTCATTTCCTTCATGCAACACTGTTTGAGTACCATCAGTTTCATTTTTAGTTGCATATATATTATGAAATGCAGAAGTACTGTTCATAAAAAGCTCCTCTCACGACTCTTCCAAAGCAATTGGGCTTTGAAAAGTAACTACATACCAACTATTTTTCTAACTGTATTCGCTGTCCTTATCGTTAATTTTGTACTGATATTTGCATTTGCTGTTTTATACCACCAATTTGTTTTTTGATAATCTTTTCGACTAAAAGACCAGAATACCGTTCCCTTGTATTCCTTTATCTTTTCCAATCCCTCTTTGGGCTCTCCGATTTCACTATATACATCTTTGAATGTAATAGGTGGCATGATAAAAATTAGATTGTCATAAATCTCTTGGCTTTCATCGCCCCACCAATCGGGCGCATGATGTAAAATGTCCTCAAGTTCTTCCTTTGATATGACAAAAACAGGGATATCTAAACCGAACTGATTTTTAATCATTTTCTCAATCCGGCTTGTAATCTTAATGGTATCAGCTGCATCACTTGAAAAAATCACATTGCCGCTGTTCAAATAGGTTTTGATCTCTACAAAATCAAGTTTTTCAAAGCCTTTTTAATTCTGCCATTGGCACTTTGTTTTTACCGCTTATATTGATACCTCTTAAAAAGGCAACATATCTTTTCGTGTCCATACACTCCTCCACAACTTCTGCACTATCGCTTTTACTTAATATGCCAAATCAACCTTTCCAAAAACCGTCTAATACTCCCGCGAGCCGCGTCGGTGCCTGCTGGTTGACTTCGTGTCCGCTTCCGGATATCACACTCAGACTCGCATGGGGAATCCTCTCCGCCAGTTCCTCAGACGCCTTTTTATTGGCCGCATCCTTCTCTCCGCAAAAAATTAAAGTGGGGCAGGTGATGCTTCCGAGCTTCATACTGAAATCAAGCTCGGCCATAGTCTTAGACAACTGAATGAAATTCTTTTTCGAGAAGCCCATCGACTCAAAGGATTTGCTCGGCATCAAGCGAAATATGGCATTCTGAACTGCCAGGAGTTTCTTCGGCATCACATACTGAGTACCGATGAGCACCAACGACTTTACTTTCTCAGGATGGTCGATAGCATAGTTTAGAGCGAGAATTCCGCCGAGAGACAGCCCGCATAGATTCATCCCATCGGACTCAGTCTCACAGCAACGGCAAAACGCCGCATAGAGATTATTATAATTGCATTCCTGCCCGTGGACCAGGGCTGGCAGATTGGGACACATCACCTTTTCTGTCAGACTCATATTGGAAATGACCTGAGCCCAGCTCTCCGGCGTCTGACCAAGTCCGTGTATGAAAATATATGCCATCGCTTTTACCTCCTTGAGGGTACTCATAGTTCTTATCCTTCGTTTGCGCTCCTTGCCTCAGTAATAGAAGATCGTCGAACCGCAAACATAGCCGCAATCCCAGCTCATATATTCGTCGCCGCTAAAATGCGATACCGGATGCTTGAAACGAAGACCAATACCAAATTCTATAGGCGCAAAGAGTTCATCGGTATCAACCATTTCAACCTCAAGGTCCTCCGGCACGATGTTTCTGCCGTAAACATCCTCGTCCGTATACATCTCAATCTGATCAGCAGGGGCGGAGAGAAATTTTCCGCATAGCAGGAATGCTACCTCCAAAGAACGCAGCTCATCTTCGTCGCATTCCTCTTCCGATAAGTCATACTCCTTTTTATGGACCTGAATCTTCGTTGAATCCACTCCAAGCGAGTCTAAAAAATCTCTCTGTTCTTTAGTCAGTTTGGAAAGCAAGATCCGGTTGGCCTCTTCATCGACCGCAAAGGTTTTTTCCACATAAAGCGCCTTCGTTTTCTCTACATCAATATCCAGTTTCTAAGGATAAAAGTTAAATTCCATCGTTTCCTCCTGCGAAAATTTATTCTTATTTTTTGTTTTGCCAATTTGGCTTACAAGCTGTAAGCCGATTATATCAGCCTCTTAGGAACTGCTTGCTGACTAATATGTTAAAACCAACCCACTTTTTCATCTCTGAATTGAGGCTTATCTCCATATTGATACGGGTCATAGTTATTGGTGTTACAACCGAACTCTTTGAGAAACAAGATTTTGTTGTCGTTTGTCCACTCAATAAGGGAAACTCCGTCAAACGCTTCAACCGTTCCATTTTTCAGTTGATTTTTAAAGTACCATTCGACTATGGTCTTATTTTCTTTGTGAAAGAACTGTTTTATATCCCATTGAAGAACGGTGCCACGAGTATTCCATTCATCAAACCAAAGTTTGATTTTTTCAGAGCCATGATACTCCGGTCCCCAGCTTTCAATATAGACGGAATTATCCGCAAACATCTCGGAAATACCCAAGTCTTTCTTCTGCAGCCACATATCAAACCATAAACGGATAATCTTTTCTCTTTCATTCACAATCAAACACCTCCACATCTTCCACTTTGATTTTCCTGCACGCAAACACGGCAGTTACTCACTTTTTTTCAATGTCATCGTGAACTCCCGGATCATCTCGCGATCCAACTCGCCAATCTCATCACGCGCATTGCCTTTGCGGGTAATATATGTATCGTCACCGGTTTCCAGATACCCGTATAACTGCATATACGGATCATAGCCGGCATCTTTCAAAGCCTTGACGATTCGATCCATACGGACTCTGAATTCCTGATTATCCAAGGAAACCGCCTCCGTTATACCATTCTTCGGCTTCTTTTCTTCGTTCATCATACTCTTTCATCTCTTCCTGTGTGGCCGGACGGACCTGATGCTTACCACAATCAGGGCAGTCTGTCACATTCTCTTCATCCGATGCAAATAAATATCTGCACGCATCACAAGCATAAATCATTTCTTATTCCTCCGTTACCTCCGCATAATTGTACTCCAGCAGATCCTCCACCTGACAGCCCAGTACCTTGGATAAGGCGGTCAGCGTGCCGCCGGTGGCTCTGTTAATGTCCATTGCGCGGTTATCATACTCTTGTAGGGTCCTGAGATTTACCCCCGACCTTTCTGCCAGTTCCTTCTGTGAATAGCCGCACGCCTTCCGCAGCATCCGCAGCTTTGTTGGCAGCTTTTTTCTGCGGGCAATTGCATTGACGGTATCCACAAACTTGAGTTCGGACGCCTCGTGAAGGGTTGGATACATTTTCCGGATTTCCGTCATCGATACAATCTGGGACATCTCACGGAACGAGACACCCGTATACCACTGATAGAATGCCACGATCCATCCGCACCAGTATTCCGGAGAACGGTCATACTCGGCTTCTGCATCCGGCAGCTCCATATCAGCTCCGCTCTTTCGCACGACCTCCATAGCAAGCTCCACACCGGACATGCCGGAGACAACTTTCGGTACGCCCTTCGCAAACTGTCCGGCCAGATCACTGACCAGGAACATATCGAAAAACTCATTGATCTCAAAATGGCAGGTATTGACCGCATAATCCATCATTTCGCCAAGGTTATTCATAGCGTCAGACAAATATTGTTCATCGTAAGCGTGGGTCATCTGGGGTCAGCTCCTCTCTTAAGATATCTCTCATATACAGGCCATTCAGGTCGTCCTTTTCAAGTTCTGCTCTATAGGCCGCTCTCGCCTCATCATCGCGAGCCTTGCGCTTGGCATAATATTCGGTATTATCTACACCCACATAGGAGATAAACTGGATCGCATCAAACGCCGCAGGGCTTTTCAGCACGATCTGCTCACCCAGTTTTCCAAGACGCATGGCGTAAGACAGCTGGTTCAGCGATATTTCATTTCCGATAAAGGCTCTGGCAAAGGAAAAATAGGAATCATCTGCACGGTAGCCAATGATCACATCATACTCAGACAGATCCAGCAAATAGTTCTTTTTCAGCCAGTCAATGCTGCGCTGCTGTATGGGGGAGGAAACTCGGATTTTTCTGTGAGTAACAAGAAGCGCCAGCCAGTGCAGGATGGTATACTCCGATAGGTGCAGCACCTTCAGCTTGCTCAGATCCATCTCATACTGGTTACAGTATCCGTCGATATTCTCGCTGCACGCCCATTCCTTGGCCAGCTCCAAATGTTCTGTACAATAAAAGCCACGGCCATAGTCGTTATATGTTTTCCCTTTCCCATATACAGGCTTTTTTATGATCTCAGGGGATCCGTGGTATAAAATCGTCTTCATCGCCATGCTCCTTTCTACGGATATAATTCGTCTTCAGCTATATTATACGCATTATATCCGTAGAAATCAAGTATCAGAAAACATTTTCTCAATATCTGCTGTCATTCTTCTGAGAAGTAAAGGAAAAGCGGTCTTGAAATGTATTTCAAAACCGCCGTTGAAAATGCAAATTGAGAGCACAGATCCAAGGAAGTTCCCTTAGGTGCTGCTTGTCTGTTTTTTGAAAGAAACGGTTCCCGAGATACAGGCAGCGATACTGGCCACCACATGGCTAACCAATACTGCAACCCAAATTCCGTTAAGTCCAAAGCCCACATAGTAAAGTAAATAGGACAGAGGAATCCGAACCACGATGTAATAAAAGATCATCAGGAACATACTCTTTGAGGGTTTCCCCATACCGTTAAGAGCGCCGAGATAGCAGTTTGTAACCGTATTCAGGAGATACCCGATGCTGACAATCAGAAAATAAGTTCCGACAATGGCCGCCACATCATCGCTCTTAACGAAGAGGCCGGAAAGCTGCTTTGAAAAGCCAATCACAAGCGCTGAAAGAATCACAAGCAGTCCACATCCATACCCCAAGGCACATTTTAAATAATCCTTGGCTCGGTCATATCTCTTTCCGCCAACACACTGTCCGATAATGGTTGTCAAAACCATATTCAGGGCCATAGCCGGATAAAAAACGATAATCTCCAGTTTCCCGGCAACTCCATAGGCAGCGATGGCCGTTATACTGTATGTACTGACGAGAGCTGTAAGAAAAGTTGTGCTGACCGCCGGAATACTCTGCTGGATAACCGATGGAACCGCTTTCTGAACCAACGGGAGTATGTCAGACTTATCAAACTCAGAAATCTTGAATGTAAACAATTTCTTCTTTTTGAGATAGACCAGCATAAACAAGAGGCAAATTGTTTCTGAGAGCAGGGTCGCAATCGCAGCGCCATTGAATCCAATGAAATGGATGAAAATAGGGTCCAGAACCGCATTCAGGATCGTCGTTGTCAGCATGGCTATCGCTTGGAACATCGAATTCCCAAAGCTGCGCAAAACGGCGGCAAAATAGCAATACAGGTAAATTGCAATGTATCCTAACACATAAACGGATAAGTAGCTGTATGCCATATCATAGGTTTCAGCCGGAGTATTTAAGGCACTTAGAATACTTGGAAGCAGAAGTTCCAGTATGACCGTCACAAGAACGGAAAAGACGACTGCCACACAGAAAGAGGTGGCGATCAAACTTTCCGTCCGCTTTTTGTCCTTTGCCCCAATGGCTTGTGAGAGCAAAATAGACACCCCGTTTGTCGCTCCCATAGCCACAGAGGTCAAAATCAAAATAATCGGGGTTGAGTTGGTCAGAGCTGCATACGCAGTTTCTCCCAATAAGTTTCCGATCCAAAGGCTATCCACAAGGTTATACATCATATTCAAAAACATGGCGGCAATCATCGGGAGCGCCATTGTCATAAGGCAACGCCTCGTATTTCCACCGATAAAATCAATTTTTGTTGGCATAAGAGTACCTTCCTTTCCGTTGTAAGTGAATGAATATTATTCATTATCAAGCCTTTGAAATACCCCTACCAAACTCAGTAGGGGATACTTCAAAGATGCAGCGCATAAATTAGAAACGCCCGAATCCGATTTGCTTTTTCTTTCTGATCCGCACCGTCTTCCAGCAAAATACCAAGCTGTCCATAAACGCAAAACATCGCGGCTGTCGATAAATCTTCAAGCTGAATTTCGCCCTTTTCCTTAGCCTTCAGTAGCAGCTTTTCTACGATGGGAACCAGCTTCTCGCTTGTTTTGAGTGAAAGCTGATTATGGAACTTTTTGTTTTGAGGGCCATGGAAAACAGCGTAATATTTTGTATTCTTATCTTCCACAGTAGTCGGCATCTTCTCAATAAATTCTTTTAGAGGGATGTCACTGCTTTCTGCTAACTCTGCAAACTGAGCCACCAGTATATCGGCATACTGATCAATGGCACTATCAAACAATACTTCTTTGGATGGGAAGTAACGATAGCACAATCCCTGGGCTACTCCGATTTCCTTTGCGATATCTGTAATCGTCGTTTTTTCGTAGCCTTTTTCGCCAAACAATCTGAGAGCGACATCAAAGATCTCTTGCTTGCGCTCTTCCGGCTCCTTTGTAATCCGCATATCAGGACCTCCTTTCCTTTAGGATATCATATCCGTCCTAAAAAATCAATGAATGAACATCAATCATTTTTTGCCCATAGCAATGCAAGCAGTATTTCCTATCCGCTCCCACGATACATCACGGAAACGCTCTGAAAGCATCGAAACCATTTCTGCTTCAGAATATATTTTGACATCGCCTTCTTTGCTATGCCGCATATAGAAATTCATGATCGCGCGCCCTACAAGGGGCTGCCAACAATCTCCCATCAGGAAAGTGCCTCCCGGCTTCAATACCCGGTATACTTCCCTTAATACATTTTGCGGTGCAGGATAATGATGGAACGAGTCGTTGCAGTACACAACATCGAAAGCATTGTCCGAGAAAGGGAGTGACTCGCTGTCTCCTAATATCAGCTTGACTTGTTCCGGCAATTTTGACTTGGCAACAGCAAGCATTTTCTCGGATAAGTCGATGCCGCACAGTTCTTTATGGGTATCCTCCTGCAAAATGAGTTTCAGCATCTCTCCCGTCCCGCATCCTAAATCCAGAGCAGACTGAAACGGAATATGTGACAGCTTTTCCAACAGGACGGGATAAAGAGAACGGGCGTGCTGGCCTTTCATATCTTCGTCGTAGGTAGCGGCCTGTCGATTAAATGCTGCTTTTGATTTTTCCTTAATGGCATTCATAGCTCTGCCTCCTTTCCATCCATTAGTATAGCACCTTTTTTTGAAATGTCAATGAATAATATTCATTCATTTATTGCCCGCTGATATTTTTTCTTCATTCATTCTGCTGAGCAATCGTCCTGGATCCTTTAAAACTGAAGAGTGGCCACTGTTGGAAGTGGTCAGGAAATGGATTGCAAAGAAAATAAGCAGCAGCACAGATAGGTGAAAATCCAATCGTGCTACTGCTTGTCAATGAGGGAGGAATTCCCTTCTATTCTTCTTTATGAGCATTGTAAGCATCCTTCAGATGCTTGAAGGACTCCTGGCTGATTACATGCTCCATCCGGCAAGCATCCCGCTCTGCTGACTTCGGATCAACACCCACTTCAGTAAGTAAATCCGTAAAAAAACAGTGCTTTTCATAGGTCCGCTCGGCAACTTCCCGTCCTAACTTAGTCAGATGGAGAAAGTGATCTTCATCCATTGTAAGAAAGCCGCCGTCCCGCAAGGTAGCCACTGCATGGCACACGCTGGGCTTTGACACCTCCATGTGCCGGGCCACATCTACGGAGCGCACCATACCGAGCTGCTTTTGGAGAATAAAGATGGCCTCCAGATAGTCCTCCCCGGACGCATGAAGTTTCATTACTACCTCCGATCACGCTGAAATTTTCTGTTCCGCATTCCACATAGCAGCATACTTTCCGCCTTTAGCCAGCAATTCATCGTGAGTACCGGCTTCAGCAATCTTTCCGTCAGATACCACAAGGATTTGATCTGCATTTTTGACGATGGAAAGGGTATGAGCAATCATTACCACAGTCTTTTTCTCTTTCAGCAGATTGGCGATGGCCTGTTTAACTGCCAGCTCGTTCTCGATGTCAAGAGACGCTGTTGCCTCATCCAAAAGCAGGATCGGGCTGTTTTTCAGGATAGCGCGGGCGATTGAAATTCGCTGACGCTCACCGCCAGAGAGAAGGTTTCCGTTCTCGCCGGTCGGCGTATCATATCCCTTTTCCATCTTGCGGATGAAGCCGTCACAGTTGGCCTCCCGGCAGGCAGCCTCGATTTCCTCATCCGTGGCCTCGGGGCGGGCGTGCCGGATATTCTCACGAATGGTATCATCAAAGAGAAATACATCCTGATCTACCATAGAGATTTGTTCCAGTACACGCTCTGCGGCCACATGGTTGATCGGTTTGCCGCCGATTGAAATGGTTCCTCCATTCGCCTCGTAGTATTTTGCAATCAGGTTCAGAATGGTGGATTTGCCGGAACCGGAGTCCCCGACAATGGCAGTGAGCTTCTGGTCTGGCACCGTAAAGGTGGCGTGTTTCAGCACCGGCTCTCCGGGTACATACGAGAAGTCCACACTGTCGAAGGTGATTTCATGGGTGGCCGTTTGAAGCGGCTCCATACTGCCAGTTTCCTCTGGTTCATTCATCACACCTAGGATTTTGTTTTTGGAAATCATCAGGTTCTTATAACTTGTCAGGTCTACAAAAATAGAGTTTGCCAGCTTTGCACAGAACAAAGGCAGCATACAGATCAGAAGATAAGATACTGTATCCAGTGTTCCGGCAGCCCAGGGCGCATAAGCTGTCCAGATAACAAGCGGGCAGGACAGCCAGCTTAAAATGCCAAATCCAGCGCCGATAGGAAGGACTTTCGCTTCATACACAAAGCTGATCCGGCAGAACTCCCGCATGGCGTTGATAACGGTTTTATTCTTCAAACCACCTACGCCATAGGCCCGGAAAGTTTGAATACCAGACACATACTCCACAATGCTGCTGACGTTCTCCGCGCAGATGTCGTTCTTCTCCTGGCCGTATTTCCGGACCATGCGGAAGGATAGCCACAGGCCGGGAATCAGCAGCAGATCCGCCGCCAGCAGGATCAGCCCGGCGGGGACGTAGACAGTCATGACAAACACGATCAGCATGAGGGAAAGGGCGAAGCTCTTCGCCAGGTCCCCGATCTTATGGGTCAAAATCTTTTCATAGTTATTGACGTCGCTGGTGATAGTGTTGATGTAGTCGCCGGTCTGCCCCTGGGTAAACCGGGATAACGGGATGCGTTTGAGATGGTCCCCCATGAAGAGGCGGATGTTCCGGCTGACCTCCGCACCGCCGATTTGGGCCTTGGTATAGCCATAACTGTAAATCAGGATACGGAGCAGGAAGATCCCGGCAATCACCCCGGTCAGCACCAGGGCCTGATCCATGTCGAACTGACCAGACCACAAGAATTGCATCACCGCATAGAGCAGCATGAAGAGGCTGCCGGAGAGCATGCCTTCCAGCACAGTCCCTGCAACACCGATATAGAAATTGCGGTTCTTCTTCAATACCGCATGGCCCAGGCCACTCTCTTCGGCTCCTATGGTGCCATTCACCTTGTACTCACGCATTGCCCTCGCCCCCTTCCTGCCGATAGGTGATGTTCCGGGCCTTTTCATAGTCCTCCCAGGCCTTCCGGTAGTAAGCGTTCTTTCGGCGAACTTCCTCATGG
>ERZ827469.1895-NODE-1895-length-17237-cov-3.063846_pt1 | contig 17237 bp, 16 predicted proteins | sample MGYA00519917_ERZ827469 | MGnify/ENA primary metagenome ERZ827469 (study PRJEB31778, sample SAMEA3449314) | human gut metagenome | biome: human gut; feature: human-associated habitat; material: faeces | place: United Kingdom | collected 2010/2012 ... | reverse complement strand
CCGCACGGGCTGTGGAACGGTCTGCCATCCTGCCAGATCACACCGATGCTGGCGCACCGATCACACGCCCCGTCCCTTTCTCGAACAGGACCTTGAGCGTCATGCTGTGGGCCCCGGGGTAATACGTCGCATGGTTCGGAGGGGTGAGCACGACGGCGTCGAAGTCCGCACCTGCCCGACGAGCCGAAGCCGACGTCGCGCCCGTTGCGGCGATGGTCAGATCGAACAGCTTGAGCACCGACGTCCCGAGCGTTTTGCCGTAGGTTCGCGGGCGCCCTGCGATATTGTCCGCCGCCAATCGGCCTTGCTTGTTCGCAGGGCCCGCGAGCGAAATCAAGGAAGCCTCGCCGGTGACGGCATCGCTCACCTCGATCGCGTCCCCTACCGCGTAAATGCTCGGATCGCTCGTACGCATATGCTCGTCGACTTTGATGGATCCACGGGCGCCGAGCTCAAGCCCCACGTTCTTCGCAAGCGAGGAATCGGGCACGACGCCTACGGCAAGCACCACCATATCGCAGGAGATCGGGTCATGCTCGGCGGTGAGAACGCGCACGGCACTGCCTACGGCGCCGCCATCCTCCTCGACGCCTTCGATATGAGTGCCCAGGAGAAGCCTGACGCCTGCATCGCGCAAACGGTTATGGATGATAGCCGCCATATCGGGATCGACGGGCTTCATAACCTGGGCGCCGCGCTGGACGACGGTCACCTCCATGCCGAGGTCGCGCAGGTTTTCGGCCGTTTCCAAGCCGATGAAGCCGGCTCCGACGACCACAGCGCTTCGCACACCCTCGGCATCGATGAAATCCTTGATCGCGTAGGCGTCCTCCACCGTGCGCAGGGCGAACACCCGCGAACCGTCGACCCCGGGAATGTCGGGGATCACCGGACGCGCACCCGGGGAAAGCACGAGGACGTCGTAGGCCTCTTCGTAGATAGAGCCGTCGGCGAGGCGGCGCACGCGAACCCGCTTGTTATCCCGATCGATGGAGACGACCTCCTGGCTCACGCGCACATCGACGGCGAAACGCGTTTTAAAGCTCTCGGGCGTCTGCAGCGTCAACTTCCGCTTGTCGGTGATGACGCCGCCGACGTAATAGGGCAGCCCGCAATTGGCATACGACACATACCCCGTTCGCTCGATCATGACGATCTCGGCCGCCTCGTCGAGCCTGCGCAAACGCGCCGCCGCGGACGCCCCTCCCGCGACTCCTCCTACGATCACGACCTTCATCGGGGATCACCTCCGCGAACCAACTCCCCCGACCAACGGCCGATGCCGCCCATGTTCGTGACGGCATCGTAGCCCATGCGCTCGAGCTCGCGACACGCCATGGCGCTGCGCGAACCCGACAAACAGTAAAGGAACAAGGGCGTCTTCTTGTCAGGCACCGCCTTCGCGACGCGATCGATCACGTTCACCGGCACGTTGTACGAGCCGGGAATATGCCCGTTTCGGTACTCGTCCTGGCTCCGAACATCGATGATGACCGAGTCTTCCGTCTCTCGCGCCTGCGCGACGCCTTCGTTTACACCGTCTCCGAACAGCGAGCCGAACAATCCCATCTCTTTCTCCTACAGCTTGATCCGTCATGAATCCCGTTATCGATATGCGCCCGGTTGCGGCACCGGGCAGTCGAAGGTCCCGTTACGGCGAAAGAGCCTCCGATTCCGCGGCAAAGGGGGAAACGCGGATCGATCAGGCTCTTTCGTCTGTTCACAGTCTTCGTCTTCGCAGATCACAGATTACCGATGCGCGCGCACGCGGTCTGTAACCAAGTCACATAACGCGGAAATTCACGAACGCGAGGGACGAGCGGCTACGCGTCAACGGCGAACGGCGAATTCTCAACGCACGATGAGCGGCAGCAGCTACCGTCGAAATCAGTCGAGGAAGCCCTCGTTCACGGCAAGGCCCAAGCTCTGCGCGATGGCGCGCAGCTCGTCGTCGGTGACATCGTTGAGAAAACCATCGGACCCGCCCGCCATCAAGCGCGCGGTCTCGTAAATCTCCGCGGCTTTCACAATGGCGTGCATCCTTCCGAACGTGTCGTCGAAGCTCTCGCCGGCGCACAGAAGCCCGTGATGAGCCCAGATAACCGCCGAATAGGCCGCCATCTCCCGCGCCGACGCGCGCGCCAAATCGAGCGACCCCGGAACCTCGAAACCCACCACGCCGACGCCCTCGGGAAACACCATGACGCATTCGGTCATCGCACGCCACAATGTCCGCGTCACCGTGCGCGCATCGAGCGGAAGGATCTTCGTCAGCGCGACGATCGGAGTCGGGTGGGCGTGGTAGAGCACGCGCGCCGCCCCGTCAGTCGCCCGAGCGCGCGCCGCGTGAATGAGCACATGCCCTGCGAACTCGCTGGTGGGACGCCCTCCCCCGCGCATGCCCCAACGCACGCGGTAAGCGCCACCTGAAGCGTCGATCTCCACGATCCCCACCGCAGCCTCGACATCACAGGCCACGTTGCGCATGTAGGAACCCGTCGCCGTCACCAGGAAGAACGACCCCGCAAGCGAGCTCGCCCGCACGCCCAGGTCGACCCACGCGCGAGGCTCTTCGCAAAAACGAGAGCAGGCGAAGCGCACCTCGTCCTCGTTCAAACGATAGCTCGCGTTTCCGCCGTTGCGCTCGTGCCACCCCTGTGTCCAACCATCGTCGCACATGCGAACGAACCCGCGAACGAACTTCGCATCTTCAAGTGCTGCGGCGGACACCTCTTCGCAAGGCACGCTCGCCACGCATCCGAGAGCGCTTTGATCGCCTTCGGCAAATCCCATGAAAGGCTCCTATCTCCAAGTCGTTGCGTTTCCTCCTGAGTCGGGTGACGGAAATCCACCGACCTCGACCGCAGTCGTTCGAGGCGCGCTCGAGCGGCGAGCAAGCACGGCCATCGACACCGCGCCGTCACGCACGCCCGCGACCGCGCACGCTCTTCAGCCCGCCCGCAACCGCGCAGTCTACGAAACGCCACCGAATTGCATCTCGTAATAGCGGGCGTACGTGCCTCCAAGAGCCAAAAGCTCTTCGTGCGTCCCCTGCTCCACCACGCGCCCGTGCTCGACGACCGCGATCTTCGAAGCGTTGCGAATAGTCGACAGTCGATGCGCGATGATGAGGGTCGTGCGACCGCGCGAAAGCTCTTCGAGCGATAGCTGAATGGCGCGCTCGCTCTCGTTGTCGAGCGCGCTGGTAGCTTCGTCGAGGATCAGAATGCGAGGATTGCGCAGGAACACGCGCGCGATGGCCACGCGTTGCTTCTGCCCGCCCGAAAGACGCGCACCGCGCTCTCCGACAATCGTATCGTAGCCGTCGGGCAGGCTGCAGATGAAATCATGAATGCTCGCGCGCTTCGCCGCCGCGACGATCTCCTCATCGCTTGCCCCGGGCTTTCCGTAGGCGATGTTTTCCCGTATCGTACCGCCGAACAGATAGACGTCCTGCTGCACGATGCCGATGGCGCTGCGCAGCGACTCAAGCGTAACGTCGCGCACGTCGACGCCGTCGATGCTCACCGTACCCGATGCCGGATCGTAGAAGCGCGGGAGAAGAGAGCACGTCGTGGACTTCCCGCCGCCTGAGGGCCCCACGAGCGCGAGCGTCTCCCCTGCGGGGACGTGCAGGGTCAGCCCGTCGAGCGCATAACCGGCACCGTCGTAGGAGAAACGCACGTCGTCGTAGCGAATCTCGCCAACGGAGGAGTCCTCCCCTCTGAAGACGCGCTGCCGCTCAAGCTCCTCGAACGGCAGCGCACCCGGCGCGTCGACGACCGAAGGCGTCTCCGCGAGCACCTCCATGAAGCGGCGGAAGCCCGCGTAGCCCTTCTGAAGCGTCTCAGTGAAATTGATGAGCTGCTCGACAGGCGAGATGAAAATGCCGATGTAGAGCGCGTAAATGGCAAGATCGGTCACCTCGAGCGTGCCCTGCGCCACGAAGTATCCGCCGCCGACGACGGTCACCGTGTACAGCACGCCCATGAAAAGGGAGTTGACCGCATGAAAGGAACCCATGAAGCGGTAGGAACGCTCCTTGGTCTCAAGGAAAGCATCGTTGGCCCGCCCGAACTTGCGCACCTCGCTGCGCTCGCCCGCAAACGACTTCACCACCCTGATGCCGCCGAGCGAATCCTGCACGGCGGCGTTGATCCCCGCCATGCGAGCGCGGTTCTCCTTGAAGATAACGCGCTTACGATAGTTGCGCCAAAGCGCGTAGGCGGCCATGATCGCCGTCACCGCGAGCATGACGAGCGTAAGCGGAACGTTGACCACGAACAGCAAGGCGAACGATCCCGCGATCTTCAAAATGCAAATGAACAGATTCTCGGGCCCGTGATGGGCGAGCTCCGATATGTCGAAGAGGTCCGTGACGATCTTCGACATCATGGCGCCGGTGTTATGCTTGTCGTAGTAATCGAAGCTCAGACGTTGGTACTGCTCGAACAGGTCGCGCCGCATGTCGGCTTCCATGCGCGAGCCCATGATGTGCCCCCAGCAGGTGATGAAGTACTGGCAACCCGTGCGCACCGCATATAAGGCGATGAAGAGCACGAGGATCCACCCGAGGGCGGCGATGATCTGATCCGAGGGCCGCAGGAAAAAATCCTTGGTGAAGAAGTTGAGGAACTGGGGGAAGGCGAGGTCGACGCAGGCGAGCACCGTCGCGCACACGAGGTCGAAGACGAACAGCGCCCGATAAGGTCGGTAATAGCTCGCGAACGTGCGCCAAACACGCGTAGCTGATACGTCGGCGACATCTTCCGCAATGACGCGTTCGGCGACGCCGCCTTTCGCCGCATCCGTCCCGCAGACACGTTCGTTCGCCTTATCGCGGTCGATCACCACGCCTCCCCTTCGATACGAAAACCGTTACCTGTCCGACGCGTCCTTGCCGTCCTCGTCGGAGAACTCGAAACCCGCCAAAGCGGCGAACGGGTTTTTCGCCATCTCGAAGTCGGCATCGTCTCCGGGGGCGCAGCCGCACGGACCCTCGTTGAGGTTCGCGCCGCACGTCGAGCACAGCCCCTTGCAATCGTCGTCGCACAAAGGGATCAGCGGGATCTCGAGCAGAAGAGCCGCCACGATGAGCGGGTGCACGTCGATGACATGATCGTCGGGCAGCACATCGAACTCGTCCTCGTCCATGTCCTCAGGCGCCGCGGCGTCTTCGCCGCCAATGAGGAAATACCCCTCGATCTCGCCCATGAGGGAGAACTCGGCGTCTTCCAAGCAGCGCGCGCACGCCGTCTTCGCCTTCGCCTCCGCCGTGCCCGTGACGAGGAACGCATCCCCTGTGTTGGTGACGTCGATCTGCCATGACACCGGACCGTCGAACGTGTAGAGATCGGGGCCGGCTTTCAAAACAGGCATATCGAGCTCGTCTTCGAAGTGCGCCATCGCCGCAGGTGAGAACAGTTCGCTCGTCAGCTTGATGCGGGTATTGTCCAAAGAATTCATAAGCACCTCTTATCGTCGGTGTCGACCGCCCATCGAAACAGCGAACGCCGATGCAAGATGCGATCGGCGTTCGATGAATTGCGATGCAGCGCTTGGTTAATGAACGTTGATGGAATTGGCGTTCAGACGATCGCGGCAGCGGCGCACGTTGTTGAGCAGCGTGTCAAGGCTCTGCTCGACGTGACCGAACACCTCGTCCGCGTAATCCTCGGCGCCGGCACGCGTCTGACGCTCGAGCTCGCGCGCGTCGGCGAGGATGGTATCGGCCTGCTGCTGGGAGATGCGCACGATCTCCTGCTCGCTCGCGATGGTCATGGCCTGGGAGCGTGCATCCTCGATCATGCGGTTGGCCTCGGCCTCGGCATCGTCGAGGAGGCTTTGACGCTCGCGGACGATCTGACGCGCCTGCGAGAACTCGCTCGGGAACGTGTCGCGAATCTCATCCATGATCTCGAAAGCGGCCGCCATGTCGACCTGACGCAGGTTCTGCTTGCCGAAAACAGGCTTTGAGTCCTCAAGCAGAATAGAAAGCTCCTCGAGCAGACCCAAGACTCCAGTTTCGTCCATGATATTCCTTCCACCGAAGGCCCCGTCATCGACGTTGCCCTGAAAATCTACCTTTACGCACGTCAGCACCTACGTGCATGAGTCTTTACATATTACCATGACGCATTTAAGCGCGAAAAGCCGTGCACAAAGGGCGCACATTTGGACACGCCTGCATGACCCGCTATTCCCCGAAAACCTTCCCGAGCTCGATCTTCACGCAATCGGGGACGAACTCGCCGAGGTTCCCGTGCAGGCTCGCGATCTCGCGGACGATCGACGAGGAGAGGTACATGTACTGAGGCGGGGACATGATGAAAACCGTCTCAAGCTCGCGATCGAGCTCGTAGTTCAAGGCGGTCATCTGGAACTCGTATTCGAAGTCCGTCACCGCACGCAGGCCCTTGATGGCGACGGTGGCGTTCACCTCGCGCGCGAAATCGACGAGAAGCCCCGTGAAGGGCTCGACGCGCACGTTGGGAAGATGTGCCGTGGCCTTACGCGCCATCTCGACGCGCTTATCCAGGGAGAACAAGGGCTGCTTTTTCGGGGAGGCGGCAACCGCGACGATGACCTCGTCGACAAGCTGCGCGCCTCGAGTGATGACGTCAAGATGACCTGAGGTGATCGGATCGAAGGTACCGGGCGTCAATGCGCGCTTCATCAGCTACTCCTCTTCGGGTTTTTCCAATATGTCGATAACGGTGCCGCCGTACTTCTTGCGTGACAGCGCGTGAAACGGACTCGCGGAAACCTGCTCGTCGACCGCCTCGCAATCGTCGGCGTCGTGCTCGTAGGTGATCAACGCGCCGGGCGCCAGCGCGCAGGCATCATCGAGCCGAGACAGCAACGAGAACACCTCCCGAGCGGAGGTGGCGTAAGGGGGATCGAGCATGATCAGGTCATACGGACGGCGCATGCGCGACGGCGCGCTCTTCAGGACGTCGATACGCAGAAGACGGGCGACATCCCGGCTGTATTCGAGCGTGTAGATGTTCGCCTCGACGACCTTGGCAGCCGAGGCATCCTTCTCGCAAAAGCAAGCGCACGCGGCGCCGCGCGAGAGAGCCTCGAGGCCGAGGGCGCCCGAACCCGCGAACGCGTCGAGCACCACGGCGTCCTCGAAACCGCCGCGCGCGCTCGCCAGCGCGCTCATCAGCGATTCGCGGACGCGATCGATCGTCGGGCGCGTTCCGTCCCCCTTAGGGGCCTCCAACCGTCTTCCCCGATGTTCACCTGCGATTATACGCACATCGTTCCCCTTTCCGTTTTCGACGCCGTGCACGCGGCATCGTCCATCCAGCCGAAATCGCCTGCGATCAGCCGCCCGCAGGCGCGCCGCCATCGGCGAACATGAGCCTGACCTCGCGCGCGAGCGCCTGATGATCAGGTTCCTCGAGAGCCGGATCAACCTCGAGGATGATCCGCGCATCCTCGTGGGCGGCCTCGACGATCGCCCCGTCGCGCACGACGTTGACCAGCTTGAGCACCGACGCTCCCGACTGGCGGTTTCCCAAGATATCGCCCTCGCGACGCAATGACAAGTCGAACGCGGCGAGCTCGTACCCGTCGTCGGTGGTCTCCATCGCCGAAAGGCGCGCCAGCGCCGTATCCCGCTTCGAGGCCGAGACGAGGAACACCTGCGCGGGAAGCTCTCCACGGCCGACGCGCCCGCGCAGCTGATGCAGCTGCGAGAGCCCGAAGCGGTCCGCGTCCTCGATGATCATCACCGTCGCCCGCGGAACGTCGACGCCGACCTCGATGACGGTCGTCGCCACGAGGACCTGCACCTCGCCCGCGCGAAACAGCGACATGACCTCGTTTTTCTCCACGGAAGTCATGCCTCCATGCAAAAGCTCCACGCGATGGTCGACGAAAACCTTCGATTGAAGGAACGCAGCCTCCTTGACCGCGGCCGTCACGTCATCTCCCTCGAAGTCCGCCTCGTCCTCGATGGCGACCACAGGGTGAAGGCTCTCCTCGTCAGAGCCCTGCTCCTCCCTGCGCGCGTTCGCCTTGGCATCGCGCTCGGTCGCATCCTTCCCGATCAACGGGCACACCACATACACTTGCTCGCCGCGGGAAAGCGCGTCTTTCGCCGCATCGTAGGCGCGCCCCCGATCTCCCTTCGCGAGAACGTGCGTGCTCCTCCGGGCGGCGTCATGCGGCCGACGGCGAATGTAGGACAGCGTCAAGTTTCCGAACAACGCCAAGGCGAGCGTGCGGGGGATCGGCGTCGCCGTCAGATAGAGCGCATCGGGCGCGGAGCCTTTCGCGAGCAGCTTAGCCCGCTGGTTCACGCCGAACCTCTGCTGCTCGTCGACGACCGCCAGCGTGAGGTTGCGAGGGACGACATCGTCCTCGAGCAGGGCGTGCGTGCCGATGAGAACGTCGAGATCGCCCGAGGCGAGGCGCTCCAAGGTCGAAACCCGATCCGCACGAGAAGTCGATCCCGTCAAGAGCGCGCATGACACTCCCGCATCTTCGAGAAGCGGGCCCAAACTCGCAAGGTGCTGAGCAGCGAGAACCTCCGTCGGAGCCATGAGGAGCGCCTGGCCGCCGCTATCGACCGCCGCCGCGAGCGCGTGGGCGGCCACGACGGTCTTACCCGTGCCCACATCGCCGAGCAGCATGTGATTCGCCACATGCGGCGCCGCCATGACAGCGAGAATGTCGTCACGCGCCCGTTTCTGCTCTTCGGTCAGTTCGAACGGAAGTCCGACGCTGAGCGCGGCAAGATGAGGTCCTTCGACCACATGGCTCACCGGATTCGTCCCCGCGCACGAACGCGACTCCTCCATCATAAGATGCAGCTCGAGGAGGAGAAGCTCCTCGTACGCAAGTCGGCGACGAGCCTCACGTGCCTCGTCCATCGACTGCGGGAAGTGCACGCAGGAAAGCGCCGCCTGACGACTCATGAGGCGGTACTTGCAGCGAAGGTCGAGGGGAAGCGGATCGTAGGCGCCCCGCACCATCTCGAGCGCGTTGTCGACGACGCGACGGATAAGGGCGGCCGACATCTTCTCGGTAGCGCCGTGCACGGGGATGATCATCCCCAACGCCCCGCCTTCCCCCACCTCCTCGATGAACGGGTTGGTCATCCGCTTGAAGCCGTAGTTGAACTCCACCTTTCCCGCCGCAGCCACCGTCATGCCGGGCTTCACGCTATCCTTCAGCCAAGGCTGGCGAAACGCCGTGATCATCAACAGGCCCGTCTCGTCGACAAGGGAGATCTCGACCAGCGCCAGGCTCGGACGGGGCCGCTTGAGCTTGACCTCGTGAACCACGCCTCGGATGGTGCAGGTCTCTCCGATGGCGGCCTCGCCGACGCGCCTCACGCAGGAAAGGTCGATGTAACGACGCGGATAGTGGGTCACCAGATCGCGGACCGTGCGAATGCCGAGCTTCTCGAGCGCCTTTGCACGCGCGGGGCTCACCAACCGGACGCGACCGACCGATTCGTCGAGCGCCAGCGTCGCGGACAGACGATCCGGAACGCTTCGAACGGAGGAGCCCGAGCCCTCCCCTTTCGCCATCATGCTAACCGCACGCCTTTCAACCAAGTCGATCCGGCGAAACCCTGCAGAATGCGCCGGCACGTCCCATAAAGCAAAGCACCCGCGCTCACCCGCGCGCGACCCCTCAGGTCGTGCGCAAGGCGAACACGGGCGCAGGTTACCGGTTCCCGTCCCTACTCAACCGACAAGATGATGGGGTAGAGCGGCTGCCCGCCGCGATGGGAATCGATCTCAATGTCCTCGTAAGCCTGCTCGATCTTCTCTTCGAGCGCCTCGAGATCCTCGTCGGAGAAATCCTCGCCCGCGAGGATGGTCAGCGTATCGGCGTCCTCAGCCTCCATGACTTCGAGAAGGCGCATCACCGCGCCTTCAACCGTCGAGGCAACTGCCTCGATGGCGCCGTCGGAGATGCCGATGACGTCACCCTCCTTGATGGGGTTGTCGTGGGCGTCCTTCGAGTCCTTGATGGCCGTGGTCACCTCGCCGGTCTTCACGTCGGCGTACGCCTCGGTCATCTCCTCGACGTTGTCCTCAAGGCTCGCCTCCTGATCGACGGCGAACATGGCGGCGAACGCCTGAGGCATGCTCTTGGTGGGAACCACGCCGCAAGGGAAGTCGGCAAGTTCGCACGCGCTCTGCGCAGCCATGATGATGTTGGAGTTGTTCGGCATCACGATGACCGCGTCCGCGTTGACCTCGGTCATGGCGTCGAGAAGGTCCTTCGTGGAGGGATTCATGGTCTGACCGCCCGAAACCACCACGTCGACGCCGAGGCTCTTGAGGATCTCGGCGTTGCCCGACCCTGCGGCAACCGCCACGAAGCCGATGGGCTTGCGCTCCGCCGCCTGCTCGGCCGCAAGCTTCTCGGTGCGCTCCTCGGACTGAAGCTGCATGTTGTGGATGAACACCTCGGAGATCTGACCGCGCTCGAGGAAGTACGCGAGAACCTGGTCGGGGTGGTTGGAGTGAACGTGCACCTTGAACTTCGGCACGCTGCCCACGCACAGCTCGCAGTCGCCCATGGTCGCGAGGAACTCGAGCGCCTCAGCGGGATCGAGCACGTCGGAATCGACGAGGAACTCGTTGCAGTAACGGAAAGCCGAACCCTCCCAGTCGTTGATCTGCTCGATCTCAACCTTCGGAGCGGCCGTGCGCGCGAACGCGAGCTCGTCGCCGAGCGTGCCCTCCTTGCCGAGGAGCGCCGAGACGAAGGCGTCGAAGAGGATGGCAAGGCCGAACCCGCCGGCGTCGACAACGCCGTTCTCCTTCAGCACGGGAAGCAGCTCCGGCGTGCGCTGAACCGAATCGTACGCAGCGGAGACGATGGTCTCGAGCGCCGCCTCGGTGTCGAGCTTGAGCTCGCTCGCCTCCACAGCAGCCGACGCGGAATCGCGCAGCACGGTGAGGATGGTGCCTTCGACGGGCTTGCGGACCGCCTGGAAGGCGACCTCGACCGACTTCTCGAAAGCGGCCGCGACCGTGTCGGTGGTCAAAGCCTCCGCATGCGCGGAGCCTTCGCACAAACCACGGAGAATCTGAGACGTGATGACGCCCGAGTTGCCGCGCGCGCCCATGAGGGCTCCCGTGGTGATGGCTTTTCGCGCCTCCGCGCCCGAAGACCCGATGGGGAGACGGGCGATGTTGGTCACGACGCTCTCGATGGTAAGAGACATGTTCGTGCCCGTATCGCCATCGGGCACAGGGAACACGTTCAGGCGGTTGACCTCTTCTTTGCGTGCGCTGAGCGCCTTGCTCGCCGCAGCGATGGCGTTCAACACGTCGTTAGATGAATAATTTGTCGACATGACGATTCGATTTCTCCTTATGACGCGGCCCGCTTGACGCAAACGCACTTGAAGCCGCTGTTACCTGCACGGGCCGTTAACGGCGCACCTTGACGTCTTGCACATGGACCTCGACGCCCGCAAGCGGAACGCGCGCGTACTCCTTCAGCGCAAAGCTCACCTGATCGACCAGGTTCTGCGAAACGGTGGAGATGTTGGTCCCGTACTCGATGACGACGTAGAGCTCGACGCGAACGCCCTCGTCGGTGGTGTTCACCACGACGCCGCGGCGCAGACGAGACGCGGGCAAGATCTTCGCGATGCCGTCCGCCGCGTTCGGAGCGGTCATGCTGACCACGCCGTAGCACTCCATGGCAGCGTTTCCGACGATGTCGGCTAACACATCATTGGCAACATGAAGATTGCCGGGGATCGCTGTGCTCATGATGCTCCTTTCCATTAGGCGCCTCGAACCCGTTCGACCCGATGACGCTGCATGTTCATTTTCCGAAGTATAGCGCATGCCCAAATCGCTTGACATGCGGCGCTGTCGAACGGCGCTCCATATTCCATAAATAATTCTTGTGCACGATGTAGACGATATGCTATGATATTAGGGCTTTTTTGCCCTTAACGGTTTAAGCCGAAGTAATTAATGGAGTTGATAAGAATGTCTAAGGTTTGCGAAGTTTGCGGTAAGGCCCCTGTTGCTGGTCGTAGCATCAGCCACTCCCATCGCGTGTCGAATCGTATGTTCCGTCCGAACGTGCAGAAGATCACGATCAAGGACGCGAAGGGCCGCGTGCGCAAGGCCAACGTCTGCACCTCGTGCATGAAGGCCGGCAAGGTCGAGCGCGCCTAACCTCCGCTCGCTGCCTCCGGGCATCATATCGAGCTTGAAAAAGCCCCTCTTCGAGGGGCTTTTTGAGGTTTCAGGCACATTCAAACTACGTGACCTCGAAACCATCGAAGAACGAGACGAGCGCACTCCGGTATTTCAGATGCATCCAAACCTCGTGGCCTCGAAACCCTGCCTCGCCGATGAAAGCCGGGCGCTGAACCGCCTCAACGCCCGGTTTCACCCGCCAATCGCCTCGCTTTCGCGCCGTCATCCCGTCGCAGCGTCTTAGCCGATGAGGAGCAACCGCTTGCACGAAGGACATACCCCGAGCGGCGCCTGCGCCTTCAGATCGATCAGACGCCCGCCGTCGATGGGCATGCGGCAAACGCCGCAGCGGTTCTCGGTCAGAACTCCGACCGCCACGCCGCCCGCGCGGGCGGCGGTCTTCTCGTAAAGCTTGACGATCTCGGGCGACATTCCCGCAACGATGTCCGCGCGGACCGCCTCAAGCTGAGCCAAGCCCTCTTTCAGCGCGCCCCCTTCTTTCTTGAAAGACTCCACAGCGGCGTTTTCCGACTTCGAGATCTCCTCCAGCGTCAAGGCGACCTGAGTCTCCACGTCGCCGATCTTGGCAAGGTCGGCCTTCGCGCGCGCCCTGTCCTCCTCGAGCGTCTCGCGACGCTTGGCGATGCCGTCAAGCTCCTTGGTGCGCGCCTCGACGTTGCGGTAATCCCCCTGCGCTTCAGCTATGGCCGCCTGCACGCCGTCCGCCTTCTCCGCAAGCGAACCGTCCTCCACCTCGATGCGCGTAAGCCGCGACTCGGCTTCCTTGCGAAGCTCGGCGACGCGAGCAAGCTTCTCCTCGACGACCGCTCGCTTCTGACGCGCATTCAGGATGGTCTTGCGCTGCGGCAGCTCATCGAGCGCCTTCTTCTGCTTGAGAGCGTCAAGGTCGGTCTGCTGAAGTCGGATAAGACCCGACAGATCTTCATGGGTGGCTTTCACCTACGTTCTCCTCTGTCTTCTAAACGCTCTCTTGTGTCCAAGCTGCCCAAACCCCGCCCAAGGCGGGTGCCTCGGCTCGGATCCGCGCACCGGGAAATACGGTGAGATCACGAGCCCCCGGGCGGTGCAGCGGGATCGCACGTGGGGCGCTCACGCCGGTCCACGCAAGCGCCCCGCCCGGCACAGCCGCGCATCACACGCGAACGGCCTCGGGATAGGCCCAGTTGCCCCCCTGATCAAGCACCACGATCTTATCCTGCGGCACACCGAGGCGCACGACGGCATCGGCGAGCACCGCGACGAGCGGAAGCTCGCTCACATCGTGGCCGAGTTCGATCACGCCGAGTCCCGCCTGGCTTACATCGAGCGCCTCATGATACTTGATCTCGCCGCAAACGAGGCAATCGATATCCAACGCAAGACAAGATCTCCCCAACGTCCCCGCCGAGCCCGTCGCCGTCGCCGCACGGCGCACCGGCTTAGAGAAATCACCCCACACGCGCGGCTGCCTGCCGAACACCGCAGTGCAACGAGAGGCGAGCCGCCCGAGCGTCTCGGGGGCGTCGTCGACCGGAGGCACGTCGCAGATCTGCCCGTACCCCCTGCGCTGGGAGGATCCCGTTTGCTCGACGAACTGGCCCTTGAACGACAGGCCCAGCATGCCGGGAAGAACGCGGGCCGCGCGCAAACTCACGTCGAGCGCGGTGTGAAAGCACATGAGCGCCACCTGGTTGCGCACGGCCGCCCACACCGCCGCCCCCGACGAAAGGGCGGCAGACGATGCGGGGCGAAAGTCATCCGGCGCGCCCAGATAGGCGGGATGATGTGTGATCAGCACGTTCGCGCCCCGTGAGGCCGCCTCCTCGATGGCGGCGACCGTCGGGTCGAGCGCCAAGGCCATCTTGCGAACCGGGAGCGCGGGCTCGCCGACGAGCAGACCCGTGCGATCCCACCCCTCCGCGTCCTCTGCGGGAAAATCCTTCAGCAGCGCCGTCTCGAGCGCGCCGATCGTGAAGTCCTCGGACAGGCGCGCCAACGCATGCGGCGCGCGCTTGGCGATGGCCTCGGTCGCGGGAACACCCTTATCGTCGCGTCCGCTCTTTCTCCCGAACAACGCCATTTCAACCATCCCTTTCAAATCTATCATGCCCCGTCGCGGGAGCGGCCGGGCTTCGACTACGCTATGATGATACGCCTTCTGTCGCCATCGGGGGTCGGAACGGTCACCTCGCGGTAACCCGCCTCGTACATGAGCCGATAAGCGCGCGATATATCGCGCGCGACATGAGCGGGGTCATGAGCATCGGTTCCGACCGTGCAAGGAACCCCGGCACGGCAAAACGCCGCGAGCAACGCGGGAGCGGGGAACATCTCCTCGCATGCGTAATACGAACCCGACGTGTTCACCTCGATCATGCGCCCGCCGGCCCGAGCGGCCTCGGCCGCCTCGTCGTATACCCGGGAAAGATCGAAAGCGGGATAGTAGTCGAACTTCTTCGGCAGGTCGGGATGCGACATCACGTGGAACGGCAAGGACGCATCGCTCGCCGCACGGCACCACAGCTCGTAATAGCGCCTCCAGATGGCATCGGGCGCGCCGGGCTCAAGCCAACGACCCCGCTGCGCCGGGTCGTCGAACGGCCAGCGATCGACGAAGTGGACCGAACCGAGCACGAGCTCGAAAGGAGCAAGGTCGTCCTCGGTGATGACTCGATCCTCGGTATCCCCCAGATAATCCATCTCGATGCCGAGAATGATGTCCATATCGGGATATTCGTCACGTGCGCGCCTCACCGCCTCGATGTAGGCGGGCATGTTCTGCGGAAGCACGCTCAGGTACTCGTCAGGATCGAACGCCGGCGTCAGTGGATAATGCTCCGTGAACGCAAGGGTCGCAAGCCCCGCGCGGTCGGCCTCGCGCACGTAGTCGATGACCTCGCCGGCTCCGTGCCCGCAGTATCGAGAATGACAATGGGTGTTGATCAGCTCCATGGAAAACTCCGTCCCTCGGATGCGCGCCTGGCGACGCGCCCAACATTCGCCGCGCCGAATACGCCGGCGCGGATCCCGATCCCCCGATCATCCCCTCTTCGCCTTGCGCGGTTCCCCTGCCGGCGCAAGGCGCGAAACGCCCCGACTCACCAATCGAGCACGCCCTGCATGGCCGACAGAAGCGCCTCGACGTCGGAATCGACGGTGTAGCGCCCCATCGAGATGCGCAGAGCGCCGTACGCGCGGTCACCCGACACGCCCATCGCCTTCAGCACATGGCTCGGCTCGAGGGAGTGCGACGAGCAGGCGGATCCGCCCGAAACCCCGATGCCCGCCATGTCGAGACGCAAGATCATCGTCTCGCTCTCAAGCCCGTCGACCAGCACGTGAACGATGTTGGGGAGAAAATCCGCACTGCCCCCCTCCACGGAAACCGTCGGCGAAACGGGGCCGAAGGCGGCCAATCCCGCGTAAAGCCGATCGCGCAGCAACCTCAAACGCGCCGACTCCTCCTCGAGGTTCGCCACAGCCGCCTCGCACGCGGCAGCGAAACCTGCGATGCCTGCGACGTTCTGCGTGCCGCTGCGCCTGCCCGACTCCTGACCTCCCCCGAGTATGAACGCATCGAAGGGCGTTCGGGTCCTCAGATACAGCGCGCCGACCCCCTTCGGCCCGCCTATCTTGTGAGCGGAGAACGAAGCGGCGTCAACGTCGAGCGCCGACACGTCGACAGGCGTCTTGCCGAGAGCCTGAACCGCGTCGGTGTGGAAGAGAGATCCCGCATCGTGGGCGACGCGTGCGAGCTCGGCGACAGGTTGGATGGAGCCGACCTCGGAGTTCGCCATCTGGACGGAAACGAGCACCGTGTCCTCGTCGATGACGCGCTCGAGCGCGGCGGGGGATACGAACCCGCGAGCATCCGGGGCGAGATAGCTCACGCGGAAGCCCTGCCGCTCCAAGCGCTTCGCGGGATGCAGCACCGCATCGTGCTCGATGGCGCTCACGACGACGTGGGGCGTGAAATCACCCGCGCCCGCACGTCGACGCCGGTCGCGCTCCGCCTTCGCCACGCCGAACAAGACGGCGTCGTCGGCCTCCGTCGCGCCCGACGTGAACACGACCTCGTCGGGACGGCGCGCTCCAAGACAGCGCGCGACGGTCTTGCGCGCCGCCTCCATCGCCTCGAACGCCGCGCGCCCAGGTGAGTGGAGGGAGTTCGCGTTGCCCCCCACCGCGAGGTTGACGCGACCGGGAACCTGATACGGCGCCATCGCGCGTGCCGCCTCCTCGCACAGCGGCGCCGTCGCGGCGTAATCGAGGTAGATGTAATCCGATGAAACGTTAGCCGGCATACGCCGCCTCCTTATTAAGCAAAACGAGCGCCCGTAAGACGCCCGTGAACAATCTAGGAAAGAGGACCTGCCTGCGAGGCGAGCGCCTTCTCACGCGCCTCGTTGCCCGCAGCCTCGACGGCCTTCAAGGCGCCCGCGGGATCCTCCGCCGCGAACACGGCGCTTCCGCAGACAAGCACGTCGGCTCCCGCCGCGGCGACCAGCGGCGCGGTCTTCACGCCGATGCCGCCGTCGACCTGGATAAGCGGCGCCACGCCCGCCTCGCGGGCCATGGCCGCGACAGCCGACACGCGATCCTCGGCACCTTCGATGTAGCTCTGACCCGAGAACCCGGGTTCGACGCTCATGATGAGCACCATGTCCACCTCGCGGATCACGGGCAGCAAGACCTCGACGGGCGTTTTCGGCTTCAGGGCAACGGCAGCACGCGCCCCTCCCTCGTGGATCATGGCAATCGCACGCGCGAGGTCGTCGCCGTAGAGGACCTCGGCGTGAACGGTGATCGACTGCGCGCCCGCCGCGAGAAACCACGGTATCTCGACGAGGGGGTTGTCGATCATGAGGTGAACGTCCATGACGAGATCGGTCGAGCGCGCAAGCTGTTTGAGCAGCGGAACCCCCATGGTGAGATTCGGGACGAAATGCCCGTCCATCACGTCGTAGTGCAGCATCTGTGCGCCGGCATCCAGCACCATGCGGCAGTCTGCACCCAGTTTGCCAAAATCAGCGGAAA
>ERZ827469.1894-NODE-1894-length-17237-cov-6.903736_pt1 | contig 17237 bp, 10 predicted proteins | sample MGYA00519917_ERZ827469 | MGnify/ENA primary metagenome ERZ827469 (study PRJEB31778, sample SAMEA3449314) | human gut metagenome | biome: human gut; feature: human-associated habitat; material: faeces | place: United Kingdom | collected 2010/2012 ... | reverse complement strand
TGTCGATGGCGGCCTGCAACCCGTCGGGGTTCTTGCCGCCCGCCGTGGCGAAGAAGGCCTGACCGCCGCCGCCGCCCTGCATGAGCTTCGCGGCCTCGCGGACCACCGCCCCGGCATTCACGCCGCGGGAGGCGATCTCGTCGCCGAGCATCACCGTCAGCGTCGGCTTGCCGTCGCAGAGCGAGCCGACGACGAAGACCAGCCGCGGCGAACGGGCCCGCAGGCTGTACGCCAGATCCTTCACGAAGTCGGGCCGGCGGTCGGTCTGCGTGGCGAAGAGATGCATTCCGTCGCGCTCGGGCGTCGAGGCGGCGATCTTCTCGGCCCACTGCGCCACCTGCTCGCGGCGCATAGCCTCGACCTCTTTCGAGAGGGTCTCGTTGCTTTCGAGCATCTTCTTCACGGCCTGCAGGACCTGCGGGTTATTCAGGTACTCGCCCACATTGCGCAGCGTGTCCTCCGCAGCGTAGATCACCTTCTCGGCTTGCTCGCCCGTGACGGCCTCGATACGCCGCACGCCGGCCGAAATGGCGCTTTCCGAGAGAATCTTGAAGAATCCGATCGTACCCGTCGAACGGGTGTGCGTTCCGCCGCACAACTCGACCGAATCGCCGAAGCGGACCATGCGGACGCGGTCGCCGTACTTCTCGCCGAAGAGCATCATCGCGCCGGCGGCAGCGGCCTCCTCCTTCGTGGCGCTGCGGTTCTCCTCGAGCGGATAATCGGCACGCACGGCGCGGTTCACCAACTGCTCCACCTCGCGCAGCTCGGCGGGCGTCACCTTCTGGAAATGCGAGAAGTCGAAACGCAGCACCTCGGGCGTCACGAGCGACCCCTTCTGCTCGACATGCGTGCCGAGCACCTGCCGCAGGGCGGCGTGCATCAGGTGCGTCGCCGTATGGTTGTTGGCCGCCGACTGCCGCTTCCCGGCATCCACGACGGCACGGAAAGAGGCCCCGGGATTCTCGGGGAGCTCGGCGGCGATATGGATGATGAGCCCGTTCTCCTTTTCGGTCGAAACGATCCCGATACGCTCGTCGGCGCTCTCGATATACCCCACGTCGCCGATCTGGCCGCCCGAATTGCCGTAGAACGGCGTGCGGTCGAATACCAACTGGTAGGTCGTGCGGCCCTTCGACACGACGCGGCGGTAACGCGCGATGCGGACCTCGTCGGTCAGCGTGTCGTAGCCCGTAAAGACACTCTCGCGGATGGGCAGCAGCTCCACCCAGTCGTCGGTCGAGACGGCCGCGGCGTTGCGCGAACGCGCCTTCTGGGCCTGCAACTCCTCCTCGAAGGCCGCCAGGTCCACGCCGACCCCCTGCTCGCGGGCGATCAGCTCCGTGAGGTCGATCGGGAAACCGAACGTGTCGTAGAGCTCGAAGGCATCCCGGCCCGAAATCAGCCCGCGGCCCTCGCGCTTCGTGCGCTCGATGACGCCGTCGAGCAGGTTGATACCCGTGGCCAGCGTGCGCAGGAAGGAGGACTCCTCCTCCTCGATGACCTTCTCGATGAGCGTCTGCTGGGCCTTCAGCTCGGGGAACTGCCCGCCCATCTGCTCCACCAGCCCCGCGACGAGCCGGCACAGCGTGGGCTCCGTGAAGCCGAGGTAGGTGTAGCCGTAGCGCACGGCGCGGCGCAGAATGCGGCGGATGACGTAGCCCGCCTTGACGTTCGAGGGCAACTGCCCGTCGGCGATCGAGAAGGCGATGGCGCGCAGGTGGTCGGCCATGACGCGCATGGCCACGTCGCACTTCTCGTCCTGGCCGTAACGCTTGCCCGAAAGGGCCGCGATGCGGCAGATGGTAGGCTGGAAAACGTCCGTATCGTAGTTGGACTTCTTGCCCTGCAGAATCATGCAGAGGCGCTCGAAGCCCATGCCCGTATCGACGTTGCGCGCCGGCAGTTCCTCGAGCGAACCGTTGGCCTTGCGGTTGAACTGCATGAAGACCAGGTTCCATATCTCGATCACCTGCGGATGGCCCGCATTGACCATCTCGCGGCCCGGACGGGCGGCGATCTCCGCCTCGTCCCGCAGGTCGAAATGAATCTCGGAGCAGGGACCGCAGGGCCCCGTCTCGCCCATCTCCCAGAAATTGTCGTGCCTGTTCCCGCGGATGATATGGTCCTCGGGAAGGAACCGCTTCCAGAAGCCGTAGGCCTCCTCGTCGAACGGCACGCCGTCCTCCTCCGAACCCTCGAAGACCGTGGCGTACATCCGCTCGGCGGGCAGCTTGTAAACGTCGTGCAGCAGCTCCCACGCCCACTCGATCGCCTCGCGCTTGAAGTAGTCGCCGTAGGACCAGTTGCCCAGCATCTCGAACATCGTGTGGTGGTAGGTGTCGTGTCCCACCTCCTCCAGGTCGTTGTGCTTGCCCGAGACGCGCAGGCATTTCTGCGTATCGGCCGCCCGCGGATACTTGCGGGGCGCGTTGCCCAGGAAAATATCCTTGAACTGGTTCATGCCCGCATTGGTGAACATGAGCGTGGGGTCGCCCTTGACGACCATCGGAGCCGACGGCACGATCACGTGACCCTTCGAAGCGAAGAAGTCGAGAAAGGCGCGGCGAATTTCATTCGATTCCATTTGCAAGATATACTTTTTTCCGAATTTGCCCGTTTGATTTCGGGTTGCAAAATTACACAATTAAAGTTAAATTTGCACCTTGCAAAGGGCAGTTTTTTCCGCGATGAAGCAAAAAGAGGAGGGATTCGGCACGCAGCGCTTCGCCCGCGAAGCGCAGGCGCTCACGCACGAGGCGACGGCGCTCACGCGCGAAGTCGTCACGGCGCCGTTCCGTCTGAGGACCTACCGGCTGATCCGCAAAATCCTCATCGGATTCATCCTCGTCTCGATCGCCAACGTTCTCTTCTCCTACTTCTTCTACACGCCCAAGATGTACCGCATCCTGAGCGACAACCGCGAAATCGTCATCCGCTACCGCATCCTGCAGGACCGCATCCGCACGGCGCAGCGGAAAGTGGACGAAATCCGCCACCGCGACAACCACGTTTACCGTGCGCTCTTCTCGACCGACACGCTCTCGATTCCCGGGGTGTGGCAGCCCTACCCCGATTCGAAATACGCCCCGCTGGCCGGCGACGACTACGCCCCCCTGATGATTCCCGCGTGGAAGGAGCTGGACGCACTGGCCCGCACGATCTACCTCGAATCGGTCTCCTTCGACGAATTGCAGCGGCTCTCGAAGAACAAGGAGCAACTGTCGGCGGCCGTGCCGGCCATCTGGCCCATCGACCGCGCGGCGCTCCACGGCAACCACATCGGCGCTTTCTCGCCGCGCCGTTTCCACCCCGTGCTGCACCGCGTGGTGGCCCACACGGGCATCGACCTGGGATGCGACCGCGGCACGCCGGTTTACGCCACGGGCGATGCCGTGGTGGAGCTGGCCGCGGCGGCCGGCTACAACGGAGGCTACGGCAAGCAGGTGCTGCTCGACCACCAGTTCGGATACAAGACCCGCTACGCCCACCTGAGCGAGGTGCTCGTCCGGCCGGGCGACCGCGTCCGGCGCGGGCAGCTCATCGCCCGCACGGGCAACACGGGCCGTTCGACCGGTCCGCACCTCCACTACGAGGTGATCCACAAGGGCGTACCCGTCAATCCGATCAACTATTTCAACCGCAACATGACCGCCGAGGAGTACGAACGCCTCATGGAAAGTCTGCGCGAAACCAATTTCGAAACGCTCTGAGATGACCGGGAAGAAGGATCTGGCACGCCTGCGCAAGCGCCGCCGCCGCAAACAGCGCATCATCCGCACGACGGTCCACCTGTTCGTGTGGCTGGGAGCCGCCGTACTCTACTACATCGGCTTCTCGCTCTTCTTCGACACGCCGCTCGAATACGAGATGAAGCACTCGACGGACCGCCTGCGCAGCGAATACGCGGCGCTCACGCAGCGTTACGACTCGCTGCAAACGGTCATGGAGAACCTCGCGGCGCGCGACCGCAGCGTGTTCCGCATTCTTTTCGAGTCGGACCCCTACGACTTCGACTCGGAGTACGAACGGCAGCAGAGCCTGACCTACGAGAAGATCGTGGACCGCTCGACACGCCGCCTCAAGCGCGAACTGCGCGACCGCGTGGCCGACATGGAGCGACGGCTCGGACAGCTCAACGACACCTATCTCGCCCTGCAGGAGCGCATCGACTCGGCCGGACGCGACTGCGACCGGATTCCCTCGATACAGCCCGTCATCAACAAGCAGCTCACGTTGCTCACGGCCTCCTACGGAATGCGCATCCACCCCTTCTACAAGACGCTGCAATCGCATCAGGGCGTCGATTACACCATTCCCGAAGGGTCCCGCGTCTTCGCCACGGCCGACGGCGTGGTGCGCGACGTGGCCACGCGCAACTCGACACAGGGGCGGACCGTAGTGATCGACCACGGCAACGGCTACGAAACCTCGTACAGCCACCTTTCGCGCATCAACGTCCGCCGCGGGCAGCAGGTCCGCCGCGGCGACATCATCGCCCTTTCGGGCGACACGGGACTCTCGCTCTCGCCGCACCTCCATTACGAAGTGCGCTACAACGGCATGCGCGTGGACCCGGTCCATTACTTCTTCATGGAGCTGTCCCCCTCGGAATACCAACGGCTCATCCGCATCGCCCAGTCGGGGATGCAGGCTTTCGACTGACCTCCGCGCCATGACCGATTCCCGGATCAGACTTCTGCTGCTCGACTTCGACGGCACGCTGGCAGACACGCGGCGCGCCAACACGCTCGCCTATGTCGAAACGCTGCGCGAAGCGGGCTACGCCCTGACCGAGGAGGAGTATGCGGCCCGCTATTTCGGGATGCGCTGCGAGGAGTTCCTCACGCGGATCGGCGTCGCCGATCCCGCGGAACGCGAGCGGCTGCGGCTGCGCAAGATCGCGCTCTATCCCCGCTATTTCGACACCGTGCGGCTCAACCGGCCGCTATGGGAATTCTGCCGGCAGTTCCGCGCGCAAGGGAGCCGCGTGTGGATCGTCTCGACGGGCAGCCGCGCCAACATCGGGAACGTCATGCGTCATCTGGGCATCGGAGGTCCCGCCGCAGGACCGGACGAAGCGCCCCTGGGCCGGGTGGACGGAGTGCTTTCCGGCGCGGACGTCGCACGCAGCAAGCCCCACCCCGACTGTTTCCTGGAGGCCATGCGCCGCGAAGGATGCTCGCCGCGCGAAACGCTTATCTTCGATTCGGCCATCGGCATCGAGGCCGCCCGCCGCAGCGGAGCGGGCTATGTCGTCGTCAGACTCTGAACTCTTCACAAATGCCGGATGACCCGGCAGGGATTGCCGACAGCCACGACACCGGAAGGAATCGAATGCGTAACGACGCTGCCTGCACCGATCGTCGTGCCATTCCCGACGGTCACGCCCGGAAGGATCACACTCCGTCCGCCGATCCACACGTCGTCGCCGATGACTACGGGAGCCGTGGATGAATTCCAGAAAGCGGCGTTTTCGTTCCGCCGCTCCGCCGGATTCGTCGGATGGAAAACCGTGTAAATATGCACGCCGGGACCGATGCCCGAATAGTTCCCGATCGTTATCCGATTGCAGTCGAGGAAGACACAATTCATATTGATCTCCACGTGATGACCGATATGGATGTTTTCCCCGTAATCCACAAAGAACGGAGCCGAGATCCAGACATGCTCTCCGTATGAACCCAGAAGAAGATCCAGCAAGGCCGACAAACGCCCGGTATCGGTCATCGGCGTGATATTGTACTCGGACTGCAACCGCTTCGCCAGTTGCCAGCGTTCCCACAATTCCGGAGAGGTGGCATCGTAGTTCTCTCCGGCCAGCATTTTCTCCTTTTCGGTTCTCATACGGGCTCTTATCCTCGTTTGCAAATCACGTTGAAATCGCAGTAGCGGCAGGTGTCCGCATCCGCGCACTGACGGAACGGCACGGCGGGATCGTACATTTCGGCGAGGGTCTCGCGCACCAGCTCCTCGAAGCGTTCGGCGTAGAGCGAATAGCGCGCCCCGCGCAGCGACAGCTCCCTGTCGTCGAGCAGCGGCGAATAGTCCGGGCGGTTCATCGCCCGCACGTAGTAGAGCGCCGGCGTGGCGTCGCTCCCCTCCGAACGGTAGAGCATCATGGCGTAGAGCAGCGTCTGGACGATATTCGACAGGCGCTGTCTGCCCTCGCCGCGGAAAAGGCTTCCGATACCGGCGAACTCCAGATGCGGCGAACCGGTCTTGTAGTCCACCACGCGCAGCGACCCGTCGTCCAGGCGGTCGATGCGGTCGGCGATTCCCGAGAACTTCATCCGCCGCGGCCCCCCGGCCGTCGCGAAGTCGAAGCCGTAGTCCACCCTCCGCTCGAGCCCTTCGACCCGGAAGCCGTCGTGCGCCGCATCGTAGGGCATCACTCCGCCGCGCAGGTAACGCACCACGATATCCTTCACCAGCACCAGATTGCCCGTATAGTCGGCCGCCGTGGCCTTCGGGTCCTTCAGGTAGTGTTCGCCGATCGCCGCCTCGACCGCCGCGGCGACCTCGCCCGTGCGGATCAGCGCCCGCAGCGTTCCGCCGGGGTGCGCCTCGCCTTCGATCGGGGCATAGAGCCGCTGTACGGCGGCGTGGAGGATCGTGCCGAACATCGGGGCGTCCACCTCCTCGGAAATCTCGTCGCCGGCGTCGAGCCGCGCCACGGAGTGAAAGTAGAACCGCAGGGGGCAGGCCACGTAGCGGAAGAAGGCCGTGGGCGAAAGCGTGGCCTTCGATCCGGGATCGGTGAAGCGCTCCAGCCGCCGCATCACGCCCTCGTCCTTCCGGACCTCGATCGGCGCGGTCTCCGCCAGATTGACGTCCACGCCCACCTCGATCCGCCGCAGCGGGAAGCCGCTCTCGTAACCCAACTGGTAGATATAGCGGCTCGGCTCGCCCGTGGACTTGTCGTCGGCATGGGCGCAGTAGAGCATCCACACGCGGCGGGCGCGCTGCACGAGGCGGTAGAAATAGTAAGCATAGACGCCCTCGTGGTGCTCGGGCGTGGGCAGCGAATAGGCCGCGCGGAGGTTGTAGGGGATGAACGACGCCTGCGCCATGCGGTTGCCCGGGAAGTTGTCGTCGTTCATCGAGAGGATCACGACGTTCTCGAAGTCGAGGTTGCGCGTTTCGAGGATGCCCATGACCTGCACCCCTTCGAGCGGCTCGCCCTCGTAGGGGATGCGCAACGTCTGCAAGTGACGGCGCAACAGCGAGGCATAGACCTCCGGCGCAGGCTCTATACCGCATTCGTCCAGCGAGTTGCCGAGCCGGGCGATCTCCCCGGCGATGACGGCCAAGAATTCCGTCCGCCGGCGGGCGTCGTCGTCCGGGCAGGGTATCCGCACGACCGCCGCCACGACCTCCGACAGCCAGGCCGAGAGCGCCCGCCAGCCGGCGGCCGGGGAGAAGACGAGCCGCAGCAGGTCGTTACGCCCCAGCCACGAGGCTTCGACCGAAATGCGCCGCTCGCGCATGATCTCCTCCTGCAAGCGGCGCGTCAACTCCGCGTCGCACCCGGCGACATAGGGGTGCGCGAGCAGCCCCGTGACGTCGGCGTGGTAGAAAGTGCAATCCGCACCCTTCGTCCGGCGGCGGGCCTGCAACTCCACGAGGCGCTCAACGAAGGTGTAGGCCAGACTGGCACGCAGCGGATAGCCCATCGTGACGTTGACCGGCCCAACCTCGGGCGGCATGGCGCAGAGCAACGGCAGCAGCAGGTTCTCGTCCGTCAGCACCACGGCGGTCTCCTTGCCCAGCCGGCCGCCGGCCGCCAGCCCGCGGAGGATCGTCGCCACGTACTTGCACTGCACGGCGTTCGACACGGCGGCCACCGAGGTCAGCTCCTTGGGCCGCGACATGCCGTCGTGCGAGAGTTCGGCACGGGGCGGGAAGCGCACGACGTTTTCGCGCACGAACATTCCGGCCTCCTGCTCCGGATCGTCCTTATAATAGGAGTCGTAGTCCCAGTAGAAATCGGTTTCCGCGGCAGAGGAGAGAAAGCGGAACAGCTCCTTCTCGCACTCGGAGAGGGCGTTGAATCCCGCCACGACGAAGCGCCGGGGCGTCGCGAAGGCGAACTCGCCGCTGCGCAGACGGTCGGCGGCGGCGCGCTGCACCATGCCGCCGTAGGCGATACCCAGCTCCGAAAGCCGCTCGCGGAAGCGGCGATAGACCGGTCCCAGCGTCCGCCATATCGCCAGAAAGCGCCGTTTCTCCTCCGAAAGGTCGGCCTCGGCGCCGAGCGACGACCAGAAGGCGACGATCCGCAACTGCGCGGGGGTGAGGTAGGAAATGTCGGCCTCGATCTCCCGGATCTCCTCGATATTGCGGAAAAGCATCGCGGCGTCGATCCGGTATTTGTCGATCGTGTCGAAATCGGCGAGGAGCATGTCGCCCCAGAAGTAGAATTTGTCGAACGGTTCGGCGTGGTACTCCGAATAGATTCCGTACAGTTCCGTGATGAGCCGCAGGCGGTCGCCCGTCCGGAGGCCCGATATTTCGGACATCAGCTCGTCGATCGTGGTCCACGACGGCTGCCACATCGGCCGCCGGGCGATCCGCGCGAGGGCGTCGGTGAAGAACAGCCGTGCACGGCGCGACGGAAAGAGCACGGCGCGCTGCGACAACTCCTCGCCGTAGCGCGCATAGAGATCCGCCGCGACTTCGCCCAGGAAACTCTCCATCGTCCCTCGGCGGCCGTTTACTCCGCCGCCCCGATGCGGGCGATGCTGCCGCCCATGAACTTCTCGCTGACACGCAGCACCGCAGGCTCGCCCTTGTAGGCGATCCTGCCGCCCGTGGAGGTCTTGGCTTCGAAACGGTCGGTGACCCACAGCGTCGCGCTGCCCGAAGAGGTTACGTTCACCTGCGCCGACATCGTCTCCAGTTCCGGAGCCTCGACAGCGCCCGTGGAGACGAAGAGCGTCAGGTAGCGCACCGCCCCCGAAAGCGCGGCCGAGCTATGGCCCGAGAGCTCCATGCGGAGGTCCTTCACGTCCAGATCGGCCGTCAGCTTCGCCGCACCGCCCACCGTAAGATCGAGCAGCGTGGCCGAAAAGCGGCCTTCGAACGTCGCTGCGGCATCCGAAACCGAAATCCGCTCCAGCGTATTGTAGCACACCGTGACGGTCGTGCGCTCGGGCCGGCGGGCGTCGCGCCGCTCGGTGATCCGCAACACGCGGTCGCGTACCTCGGCGCGGAACCGGGTCGTATAGGAGCCCTTCGTATCGTAGATGATCCGCGGAGCCTCCGTATCGGGAACCTGCACGAAGCGGATATCGACCGGCGCGGCGACCTCGACGGCCGTGAACGACGGCAGCCACTCGCTGCGCTCCCCTCCGGACGTGTCGGAAGCCGCCGCGACCGGCGCGGAAACGGGAGCAGCAGGCATCGCCCCGCTCACCGTATCGGCGGCGGGAAGCCCCGGTGTGCGGGCCGGGACACCGACGGAAACCCCTGCCAGAAGGGCCGTCAGAATCAGTCGCTTCATCTGTTTTTTCATGGTCCGAAGTCGTAATTGTTCCCGCTAAAGTACTAAAAATATTGCGAAATCCGGGATTTATTCCGTACTTTTACTTTCGAAAACCGACTTTTCGAAGAGTGAGAGCGAAGATTCTGAATGCGAGCGCCGGATCGGGAAAGACCTACCAACTGGCCTACAAATTCGTCCGCGACGTCGTCGGACGGCCCGACCTCTACCGCCATATCCTCGCCGTGACCTTTACGAACAAGGCCACCGAAGAGATGAAGTCGCGCATCCTCAAGGAGATTCATGCACTGGCCTCGGGAGCCGGAAGCGCCTACCTCGACAGCCTCTGCCGCGAGTTGCGGCTCGACGAGCAGACCGTCCGCAAACGGGCCGCCGAGGCGCGTTCGAGAATCCTGCACGACTACTCGCGCTTCACGGTGCTGACCATCGACACCTTCTTCCAGCGCATCCTCAGAGCCTTCATCAAGGAACTGGGACTGGACCTCAACTACAACGTCGAGATCGAGACGGCCTCGGTGCTCTCGAAGAGCGCCGACTCGCTCATCGACCGGATCACCGACGACCCCGCCCTCGGACGGTGGCTCACGGCATTCGTGCAGGAGCGCATCGACGAGGGACGCAAATGGGACGTCCGCGACGGCATCCTTTCGCTGGCCGGGGAGCTTTTCAAGGAAAGGAACAAGGCGACGCTCGCCCAGGCGCGTCCGAAGGAGGAGCTGGGCGAAATCGTGGCACGCGCCACCGCGCAGGCGGCGGCCTCGCGCGAGGAGATGCGCCGGACGGCTTCGGAAGCCGTCCAGGCGATCGCGGCCGCAGGGCTCGCGGCGGCCGACTTCGCGGGCAAAAGCCGCAGCTTCGCAGGCTATTTCTACGCCGTGGCCGGAGGCGAGCTCAAAGCCCCCACGGAAACCGTCCGCAAGCGGGCGGCGGCACCGGAGGGATGGGCGGCGAAGGGTTCGCCCGCAGAGCGCCTCGTACCGCAGTTGCGACCCCTGCTGCAAAAGCTCTGCACGCTCTACGACGAGAATATCCGGCTGTGGAACACCTGCGACCTGCTGCGCGAGAATTACCGCAGCTTCGCGCTGCTATCGGACCTCTACGCCCGCGTGCAGCAGCTCTGCGCCGAGCAGAGCACGATGCTGCTCTCCGAAACCAAATACCTTCTCTCGGAGTTCATCGGCCGCAACGACGCTCCGTTCATCTACGAAAAGGTAGGCAACCGTTACGAACGCTTCATGATCGACGAGTTCCAGGACACCTCCTCGCGCGAATGGGAGAACTTCCTGCCGCTGTTGCAGAACGCCATGGCGCAGTCGGAGGAGACCTCGGTGTTCATCGTGGGCGACATCAAACAGTCGATCTACCGCTGGCGGGGCGGCGACTGGCGGCTGCTGCACGACGAGGCGCAGCGGGCGCTCGGCACGGAGAACACACGGGTCGAGGTGCTCCGGGAGAACTGGCGCAGCCTGCCGTGCGTCGTGGAATTCAACAACGCGGCGATCGACCGCATCGTCTCGGCGGACAACCTCGCGCTCAACACCCGCCTCGACGAATCCGCCGGGCGCGGCGACATCGGCGCGGAGGAGGCCGCCGCACTGCGCGGCACGCTCGCCGACGCCTACCGCGAACAGGCGCAGACGCCCCGGCGCCGGGGCGAGCACCCGGGGTATGTCTCGATCGAGACCTTTGCCGAGCGGCCGCCCGTGGTGGAGCGCATCTGCGAGCTGATCGACCGGGGATTCCGTCCGGCGGACATCATGGTGCTGGTGCGCAGTGCCACGGACGGCGCGAAGGTCGCCGCCGAGCTACTGGAGTTCAAGCGCCGCAACGAGGAGCCGCGTTACCGGTTCGACGTGATGACGCAGGAGGCGCTCATCGTGGGCAACGCCCCCGTGAGCTCGTTCATCGCCGCCGCGCTGCGGCTGGCGCTCGACCCCGACGACACGCTCAACCGCGCCGTCTACAACCACTACCTCGGCCGCGATTTCGACCGGGAGCTCCCGGACGGGGAGCGAAGCTTCTTCCGCTCGATCCGCCTGCTGTCGCCCGAAGAGGCGTTCGAACGGATCGTCATGCGCCACGACCTGCAGGACGACCGGCGGCAGATCGCCTACTTACAAGCCATCCACGAGCAGATCATCGCCTTCTCGGCGGCGAAGATCGCCGACATCGCACTGTTTCTCCGCTGGTGGGACGAGCAGGGACGGAACCGCTCGCTGAGCGTCGAACAGAGCGCCACGACCGTCGAAATAACCACCGTCCACAAGGCCAAAGGGCTCGAAAAACGGGCCGTCATCATCCCCTACTGCTCCTGGCAGCTCGACCCCAAGTCGGGCGGCAACGTGCAGAACATCGTCTGGGCGGAGGCCCGCGACGGCGAAGCGGCTGCGATAGGTCGCTTCCCGGTGCGTTACAAACGGGCGATGGCCGAATCGGGTTTCTCGGCCGAATACTACCGCGAACTGGTATACGCCCACGTCGACAACGTGAACCTGCTGTACGTGGCCCTGACACGCGCGGCCGAATCGCTGCACGTCTTCGTGCCGCAGAAGGGCGGCGCGCCGAACGTCGGCGGGCTGCTGCTGCAAAGCATCCGCGTCGAGGGCGACCGGGCGACGGTCGGCACGCTCGAAGGGCGCTACACGGCCGACGAGCGGGGCGAGCACTACGTCTTCGGGGAGTTCGCAGGCCCCGTGGCGGGCGGCGCGAAAGACGCCGAAGCGGAGCACGTTCTGCTCGAAGAGTACCCCACGGCACAGGCCGCACTCCGGCTGCGGCTCCCCTCGCAGCGCTATTTCGAGGAGGGCGGCGAGACCGAGCTGGCGCCCCGCAACTTCGGAATCCTGATGCACAGGGCCTTCGAGCAGGCCGAGGACGAGCGGCAAATCCGCGAGGCCGTGGACGCCATGCGTGCCGACGGCACGCTGACGGACGACCAGGCCGCCCGGCTCGGAAAAGCCATCGACCGGGCGCTGGAGCTGCCCGAGGTCCGCGAATGGTTCGGCGGCGGATGGCAGGAGGTGCGCAACGAGCAGGAGATCATCCTTCCCCGCCCGGCGGACGGCGCCAGTTGTCTCCCCGGCGTCCCGAACAACACGACGAACGACACCGACGACCGCTCCGGCGCCTCGAACGGCACGACACGGAGGCCCGACCGCGTGATGATAGCCGGCGACAGGGCCGTGGTCGTGGACTACAAATTCGGCGACCGCGACGCCGAACGCTACCGCCGCCAGATCGGCGGCTACTGCACCCTGCTGCGCGGAATGGGCTACGCCCGCGTCGAAGGCTACCTGTGGTATGTCCGGCGGGGCGAGGTGGAGCGGGTGGTATAACTTCGCCTCAGAATTCGCCAAAATATTTACAACACTCTTGCATTTATGTAAAATTTAATTTATTTTTGCAAAAAACAACTTCCTTTATAGAAACCTAACCTAAAAATAAGTCCTATGAAAAGAATTTTTTTTATCTGCAATCGGCATTCTTGTCTTAAGTGCTTCGGCAATCACCACAAACAAAGCCTTAAATGAGCAATCCAAAATCAATATCCTCTTAAGAGGAAGCATCATCGCTTTAACCCAAAATGAAGATTTATCCGGGAATGAAAGCGGAGGAGGATATCCAATTTGTACCGTAACATATAATTGTAGCAGTTTAGGTACCGTAACAGGTAGTATCAGTTGTACAGGTCATAAATGCGATAGAGGAACAAACTTTTTAGGAACTCCATATGTAGAATGTGATGGAGTAAAAACATTCTGTTAGCTCCTCTTATGAAAAAACATATATGGATTCTAATTTGGGTTCTCGCCGGAATGGGGTGTAATAAACCCATTCCAGTAGAATCCATAGAAATAAGCAGCGAAAGCATCAAAATCAGAATCGATCAATATGCCGACTCTTCCTATTTCTCCGCTATCAAGATGATGCAATACGACCGCGGAGCGGTCTATGCTCTGGACGTCAGACGGTGCGACATCGCCGTACTGGATTCGGCCTTGCAACTGCGGCATACGATCGGCCGGAGCGGCCGCGGCCCCAACGAACTGCTTATGCCCTGTGCATTCTACGAGCGGTGCGACACAACGGCCGTACTCGACTTCGGATCCCGCAGCATCAAACGATTCGCCGGGGAACAGTTCCTCTCGACGGACGTCCTGCCGAACGCGGTCGATTGCCGTTTCTTTTGGAACGACAGTCTGTACTATCTCCCGGCAGTCACCGAAGAGCATGTTTTCCTGACCATGCAACGGCATACCGCCGACGATACGCCCCCGCCGCATACCTATTACGGAACCCTCGACCGGAACGTCGAAACCGTATCCGGCGCCCTGCTTCGGAACAACCGTAACCTGCATCCGCATCCCACGGGTTGTTATGCCGTTCCCGAAGTACAACCTTATGTAGAGCGGTACGACTCCGAAAGCCTCGTATTAAGGGAAAGGCTCGACCTTTCGGAAACAGAACCTTACAAAAACAACCTCGCATTCGCCGCCTCGAAAGGTTACTCGGAAAAATCGTTCTATACGTATACTTCCGACTCCTATCTCGAAGGCGATCGACTGTTCATACTCTGCAACACATTGGGCGATTCCGGAGGGTTTCGGGTAAATCAGTTGCTGGAAATCGCGCTATCGCCACAAATGCATATCAAACGTATCTATAAACTTCCCGGAGAGATATATGATTCATTCTGCGTTTCACCAACCTATTTTTACGCATTCAACGCCATCGAATCGACGATCGAAGCGATTAGGCGGCCTCTATAAAAGTATTTGGTTGATACTCGCAATTTGCGGTACAGGTTGTAGCGGGACATCCGCCCCCCCGGCACAAAGTTAATTCCGGGTACTTCGACAGATTGCAAAATAAATACCTATATACCATAGACTCCGTAGTACCCAATCATGAATATTCAAAAATATTCGTATACTTATTTAATTTTCATGATTGTCAGCCATGTGTCACAGCGGGACTGCATTACGCAAAACAATTAGACAGCCTGTTGAACTCGGATGCTGTTGTTTGTATTGCATCAATGGTAGATCCTGCACCCTACCAAGCGGATGCCGGATATTTTAAATACATTTATTTCGATGCAGACGACCACATCCGAAGAGAACTAAAATTCGTTCCGACTCCACAATTATTACTTATAAATAAGGATCGGAAAATAGTCTCTGCCTTTATGCCAAAAGACACTATTCATCAACGATATTTTCTAAAAGACTTGCTCGAACAATACAGAAATCTACCTTGACAATCGTGAAGAATACCTCTCATACATAATAAAAGCATCTATCTCGAAAGGGATTAGATTCTGTCAACACTCCCTCCGGAAAATACAGACCCGCCCGGTTGCCGTAATGGCAACCGGGCGGGTCATTCATATATCGGGCCTTCACGGGAGGAAACCGGGTCCGAAGCAACAGGAAAAGCATTCAGGCTCTCCGCCTTGCTATCCACCTGCCCCCCGTCGGCCGACGGAGGTTACTCGCCCAATGCGAAGCGCTTGTAGGCGACCACCGTAGCCTCCTTGTCGGCCTTGCGGATATACTCGGCGATGGTCTCCTTCTCGCCTACGACGAGCTGGTTGAGCAGCGTGTTCTCCTCGAAGAACTTGCGCATCTTGCCCTCGGCGATCTTCTCCAGAATGGCCTCGGGCTTGTTGGCGTTCTTCGGATCCTGCTTCATGGCCTCCACGGCGATCTTACGCTCGTGCTCGATGACCTCTGCGGGGCAGTCGGCCTCCGAGATCGAAACGGGAGCCATGGCCGTAGCCTGCATGGCGACGGTGTGGGCCACCTCGGCGGGAACCTCCTTGTTGAAACCCAGCACCGTGCCGAGTTTCTTGTTGAAGTGCACGTAAGCGGCGCAGTAGGGAGCCTCGATACGGGCATAGTATGCCAGTTCGATCTTCTCGCCCGTCTGTCCCGACTTCTCGGTGACCATCTCCTCGACGGTGCGGCCCTCGTCGTTCTTCGCAGCCATCAGCGCGTCGCGGTCGGCGGCGTCGTTCTTCACGGCCACTTCCAGCATCGCGTTGGCCGAAGCCGAATACTCGGCGTTCTGAGCCACGAAGTCCGTCTCGCAGGCCAGGCAGAGGATATAGGCCTTCTGGCCCACGATCTTCGTCACGACCACACCCTCGGTAGCGGTACGGTCGGCACGCTTGGCCACGACGAGCTTGCCCTTCTCGCGGATAATGTCCTGGGCACGCGCAAAATCGCCTTCCGCCTCCATGAGGGCCTTCTTGCAGTCCATCATGCCGGCGCCGGTCATCTTGCGGAGCTTCATCACATCAGCAGCTTTGATTTCCATAGTCGTATCTGTTTTTTTCGTTATTGTTCGGATTACTCGGCCTTCTGCTCCGCCTCGGCAGCGGGAGCGGTTTCAGCGGCGGCGGGAGCAGCCTCGACGGCAACCGGCTCCTCGAAGGGGGTCTCCACGGCGGCCACGACCTCGGCAACGGCAGCCTCCTCGGCGTCCACCGTAGCCTTCACGGCCTTCTTGATGCGGGGCTTGCCCTCCTTCTTCACGGCGCCTTCGGCCTCGGCCTCCTGCGCCTCCTTCTCCTTCTCGAGCTTGCGCTCCTCCGAACCTTCGGCGATAGCGGCGCACATGGCCTCTACGACCACGGCGATCGACTTGGCGGCATCGTCATTTGCAGGTATAACGTAATCAATGTCGGTCGGATCACAACAAGTGTCTACCATGGCAAATACGGGGATGCTCAACCGTTTGGCCTCCTTCACGGCGTTGGCCTCCTTCTGCACGTCCACGACGAACAGTGCGGCGGGAAGACGCGTCAGGTCGGCGATCGAACCGAGGTTCTTCTCGAGCTTCGCGCGCTGACGGGCGATCTGGAGCTTCTCGCGCTTGGAGAAATTATCGAAAGTGCCGTCGTTGGTCATCTTGTCGATGGTGGCCATCTTCTTGACGGCTTTACGTATGGTGGGGAAGTTTGTCAGCATGCCGCCGGCCCAGCGCTCGGTGACGTAGGGCATTCCGACGGCTGCCACCTTTTCGGCAACGATCTCCTTGGCCTGCTTCTTCGTGGCGACGAACAGCACGCGGCGGCCGCTCTTGGCGATCTGCTTGATGGCGGCGGCGGCCTCGTCGATCTTCAGCACGGTCTTGTGCAGGTCGATGATGTGGATGCCGTTCTTCTCCATGAAGATATACGGAGCCATTTTGGGGTTCCATTTGCGCTTCAGATGACCGAAGTGCGCACCGGCTTCCAGTAATGTATTAAAATCTGTACGTGACATTTCAATTCGTTTCGTTGGTTAATTTTAATTCTCTTTTCCTCAACCCTCCGGGTAGCAGCCTGGCTGGTCCCGATGAGTTTTCCGCGGCGCGGCAACCGGGCGGTAATACATATAATATAAATAGGTAGTCCTTCCGATTTGGAACCGACGCCGTGCTTGCCGAAATTTCCGGTCGTGCGTGCGGATTAACGCTTGCTGAACTGGAACTTGCGACGTGCTCCGGGCTGACCGGGCTTCTTACGCTCAACCTCGCGGGGATCGCGCGTGAGGAATCCGGCCTTCTTGAGCACCGGACGCATCTCGGCGTCGATTTCGCACAATGCGCGTGCGATGCCCAAGCGAGCGGCCGAAGCCTGTCCCGTGATACCACCGCCATCGAGGTTGATGACGATGTCGTAATTCTCCGCCGTGTTGGTAGCCAGCAGGGGCTGCTTCACCTGATACTGGAGAATTTCGAGCGG
>ERZ827469.1888-NODE-1888-length-17277-cov-2.764603_pt1 | contig 17277 bp, 15 predicted proteins | sample MGYA00519917_ERZ827469 | MGnify/ENA primary metagenome ERZ827469 (study PRJEB31778, sample SAMEA3449314) | human gut metagenome | biome: human gut; feature: human-associated habitat; material: faeces | place: United Kingdom | collected 2010/2012 ... | reverse complement strand
GCTTGCCCAGCGCCTCGATCTCCTCCACATGGAGGGCATCCAGCGCCTTGGCGGCTTTGTCCAGCGTCTCACGAAGATCCCAGATTTTGGTGTGGATGTCGAAGCTATCCACCGTATTGATGCCGTTTTCGAGGCATTCCAGCGCGAATTTCTCCACCGAACGGGTGGGAGTGGCCAAAATTGCCACGTCGGGTTTCTGGGAAAGCTTGGTCACCTGATCCACTACCTGATAGCGGTGCAACTCAACGGGCTGTTCTCCGCCCGCGTTTCTTCTCACAACGCCTACACATTCCATATCGCCGCTGGCCTCAACGGCCTCCAGCACATATCTTCCGATGTTTCCGTAACCAATAATTGCCGCTTTAATCATCTTCATCATTCCTTCTGTCTAAAATCTGGCAGTTTAGCTCATGGGTTGCCATAAAAGCATTTTAAGCCCTTTGTAAACACTACTCGCTGTTTGCCTAACGGAGTTATTATACTAAAATTGAAAAAAGCCGTCAATATCCGTCAAAAAAAGTTTACTTGTGTTCTCGGAGAAAAGAAAAACGCCGGCAGGCGTATCAGCCTTGCCGACGAGTTTTGTGGTATCGTTTTACTTGGAAGCCTTATGGAACACCTTTTTGCCCTTTTTGATGACAACAGAATCGTCAATTTTAATCATCTGTTTCGGATCGGAAATCTTCTCTCCATCTACCGAAATGCCGCCCTGCTGGACCAGTCGTCTCGCCTCTCCGTTGGAGGGAGCCAAACCGCATTTGACGAGCAGCGCCAAGATGCCAATTTCGCCGTTTGTAAGATCCTCCTGAGACAAAACGGTGGTGGGCATATCGTCTGAGCTGGCCGCAGAGGAAAATACCTGACGTGCGGTTTCCAGAGCTTTCTGGGCCTCCTCTTCGCCGTGAACCATCTTTGTCAATTCAAAGGCCAGACGTTCCTTCACCGGATTCAGTTCTGCGCCGCTTAGAGACTCCATCGACTCGATTTCCTCGATGGGCACAAAGGTGAGGAGCTTCATACAGTTGATAACGTCGTCGTCGCCCACATTGCGCCAGTACTGGAAGAACTCGTAAGGGGTGGTTTTTTCCGGGTCGAGCCACAAAGCTCCCTTCTCGGTTTTACCCATCTTTTTGCCTTCCTTGGTGGTTAGCAGGGTGAAGGTCATGCCGTAGACCTCTTCCCCTTCGACGCGGCGGACCAAATCCACACCGCCCAGAATGTTGCTCCACTGATCGTCGCCGCCCAATTCAATTTTACAGCCTTCGGTGCGGTATAAATGCAGGAAATCATAGCTCTGCATAATCATATAGTTAAACTCGATAAAGCTGAGTCCCCGTTCCAAACGGGATTTGAAGCACTCTGCCGTCAGCATCTTGTTGACCGAGAAAAATTTTCCCACATCCCGCAAAAAGTCCAGATATTTAAACTCGCAGAGCCAGTCGCCGTTTTTAACGATCTTGGCGTTGTCGTCTGAGAAGTTTACGAATTTAGACATCTGCCGGCGGAAGCACTCGGCGTTATGGGCAATCTGCTCCTTTGTGGGCATGGGGCGCATATCGGTTTTGCCGGTGGGGTCGCCTACCAAAGTGGTGCCGGTTCCCAGCAGAGCGATAGGCCGATGGCCCGCCATCTGGAGCCGTTTCATAACCACCAGCTGCAAAAAGTGCCCCACGTGGAGGCTGTCGGCAGTGGCGTCGAAGCCGATGTAAAAGGTTACTTTCTCGTTATTCAGCAGTTCTTCGATTTTGTCTTCGTGGGTCATCTGAGCGATGAGCCCTCTGCGTTTGAGTTCTTCAAATACAGTCATTTTTCTTCTCCTTTTTCAAAATGATTTTTTCCGACGGGGAAACAGGCTCATACAGCAAAAAAGCCCCCTACCCCCAACGGGATAGAGGACGACTAAGTCGTGGTACCACCTCTGTTCGCCGCGCTTTCACAACCGCGGCCTCATCCAGTACAAAAAACGCTATACTGTAACGCTGTAACGGGCGTTCCCGGCTATCCCTACTAAAATCGTTCAGGACGCGGCTCCAAGAGGTATTCGCATCAGACCACCTGCGTTTTTTCACCGGCCAAACGCTCTCTGCAAGGCTTTTTCTGAAGCTACTGGTTCTTTTCACAGCCATTGTTTTTATCTTAGCATAGATTTCCCACAAAGTCAACTCTTTAGACAAAAAGTTATGTAAACCTATTGACAAATATAAGTTTACATCTTAAAATATATGTTAACATATTTCTATTTTAAAGTTGACATAAGAAAGGATGCTCCACATGACTGCTAAAACACGAACTCTTGCATTCACCGCCCTTCTCGCCGCTTTGACCGCGGTTCTATCCCAAATTGCCATTCCCCTCCCATCCATGGTTCCAATATCCTTAGGCACATTGGGCGGCTATCTGGCCGCAGGACTCCTTACCCCGTCGTCTGCAGCCATAAGCCAGCTGGTTTACGTCCTCATCGGAGCTGTCGGTATCCCTGTTTTTTCAGGATTTAGCGGCGGATTCGGAATCATCATGGGGCCCACCGGCGGATATCTCATCGGATACATTATTTTGGCTCTAGTGGCAGGGCTCATTATTTCTAAAACCAGCGGAAAGTTTTATTGGTACATCATCGCCATGGTCGCAGGCACCTTTTTCTGTTACCTCTTCGGCACCATCTGGTATATGGTGGTCATGTCGCAAACAAACATTGCCGCCGCACTGATGGCCTGCGTCGTTCCGTTTCTCCCCGGCGACGCCGTCAAAATCATCCTGGCCTCCCTGCTCTCTCTGAAGCTGCGGCCCATTCTCAAGCGGACAATGGCATAGATCAAAAAACGCGCCGTATTCCGGCGCGTTTTTATTTCACCATTTTATGGTTTGCAAATTTGTGGTACAATGCTCTCTCAAGGCGTTGGCTCACGCCGTGAAGTTATGATACCTTTGCGTTCAGCACTTCGATGGCTTTCATCAGCTGCGGATCGGAGGTTTCGTCCAAAGTATCGAAATTGAGCTTCTGCTCAGTGGTCAGCGCCACCTCGTAATCGGGCTTGAGGCCCACTCCGTTGAAGTTCACACCGCTGTGGGGATTGAAGTAGGCAATGGTCATCTTGATGGCGGAGCCGTCTTCTAACGGAAACGCACCCTGCATGATACCTTTTCCATAGGTAGTTTGACCCACTAGTTCGGCCACTTTGAAGTCGCGGAGATCGGCGGCAAACAGCTCTGCGGCGCTGGCAGTTTCACCGTCCACCAAAACGACCATAGGAAGCTCAATACAGCTGGAATCGGAGGTGCAAAGCACTTTAGTCTCGCCCTTTTTGTTGGTCTCGGACACCAGATCTCCTTCAGGGAGCAGGTAGTCGAGCACATCGGCAACACTGTCCAGCAGTCCGCCGGGATTATTCCGCACGTCGAAAATCAAGCCCTTCACGCCTTGAGATTTCAGGTCGGAAACTGCGTATTTAAAGTCATCCACTGTGGTTTCATCAAAGTTGCTCATTTTGATATATCCATTGTCGCCGATAGTTCGATATTCGACGGTGGAGGACTGGATATTTTTACGGGTGAGTTCCACCGAATAATCTTCGCCCTCCCGCCGCAGGGTAAGGTTCACCTTGGTGCCTTCCTCCCCTTTGATATTAGACATTGCCTGGGTATATCCAATAGTGAGAATGTCTTCATCGTTCACCTTGACGATTAAATCCCCCGCCTGAATACCTGCCGCTTCCGCCGGAGAGTTTTCCTTTACATCGACAATGAGAATATACCCGCTGTCGTCCTTGCGGGCTGTGGTGCCGATACCCACCAGAGTGCCTTCGTTTTCCTGCTGATAGTATTTGTACTCTTCCTGGGTCATATAGGCGGCGTATTTGTCGTCGATTCCGACCATATAGCCCCGCGCTACATAGTTTAGAAGGTTTTCCTCGTCGATGTCGCCCAAATACTGGTTGCGGACATAGGTATCGATTTCAGACAGTTTCTTGTAGAGGTGTTCCCGCTCGTCCACATTGGCGATTTTCGAATTGAACACGTTCAGCGAGAAGAACATGGTGATGGTAAAGGTAATCGCCGCGGCAATGGCCATAAAACAAATCGCCACGCCTAAAGAGATTTTTTTGTTCATACAGTTTGCCTCACTTTCGGGTGATGGGAATTGCCGACACTCCAAGTGTAAAGGCTCTATCGTCTCGATAGAGCCTTTACACTTGGAGCGGCGCTCTACGCGCCGCCGCCTGACACGATCGTATCAATTATATTCCGGTTTCTTCGTACAAATTCAGCCCTGATGCTAATTATATGAGAAAAATAGGAATATTTCAAACCGATTTTCTAAAATATTTTAAAACATTCTCCAAATTAAGCATGGACATAATTAGCCGGATTCTGATGCTTGCCGTTGACGCGAACCTCAAAATGCAGGTGCGGGCCGGTGGAGTTTCCGGTGGACCCCACTTTAGCGATGGTCTGTCCCTGTTCCACCTTCTGACCGATGCTGACCAAAAGCTGGCTGGCGTGAGCATACAAAGTGGAATATCCGCCGCCGTGGTCGATGATGACGTAATTGCCGTAGCTATAGTGGCTGGTAGACTGGATGACCGTTCCGGAAGCCGCCGCCACAATGTTGGCGCCGAACACACCGCCGCCTGTAATGTCCATACCGGTGTGGAACCCGCCCCAGCGGGAACCATAGGGGGAGGAAATCCGGCTGTAGCCCGGCAGAGGCCAGATAAACTGACTGTTTGCGGTGGAACCGTCGGAACTGCTGGAAGAGTGAGTCTTATACCAGTTTTGCAGCTCCGCCTCGACGGCTTTTTCTTCCTCCAACGCCGCGTCGCGATTATTTTCGTACTGGTCTTTCAGGGCATCGTAGTCCTGCATGGCGTCCTGACTCTGAGAGTAAGCCTGCTCCAGCTCAGACTGAGTGGCCTTGATGTCTTCCCGTTGGATGATGATCTCCTGCTTGCGCTGCTCAATATCCGCCTTATCCTGCTCGATACCTGCCTTTTCCTCTTCGATAGCAGCTTTTTGGGTGCGCAGGTCTTCCACCAGCTGCTGGTCGTGGGCGGAAATGGCCTTCATCATCTCGGCGTTTGTCAAAAAGTCGGAAAAGCTTTCCGCCGAAAGGAGCATCTCCAAAGAGGAATTCTCCCCTGCCATGTACATGGCGCGCATCCGCTTTTTGAAGGCCTCGTATGTATCGGCAATCTCAATTTCCTTATTGGAGATATCCTCTTCTTTTTGGGCAATCTGATTGTTTTTGTCCTCAATATCGGCATTCATGGCCGAAATGCTCTGCTGTAGGACGTTTATCTTTTGCTGATTGAGGGAAATCTGGTTGTCCAGCGCTTCCTGCTTTTGCTTTTCCGCGCCGATCTGCTTGTTGACGTTGTTTAGATTGGCTTTCGCTTCATTTAGCTTTTTCTGGATTTCTTTTTGTTTCTGCTGAATCTCGCTGAGGGAGTCAGCGGCTGAAACCTTAACCGGCTGTTCGCCCGTCATCCCAAAGCCAACTGTGCAAGTGAGGCACAACGCGGTAATCAACGCCCAAATTCTCTTTTTCTTCATTATGATCACCTTGCCTTTCTGTCGGAATTTGAGCCGGTTTCGGCTTGCCGAAATTGCCGCCGCATTTTTTGCGGCAAAGGCTCAAAAACGGGCGTGAAAAACTTATTTTTTCATGCTGCCGTCCCTTTCCTATTCTGTGTAAAAACCTTCTGTTAAACTTTCAAATGACCTCTCATGCTCATAGCGCTTCCAAAACCGCCGACCACAATGCCGGAGATGAGGAAATACCCCAAAATCTGGTAGGAGATGTGCTTAAAGGGAACCAAATTCTGGGAAATAGAAGCAAGCCAGGTATTGGATTCCGACGTAATCGCGTTCAGGAATATATTGTAGCCGCCCCAAATGATGCCGAAGGCCGCCAGCGCGGCGATAAGGCCCAAAGTGATTCCCTCCACAATAAACGGAATCCGGATAAAGGCGTTGTTGGCGCCTACATATTTCATGATATTGATTTCTTTCCGTCTGGCGAACACCGATGCCCGGATGGTGTTGGTGATGATGACGAGAGAAACGATGACCAGCGCAAGGATAATCGCTCCGCCGAAAGTATTGACCATCTTCCGCATGTGCATCAAGGTGTTGCTCAAATCGGTGGGCGCGTCCACCTTGAGGATATGATCCATGCTCTCAATCTGGGAGAGAATGGTGTCCAGATGCTCCGGGTCGAGGATTTTGGCGCGGAAGGATTCCGGCAGGAAATCGTTCTCGACGCCGTCCATCAGCCCCACGTCGCCGTCCAGATATTTGTTGATGACGTCGTCCATGGCCTGGTCTTTGGAAACATAGGTGATATCGCCCAAGCCCTCCATCTGGGATAGCTGGGACTGCAGCGTATCGCTGTACCCTTCCGGTGCATCCAAATCGACGAACACGACAATTTCGTTCTGCTCACCGACGAATTTCACAATGTTGTCTACATTGATGCTGAACAAAACCGCAAATCCGACGATCAACAGGCAGGCAATCAGTGTGCCGATGGACGCCACGGTCATCATGCGGTTGTTCCATAAATTTTTGATACCGTTTTTCACGAGGTACCTGAAACTACTAGCCCTCATAGGCACCTCCTATGTAATCGTCAAACACCACGCGGCCTTCCTCGATGTTGATGGTGCGGCCGCCGAAATATTTTACCATGTCATGCTCGTGGGTAACCATCAAAATGGTGGTTCCGCATTTGTTGATGGCTTTGAGCATCTCTACGATCTCATAGGAGAATTCCGGGTCGATGTTTCCGGTAGGCTCGTCCGCTACGATGAGAGGCGGGTCGTTGACCAGCGCCCTCGCCAAAGCGACCCTCTGCTGCTCACCGCCCGAAATCTCGTAAGGGTACATACGGGCTTTGTGTTTTAAGTTCATCAGTTCCAGCACATAAGGCACCTGCTGGCGGATGGTCTTTACCGAGGCGTCAGTCACCCGAAGGGCAAACGCCACGTTATCGTAAATCGTCATGTTGGGGATCAGTCTGAAATCCTGAAACACAACGCCGATGCTTCTTCGAAAATTTGGAATCTGCCGGTTTTTCAGCCGGTTTAAGTTATAGCCGTTGACGATAACCTGTCCCGACGTGGCGATTTCCTCCCGGAGCAAAAGCTTTAAAATCGAGCTTTTACCCGCGCCGGAAGAACCGACGACAAAGGCAAATTCGCCGTTGTTGACCCGCAGATTGATATTTTTGAGTGCCTCCGTCCCGTTTTGATACTGAAACGAGACGTCTATCAAATCGATCATGCTAACATCCTCTCTCAAACGCCCTTTTCTCTCTTTTTTCGCGAAGATTGCTAAAATATAGAGCTTCCTCCGTTACTGGGGAAGCCCCAAAAGGATGGGCAGGTAAATTACCTGCCCCTATTCTCTCTGTACGCTCCCTGCGGAACAGAACGGCAGGGATCAGAACTTCATCGGATTAGAGGTGAGGTATTTCTTGACCATCAGCGCGATCTTGAAGATGATGGCGTGGTCGAACTCTCTCAAATCCAGCCCGGTGAGTTTCTTGATTTTTTCCAAACGGTAAACCAACGTGTTTCTGTGGACGAACAGTTTTCTGGACGTCTCGGAAACATTCAGGTTGTTTTCAAAGAACCGGTGAATGGTAAACAGGGTTTCATGATCCAATGAATCAATGGAACCGGTTTTAAACACTTCCTTCAGGAAGGTTTCACACAGGGTGGTGGGAAGCTGATAAATCAGTCTCGCGATACCCAGGTTGTCGTAGCTGACGATAGATTCCTCGGTGTCGAACACCTTGCCGACTTCCAGAGCGATCTGGGCCTCCTTGAAAGAGCGGGCCAGATCTTTTACGCCGACGACGCTGGTGCCGATGCCGACAACTGCCTTGGTATAGAATTCAGAACTGAGGGTATCCACAATGGAGCGCGCCAGTTTTTCCAGGTCTTTGGATTCAATACCGACCTTGGTTTCTTTAATCAAAACGATATCGGTCTCGCTGATGTTGAAAACGAAATCCTTCTGCTTGTCAGGGAACAGATTCTGGATGACCTCGTAAGCAGAAACATCGTTAGCGGTCACCACGCGGATGAGAAGCGCCACGCGGCTTACGTCGATATTGAAATGAAGCTCACGGGCCTTGATGTAGATGTCGCCGGGGAGGATGTTGTCCAAAACCACGTTCTTGATGAAGTTGTTGCGGTCGTACTTCTCATCGTAATACTGCTTGATGCTGGAAAGAGAAATGGAGAGGATCTGGGCATAACGAGCCGCAGTCTCATCAGTTCCTTCCACAAAAACCGCATAATCGGCTTTGATATGGGGGCCAAAAGGCTTATAGGTGTATCCGTCGCGGACGAATACATCATGGGAGTCACCAAAATCAACTGCATAATAGTCGCTGTTGTTTCCGATCTTTGACAGATCACTGCACGCAATGATAGCGGACGTTTCATCAATTACGCCGATCACCCGGTCAATGGCATCTCTCATCTGATGGACTACACCTTGAAAAAGTCGATTTGACATAATTTACTACCCCTTTTTCCAATATAATATTCCAAAGCAGCAACAAGTCCCGTGCAGTAAGCGCTCCTGACACAGGCAAACTATTACCCTAAGTATACATTATATATGTTACCTCTTTTTTAGCAAAAAAGCAAGGAAAACCGGCATATTTTTTGTAGAAATTTCGAAAAAAGGCGAAATAGTTACAAAATAATTACAAATTGTCACTCAAATCGTACCATAATTCGTCCATAAATTTGTTACGAAATGCTGAATTTTTATTTGGAAATTCCTGGAGGTGTATTCCAAATCGGAAAAGCTGCCAGCCAAACTATCCCAGCTCTTTTAAATCAGGGAAAATTTGGGCAGGATCGAAAAGCTCCCCGTTCTTCTGCACTTCAAAGTGAAGATGGGGGCCGGTTGAGTTTCCGGTAGAACCGACAAACGCAATGGTTTCACCTTGGGCCACCTGCTGACCTTCTTCCACCGCCAACGACTGGCAGTGGGCGTAAAGGGTCTCATAGCCGTCCCCATGGTCGATGACCACATAGTTGCCATAAGCGTGGGACGCGGTGTTGGCGGTCACAACAACGCCGGCTTTCGCGGCATGGACTTCCTCGCCTGAAATGCCCTCCCGGGTCACGTCCAGTCCTTTGTGGAAGGAGTAAAGTCCTTCTCCATAAGGGGCCGTCACATACAGATCGCCTTCCAGCGGAAACAGCCAGCTTTCCACCTCAACCGGCGCCGCGGCAGCTTCCAACTCATGTTGGAAGGAAGCCGGAGGAACCTTTTGATCGTCTGCGGATACCTGTGGTTTGGGAATCAGCGCACACGCGACGACCAGCGCCGCAGCCAGCGAACACGCCCCGATCATAAGGCCCTTGCCCCAACAGAGAGCGCCATCGCCGCTGAGAATCCTTTGGCAGCGGTTCTTAAGCCTACTGTGATGGGTTGCAAAAGTCGCGGATACCAGTGGAAAACCTGTGCTCTGACGGCAAGCGGTTTCCAGTACGGTTTTTCCATAGAGTTTGCGAGTTTCCATACTGCTCTGCTCCAGAACCGCAGCGTCACAGGCCTCTTCCAAATCGTCCTTCAACTCCCGCCCGATCAGGTACACTGCCGGATTAAACCAATGCACCGCCGTGACGAGCATCAACAGGAATCGAAGGAGAAGATCATGACTTTTGCAATGGGACAATTCGTGAAGAAGAACTAATTTTTCCTGCTTTGCCGTCCAGGAATTCTCCGGCAGATAGATGGAAGGGCGGAAAATTCCCATTAATAAAGGGGTTTCCGTTTCAGTTGTCCGATAGAGTCTTACTTGCCTCCGGATGCCCAATCTGCCGCAAATTTCTTTTACAGTCTGATTGATTTGAGCATCTCGCTCCATTTCGCTCTGTTGTTTCAGCTTGCTGGAAAAAGCAGCGTAGCAGATGAATTTTACCAGGAGCATCAGCGCCATTCCCCCCAGCCACAGCCAGGTAAAGACGGTAATCCAGTTGTTTTCCGGGATTTGAAGGCCCGCGTAAGCCGCCGTTTCGCCGGGAAGCAGGGTAAACTGATTTTGTGAGGAAACCGTCCCCGTCGGCAAAACGCCTGTAAACGGCTTCTCCATATTAATCGAAAACGGAAGCATCATGGAAAGAAGCAGCGCGGTCCAGACCATGCATTTTGAACGGGCGCGATACTGCTTTTTCGAAAAACGAAAAAAACCTTTCAGCAGCAGTGCCAGAATCCCTGTGGCGGCGCTCAGCAAAACAATTAATAGAAAAATCCGTTCCATTACTTTTCCTCCTCAAACATCCGGCAAAGCTCCAGCCATTCCTCCGGTGTGACGGCCTGCTCTTCCACCAAGGTGGCAATGAGACTTTTTGCGGAATTCTGATAAAATTTCTGCAAAAAGCTTTTGGTCTCCTTTTTCTGATAGTTGTCTTTGGCTACCAGAGGGGTGTAATATTTGAGCCTGCCCCGCTTCTCAAGCTCCACGAAACCCCGCTCCGTCAGACGGGCCAGCAAGGCGTGAACAGTGGAGATGGACCAGTTTTTCTCTTTTTCCAGTGCTTTGTGAATACCCGCCGTTTTCATCGGCTCGTCCGAGCGCCAGAGAACCCCCATAATCTCCAGTTCCGCATCAGGCAGATGCTCTTCGCTCAATATCTGATTTTCTTGCTGTGGCATAGTGTCGCTTCCTTTCTCTACAATTGTCAATTTATTACATTATAGCGTCTTTCTCTACATTTGTCAATAATAATCGTAAAAAAATTTTTATTGTTGCAAAAGCGGCGCTCTGTTTTAAGAACGCCGCTTTCTATTAATCCAATATCATTTTGTCGGAAAAGCTGTCCTCTGCTGTAGAAGAGTAAAGCTCCATGAGCTTTTCCACCGTCATGTTGGCCCGCTCTTCGCCCTCTAACATCATCAGCGCCTTGCCCTGGCTCATGACCAGCGTCTTATTGCCATACTCTAAGGCGTTTTTGATGTTGTGGGTAATCATCAGGGTGGTGATTTGATGTTCCTTAACGATTTCGTCGGTAAGCCGCATGACCTGTTCCGCCGTCTTAGGGTCGAGAGCCGCCGTATGCTCATCTAAAAGCAGCAGCGCAGGCGTCACGATGGTGGCCATCAGCAGGGTAACCGCCTGCCGCTGTCCCCCGGACAGGAGGCCCATTGGAGTCTTGAGGCGATCTTCCAGCCCCAGGTTCAGTTCCCGCAGCTTCTCCCGGAAAAATTCCTCATCGGATTTTTTAACCCCCAAAGAAAAGCCCCGCTTTTTGCCTCGACTGTAGGCAAGCCCCAGGTTTTCCTCGATGGTCATGTGGGGGGCAGTCCCTTTCAGTGGATCCTGAAACAGCCGGCCGATTTTCCGGGCCCGCTTGTGTTCTTTCAGATAGGTGATATTTTTGCCATCTAAGAGTACTTTGCCGCTGTCGGCCTCATAGGTTCCGGAAATTACGTTTAAGAGGGTAGATTTTCCCGCACCATTGGAGCCGATGACCGTTACGAAATCCCCCGATTCCAGCGTCAAGCTTACATCCTGGAGCGCCCGCCGCTCATTGACGGTATTTTTATTGAAAGTGATGTTGACGTGTTCAATCTTTAGCACGACGGCTCCTCCTTTTCATGATATAGCTCTTCAAGGTGGGGATACAGATGGCGATGGTAACGAGAATGGCAGAGAAAAGCTTTAAGTCTCCCGCTTTCAAGCCGATACGCAATGCAATGGTCAGCACGAAGCGATAAACCACCGCGCCGATGACAACCGCTAAAAGGCTGCGGATAATGGATTTACGCCCAAAGATAGCCTCGCCGACGATAATGGAGGCAAGTCCCACCACCATCATGCCGATGCCGCCGCTGACATCAGAAAAGCTCTGATACTGGGCGAGAATGGCGCCCGCCAGCGCCACGAAGGCATTTGCGATGGCCAAGCCCATGATTTTCATAGCGTCGGAGTTGATGGAGGAAGCCCTAACCATATCCTCGTTGTCTCCGGTGGCCCGCAGAGACATACCCAGCTGGGTTTTGAGGAAAAAGAAAATCACCACGATGGAGACGACGAGAATCAGCGCGATCATCACAAGATTCGCGTACTGTTCTCCTATAAGCCTTGTGAGGCCGGAAAAAATGCTCTCCCTATCGAACAGAGAAAGGTTGGGCTTCTGCCCCATGACCCGCAGGTTTACCGAATACAGCGCCGTCATGGTGAGAATACCCGCCAGAATAGGCTGAACCTTCATCTTGGTCTGCAAAAAGCCGGTGACGCAGCCGGCCAAGCCTCCTGCGATGAGAGCGAAGATCACCCCCAGCACCGGATGGCCGTTAACGGCAAAGATGGCGGACACCGATGTGCCCAGGGTGAAGGTGCCGTCGATGGTCAGGTCGGGGATGTTGAGAATGCGAAACGAAATAAAAATACCCAAGGACATGATGGCAAATATCAGTCCCAGCTCCAGGGCTCCCTGTATTACCGATAAAGACATAACGTTTAACTCCTTTGCCTGTTATGAAAAAGCCAATACGGCGGTGTCCTTTGGGAAAACACCGCCGCAAATGTTCTGCTGCACATGGGGTTACTGCATCAAAACGGTTCTCTCACCATTGAGGATTTCGTCGGGGATGGTGACGCCGATTTCTGCCGCAGTGGTTTCATTGATATAGGTATTCAGGTCGTCCTTGAAGACTTTGACCGGAAGGTCGGCGGTGCTTGTGCCTTTGAGAATGGCGTCGGCCATATTGGCGGTCTCATGACCAAGTTCGGTATAGTCGATACCGATGGTGGCGAAGCCCCCGTCGGAAACCATCGAATCAGCGCCGGTGTAAACCGGGACTTTGGCTTTCTTAGTCACTTCGGCAACTGCAGCCATAGCATTGGCGATGGTGTTGTCGTTGGGCGCGAAGATGGCGTCAACCTTATCAGCCAGAACCTGCGCGGCCTGCTGTACCTCAGAAGTATTGGTGGCAACCCCTTCCACAATGGTCAAGCCATGCTCATCCGCAAAGGCTTTTGCCTTCTGGAGGTTGGACTCGGAGTTCGCTTCGCCGGTGTTATAGAGAACGCCCAGTGTTTTGATATCGGGAGTCAGCTGGAGGGCCAAATCGAGGATTTTCTCCACCTGAACGGCGTCGGAAGTTCCAGTGATGTTCTTATCGGGTTTATCCATATCGGATACGAGACCTGCGGCAACGGGATCAGTTACAGCGGAGAAGACTACGGGGATATCTTTGGCGGCGGAAGCGGCAGCTTGGGCCGTAGGAGTCGCGATGGCGACGATTACATCCACCTTATCGCCCTGGAATCCCTGGATGATGGAGTTTAAGGTATTCTGGTCGCCCTGTGCGCTCTTGTACTGGATGGAACAGTTTTCCCCGTCCTTATAACCCAGGGTTTCCATCTGCTCGGTAAAGCTGTCGCGGATGGTGTCCAGAGATTTGTGCTCGATGATCTGGACGACGCCGATTTTCTTCATTTCGTTAGAGCTCTGAGAAGAACCTCCGTTATCTCCACAGGATGCAAGCATCGTAGCGGACAAAATAGATGCGGTCAAAACGCTTAAAAACTTTTTCATATGATTCACCATGCCGGAGTTGTTTACCGGCTTTCCTTTCTTCAGTTCGATGTTGATTTTACGGCCTGTTGTTTTCCGCTTCGCCATATTCCTGTAAATCCAAAGCGCATGAGTAAACGGTTCATACAAATCCCTCCTGCAAAAATGGGAATTAAAAAAGCACCTGTCTCTCGGATCCAATGTCCAAGGACAAGCGCTCAAAATGCAACCTGCGGTACCACCTTGTTTGGCGTTTATAAAACGCCCTCTCAACGAATGCTGACACATTCTAAGCTCTGTAACGTGAGCTCTACGTCGCATGATACTCAGCAAAATCGCCTTTCCCTGCGCCCTCAAGGGTCCATTTGTCCGATCCGCGTTCCTGTCGGGTTCCCAGCATCCCCGGCTCTCTGTGAGTGCGCCTTCGGTTTTATCTCCCTCTCAAAGGTTTTCTATACTTTACCACAAAAAAGCGCTGCTGTCAAGAGTTTTTTTAAATTTTTTAGGGCATGAAAAATCCCGGCCCCAGGGCCGGGATTCGCTCTCTTTTGCAGTGAATGAATTATTCCAAAACATAAACTTCCATTTTCTTTGCGCCAAAAGCGTAACATTCCTGATTGGTGTCAAAGAAAAGGTCAACCAGAACCCGCCCATCCATCAAAGCCGTTCCGGTGTCCGCCGCAATGGCGTAACCGTAGGTAAACGAACCGTCAGCTGCCTTGATGTAAAGCTTGGTGCCATAAGGAATCACTTTCGGATTAACGGCCACGTGGCCTACAACCGCATAGCGTCCGCTGGCTGTTTTCGCACCTTTACGGGCACTGTAAGCAGTTCCCTTACCGGTGAGCTTCTTCACATAGCTTGTAGGGTTGCCGTTGGCGTCCAGCGTCAGGGACGCGGGAGCCGCCAAGGGAGATACCGGAGCCGTCTTGTCGCCTAAAAGCACAGTTTCGGTGACCGGCTTTTTGTCGATTCGCTCCTCCACTACTTCAGATTCCTGCACAACGCCGTCCACGACGTACTCTTTATAGACGGTGGTTTTCTGCCCGGGAACGCCTGCGGTGACGACCTTGGTAGTGCCGTCCTTGAGAGTCGGCGTCCGCTCGGTTTTCGTCTCAAAGGGAATCTCAGAAACTTCCTCCCGGATGCGGTAGGAAATTCTTGTCACAACGATTTTAGTGTCCTCGGCCACATTTTCAGTCAGTGCCGGGGTAACGGTGTCCTGTTCCCCGAGGGTAACGCCCGCCCGCTCCAGCGCAACGGCAACGGTCTCGCCCTTCATGGGGGCCCAGTACTGCTGCCCATCCGCCTTTACCGATACGGGGTAAGCCCGGTCGATGTCCAAGTCATAGACCTGTTTCCGTCTTTCAGTATAGGTATAAGAGTCATACTTGCCAAGAGGAATATCAGCTTCCTCCAAGATTTCCTTGGGATCCTTAAGTTCTGTTAAAACAATCCGTTTGTACTGGCCGTCATCCACATACACAAGTCTGTGGAAACTGGCCAAACCACTCAGAATCGAGGAAAGCATCACTGCAACGACGGTGAGAGCAACAGGTTTTGCCAATCGAGATAAAACTGATTTCATAACTGCTCCTTCACATGATAAAATCCAAATCGGTTCCTTTTCGAACTCTTAAAACCGGCATCCCGCAAGGGGGTCCGGCTGCATAACGGTTTCATCTTGTAAATCATTGTAACCGATTTGTTTCCATTCTATTCATCACATTGGAGTTTGTCAAAGATTTTATCTCTCGTTTTTTGTGCAAAACGACTATGAAAATTTTCCGATTGCCGAAATTAAACTGGAATAACTGGGAATATTTGCTGTTATTTGGGGAGAATTACAATACGGTAACAAAAAGAATTTGGAACTTTCCACAAATTTGAATATATTAGTATAATTTTATAATTATATATATTTTCAACTGCAAATAGGTGTAAATATGATTATAATATATGCTATTTATATAAATTATAGTCAGATATTATAATATATAGTCGCATTTTCAGGGAATCAAAGGGCCAGAATCGTATGTTACAGAATTCTGTAAATCAATATGCCCGCAGCGCCTGCGCCCGACATAACTAAAATCGGATTGACTTTCCATTTTCTCAGGACGAAGAAGCACAGTGCAAAGATACCCACTGCCCACCAATCCACCTGCTGGAACGGAAACGTCAGTTGCCCGTTACCAAATAGGGCCAAGGAAAGAATTGAAAGCCCCGCCGATGCGATCATGGCGACCACTGCCGGACGCAGTGAGCCGAGAACGCTCTGCAAGACCGCGATATTGCGGTACTTTAGGTAGAGCTTTGCAATCAGCGTCACCAGAATGCAGGCGGGGAGAATGCAGCCCGCAGTAGCCACCAGCGCTCCCGGAACACCGGCGATTTTCGTTCCCACGAAGGTTGCGGAGTTGACGGCGATGGGGCCGGGGGTCATTTCCGCGATGGTCACGAGATCGGTAAATTCGCTCATGGACAGCCACTGGTGCTCGGTGACGATCTGTGCCTGAATGAGCGGCATGGCGGCGTAGCCGCCGCCGAAACTCAGCGCGCCGATTTGCAGAAAGCTGAGGAACAGCTGTAAATAGATCATTGGGCGTTCCTCCTTTGCTGGACGACCGTTCGGACGACGCCGATGGCGATACAGGCCAGAATGATATACACCGCGTTGACCTTGTAAACGTAGGTCGCTATGAATGCGGTTAACATAACAACTATAGAGAGGACGGATTTCTGCTTCAGGACGCCGCCGCCCATGTCCAGCACCACGGACGCGATGACTGCGCCCACACCGGCCTGCATACCCGAAAGGACGCTGCTGACAATATAGTTGTCCCGGAACAGCTCGTAAAAGTAGGAGATCACCGTAATAATGAGAAACGGCGGGATGATGGTCGCAACAATGGCGGTAACAGCGCCGAGGACACCCGCCAGCTTGAAGCCCACCACGATCGCCCCGTTGACGGCGATGGCTCCGGGGGCGGACTGAGCAATGGCAATGAGATCCAGCATCTCATCCTCCTGAATCCAGTGCAGCTCATCCACAAATTTCTGCTTCATCAGCGTGACGATAACATAGCCGCCGCCGAAGGTAAACGTGCTTAAGTACAGCGTGGAAAGAAACAGTTTCGCCAGAATTTTCTTTTTGTCAGTCATACTTCTACCTCCTCATGCCCCCAGTTTACCAGCACTTGACTTATTTGTAAAATAGAATTATGATATGAAATACATATAAAAAACGATATGAATGGGGGACGGCTATGACGCTGCGGCATATGAAGATTCTGGTGGAGGTCTACCGCCAGAACAGCGTGACGAAGGCGGCGCAGGCGCTGCATCTGTCCCAGCCCTCGGTGAGTCTGGCGCTGCGGGAATTGGAGGATTACTACGGCGTGACGCTGTTCGAGCGGGTGGGACGCCGGATATCCCCCACGGAGTGCGGCCGGGAATTCTACGGCTACGCCGTCCATGTGGTGTCGCTGATGGATGAGCTGGAAACCCGGATGCGCAACTGGGACGCCATCGGCACCGTCCGCATCGGGGCGACGGTCACCATCGGCACCTATCTTCTGCCGGAGCTGGTGCGGCAGTATCAGGCGGAATTCCCGGCGCTGCACGTAGACGTGCAGGTATGCCGCGCCAGTCAGGTGGAGCAGCTGGTTCTGGACAACCGCATCGATCTGGGGCTGATCGAGACCCAGCCGGAGCACGAAGAGCT
>ERZ827469.1879-NODE-1879-length-17407-cov-2.513370_pt1 | contig 17407 bp, 12 predicted proteins | sample MGYA00519917_ERZ827469 | MGnify/ENA primary metagenome ERZ827469 (study PRJEB31778, sample SAMEA3449314) | human gut metagenome | biome: human gut; feature: human-associated habitat; material: faeces | place: United Kingdom | collected 2010/2012 ... | reverse complement strand
CTCGGGAACACCGATGGCGTTGGGCATCTTGCCGCCGTTGTCGTTGATCATCTTGCTCATCTTGCGGGTTTCCCACGAGTCCTCGGCGCCGGAGGTGTTGTTGCCCCACACGTCGAGGTAGATGAAGTCCATGTTGTCGCCGACCTTGCTCTTGAGGTCAGCGAAGCGGGACTTGCGCATGCCGGAGGCGAGATCGTAGATGCCGTCGATGCCGACACCCTGATCAAGCCAGTTCCAGCCGTAGCTCAGGCCGCCTGCAGAGTTGCGGCGCACCATGTCCTCGCTGAAGGCCTTGGCTTCCGGGTACATTTCGGACGCGTTGACGTGCACGCCGAAGCGGGCGCCGTACTTGGTGCCCTTCTCCATCAGGGTGTTCATGTCCGCGGCGCCGCCGGCGCGGGTGTTGATGTCGCCGTAGTCCGGATGGCCGGAGTCGTGGCCTTCATTGCCGTAGCCCTTGAGCAGCACGGACTGGCCGAGGCCGTCGGTGTTCAAGGCCACCTTCTTGACGTTGTCAAGCGTGGTCAGGAACGGGTTCTGCGCCTGGGAGCCGAAGTTCATGGCGATGCGCCATGCGACCAGCTCGGGCACTTCCTCGGACTTGTATGGGTTGTTCATGATGTCGCGGTATGCGATCGCGCCATCTTCCCAGTTGACCGTGCCGTCCTCGTTCTCGTCGCCGGCGATGGCGACGGCCATCTTCGGCATGTCGGTCTCTTCGACGGTGTAGGTATTCTTCTTCGTGTCGGTCACGACGCGGTGGTAGTACCACGGTGCAGTGCCCAGACCGAAGGAGGTGGCCTTGCCGACCTTCTGGGTGGAGGTGAGCACGCGGGTGTTCCTCGCACCGCCGGCGACGGTGTTGCCGACGGTGGTGCCGTCGTGCTCGGAGTTGGACCACAGGCCGGCGCTCAGGCCATTGCCCGAGACGAAGCCGTAGGTGTAGTCGTTCGCATTGCTGACCGTGGTGTCGGCGGTGATGTCGAAGTTGGTGTCACCGGGCCTGGCAGTGTCGGACGACATGCGGGCGCCGGTGAACTGGGCGCCGTCCTGACCGGAGCGCACGGAGATGAGGCTCTGGTTCGGGAACGCAATCGTCTGGACCGGGTTCTCCTCGGCCTCGGTCTTGGCGTCATCCGCCTTGTTCACGATCTTGGTGACGTTGAGCTTGAGCGTATTGTCGACGACCTTGATCTGCACGGTGACGACCGCGTTGATCTTGTCGCCGCTCTTGACGTTCAGCGTGTACTGGGCCTCGGTCGCGCTGACCTTCTTGAAGGTCACGTCGGAGTCCTTCAGCGTCACGTCGGTGCCGTTAATGGTGATGACGCGCACGTCCTTCGGCTGGCCGTACATGATCTTGCCGTCGAGCTTCTTCATCGTGTAGTCGTACACGGACGGGAAGTTCTTCTTCACGCGCACGTCCATGGCGGCGGTGGAGAGCGTCTCAGTAGCGACTTCGGCCGACTTGTTCAGCGTGATGTTGCCGACTGAGGCATTGCCATCGGCGACGGTGACGGTCTTGGTGGCGTCATCGTAGCCTTCGGCGGACACGGTCAGCGTGTAGTCGCCGGCGGCGAGGCCGGTGAGGGTGAAGGTGCCGTCCGCCGCGGTGGTGGCGGAGTTCTTGCCGGTGACGACTTCGGCGCCGGCGATGGCGGCGCCGCTGGCGTCGACGACCTTGCCGGTCACGTTGTGCTTGGCGACTTCACCCACGGTGAAGTTTTTGAAGTAGACATCAGTGACTTCGCTGGTGCCGGAGTAAGAGCCGGCCTTCATGGCGAGCTTGTCGGTCAGCGCGGTCATCGAGGAGTAATCCACATCGAACGCCTTCTGTCCGTCAATAGTCAGCGTGGCAACCTTGGCGGCAGTCCAGGAGACGTTGACGGTGATTTCAGCGTTCGCGGCAGGGGCAGCGACACGTGTGCCGTTGTACCAATCGCCATTGCCTCCGACATACTTCTGCCAGAACCAGCCCCCCTTGTCATAGCCCAGGAACAGGGCGTTGCCCGGATCCTTGTAGCCGAGGTAGAAGCCGAAACGGTTCGCGGAACCAGCCTGCGGGGACTTGACCTTGATGGAGAACTCTCCAGCCCGAGTCAGGTCAATCGTCTTGCCGCTAATGGCGACAGCCGGATAGCCACTGCTGCTGGTGGCATTGCCGTTGGCGGAGGTGGACTTGAAATGAGTCCATCCCGCATAATCGCCAGTGCCGGCTGCAAGAATTTCGCCGCCTTTGGCGGTGTTGCGGTCAATCGTCCAGCCGTTCACGGCAGCATCGTCCGCGACGGTGGCGACATCGTTGGCGTTCGCGTCATTGGAGCTAGCCGCTGAACGGAGCGCGAGAGTCTGCAAATCACTTGCAGAAAGCGGCGCGGCGGACGCTGTGCTGACCACCCCCAGTGGGGCGACAGCGAGCGCAACCGCAAGGGCCACTGAAACCACTCGTTTTCTCATATTTCCTTACCTTCATCATGGAGCACTAAGGCTTAACCTTGAGCGGATACGCATGACGGAAGCCCGACACGCGCGTCTCAGTTTTCTATGATAACACTCTTAACAAAATACAAGAACGTGTGTTGTTAACTTTATTAGTTTCCAAGGAAAATAGAAATTTTCGCCATATACCAATGGGTATGCATGAAAAAACCTGCGCAAATCCCCTCAAAGAACAGTGATCTTTCCCCGTCGCGACAACACTGTCTCGCGGAAGTCTTCCGCTATTTGTTAACTTACCTTACTTATTGGAGCGCCGGAAGAGCCAACTGGCCGATGCGATGCTCACCGAAGGTGATTTGCGTTCATATGTTCGCGCCGGAACGACGACTCTGCGCACTTACGGACGCAAATGGGTCTGTTTGCGTCCGTAAGTGCGCGCACTTGTCGTTTCGGCGCACACTTACGGACGCTAATGCCCCCAGTCGCTTCGCGACGGGGGCACGCACTATACAAAAGGACTATTTGCTATCCGGAACGAACGACTCGAAGATGTGGCGGTCGAAATACTGGTCACATTCGGCGAGTTCGTCCGCGCTGCGAACCGTCCACGACACCGGTACCGCGCCCATCCATCGTGCGGCCCGCAGCTGCGGAGAGGGGCCGCCATGCCAGTCGAACGCCACGAAGTCCGGGCGGGAGATCCAATCGAACGCCAACAGCCCGGCCAGCCACTCCTTGACCCCGGTACCGGTGAGCGACGCCGGCTCTGCCAACTGGCCGCGGCACACCTCCGGACGGTGCTCCTTGTACCAGTTGACCGCGCCCGGATGGAACGACTCGATCACATACGGGCCGTCATACGCCTGCAGCAGTTGGTCGCCCTTCTCCATCAGCTCGTCCGCCCGCTCGCCCCACGCGGCGTTGTCGGTGAACTTGTACTCCACGATCACCGGTACACGTCCCGCGATCACGCGCAGCACGTCGACGAACAGCGGCACGTGCTGGTAGTAGCCCTGCGGAGCGAACTGTGCGGCGGCCACCGGGTCGGCGACGGGCGCCGCCTCGGCATCCCCCGGCTTCGCGGGCGCAGGGAACAGCGGGATGCGCGACAGCTCCTCATACGTCAGGTCGGCGATCTTGCGCGGATCTCCGGCCACGCGCAACAGGTTATCGTCATGCACGACCACCACGCGGCCGTCCTTGGTGAGCTGCACGTCCAATTCGATGCCGAATCCGGCCTCACAGGCGGCGGCGAACGCAGCCAGCGAATTCTCCGGGGCGATAGAGCCGCTGAAGTCAGCTGTCCCGTATCCTGCGCGCAATGCGCAGCGACGCGCCAGCGCCACATACTCGCCGCTGTGCGCCGCATACTCCGGCGTCAGTCCCGATCCCGCGTCATGCAGGCCACGATGCGCATACCATACGTCCGGAACCGACGGCACGAAATGACGCTGCTTGTCGCTGAACGAACGCGGCTTGATGGCCCAGACCGCGGCGCCCGCGGCTACGGCTCCGGCAAGCACCAGCTTGCCGCCAACATGTTTTCCCATAGTGTTTCTCCTAACCGTGCCGTCGGTTTCTATCGCAGCACGCCGTCGATCAGCTTGGTGATAAGGTCGGTATAGCCGATGCCGGTCGCCTCCCATGCCTTCGGATACATGGAGATCGGCGTGAAACCGGGCATCGTGTTGATCTCATTGACCATCACCTCGCCGTCCGGCGTCACGAACGTGTCCACGCGGCTCAGGCCGGCGCCATCCACCGCCTTGAACGCCTTGACCGCGGTCTCGCGCACCTGCTGCAGAGTCTCCTGAGGCAGATTCGCCGGCACCTCCACATGGCTCGCCGACGAATCCATGTACTTGCTGTCGAAGTCGTAGAACTGGTCGTCGCCGCTGTTGCGCTTGTCGAGCACGATCTCGCCCGGCCAGCTGGCCTGCGGCTCACTGCCGGCCTTCGGGCACAGCACCGCGCACTCGATCTCACGCGCGTCGATGCCCTGCTCGATCAGGATTCGCCAATCATGATGGCTCGCCTCGAACACGGCGGCGGCCAGCTCGGCGGCGTCACCGGCATGCTCCACCTTGGTCACGCCGAAGCTCGATCCGGCGCGGGACGGCTTGACGAACAGCGGGTACGCCAGTCCGGCCTCCTCGACCTGAGCGAGCAGACCATCGGCATCAGCGGCGAACCGTGACGCCGCGTCGAAGCCGCGCGCGTCCACGGTGATGCCGGGAGCGACCGGAATGCCGGCGGCGGCCAGCAGCACCTTCGTGTAATGCTTGTCCATGCACGCGGCGGACGCGAGCACGCCGCAACCGACGTACGGCACATTCATCATCTCCAGCAGACCCTGAATCGTGCCGTCCTCGCCATACGGGCCGTGCAGAACCGGCAGCACCGCGTCCACGTGCCCCAGCGAGCTCAGCGTGCCGTCGTCATTGCGGGCGAAGAAGCCATCCTGCCCGAGCGCCACGTCCAGCACGACGTCGCGCGAGCCGGGAGTCTTCTCGACGACCGGCAGACCGTCGGCCATATCCCATCCGCGCGGGTCCTCGCCGTCCACGATCCACTGGCCCTGCTTGGTGATGCCCACCGGCACCGGCTCGAACCGGTCGGTGTCAAGCGCGCGCAGCACGCCGGCAGTCGAAATGCAGGAAATCGAATGCTCGTCGGCCTTGCCGCCATACATCACCACAACGCGAATCTTGGCCGTTTCAGCCATGTCTTCCTCCCATGCCATGTTTTGCACATACTGGGTCATAGCCTAATACGTGCGATGGCGCACCGCCCCGTAACAATTCGCCTCTTGCAAAACCCGCCAAACTCAGCAGGGTGGGCACCGGTGAGATTAGCTTTGCTGATGGCGCGAACCACCCCGTCTCGCTGCGGGGCATATGCTAACGCCTCCGCTGGCGGGGGCTGTCGAGCGCAGCGAGACTGGGGGGGGGTAATACAGCCTACTCCTCGGTGATCTCGGTGCCGAATAGTTCGGAGATCATCTGCTGGCAGGATATGCCTTCGTTCAGCACGCGGCTCATCGCGTAGGCGAGCGGAGTCGGCACGTCGAGCTCGTCGCCGAGCGCGACCACGGCGTCGGTGGTCGGCACGCCCTCGGCGACGCCGTTGCTCACCTTCGTGGCCTCCTCGACGCTCAGGCCCTTGCCCAGATTCGCGCCGAACGTGTAATTGCGGCTCAGGGGCGAGCCGCAGGTGGCGGTCAGATCGCCCACGCCGGCGAGACCGGCGAACGTCTTCGGATCGGCACCTGCGGCCTTGCCGAGCGCGGTCAGCTCCGCCAGTCCACGCGTCTCGATCATCGCGGCGGTGTTCTCGCCGTATCCGGCTCCACGGGCCATGCCGACTGCGAGCGCGACGACGTTCTTCAACGACCCGCACATCTCCAGTCCGATCACGTCGGAAGTGATGAACGCCTTGAAGTAACTGGTCGTGCAGGCGGACGCCACCTTGCGCGCATTGTCCAGATTCTCGCAGGCGACGACCGTGGCGGCCGGCTGACGGTCGGCGATCTCTTTGCTCAGGTTCGGTCCGGAAACCGCGGCGAAACGCTCAGCCGGCAGGTCAAGGGCCTCGCGGACCACTTCATCCATGCGCTTCTTGGTGTTCCGCTCGATGCCCTTCATCAGGCTGACGACGACGGCGGTATCGGGAATCAGGTCCTTGAACTCGGCGAGCGCCACGCGCGCGAACTGGGCGGCGATGGCGACGACGATGATATCGGCGTCCTTGACGGCCTGCGCCCGGTCGCCCGTGGCGGTCATGTTGTCGGGCAGCTTGGCGACGGACGGCAGACGAACGGCATTGTGGTGCCGGTCGCGGATGCCCTCCACGATTTCGGGCTCGATGGCCCACATCGTCACGTCATTGCCCGCATCCGCCATCACCTGGCCAAAAGTGGTGCCCCATGCGCCGGCACCCAATACAGTACATTTCATAACCCACTACCCTACTCCAGCCCCGGATACGAGACCTCCATGCGCACGTCGCGCAGATATGAACGCGCCCGCGCGGCATGGCGCTGCGCGGGCGTCTCGGATGTCCGTCGTGTTCGGGAATCAGTCGGTAACGCGGCTCATCGTACGGTAATCCCAGTAGCCGGAGGGAGCACGCTCGCCGCGGATCTCCGCCATGACCTGCGTCATGCGCACACGTACCCGGCGGGTCAGCTCGTCGGCGAGCTCCACGGGCGGCTCATCGCCCCACGACTCGCTGTCGACCAGCAGATCAGCGTAATCCAGCTGCGCGTCGTAGCACATGACGACGTTCTTGCGCGGCCACGGCCACCAGTGGTTGATGCTCGCCGCACCCCACGTCACCGCACAGAACAGCGGCACCTGGTATCCGAGCCGGCGCGATGCCTCCAATGCGATCACGCCGACGCCGTTCTTCATGCTCATCGGCCATTTCTTCGGGTCGCGGGTCACCGTGCCCTCCGGCCAGACGGTCAGCGGGCGGCCGCTCGTCAGAATCTCGACCGAGGTCTCCTCGATGGCCCGTGCCTTGCCGGACCGGCGCTGAACCGGCTGCATGCCTACAATCTGGAACCACTTGCCGATCAGAGGCCAGTGCGCCATCTCGGCCTTCGCCATGTAGCGCGGGCGACGGCCCATGTGGAACAGCGACGCCATCGGCACGAACACGTCGAACATGGTCACATGCGTGGCCGCGGTGATGAACGGGCCGGTTTCAGGGATGTTGTCAAGCCCCCAGGCGTACGTCCTGCAGCTTGCGCGGAACACGACATCGACGCCCTTGAGCAGCCGTGAGGTGCCCTTGGGGTTCTGCGCGGCGATTTCGGCCTCGTTGATCGTGCGATCCGGGCCGGTCGGCAGGTCGTGCATCGGATCGACGAGCGTGTGCGCCTTGGCGAGCCTGCTCACTTGTGCATTGGACAGCGGCTTGACCGCGGAACGCGGTGACGGTTTTCCTTTGGATGCCATGAGAGCCATTGTACGTGCGTGGCATGTCGTGGCACAAATGGTGCCGGCAACGCAAAACGGCGGCCGGAAACCGACCGCCGTTCATGCAAACAACGTCTGACGACTTACTGAAGCTTCTCCACCTGATGGAAGCCGAGTTCCACCGGCGTGTCGCGCCCGAAGATGGAAACCAGCACGGTGAGCTTCTGCGTGGTGGGTTCGACATCGGAGACGACGGCAGCCATCGTGGCGAACGGCCCGTCGATGACGGTGACCTGATCGCCGACGGCGTAAGACACCTCGACAACGCGCTTCTTTGCCGCGGCAGGCTTATCGCCGGCCTTCTTGAGCGCTTCGGAGGCGATCATCGGCGCCAGCATGGCGACGACTTCCTTGCGGGACAGCGGCGCCGGATCCTTGGTCGGGCCGACAAAGCCGGTCACGCCTTCGGTCTCGCGCACGATACGACGGGCATCCTCGTCGGGCCACATGCGGATGAGCACGTAGCCGGGAACGCGGACGCGGGTGATGACCTTCTTGCCCTTGTCGGTGTGCTTGTCGACTTCCTCCATCGGCACTTCGATCTGGAAGATCTTGTCTTCCAGACCAAAGCTGACGACACGGGATTCGACGTTCGTCTTCACGCGCTTCTCGTAACCGGAATAGGTGTGGACTACATACCAGTTTACTTCTGACATTCTGACACCTTTATCCTTATTTGATCAATAAATTGACGAACTCGATTACAGCGCTGTCAACCAGGGTGATTAACCCGCAGGTTACTGCAGAGATCGCTACGACTGCAACGGTCTGCTTGCCCAGCGTTTTGTTGTCAACCCAGATGATTTTTCTGAACTCTGCTTTCAAGCCCTTGAACCAGCTCTTTTTGGATGCTTTTTTTTCAGTTTCTGCCATTGGATCACCTCTTACCAAAGATTATTTGGTTTCTTTGTGCATTGTGTGCTTTTTGCAGAATCTGCAGTACTTCTTTGTCTCCATTCTCTCAGGATGGTTCTTTTTCTCTTTTGTCATGTTGTAATTACGCTGTTTGCATTCTGTACATGCCAATGTGATTTTTACGCGCACGACTTCCACCTCCACTGTGTATTTGCGTTATCGCTTGTGATCCTTGCGGATCAGCGGCGGTCTCTTCATTTCTGCCCTGCTTTTGCTGCTCGTACTTCAGCAATTTCAGGCATAAAAAAAAGACCTTCTTCCATGTCGCTGGTTTATTGTAGCACAGGAACTGCCTGTTGTCAACAAAATTCACCAAAGTACGCTGAGATTTTTTATCAGGATCGTATCGTTCACTGGTTTCCGGCGAACTGTAACACCCTGTTTGTTCGAGGCGGTTCCGGACAGGAAATGATTCTGCGCACAATTTTTCCTGCGCGCAGAACCGTTCTCCTATTCTTTCCCCCAAAAAAGCCTTACGCATCCGATCTGGAATACGCGTTTTTCATCTGGTTGCTGAGTTCAAAGAGTACCTTGTGCAGTGTTGCACCCGTCTCTTTTTTCAGCATTTCAGCGATTTTGTTGTTTGCTTCTTCTCTCAATTGTGTCTGTTTTGTTTCGTCTGTCTCCCCCGCAAGCAGCGCATCGTACTGATGGATCAGTGCATGGCCTTTTGCCATCACCTTTTCCTGATACCGCTCAATGTGGAAGATAGAAGACTTATAGGATGCATCTGCCATTGCTGCCACCATGCGGCTTGCCCAGTAGAAGTTATCTGTGGAAACCTCTCCCGTTGTGTTGGAAAGATACTCCGGTGTTGTCGTCACATCGGTGTAGAACGGAACCAGCACATTGAATGCATTTGACGCAAATGCAATCCACTGCAGAATGCCGTTGTCTCCTTTGTGATCCGGGCGCATCTGGATGACAGAAAGGAAATCGGTCCGATTGACACCGATGGAGCGGTATGCCCCTTTCCACGATTTATCGCCGTATGCGGCATACGGGTCGTACGGTGTTCCCTGATAGTGGGAGGACAGTACGTATTTCACATCCTCTACGGTGATCTTCTTCTCCGGAACCATCATCCACGGAATATCGTCAGATACCGGTGTGTAATCGGCATCCGGTCCGTCCCATTTTTTCGTGTGCGGGTTCAGATAGCGCTCCATGAACCAGGCACGCGGTGTATTGTAAACGTGATCGGAATCATCGTGGCTTCCGAAGGCATCGCGCGGATTAAAATTTCCATCCATAGAAAGATCCAGATGATATGTTTCAATAAATTCTTTCAAGTCTGCTGAGCACATATATTCCTTCTGCTCCCCAAGCGCATCGGCAAAATCAAACCGGTCAATTCCAAGCTGGTTCGGCATCACCACATAGACATCATCCGGCACTCTGCGCGCCATCCAGTGATGTCCGCCGATCGTCTCCAGCCACCAGATCTCATCCTGATCCTGAAATGCAATGCCGTTCATCTCATATGTACCATACTGCTCCAGCAGACTGCCCAGTCTTTTGACACCCTCTCTGGCGCTTTTAATATAAGGAAGAACAATATAAACAAGGTCCTCCTCGCCGATTCCGCCCGGAACCTCTTCTTTTCCGTCTTCCGCCGGCTGATAAACGACAAGCGGATCAGCACCCAGCACACGCGGATTCGATGTGATTGTCTCGGTCGCAGTCATACCGACCTGCGCTGCATTCACGCCGCTTGCCGCCCAGACACCCTCGCCTTTTTCTGCGTTTGGCACTGCAGTGTACCGCATCGGATTGTCCGGAAGCTCAATGGTCAGATGAGAAATCTCGGTTTTATAGGTTCTCGGCTGCTCCTCCGGATGAATCACTACAAATTTTTTCGATGTATAATGGCCTGCACCGGAATCGTCGTTTCGCGCGATCATGGTGGAACCGTCATACGATGCTTTCTTTCCAACTAAAATGGTTGTACAAGGCATAGCTATAGCCCTCCTTTTGCTGTCTTATGCTTCCGATTATGACATCTTCAGCTGCGATTTGCAAGCACCATGTTATCTGTCGTTTTCTTCCTTTTTCACAAAATAAACCGTATCAATTCCTTCTCCCCGGTCATCCTTCAGCCGCCGGACAAGACTATATCCCAGCTTGTCCAAGATATGCTCCTGGGCCCCGTTCGTGGACCAGGTACGGAGAGTAATCCGGCTTCCCGGAAATTTTGCTGCGATGTCCTTTTCTGCTTCTGCATACATTACCTCCGAAATTCCCTGTCCGCGGTAATCCGGCCAGACGCAGAGGGTGGTCAGATAGCAGGAATCCGGATATGCTTCCAGATTCTCACAGTTAAAATGATCCTTCCAGGTCATAAAGGCCCGCACGACTCCCTCTTCCTTCCACAACACCACATGCTGACTGCAGATATTTTCCAGATATTCTGCAATTCCATCCGTCTTTTCTTCTGTCTCGGCCCAGTTCGTCTGGGATGTACTGTTGCGGTGGGAAAGCGGCGGAACGAAATCCTGATCGCACAGCTCCAGCAGCTGCCGGATTTCTTCTTTCTCTTTTCGATCCTCTATCCCGTCCTTTACAACGACTCTGCTCTCGCAGCACATCCACGGAAGCCGACATACGAGTGCTACGGCTGCACACATGCCATCTTCTACGCTGGCGGCATCGAGCCATTCTTCTCTGGTATGCGCTCCCCCGCCCCGGCAGAAACCGACACAGATGGCAGGAATATGCCGCGACAATGGGATATTACAGTCTGTGGATGCCTCAGAGCATACCGGCTCTTCCCCGTCGGCTGCCTTCAGCGTTTTCTGTGCGCACCGCGTCATACGTGCCATCTGGACAGGATCGGTTTCTCTTGCGCACGGCCGCTTTCCGACGAGCTCACAGGAATACTGTACCTCCTCACTCTGGCGTGCTGCTATGGTCTGCTCCAGATATGTTTCGCAGGCTTCCAGACTCCGGTAATCCTCCGAACGGAATTCAAACAGCATGGAGGCATCCTGCGCAATCGTATTGACGGAGGTTCCTCCCTCTATCTTTCCTACATTGTATGTTGTATGAGATGCTGCATCTGTCTGAAAACGGTAAAGCTCTCCGATCAGACCCGCAAGCTCTGCAATGGCATTTTTTCTTCCGAAATTCAGGAAAGAATGACCGCCCTTTGTTTTTGCCGAAATCCGATACCGCACAGATCCGATGCAGATGGGATACATTTTATCCCGATACAGGTCAAAGGCTGCCATTCCGCACAGATTTTTTTCATAATGGCCGACAAGCGCGCGAACTCCGCACAGATTGCCAAGCCCTTCTTCTCCCAGATCCGCTGCAAAAATCAGACCGCAGGGAAGCTCCGGCTCTGTCTCATGAACGTATTTTGCCGCCATCAGAAGCATCACGACATTCACGGTATCGTCCGTGATGCCGGGACAACGCCAGATCATTCCGTCTTCTTTGATCTCCAGTGGCTCCTCCAGCGAAAACACGGTATCCAGATGCGCCGTATACAGAACCTTCTTTTCCTGTTCCGGCCGATACTCCCAGATTACATTTCCAAGCTCATCCGTATGAACCGACTCCATGCCCTGCTGTTTCATCCATTCCATGCAATATGCGATTCTCTGATCCTCTTTTCCCGTTTCCGTCGGGGTCAGTGTCAGCTCCCGCAGCGTCTGCAGCGCAAGTTCTTTGTTGTTCCGGCAAAACTTTCGGTATTCGTCTTCTATTTCCCATTTTTTACGCATGAAGTACAATCCTTCCTTCTTTGTATTCCCATTCTGTTCCATATCTCTTGCTCACGCGGGTGAGATATTCTGCAATTTTTTCTGCTGTTTTTTCGTCTGCCACGTACGGAATATTTTTTTCTGAGTTTTCCCTGTCCATACCAAGCTCGACCGGCAGAAGCTCCAGATGTGTGCATTTCCCCTGACAGATCTCGAAATACGGCAGCACACTCCGATAGACCTCCGGAATTTCGTAGAGGGAATGTGAGGACTGCTCCTGCCGCCTGGCGATTCCGATGGATGCTGCCGTGTGAATATTCAGACCATATTTTTCCATGTAGTCCGCTGGCAGAAGGCGTACATACTGATTTTCAAAAATAAAATTTCCGAGGCAATAGAAAATCGGACAGTCATGATACAGTTCGATTCCCTTCAGCTGATGCGTTCCGCCCCCGATCACCGCGCTGGCGCCCGCATCGATACAGGCGTGTGCAAATTTCTCCAGAAAATAATCCGCTTCCTCGTCATTGTCCTTACGGATTTCATGTGAATGTACCATAACCAGGACTGCCTCACATGTCATCTTCGCTTCCCGGATTGCATCGACGGTGCGTTTCACATCGATCGGATTCGGGCTGGAGCTTCTTCCCTCTGTTCCGTCCTTGCTGATTTCAAACATTTTCCCGCCAAATTCCATGACACCCTCGGGAAGCGGAGCGATAAATCCCTCCTGCCGATGCAGATCCCGCAGTCCGTTGATTCCGGTCACCTCTGCAATCTTTGCAAGATCCTGCGCATGTTTTTCCGTAATGGTATATTTTTCCGAAAAGCGCAGCGGATTTAAGCCCGGCCGGCCCGGCTGCCGTTCCGTCTGGCTTCCCGCCCTGGCTGCATTCTCAAACGTAGAACAGATATCAATCACCGCAATCTGTCCCGCTGTTGTGTCCAGAATGGCAGGACGCGATGCTTCGTAAAGATTTTTACCTGCTCCGGCATATGCCACATCCTTTTTTTTCAGTTCGCTGATCGTAGATGCAAGTCCTTCGTAGGAATAATCCATCGTATGATTATTCGAAATCCCAAGAAAATTAAAACCGTAACGCAGGGTATCTTCCAGACACTTCGCATCTGCCGTCAGCCATGTTCCGCCGGAATATGCCGATGCGTAACAGCTGCCGTCCGATATCGTCGTTTCCAGATTCGCCATCCGAACCTCTCCCTGCATCAGAAATTCGCGAATCGGCAAAACATCCTGATATCCCGGCAGAAGCCGTTTCATAATCAGAATATCACCTGCCGCCGATACTCTTATTGTTCTGTTCATTCTTTTTTGCCTCCCGAACGATTCCTGCTCTCTGCTTTTAGAATCGCATTCTTATCCATTCTTATTTTTTCGTAACGGTTCAAAAGTCCCATCCCGGTTTTTCTTTCCTTTTACATGGTTCCAAATCGTTACCTTTTTTCTCTGTATCTGCTGCTTCTTTCTACCAGATCCGCAAAAAGGCGGTTCATCTCCGGCGCTGAGTGGATCAGCCCTTCCGGATGCCACTGTACGGCCACAATCTGTCCGTTGCGGCTTTCTATCGCCTCGATGGTTCCATCCGGCGCCGTTGCTGAAACCACGATGTCCTCTCCCGGCGTACGCACTGCCTGATGATGCATGGAGTTTACCGCATGGGTTCCCGCCCCGAGGATTTCTGCCAGATGGGTTCCCTCTTTAATTTCCACATGGTGATGCAGATAAGACCGCTCCAGGGACTGCAGATGCAGAATTGTGGTTTCCTTCTGTGTATAGATATCCTGGTACAGATCACCGCCGCACAGGACATTTAAAAACTGAATTCCCTTGCAGATGCCAAGCATGGGCATTCCCATCTCTTTTGCTGCCCGTCCAAGTGCAAACCAGGCCTCGTCGATCTCCGGACGGATCGTCTGGATCTGCGGTTTTGGCTCTTCCCCATAATACCACGGATTTAAGTCCTCTCCACCGGGAACCAGAATGCCATCGCACACAGCAAGTATGCCTTCCGGATCCGCTTTCATGGCAACTGCCGGAATTGCCATCGGAATTCCGCCGTTGTTCAGAACTGATTCGATATAATCGCTGTTGACATACATTCTCTCCGCACTCGAAAAAAGTCCCGGCTGTGTTTTATACGTATTTCCCAAGATTCCAATGATCGGTTTTCTCACTTGTAAACTCTCCTTTTTTACCAGATATGCCGAAAACGGCTTCACCTTTCCTGTGAACCCGCTTCCGGCATTCTTTTTCTTTCGTTATCCGATTTTTTTACAGTACATCCTGATGGCAGATATGACGAATCTTTTCCTCATCTAAAGCACGAATGACATTGGCTGCCATTGCGCTTGCTGCCTCCAGGTCTTCTTTTGCGCAGAAATTGTAATGGCTGTGCGCATAGCGGGATGGAACACCAAGCACCAGACACGGAACTGCTTTTCCTGTCACGCTGATTTTTGCTGCGTTTGTGCTTCCGCCTCTTCTTACGCTCTCCTGGTATTTAATTCCGCATTTTTCTGCTACTTCCTCGGCCAGTGAAATAAACTGCGTATTGGAAATATAGCTGTTGTCCAGAATACGAATCTGAACTCCCTTCTTCATGCAGCCCTGTGCCTGTCCTGCGCTGATGAAAAAGTCATCGGAAGGAGATCCCTCAAATACAATGGCAAGGTCCGGTTTTACAATCTGGCTCGTCACCACAGCACCGCGGGTTCCGACCTCCTCCTGCGCTGCAAAGGCGCCGACAACATTAACCGCAAGAGAAGCCTGCTCCTTTTCCAGCTGTTTCATCGTATCTACGATGCATGCGCAGCCGGCCCGGTTGTCAAATGCTTTTCCGAAGCAGATCTCATGCTCTGCATCGTATTCAAAGGTTACATCCGGCATCATCGGATCACCGATATGGATTCCGAAAACATTTTCAACCTCCTCGCGGCTGGTTGCTCCGACATCCACATACATTTTTTCAATTTCCAGAGTCTGACTGCTGCGTTCCGCTGTTGTCATGAAATGAACCGGTTTTGCGCAGATAATACCATGTACCATCTTTCCGGATCTGGTGCGGATCCATACCGCATGTGCCGGAAGGCTGGTCAGATGAAAGCCGCCAAGCATGATAATGCCAAGGCATCCGTTGTCCTGGATATTCTGTACCATGAAACCGCATGCGTCCAGATGGGCATCCAGCTGGATGACCGGACGGGAATCCTTCTCTGTTCCCGGCATCCGCACATACAGGTTATTCATTGCGTCATTTTCTACATCAAATTCTTTGCAGTAATCTGCTATGGTACGGATGACATCCTCCTCAAATCCACTTGGTCCAAATGCATCGGAAAGCTTACCAAACATTTCTATATCCATTGTTTTATCCTCTTTTCTTTGGGTTTCTATCAGATTTATATTCTTAATATACAACAAAGCAGTGTGCTGTGACAATATCCATCCAGCGATCTGTCTCCAGCTTATTTGTGAAGGTATCTACCTTCTGCATTCCCGGATAAAACGACATCGTGTACGCTTTTTTCCAGTCTTTATAGGTTACCTCATATGTAAAGTGCTCCGGAAGAGCCACCTGACACTCTTTTTTCTGTCCGGCAACTGCCTTTTTTACCCCTTCCCGGATTTCGGATATCACTTTTCCTTTCGCCTTGCACCACGTTGCCGCACCGACACCATGCTTCGTTTCCACTGTCGTAATGCCCGGAATCAGTTCTTTGGCCTGACGGCAGATCTCTTCATCTCCGGAAAGAAACAGCACCGGTACGTGATGTGATGCTGCTGTATAGCTGTTCAGCATGCACTCACTCATCACTTTTCCATTCAGATGAATATACAGGCTGTTTCCTGTCGATGTGTGGCTGATCGAAAAATTCGGATCTCCTGCCGGTGCATGGTATCCAAGATACAGTACACCGTCATAGCTGTCGTCGATACCATACATCATATTATACGGATGACCACTCTTTCCCCGGATCAGGGTGACATACTCCGGCATTTTCAACGGGTCAATGTTGGATGCATCTCCGTGACCGTCCTTTACGACAATCTCATCCGCCCCCGCTTCATGTGCTGCTTCGCATGCCGCAACGACCTCTTCGGTCATCTCCTCTGCAAATCTCTGGTATACGCTTTCCTTCTTATGTGTTTCATCGGTCAGTGCCACTCCGGCACAGCCCTCGATATCTGCACTGATAAAAAGTTTCATTTCTGCTGTTTCCTTCTTTCTTTATCATAAAGATGACAATATACGTAATGTCCGTCATCCACTTCATACCGCTCCGGCGCCTGTGTTTTGCAGCATTCCATGCATTTTGGACATCTGGTATGGAATTTGCAGCCTGTCGGCGGCTTGTGGGCGGATGGGATGCTTCCCTCAAGCAGAATTCTTTCTCTTTTTGCCGTCGGATCCGGAACCGGAACTGCGGAAAGCAGTGCCTGCGTATACGGATGCATCGGATTGCTGTAAATTTTCTCTTTTTCTCCGACCTCCACGAAATTGCCGAGATACATAACGCCGACACGGTCACTGATGTATTCCACAACGCTCAGGTCATGTGCAACAAAAATATAGGTCAGATCCAGGTCATGCTTCAGTTCATTTAAAAGATTCAGAACCTGTGCCTGAATAGACACATCCAGTGCCGAAACCGGTTCGTCTGCGATGATCAGAGACGGTTCTACCGCAAGTGCACGGGCAATTCCGATTCTCTGACGCTGACCGCCGGAAAATTCATGTGGATAACGGTTGGCATGTTCAGAATTCAATCCTACTCTGCGAAGCATTTCAATAATAATATCATATCTTTCCGGATCATGGAATCGATAAGAAAGCTTGTCCATAACAAGATTCTGTCCATTGGCCAGAGTTGTATCCATAGAACTTCCATTTACAACGGTTCTCTGCCCTACAAAATGTAGAATCAAAAATACAAAAACGCAGACTCCAATTATGTATGCAATCGTACCCAATATATTCTGGGCAGTACTTTTTTCTTTTTTCTCACTCGCGTTTTTCTTCTCTGCTTCTCTTTCTTTACTGCGCATCAGGCACCTCCAAAGATAACTTTCCAAGACGTAAGGAACGGAAATCTTCTAAAAGCAGTCTTCCCGCCTTATCAATATCTGTCTGGTTTCCTTTCATCAGACATCCTCGTATTCTTGCAATCTCTTCAAGAATCTCTAAGTTTTCCTTACTCTCATCCACAGAATAGCGTTCTACCAGCACTCCTGGATAAGACTTTTTCAAAAAGCCGATGAATTCCATTGCCATCTCTGTTGTATTAAGAATTTCTTCCTTAATAGAACCAATGAGCGCCAGGCGAAGCCCTACTGCCTGATCTTCA
>ERZ827469.1877-NODE-1877-length-17422-cov-3.559740_pt1 | contig 17422 bp, 14 predicted proteins | sample MGYA00519917_ERZ827469 | MGnify/ENA primary metagenome ERZ827469 (study PRJEB31778, sample SAMEA3449314) | human gut metagenome | biome: human gut; feature: human-associated habitat; material: faeces | place: United Kingdom | collected 2010/2012 ... | reverse complement strand
AGGGCGACCGCCACGGTGATTTTGCATTTCAGCTTGATGCGGAATTTCTATCCACGCCCTCCGCGAGGAGGGCGACTCCAGTCGCCATTGGAGTTGACGTACAGGGCGTTGTTATTTCTATCCACGCCCTCCGCGAGGAGGGCGACTCAGGTTCACTGAATGAAAGGAGTAACCGAATATATTTCTATCCACGCCCTCCGCGAGGAGGGCGACTGCCGGTGTCGCGGTCGAGATCGACCATGCCGGAATTTCTATCCACGCCCTCCGCGAGGAGGGCGACAACAGCGCAGAGGCGGCGAAAAATCGAGCATGGCAAATTTCTATCCACGCCCTCCGCGAGGAGGGCGACAGCCGCTTTCAGCTTGGCGGGAACATCGTCAATGATTTCTATCCACGCCCTCCGCGAGGAGGGCGACAGCTGATGGGTTCAACTTTTCAGAACGTATCTGATTTCTATCCACGCCCTCCGCGAGGAGGGCGACGTACGTTGACCGTATTCCCAACGTCACCAAGACCATTTCTATCCACGCCCTCCGCGAGGAGGGCGACATCCAACGATGATCTGTCCACCGGCGCAAACTGATTTCTATCCACGCCCTCCGCGAGGAGGGCGACCGGATACCCCGGAGCAGTTGGCCCGGTACAAGGAGATTTCTATCCACGCCCTCCGCGAGGAGGGCGACTCAAGAGTTTGTCGAAAAGCACACCATCGACGGAATTTCTATCCACGCCCTCCGCGAGGAGGGCGACCTGGCGGGGGAATTTGTTTGCCTTGATGATGCCATTTCTATCCACGCCCTCCGCGAGGAGGGCGACGAGGGTGCTGGTCTGACCATCCGGGCGCTGTCAATTTCTATCCACGCCCTCCGCGAGGAGGGCGACCGCTTGCCACGCAGCTGGCATCTTGCTGCTGCGAATTTCTATCCACGCCCTCCGCGAGGAGGGCGACCTCTTTCTTTTATTTGCTATGTATGACTACTTCAAATTTCTATCCACGCCCTCCGCGAGGAGGGCGACCGCTGACCATCAATATCCCTGCTGGCGCATACCAATTTCTATCCACGCCCTCCGCGAGGAGGGCGACAAGACGATTATTACCGCGTTTGCAACCAAGGAGGTATTTCTATCCACGCCCTCCGCGAGGAGGGCGACGTTAAAGTTTTGGGCGAAGATTCGGCGGAGAGCAAATTTCTATCCACGCCCTCCGCGAGGAGGGCGACGATGCGCTCGGCTTATAGCCGGACTTGGTGAGCTATTTCTATCCACGCCCTCCGCGAGGAGGGCGACGCCCGGCAAACAGGAGCCTGCCGGTATAGCTAAAGATTTCTATCCACGCCCTCCGCGAGGAGGGCGACGGTTTCCAAACGCACCATACCCGGTTGTGTGGAAATTTCTATCCACGCCCTCCGCGAGGAGGGCGACCTTATGACGATGACCATGTACCGACACAGGACACGATTTCTATCCACGCCCTCCGCGAGGAGGGCGACTGGTATGGCCGCTCTCTTGCCGTTGGTAAGCTGATTTCTATCCACGCCCTCCGCGAGGAGGGCGACAATGCCGTTTCTTTACTTTTGTTTACTTTTGTTGATTTCTATCCACGCCCTCCGCGAGGAGGGCGACCTGGGAACGCAACGAAAAAGGCGAAAAGATACTGATTTCTATCCACGCCCTCCGCGAGGAGGGCGACCCAAAGGGCGCGTCAGCGCCCCACGCGATTTTTTATTTCTATCCACGCCCTCCGCGAGGAGGGCGACGCAAAGGGCGAGGCTGTCTATTTCAACCGGGCATGATTTCTATCCACGCCCTCCGCGAGGAGGGCGACCATCGCAAACAGCTTCAGCTGCACCTGCGCCATCTATTTCTATCCACGCCCTCCGCGAGGAGGGCGACTTGTGTAGATCGCCATCGACTGCCCTCCTGTTAATTTCTATCCACGCCCTCCGCGAGGAGGGCGACGCCACCTCGTCCATCTCCTTGATGGCGGCATCGATATTTCTATCCACGCCCTCCGCGAGGAGGGCGACACCTTCAATGCTGCCTTTGGCTCTGCCCACATCCTATTTCTATCCACGCCCTCCGCGAGGAGGGCGACGGCATCATCCCCGGCATTACCGGCAATGTGGACCTATTTCTATCCACGCCCTCCGCGAGGAGGGCGACCCGGCTGCCCAGCAGCCGGTATGCCAATCGTGCCAATTTCTATCCACGCCCTCCGCGAGGAGGGCGACGGTCAAAACATTGTGCTTGCGGCTCAAACTGTCTATTTCTATCCACGCCCTCCGCGAGGAGGGCGACCCGTGCGCAGCAGGCCCATGCCTGCGGTGACGGCATTTCTATCCACGCCCTCCGCGAGGAGGGCGACCCGTTTCCAATTTTTCCACAGAATCCGGTTAGGAGTATTTCTATCCACGCCCTCCGCGAGGAGGGCGACCCCAAGATCAGCCCGAACCGAACAAGCCCTCGCAAATTTCTATCCACGCCCTCCGCGAGGAGGGCGACCGCAAGGACTGCCCAAACCGACACACGATCTGCCAATTTCTATCCACGCCCTCCGCGAGGAGGGCGACCTACGATGTGCGGGACCCGCTGAAGCTCAGACAGATTTCTATCCACGCCCTCCGCGAGGAGGGCGACCCAGCACGACTTCCACGTCTGGCGCATTCACGATATTTCTATCCACGCCCTCCGCGAGGAGGGCGACCCTTTCGTTGGTAGCGAAAAAGCAAATTCCTTTCCTATTTCTATCCACGCCCTCCGCGAGGAGGGCGACCATAAGCCGTCAAGCTGGACATATCGTGATTGGCTATTTCTATCCACGCCCTCCGCGAGGAGGGCGACCGGCTTTTCTTCCGTCCTGTTCCACTATGATTTTTATTTCTATCCACGCCCTCCGCGAGGAGGGCGACCTTCGGCGGTTCAGGTTCTTCATGGTGGGTGTAGTATTTCTATCCACGCCCTCCGCGAGGAGGGCGACCGGTTGCGCCAAAACCTGTTGCTGTACCTGTTGGAATTTCTATCCACGCCCTCCGCGAGGAGGGCGACCTGACAATTATCTATTGCTTCACTCTCGTTGATAAATTTCTATCCACGCCCTCCGCGAGGAGGGCGACCCGAGCGGGTCACATTGCAGCTCATTTCGGCAATATTTCTATCCACGCCCTCCGCGAGGAGGGCGACCAACTTGGCCACGAAGGTGGTCTTGGTCTGGTCGAGATTTCTATCCACGCCCTCCGCGAGGAGGGCGACCGCAGAAGGCCTTCCCCGAGGTGAAGGCTATTTTTATTTCTATCCACGCCCTCCGCGAGGAGGGCGACCCATCCGTTCACGACACCCGCATCTTCGGCAATATATTTCTATCCACGCCCTCCGCGAGGAGGGCGACCAGCAAAAACAGAGACAAAATCTCTATTTTCAAACAAATTATACAACATTCTGCACGAATTTAGAAGAGCCTTGATTTACAACGGGTCAAAGAGCTATCCAAATCATGCAAAATGACACAAAAATCCGGTGCGAAGGTGCCGGAAAAATGCTGAGAACTCGTCCTTCGCACCGGGGCGGGAAACTCAGAACAACAGCAGGCCGTCCTGCTCGAAGGGCGGATGAACGCCGATATGCTCCACCTTACTCTTATAGTTGTTGCCCAGCTGGTAGAAGCGCAGACTGTCCAGCGCAGGGTCGATGAGAGACGTCAGCTCCGCCTTGAGAACGGCATACTGCGCGGCATCCAGCAGACACTCGAACACGGAGTTCTGCACCCGCTGGCCGTGGTCCACACAGCGCTTGGCGACTTTGCGCAGACGTTTGCGCCCGGCAGGAGTTTCGGTATTGACGTCGTAGGTGATAAGGACCAGCATACACATCCCTCACTTCCAGAAAAATGGCGGGTAAAGCTCCATATCGCCCCGCAGGGTGCGGGCCAGAAGCAGAGCCTGCACATAAGGCACGAGGCCCCACGGAAGCTTTTCGTTCAGGAACGGGTGGGTGATGGTCTCCTGCTTGCGGGTCTGCCACCCGCCCAGAAAGGCGCGGCGGCCCTCATCGGTGAGAAGGACGGCCCCGTTCTCCTGCTTCTGGAAATGCTTCGGCGTCATGATTTTCTGGTTGATGCAGGAGAGCACGAAGCGGTCGGCATAAACTGCACGCAGCTCTTCCATGAGGTCGAGGGCGAGGCTCCTGCGCCCGGGCCGGGCGCGGTGGAGAAAGCCGACGTAGGGGTCGAGGCCCACACTCTGAAGAGCCGCCGTGCAGTCGGAGGCCAGAAGCGAATAAGCGAAAGAGAGCAGGGCATTGGTATTGTCCAGCGGCGGGCGGCGGCTCCGACCGGTGAAGGCAAAATCATCGTGCTGCAGGATGAGCGAATCAAAGCAGTCGAAATACCGCTGTGCCGCCTCGCCCTCCAGACCGCGAAGCTGGTCGAGGTCGTCACACTGCTCGATGAGGGGCAGAGCCGCCGCCAGCTGGGCGCTGGTGTGCTTGAGCTGTTCCACCGGCACCCGCTGGGGGTGGTCGCGGGTGGCCCGTTCCAGCACCCAGCGGGCGTTATAGACTTTGCCCAGGATGAAATTGCGCGCATAGAGACAGCTCTCTGCCTCGCTGTCTGCGATGCGGTACTGGGTCTGCCGCAGCAGGACGCTGCCCCGCTCTTCGCCTACGGCCCGGGCCAGAAAGCGGCCCTGCGGGCTGAAAAAGCTTAAATCGACCCCGAGGCTGGTGCATTTACCCATCAGGGCAGGGCTTGCGCCGGGATAGCTGAAGCAGACGATGCCTTCCAGCGTGTGGAGCGGGACCCGGCCAATTTCAGCCTTGTTGCAGAGCAGGACGATGTTCTCCCCCTCGAGGGAAAGGTAGGCGTCCTTGTTGAGGACGTAGAGCGTGTTTAAAAACTTTCTCATGGCGCGGCCTCCTGCATCTCGTCCAGATGGGCGCGGAGATAGGCTTTCGGGTCGGCACGCTGATACAGCACGGGGAGGCAGAGCTCTTTGAGGGAGCAGGCGTTGCAGTGGGTGCCGGGCTTCGACTTGGGGGTATAGCCCCGGGCAAAATAGGCGTGCATCTCGTCGGCCATCTTCTGGGTGGTCTGGCGCAGTTCTTCGGTCAGCGGCACGACCTCCCGCCGCCGCGTTTCCTCGTAGAAGAGCGCACCCTCCGGGATGCTGCACACCAGCATCTCTTCCAGCGCCATGGCCTGTGCGCAGAGCTGCAGCCGATCAGCGTCGCTGGCCTTGGCGCGGCCATGCTTGTACTCGACAGGCATGAGCTTCCAGAGCCCTTCCGTGCTTTGCAGGGGGATGCCCTCCGGATCGGCCCGGAACTCGACGACATCGCAGTTTCCGCTCAGGCCCAGCCGACGGCTGACCACCTGCATCCCTCGGGTGATGAGCAGGCCGCCGCGCCGTTCGGTCTGGTCTGCGTCATGGCAGCGGGCGTGGTCGAGCTGGCCTTCGACGGTGCGGCGGTTCTCCGCCCACTGCTGCTCCAGATGGATGAGCGCCCACTGGCGGCGGCAGAAGCAGAAGTGCTGGATGCCCGACAGGGGCAGCAAGTCATCTGCGCCGCCCATCAGGACAGCCTCTCGCAGGTGACTCCTTCCGGCAGAGTGTCTGCCACCGTGACGGTGTAGTCGCGGTAGCTGCGGGCGGCGTCCACATCGGGCTTGCGCTGGACGGCGACGGAGTCGAAGAGCTTATAGGCCGGGGCATTGCCCAGCTCAGAATCGTGCTTGAACACGATGAGCTCCCGCACGGCCATCTTGCCCCGGGCAGCGCTGTGGTCGTTCTCGAACATATTCAGAATGGCAGTCCACAGAAGTTTCAAATCATCCTCGGAGAAGCCGGTGGTCTTCCGGGCGAGGTTGGCCGAGACATAGCCCTCGGCGCGGTAGAGGGCGTAAGGCACGATGTGCTTGCGGCCCATCTCAGTACCCTTCTTCTCGGCATCGGCCTCGGTAGTGATGGCCACGCGAGTGATGGTGACTTCCTGCGGGACGATGGGGTCTACCGAGCGGGCAAAGCTCAGCTGGACGGGGCCGCGCACCTGACCGCAGTTCAGCGCACCCTTGACGAAGGTGGTCATGACGGCACCGAAGGTGCGGATGTCGAAGTAGTTCTCGCACATATAGTCCCGCAGCTTGGCATCGATGTCGGGGTCGGCCTTTTTGGCAGCTTTCAGGTCGGGGTCGATGCCCAGCGTGCTGATGGCCTCGGCATCGCTGCGGTTGAGGGGAACGCCGTCCTTGATGTAGATACGATAGCCTTTTTCGTCCTCTTTCAGGGTCTCGACATAGTTGCGGATCTTCCGCTTGAGGCAGACGTCGGTCACCAGACCGTAGCCCGTCTCGGGGTCGATACGGGGCATATTGCCTGCATCGGGGTCGCCGTTGGGGTTGCCGTTCTCGACGTCGAACAGGATGACGAAATCATAGCGGTTCTTGATGGGCTCAGACATGGTTTATTCCTCCTCACTCTTTTTGGCGTAGCGTTTCTGGGTCTGGTGGTAGTAGCCGATCTCAAAGGCACCCTGCTCCGGCAGGCTGAGCCGCGCCGGGAAGCCTGTCTCGGGCAGCTGGGCCATCAGCTCGGTGAGCTGTTTGTTGAAATGCACCTCGTTGGGGGTGCTCATCTTCTGCAGATGCTTCTGAGCCAGCTTGACCAGCGTAGGGAAGGCCGTTGCCGGGGTGGCACAGGCCGAGTTGAAGTACCGGTCTTTGATGGTGGCGTTGATGCCGGGATTGGCGACGCTCTGGATCGTCTCCAGCACAGAGAAGAGACGCCCCAGAACATAGGGGACATTGCTGCTTTCGTTCAGGCTCACGGTAAATACCTCCTTGTTGAGCTCAGTGGGGTAGTTGCGGAGATAGTAGGCTTTCAGGATAGCGGCGCGGCCCCGGGTGACTTCCCGTTCGGCCCGGATGCGGAGGGTCACGCCGTTGAGCAGAGTGGCGGGGTACGGCCCGCCGGTGAGGATGGCCCGGAGCAGATCGCCCACCAGCTGGGGCGATGGATTTTTGTCCCGGGATTTCTGGTTGACCGTCTCCTGCGCCAGCGCCCAGACCGACAGGTTTTCCCGCTTGTCGAAGGCGGGGCGGGTGATGCTGAGCCGGTCGGCGTGGTCCTGCAGATTTTTGGCAAACTGTCCGAAGCTGCTGTGCAGGAAGAACCGGACGGAGAGCCGGGCCGCGTTGGGCGAGATGCCCAGCACATAGAAGTTCTGATTCGGGTCCAGCTTGTCGTCGAGGAAGGAGACGGGGCGTCCCTGAGAAAGGGCTTTCAGTGCGGCTGCAAGGTCGCTTTCCGAGACGCCGCGCGCCTCGGCACCGCCGCAGAAAAACATCAGCATGGCATTTGAGTAGGCGGGAGCGGCGTTTTCGGCCCAGCAGACGATGGTGGTGTCGCCGATGCGCTGGCAGCAGTTCCGGTCAGCCAGCAGCAGATTGAGGGCCGTGGTGTAGGCGAAAGCTGCGTACTCGCTGACAGGGGCGTTGGCACCCTGCTCATGGCCATAGGAGCAGAAAGCGGGCGCGTTGAAGGAGACCAGTGCCGCACCGGCGGCCTGTGCGCCCATCACACCTTTGATGGCGGGGTGGATGCGGGCGATGCCGGCTTCTTTGCCGGTGATGAGGCAGCGGGCCGTCTCGGCGTCTGCATCGGAGGTGTCAAAGGCAGACTGCCATGCGGTCCGGATGGCGTCATCTGTGGTGGCCAGCCAGTGGGCGCCGTCGGGGGATTCGTAGCCGAACACAAGGTTCGCGTTGTTGTTCAGGTCGGCCCACTGCTCTGCCAGCAGCGGGTGGGTGGGGGCTGTATCCGGTACCCAGCTGTCAAAAAAGGCGAGGATGGCTTTGGCAGCAGGGGAGTCCACGCCGTCGAGCACTTTGTGGTGGAGGGCGGCACAGGCTTCGAAGCACTGGCGGGAGCGCTCGGGCTTGCCCTTCTCGTCTGCGCCCAGCAGATAGGACGTATTGTCGCACAAAAAGTTCGCGGCGACGCCGGAGGCGCGCTTGACCCGGTGGGGGACAGGGAGCTCACGGGGGGCGATGACGGTCTTTTTGCCCTTGGGGACTTCCTGCCGCAGGTCGTTGAGGGCGAGGAGCTGGCCGTCGGGGCCGAGGCGCAGTTCATAGCTGACTTTGAAGCGGCTGTCCCAGCCGGGGGCCTCCACCTTGCCCTGCTTCAAGAGCTGTTCATAATAGGCGGTGAGTGCTTGGAGTATCATGTGAACACCTCCACGTCCCGGCATTCCATCACGCCGTCCACCAGCTTTGCGCGGAAGAACTGGCTGCGGATGTTAGCCGAATCAGAGTAATCGAGGCTGTGGAGCATGAAGCCGAGGTCCTGCGTGACCTTCAGCGCCGGAATGCTGCCGCCCGGCCACTCCCGGAAGTTGGCCGGGAACTCCCGGCACCCGAAACAGGGCTGGTGATAGCACTGACCTTTGCGCAGGCGTCGGCGCAGGATGTCCTGGAACTTGCCGGGATTGTCGCTGGGGGCGGCCTTGTCCGTCAAATCGAAGTGGCACTCGATGACGTAGTGGACGTCCTGCAGGACCATCGCGGCCCGCTGCTGGATGTCCTCCGAGGTGTAGAGCACCGGCGGCGTGCCGCCTTTGGCCGCACTGAGGGCGGCGGAGGACAGCAGGGTGGACTTGACCTCGTTGCGCCGGATGTTGGTGAACCGGATGGGCCGCTGGGTGTATTCCTCGGTGGACGCTTCATCCTCGGGGTCAAGGCCGAAGGGCCTGAGCAGATAGATGCGGTCAACCGTATAACGCAGCCCGGGGTGCCAGTAGATGGCCTCCACAAGGCCCCGCGCAGCGGATGGAGTGATCATGTCGTAGCTCACACGCTCGGTCTTCATTTCCGGACGAGTGAAACAGGCATAGTCGCCCCATACTTCAATGAGCATGGACATCAGCATCGCCTCCTTTCCGGGTGAAGTTGAATTTTCAGACTAAGATGAATATCGGTCATTGAAACCACCTCTTTCTTTTAGAAGTAAAGGCCGATGCCAGTCTCCACATCCATGGCAAGGCCGGTCTTTTCACTGTAGCAGCTGGTGTCGGTGAGGATGGCCGAGCCATCGGGCCGCAGTTCCAGCGCCCCGGCGGCGTCGAGCTTGTCGAACTGGTCCTTATAGCAGGAGACGCTGTAAACGCCCAGCTTCCGCAGCAGCGTCCGGGTAACATGACCGCTGTGCAGCTGTTCACAGAGGGCTGCGCCCTCGCCGACGGGCAGATAGACCGTGCGGGCAGCGTTCTCGATGAGGCGGAATTCCTCCGCCACCTGTGCAAAGGGGAACTGGCAGCCCCGGATGCCCCGGAGAAAGGCATCCAGAATACCGTGCTTGTCCACGGCGTCGGGGCCGCGCAGGTCGGAAAGCTCGTTGAAGTAGAGCTGAATGGCCCGGGGCGTGTCCAGTGTGTCCTGATGCCGGGCGGTGTAGTCCAGCGCGCTGACGTTCTGCCTGAGCATCTGGGGCGTGGAACACTCGTCCAGCCGGAACCGGTAGACGATGCTTTCCTCTGCGCCCCGCCGCCCCTCGCGGTTGCAGCGCCCGGCAGTCTGTAAGAGCGAGTCAAGACCGCACTGCTCGCGGTAAGCGACGGGAAAATCCACGTCCACGCCCGCCTCGATGAGAGAGGTGGACACCACCCGGCAGGGCAGGCCATTTTTCAGCCGCTGGCGGATGTCGTCCAGCTGACGGCGGCGGTCGGCGGCGCAGAGCAGGGTGGTCAGGCAGTAGCTGCCCTCGGCGGGCAGGGACTCATAGAGTTGCTGGGCCGTCTTGCGGCGGTTGACCACGCAGAGCACCTGCGGGTGATTTGCCAGCCGGGAGGCGAACTCCTCCTGCGGCAGGGTGCCGAGGTCTTGCAGTGTGGTGCGCCGGAGCACTTCGTAGAGGCGGGCCGCGTCGGGCGTGATCTCCTGCGGGTGGAGCTCAGGCGCAAAGCGCCGGAACAGCGGCTCAAGGGCAGGCTGGGTGGCCGTGCAGAGGACGGCCGTGGAGTGGTAATGCTGGATGAGCTGGGCGCTGGCACTGACGCAGGGGGCAAGGTAGTCGCCCGGGAGGGTCTGCGCCTCGTCGAAGATGATGACGCTGTCGGCGATGTTGTGGAGCTTGCGGCAGCGGCTGCTGCGATTGGCGTAGAGCGACTCGAAGAACTGCACCGCCGTCGTCACCACGACGGGGGCGTCCCAGTTTTCACTGGCCAGCATCTGGCGGTACTGGGCGGGGGTCAGGTCGTCCTGCTCAACAGTCTTATACTCGGCGTTGGAGAAGTCGGCCAGAACATTTTCTGCGCCCAGCAGGCCCGAGAAGACGGCGGCGGTCTGATCGATGATGGACATATAAGGAATGACGTAGATGACCCGCTTCATCTTCTGGGCGGCGGCGTGCTCCAGCGCAAAGGCGAGGGAGGCAAAGGTCTTGCCGCCGCCGGTGGGTACGGTGAGGGTGTAGAGCCCCTGTGGGCCGTGAGCGCCTTTCTCGAGGCAGGCGCGGAGGACGGTGTTGCGCTGGACGCTGACGGGCGAGGGCGATTCAGCACTGAGATAGCGCTGCGCCTGTGCCGAGACGATGTCCCGCAGCGCGGCGATGTCCGTGCCGCTGCCCCGGGGTGCGGCCTTGCCGTCCATGAAGGTCTCGGTGTCGATGAAGTCGGCGTCCACGAGGCAGGAGTAGAGCATCCGGGTAAAGAACGCGAGGCTCAGCGGGTCGGCGCAGGCCCACGCGGGCGGCGTCGAGGCGGGGAGCGTTACTTCCTGCCAGCCGTCGTAGGGGGCTACCGGCTTCTTGCTCCGGCCAAACAGGGTGGCGTCGCCCGGGTCATCGGCGGGGCTCCCGCCGTCGGGCAGGCCGCTGTGGTGTCCGGCCACGGCAAAGGCGGCGTGGGGATGTTGGCGAACCCAGGCCTCCTGCGCCCCGGCGGTGGAGTGGTCCACCTTGGGGCCGCCTTTGAGCCGCAGCTGGAAGGCGTCGCTGTACTTCCCGACGTCGTGGAGCCACGCGGCAAATTCGGCCTCGCTCTGCGCCCCGAAGGGGGCTGCGAAGGAACCGGCCAGTCTGGCAGTGCCGGCGAGATGGTCGTAGACGGTCTGGGTGCGGGTGCCGTCCTCGCTGATGTGGGCAAGACGTGTGGAGTGCTCCATAAAATGACCTCCTGACTCTGGTTTGCAATAAGGATACGCTTTTCAAAAAGTGGCTGTCAACAAAACGCGCTTTTCGACGAAAAATTCTGGGACTTTGCACAAAAAGCAGACGGAAAAATCTGCAATGTGCCAAAGAAGAAAGAAACGAGTATTTTCATGTTTTTATAATAATACAAATAATGTCCAATAAACTGGACTTTTACTGATTTTTCAGGCAAAAATGAAAAGAGAACTGCGTTTGCTGTACTGCGGGAGGAAGACCGCCCATCAGCAGAGAAAAAATGAAGATGTTGTGTACAACAACACCGCATTAAGATGGAATTAAGGCAGGGTTAAGAAAGCCGCAAGAAAAGTGCTGAGTTATTCCATCTGGGAATGGACTTTCGGGAAAATCAAGGCGAATATCCCCCTTTTCATTTACTGAAATCTGTTGTATTATGAATAACAGATATGAAATCAGAGAAAAAGCGCCGCGATGAAGCGCAAACAGGAATGATAAGAAAAATAAAGGGCAATAGGGGGAGAGCTACGATGGACGAAAAAGATTACGAGCTGCTGCACGCGCTGGACGAGACGCGCAACATCACCCACGCAGCGGACAAACTGTACATGACCCAGTCGGCATTGTCCAAGCGCATCAAGGCGCTGGAACAGGAGCTGGGGGTGGAGATCGTCCTGCGCTCGCGGCAGGGCATCCGCTTCACGCCGGCCGGTGAACAGGTGCTGCTCCACAGCGCCGCCGCCGCCCGCGAGATGGAAAAGATGCGCCGCCAGCTGGCTTCCATTCAGGGCGAAGCCTGCGGCACCCTGCGGGCAGGCATCTCGGTGAACTTCTCTTACTACCGCCTGCCCGAGGTGCTGACCGAGTACCACAAAGCATACCCGAAGGTACGCCTCGACATCGCTACCGGCCACAGCCGGAACATCTACCAGCAGATGCTGGACTCTTCGCGGGACGTGGCAGTGCTGCGGGGCGAGTATCCGTGGGACGGTACCCAGTTCCTGCTCTCGCAGGAGAATATCTGCCTCATCTGCAGCGAGGAGAACAAGGACAGACCCATCTCCGATTACCTTTATATCGACCACAGCAGCGACGCCACCATCAGCGCCCAGATGGCCCGCTGGCGCTACGAGAACGGCGTGACCAACGATGCGGGTAATTTTGTGGTGGATAACATCATGGTCTGCCGCGAGATGGTGGAGCGGGGCCTTGGCTGGGCGCTGATGCCGGAAGTGGCGCTGGATAACTTCAAAGGATATGTCAAGCCCTGCACCTTCGAGAACGGCGAGCCCTTCGTCCGGCGCACCTATATTTTCTGCCAGAGAGACGCAGCCGCCCTGCCGCAGGTGCAGCTCTTTATGGACATGCTCAAAAAGCACCGCTGAGAGGAGAAAAACATGGAAACGACTGTTTCACTGGTCCAGATGCTGGATGCACGGGAGCGCCGGGTGCAGCATCAGCAGGAGCTGTTGGCCCAGTACCACAAGCCGCTCATCTGCTTTACCATGAATATCTGCGGCCCGATAAAGGATTCGCCCCTCATCCGGCGGGGCTTTGCGCGGGGGCGTCAGCTGCTGCGCCAGCAGTTTCTGCGGGCAAAGCTGACGCCGCTGCATCAGGACGCCGTCTGGGAAGTGACCGGCTGCGAGGCGTTCTATGTGCTGGACGCCGACCCGCTGACCATCAAGAAATTTACCACCGACATCGAGGACGCCACCCCGCTGGGGCGGCTGTTCGACATGGACGTCATCCGTCCGGACGGCCTCAAAGTGGACAGAGAAGAGCTAAACCTCGAAGGCCGCCGCTGTCTCATCTGCGGCGGGCCTGCTAAGGTGTGCAGCAGCCGCCGCATCCATACCGTGGCCGAACTGCAGGAAAAGACGACGGAGATCTTGACCGAGGCCCGGGACGCGCAGGACATTGCCGACGCGGCCCGTCTGGCCGTCCGCGCCCTGCTCTACGAAGTGACCACCACCCCGAAGCCCGGCCTTGTGGACCGGCGTAACAGCGGAAGCCATAAGGACATGGATGTGTTCACCTTCATGGACAGCGCCGCGGCGCTCTACCCCTATTTTGAAGCCTGCGCCCGGACGGGCCGCGAGACGGCGGAACAGCCCGCGCCCGAGACATTCGCGGCCCTGCGGCCTCTGGGCTGTGAGGCCGAGGGCGAGATGCTGGACGCCACCGGCGGCATCAACACCCACAAGGGCGCGGTCTTTTCGGTGGGCATCGTCTGCGCGGCGCTGGGACGCCTCGACCGCTCCCTCTGGGCCGAAGCAGCCCGCGTTCTGGCGGAAGTATCCGCAATGACGGCGGGCCTGACCGAGAAGGATTTTGCAGGCGTCACTGCCGAGAACGCCGCCACCGTGGGCCAGAAGCTTTATATTCAGTACGGTATCACTGGTGTGCGGGGGCAGGTGGAAGCTGGACTTCCCACGGTGCTGAATGTCGGTCTGCCGGTGCTGGAAGAGGGCCTTGCCAAGGGTTACGACTTCGACCGCGTCGGCGGCGGCGCACTGCTGGCCATCCTGGCCAACAGCACTGATACCAACATCATTGCCCGCTCGAGTCGGGAGCGTCAGCTGGCCCTCACCGAAGAGCTGAAAGCCCTTCTCGCCCAGACACCTTATCCGGATAAAGATGCGCTCGCGGCGCTGGATGACCGGTTCATTGCGGAAAATCTCTCGCCCGGCGGCAGTGCCGACCTGCTGGCGCTGACCTGGCTGCTCCATTTTGCTACTACTGAGGGGAATATCAATGAGTGAATATACCATTTCGCAGGTCTATCCGACCGATAAAACCGTTCTGGCCCAAATCGACACACTGCTGGGTCAGGAGGGCATCCGCCGCGACGGCAATCTGGACTACATCTGCGCCATGTTCGACGAGGAATACAATGTCATCGGCACCGGCGGCTGCTTCGGCAACACCCTGCGGTGCTTCGCCGTCAGCAGCGCCCATCAGGGCGAGGGTCTGCTGAACCAGATCATCACCCACCTCATCGAGGTGCAGTGCGCGCGGGGGAATATGCATCTGTTTCTCTACACCAAGGTAAAAAGCTCCAAGTTTTTCGGCGACCTCGGCTTCTACGAGATCGCCCGGGTGGAGGATACCCTTGTCTTCATGGAGAACCGCCGCGACGGCTTCGGAGCTTATCTGCGCGATCTGGAAAAGACCAGGACCGAGGGCAAAAGTGCGGCTCTCGTCATGAACGCGAACCCTTTTACCCTCGGTCATCAGTATCTTGTGGAAAAAGCTGCTGCCGCCTGCGACACGCTCCACCTGTTCGTGGTCAGTGAGGACGCCAGCCTCGTGCCTTTTGCCGTGCGCAGGAAGCTGGTGGAGGCGGGCGTGGCCCATCTGCCGAATGTGGTGCTCCACGACAGCGGCCCCTACATCATCTCGAATGCCACCTTCCCCAGTTACTTCCTGAAGGATGAGGCAGCTGTCATCGACGGCCACGCCCGGCTGGACCTCGCCGTCTTTACGAAAATCGCGGCGGCGCTGAACATCACTGCCCGCTATGTGGGCGAGGAGCCTACCAGTCAGGTGACGGGGCTTTACAACCAGATCATGTGCGAGCAGCTGCCCAAAGCGGGTATCGAGTGTGTCGTTGTACCCCGCAAAGAAGCAAACGGCAAGGCCATCAGTGCTTCCACCGTCCGCCAGTGCCTGCAGAGCGGCGACTGGGATACCCTCGAGACGCTGCTGCCCAAGACCAGCCTCGACTATTTCCGCAGCCCGGAGGCAGAGCCGGTGCTGGCACGCATCCGCAATGCGGGCAATGTCGTGCATTACTGAGAAAAACTTCCTCTCTCTTTGTGGTCATGACAACAGAAATAGGACGAAGCATCTGTTATAATAGGCCCATCAAGAAAAGGAGAGTGTGGATATGATACGTAAAATCATTCATATAGACGAAGAAAAATGCAATGGCTGTGGTGCCTGTGTCACTGCCTGCCATGAGGGTGCCATCGGCCTCGTGAACGGAAAGGCCAAGCTTATGCGCGACGACTACTGCGACGGCTTCGGCGACTGCCTGCCCGGCTGCCCCACCGGTGCCATCACCTTCGAGGAGCGGGAGGCCGCTGCCTACGATGAGCAGGCTGTGCTGGAAAACAAACAGAAAAAGGCTGCTGCCGCTGCCGAAAAGCCCGTCTTCCACGGCTGCCCGGGCAGCGCCATGCGCCAGTTTGACCGCCAGCAGGCCGCACCGGCTGCAACTCCTGCCGCTGCCCAGCCCTCGCAGCTGGCCCAGTGGCCCTGCCAGATCAAGCTCGTGCCGGTGAATGCACCCTATTTTGACGGTGCCAAGCTGCTTATCGCCGCCGACTGCACCGCCTACGCCTACGCGAACATCCATCAGGAGTTCATGCGCGGCCATGTTACCCTCATCGGCTGCCCCAAGCTGGATGCCGTGGACTACAGCGAGAAGCTGACCGAGATCATCCGCAATAACGACATCAAGAGCGTTACCGTCCTGCGGATGGAGGTGCCTTGCTGCGGAGGTCTCGAACACGCCGCCGTCACTGCCCTCAAGAACAGCGGCAAGTTCATCCCCTGGAATGTCGTCACCTTCTCGGTGGATGGCCGTATCCTCGACCGGTAAATAATCGCAAACAAAAAAAGCAGACGCTGCACAAAGCGTCTGCTTTTTTTGTATCATTCAGTTTGTGGTCTGGGTGGCGGACTGTATCATCTTCCAGACAGACTCGATGCTCTGGCGTATCTGAGCCAGCGTGGCGATGTCCTCGTCACTCATCCGGGAAGCCGGGGGAGAGAGCACCGTCTTGGCAGAGGTCACCGTGCCGGTGAGCTGGATGTGGACGTTGTGGTCCGGGATGGTCAGCAACACATGGATGGGCGTGGTCTTCGAGAAGAGAGCGTCTGTCGAAAAGCCGAGCACGAGGGTCGTGCCGTCGGCTGCGGCGGGGAACTGATAGTAGCGGTAGCCGTCCCGTGCGGCAGAAGGAGAGACTTTTTTCAGCCCCTTGAGCGAGAGGGTGAAGCCGGAAAGCTCCTGAAGCTCGACCTTGTTCGTCTCGACGCCCAGCACGGCGGAAGCCTGCGTCTGGGAGATGTAGTCTCCGAGGCTCCACTCGGGCAGAAGAACGCTTGCGATGGAGAGTTTATCGGTGACAGCCTGACGCAGAACGGTGTAGAGCTGCCCGATGTCGAAGAGCGTCTCTTCCGAGTCGATATAGACCCGGGTGAAGGGAGACGTCTTGACGGAGTCGTCTTCGTTGAGCTGGTAGAAAGAGAGCTGCAGCTTTCCGGGCGCATACTGGCCGCTGATACTGCCGCTGGAAGCGTTCACCCGATCGAGGATGTTCAGCAGCGGCGGCTTATCCGGGCTGTTGGGCGTTATCTCATACCGGAAGGTGAAGGATGCACCGGTTTGCAGAGCCGAGATTTTGCTGTGCAGCTGGAAAAAGACCACGCCCACAGCGACCACTACGGCCACCAGCACGACCGCTAAGGCAACAAAAAGCGGATTGACACGTTTTTTTGGAGATGCCATCTGCAAGACCTCCTGTCATAGACTCTATGATTATAGCATACGAGCAGGTGGACGAAATGTCAAGCCGGAACTTGACGTTATCAGACGGTCAGCGTATACTGTCTGATACATCTTATATAAGGTAAAAGGAGGCAGAGATGAAAATAGCGATACTTGGTACCAGCGGCAGCGGGAAATCCACGCTGGCAAAGCGCCTGGGGGAGAGATACGGCCTGCCGGTGCTCCATATGGATACCGTGCATTTCCTGCCCGGCTGGGTGGAGCGGCCCTTCGCCGAGGAAGAAGCCATTGTCCGGCAGTTTCTCGACGAGAACGCAGGCGGCTGGGTCATCGACGGCAATTATAGCAAGACCTGCTATGCCCGTCGGCTGAAAGAAGCGGATAAAATCATCGTGCTCTGGTTTTCACCGCTGGTCTGCCTTTGGCGGGCGATACGGCGCTGGCAGCAGAACAAAGGCCGTGTGAGGGAGTCGTCTGCGCCCGGGTGCGAAGAGAAGATAGATGCCGAATTTGTCCGCTGGATCCTCCACGATGGGCGCACGAAGCAAAAGTGGGCGCAGTTGGAGAGGATCGGGGAAAAGTACCCGGAGAAATATGTGTTGATTCGGAACCAGCGGGAGCTGGATGGGTTCTTAAAGGAACTTTGAACTGGTTCGCGCGCCGGTGGCGCGGGGGCAGAGCGCGGTTACGCGAGGTTAAGTTCTCTTTTGCGTGCCAAAAGAGAACCAGAAAAGCACCCGCTACTTTCGAG
>ERZ827469.1875-NODE-1875-length-17431-cov-4.996835_pt1 | contig 17431 bp, 16 predicted proteins | sample MGYA00519917_ERZ827469 | MGnify/ENA primary metagenome ERZ827469 (study PRJEB31778, sample SAMEA3449314) | human gut metagenome | biome: human gut; feature: human-associated habitat; material: faeces | place: United Kingdom | collected 2010/2012 ... | reverse complement strand
CAGTTTTTCATCTCCCGCTTCCGTTGCCAGTTCCTGCATAACTGCCAGTGCTTCCGCCGTTACCTCCCATGGATTGTCCACCGGAACAATATACTTCTCCGGTACTGCCGGATAAAAAAGATAATTTAACGGTGGGAAATCACGCAGCATTGCCAGCTTTCCTTCATACTCAGTGCAATATTTTTCTCCCAGATACTCATATTTATCACGCAATATAGCAATCTGATACTCCATTACCCTGAGATTTTCATAGCCCTTCACCCAGAAATGTCCCAGCTCTCCATAATTATACAACTGTGTTTCCAGCAAAATATCTTCAAAGAATACAGTAAACACATTCTGCCCCTGATGAATCACCAGAATATACTCTGCTTCACATAAATCTCTGTCTGCTTTCTCTACAGAGCCCTCAAACTCTCCTTCGTAATCCCTGACATAATTTCCCGTCATCCTGGCATTTTTCAGAACCAGAAAACTCTCCACCGCATCATTCATCAGATAGATCAAACGTAATTCTCCACTCTCCGTCTGTCCGGTAAAACCATCCGGAATATCCACAAATTCACACTGTTCCTGCTCCAGAAGCAGATTTAATTTTTCAAAATTGTCTTCCATTATATCTTCCATCCTTAACTCCTGCTGTTTCTGTACAATGTCTTTCGCCGATTCTGTTTAACACACTTGATAAAAGAATCCATTGCATCGTTTCATGGAATTACCGCAATGCAGAAGCAGGATACATTTGCACAATTTTACAGATATGTTTTTATGATATCACTAATCATATTTTCTGCCAAATAGAAAAATTTTTCTATTCAATAAAGAAACTGATTTTACTTCTCTGTAATTGACATCCCAAACATAATATTTTACAATATAACAAAGAACAAAGAAACCAAGCAGTATGTATATTACAGAATAAACAAACATAAAATAGGAAGGAGGCATACACGAATGGCAACAGCAACAATCCCATTGAAAGGCAGCGCATCCATGGAATCAAAAAAAGTCAGTATTTCATCTAAACGCCAGATTACTATCCCGCAGAAATTTTTTACGCTTCTGGGTTTTAATACGGAAGCAGAATGTATCATGCGTGGAAACGAACTGGTTTTACGCCCCGTTAAAGAAAATACCAGTGGTGAATTTGCCGAACAGGTTCTTGCCGATCTGATCAGACAGGGATATAGCGGTGAAGAATTACTTGAGAAATTTAAACAGACACAGCGAAAAATCCGTCCGGCAGTTGAAGCAATGCTTGCCGAAGCAGACCGGGTCGCAGAATCTAAATCAGGAGGATACTCCTTAGAGGATGTTTTCGGAACGGAGGATGAAAAATGACACAGGTACAGATCCTTCCACCTGCAGCAAAATTTCTGAAAAAACTTAAAGATAAAAAGCTGAAATCTCTGTACAAAGAAGCTATTGAAATGATATGTGAAGATTATTCCATCGGCGAAGAAAAGACAGGTGATCTGGCAGGAATGTACGGTTATGACATTTATTATAATAAAACTAATTATGAACTGGCATATCGGGTGAGACAGCTTGATGATTTGATAATCATCGTTATCATGGCCGGAACCAGAGAAAATTTTTACGAGGAATTAAAACGTTATATACGCACTATATAACAGTACATATTTGTATCACAAGATAATCCCCCGGAAGTTAATCAGTACTTCCAGGGGATTATTCTATTGACAAAATTTATTCCTGCGCTCCCGTATCAGATGTCTGATATCTTTCCCATACCTCATTGACATTCTGAATATAACATTTTACAATAGAACAAAGAAACCAATCAGTATACATGATAAAAATCACTGAACAGAAAGGAGTCATTTCCATGGGACGATTTGTAAATTCCGGAAACAGTGCTTTTCAGGTTGCGCTGAATTCAGAAATCTATGTAGATAAAACCGGTTTGCTGGCATATACAAATAAAGTTATGGATACCACCGCGAAATTCATATGCAACAGTCGCCCCCGTAGGTTCGGGAAATCCATCACTGCCGATATGCTCACCGCATATTACTGTAAAGGCTGTAGTTCCGAAGAAATGTTCTCATCTCTGGAAATCGGTCAGGCACCTGATTTCACGAAATACCTGAATCGATATGATGTAATCCATCTGGATATCCAATGGTGTATGGAACCAGCCGGCGGTCCGGAGAATGTAGTTTCCTACATCACTGAAAAAACGATTCTGGAATTAAGAAATTATTACCCTGAAATTCTGCCTGACTCCATAAAATCTCTACCTGAAGCTTTGTCCTGCATTAACACTGCCACTGGCCAAAAGTTCGTAGTAATTATTGATGAATGGGATGTTTTAATCCGAGATGCCTCTACCGACCTGGTAGTCCAAGAGGAATACATCAACTTTCTCCGCGGTATGTTCAAAGGTTCTGAACCTACCAAATATATTCAACTGGCTTACCTCACCGGGATTCTTCCAATCAAAAAAATCAAAACACAGTCAGCTCTGAACAATTTTGCGGAGTTTACAATGACTGACGCCAGGATCTTTTCCAGATATATTGGCTTTACGGAGGAAGAAGTACGAATGCTCTGCGAAAAATACCACCGGGATTTCTCCAAAACCAAGCACTGGTATGACGGTTATCTGCTGGAGCAATATCAGGTATACAATCCTAAAGCAGTAGTAGAATTAATGATCTGGAATAAATTCCAAAGCTACTGGTCGGATACCGGAACCTACGAAGCAATTGTGCCTCTGATCAATATGGATTTTGACGGACTCAAAACTGCCATTATAGAAATGTTGTCCGGTAATTCCGTAGAAATCGATCCTACGACTTTCCAGAATGATATGGTGAACTTTACCTGCAGAGATGATATTCTTACCTGCCTGATCCATCTGGGATATCTGGGTTATGATCAGGACACTCATTCTGCATTTGTTCCAAACGAAGAAATCCGTCAGGAACTTGCCAAAGCTGTTAAACGAAAGAAATGGAATGAATTTCTGACATTCCAGCAGGAATCCTCAGAGTTGCTGGATGCCACTCTGGACATGGACACAGACACTGTGGCCAGATCCATTGAAAAAATACACAATGAATACGCTTCAGCTATTCAGTACAACAACGAAAACTCCCTCAGCAGCATTCTGTCCATCGGTTATCTCAGCACTATGCGGTATTATTTTAAACCTATACGTGAATTTCCTGCAGGCAGAGGTTTTGCAGATTTTGTCTACCTTCCAAAGCCAGAATATTCCAGAGATTACCCTGCACTTGTTGTTGAGTTAAAATGGAATCAAAATGCCCAAACCGCAATCCGGCAGATAAAAAACAGGCAGTACCCTGAGGCTGTTGCAAATTATACTGACAATATTTTACTTGTTGGAATTTCTTATGATAAGAAGCAAAAAACACATAATTGTGTAATCGAAAAATACTCTGAGAAATAATAAAGGGGCTGATTGTCCTTTACGGAGAACATCTTACCGATTATCTATACGAAAAAAGAAAAGCAGGAATGGGAAGCTCTTGTAAGCTAACCCATTCCCACTCTCTGTCTATTCCTTCGTCATTTGTATTATTACCAAAAGTTTCCCGATACTTCCAACCGCTTTATATATGTCCATAATGATTTTCAGACAGTCATTCTTATAATATTTTTCTTCTCCCATGGAAACAATACCGCTTTCACATATATTCTATACTCAGCGCTTGAAAGTACCAGGAATTAATAATTTTTTCACGTACAAAATCTTTAAAATCGCTTCTTTGTTTCCATATCCTGATTGTATCACACAGACTCCCGAAATCGCATACATTCACACAAACAACTATATTTCACTACATATTTAACCAATTTTTTCCAATCTTCCTCACAGACAAATTGCATCCCGTTATTTTTTATAGTATGATTATTGGAAATACAGTTCATTTTATCCATCTGGCATATCCGACAGATATTGTCACTGACATAAGAAACTACAACCACTTTAATCCAAAGGAGCTTAATCCAATTTTGAAACTTGCAATCTGCGAAGACAACCCTTCACATTATGAAATAATACATACTATTCTGCAAAAGTATCCTCCGGGAGCTTTTGAAATAACACATTTTATATCCGGTGATGAATTTCTCCGGGCTGTTGCTGAAAATGGATGCCCTTATCCCATTGTACTGACGGATATTGATCTTGGTTCTGACACTGTAAATGGCATCTCACTTGCAGAAAAGATCAACCATATCAATCCGGACACTCAGATTATTTTTATCAGCCAGTATCTGCAATATGCTACCGCAGTATATGAGACAGAACACACCTACTTTATCCATAAACAGCAGATGGAAAAGTATCTTCCTCTGGCTCTGAGAGCAGCGTGCCAGAAGCTCGAGAAACTGCATACACGATATCTGTATTTCTCCGGAAATTCACGCAATTATCAGGTGCTCTGCTCCGATATTCTTTATCTGGAACGAAATCTGAGGCAGACCACGATCTATACCAGAACAGGAACATATACAACAAAAGAAAGACTGACAGCTCTTACAGAAAGAATGAAACCAGATTTCTGTCTCTGCCATAACAGCTTTGCCGTCAATCTCCATGCTGTACGTACTTACAGTCATAAGGGCATTATACTTTCTGATAACACAGAGATCCCTGTCAGCAGATCTTATTACCAGCAGTTTAAGGATTCATTTGCTTTCATGATGCTTGCCGGTCACAGGGAGGTGCAGTAAATGAGCAGTCATATGATCAATCTATTCTTGTGTATTCTATCCAGCCTTTATCTGTGTTTTGGACTGCTTTACTTTTGCTGCAGGATCCTGCCAAGCAAACACAAGATCTCACTCCCGCTGTTTTTGTGTCTGTCAGTATTTATGGCACTGTTATTTTGGATCAAACGTGAATCACAGCATAATGGAATTACAATCGTATTTCAGCTTACAACATTTCTTGTAACACTTTTTTTATTCCAGGCATCTTTTATGAAAAAATTAGCCGTTTATTTTATTTTCCAGCTGCTGATAATCTGTCCGGAAATTTTATGTACCAGTGTTTTCATTGCACTTCATAATCTTTTTATACCGACCGATACCTATACTCCGCACAACCTGATATCCAGTTGTTCACCTGCAGAATATTTCGTTATCGAACTCTCCAACATCCTGCTTGGCCTGTTTCTTCTCTGGAAAATATCAGAAATCCTGCGGCAGTGTATAGATTATTTGAAAATACTCACCTTTTTACAACTGTTACTGCCACTGATCGCTCCGGTTTTTCTCAATGTTATAATTTCCCTTCAGAAAAAGCCCGAAGCAGTTCTGGCTCTGAGCATCATTTACTGGATCATATGCATCGGCAGTTATCTGTTGTTTCTGCGTGCAGTCCATTCTTTAGCCCAACAGCACAGGGAATATTTACAGAAAAAAATGGAAATTGAGCTGATGAAAAAGCAGATAAATGATTCCGTTCAGTTAAGTAATGAATATGCCAGTCTCCGGAAATGGAATCACGATATTGAGAATCACATCATGTCTGTCATGTATTTGATGGATATGAAAAAATATGAGGAAGCAGAAACATATACCGCTTCTGTTCTGTCCCGGCTTAATTGCAGACCACAAGAAAAACAACCAGAGGAGGATTGCAGTCATGAAAAAGAACATTAAATTGATTCCTTTATTTCTCTTCCTCTTTGTATTCCAGTTGTTATATTTTCTGTCTACGATTTATACAGAAAAAATTGATCATATCTTTCTGATCCTGGCAGTGTTTATGATCCTGATCTGTATTCTTTTATACTGCGTGCTTTCTGATGTGTTAAAGAAATCCAATACTGAAATGGAACTGGCTTTTCTTCAAAAGCAGAAACAATTAAAACAGGAACAGGATTACAGTCTTCAGATCCGCAGACAGGATACTCGGGATTTTCAGACCAAAACTGTACAGGAACTTCAGGATTTCCAGATACTTCTGGAACAGGGAAAATATGAACAGGCTGATACTGCGATCAGAAATCTGAATCAGACTTTTCAGAAAAAGCGTTTTCATCCTTACTGTCAGAATAACCTGTTACAGGCAATCCTGGAAGGGAAACGGCTTCGTGCAGAACAGGAACATATCCAGGTATCCTATGAAATCCTTTTACCGGAAAAGATTTCCATTAATACGACTGACCTGAGCAGTATATTTTTTAATCTTCTGGACAATGCTATCGAAGCTTGTAGCGCTTCCGGCAATCCTGATCCTGAAATCCGACTGTCTGCAAACATTTCCAACGGATTTCTGACTGTGTATATGCACAATACCAAGAACCCGATGCAGACTTTTACACATAAGACTACGAAATCAGAACCGGAAGCTCATGGATATGGGCTTTCTATTATTGAAGATATCTGCCAGAAGTATAATGGCTCCTATCAGTGGATCGACCATAATAATACTTTTGATTCCATTGTCTTACTACAGATAAAAAATCTCTGAAAAAAGGAGGCGCTTTCCATGCCAGTTACTCCCACAATCGAAGTAGATGATACCCTGAAAGAACGAAGCTCTCACGGCTCCTTTGAGCTTCCCATAGAAACCTATACAGACAACTGCGAGATATTCCATTCTCTCTACAACCACTGGCATGACGAGATGGAACTGATTTATATTGAATCCGGCAGCGGACTGGTCCGTCTGAATAAAGAGATCCTCCGCGTCAAGGCCGGTGACCTGATCATTGTGAACCGTGGAGTTCTCCATGGCATAAAAACAGATCTGAAGAATATCCTTTATTTCCGTAGTATTGTTTTTGACCTGAACTTTCTGTCAGGCCCGGCGGGAGATTTATGTCAGGAACGTGTCATTTCCCTGCTGATGGAAAATCAGGCGGAATTTACCCATATTATTTCCAGATCTGATGACAATTATGGGAATATCTGCCTGCTTTTTGACAGGATCCATTCCTGCCATAAAGAAAAAAAGCCATATTATTTCGTAAAATTAAAGGCTCTGTTCTTCAGCTTTTTCTACGAAATGCTCATGGGAAATTACATCACTCCCGCAGATAAGGATGAGAACAAAAGTCTTGCTTCTATTAAAAAGATCCTGGACTACATCAACCTCAATTATTCACAGCCGCTGACCGCAGCAGAGCTCACTGCTCTCTCTAATTACAGCGAATACTACTTTATGAAACTATTCAAGCAATATACCGGTAAGACTCTGATCGCCTATATCAATGACCTGCGCATCGAGAAAGCAAAGCCTATGCTTCTGCACTCCGACTCCTCTGTCACAGAGATTGCACTGGAAGTAGGTTTCAACAACACCAGCTATTTCATCAAGAAGTTCCAGCAGGCAACCGGAATGTCTCCTCACAAATTTCGCAGAAACCTGTCATAAAATCGCAATTTTGTTGTATTTTTTTTAATAGACTGCTGATATAGTTATAGATGTCAGCAAGAGAACTTCTCTTACTGATATAACCAAAAACAATACACTATTCAAACCTAAAAAAAATAAGCAATCTAACTCATAAAAAACACATATTTATTTCAGAAAGGGAGATTACGATGGAAAATTTAGAAAAGCTCATCTATGACCTGTATAAGAAAAATGCACGTCAGTGCACAAATGAAGAAATTTACAACGCATTATTAATCTATACAAAAAATCAGCTCTTTGAAAAAGGCTATCAGGATGGAAAGAAGAAAATCTATTATATTTCCGCAGAATTCCTGATCGGTAAATTATTATCCAACAACCTGATCAATCTGGGAATCTATGATGATGTTGCTGCATTCTTAAAAGAGAATGGAAAAGCCATCGCTGACATCGAAGAAGTTGAACCGGAACCATCTCTTGGAAACGGTGGTCTTGGACGTCTGGCAGCATGCTTCCTGGATTCCATCGCAACTCTCGGTCTTCCGGGCGAAGGTATTGGTCTGAATTATCATCTGGGTCTTTTCAAACAGCTCTTTGAGAACAGACTTCAGAAGGAAACTCCGAACCCATGGATTGAAGAACACAGCTGGCTCACACCTGCAGGTGTTTCCTATACTGTACCGTTCCGCGGATTCTCACTGAAATCTTCCCTGTACGATATCGACGTTGCAGGCTACAATAACAAATCCATTCATCTGCACTTATTTGACATCGATCTGGCAGACGAATCTATGGTTCACGATGGAATTTCCTTTAACAAAAAGGACATCCTTCACAACCTGACACTGTTCCTGTATCCGGATGACAGCGATGATGACGGACGTAAACTCCGTATCTTCCAGCAGTACTTCATGGTATCCAATGCTGCACAGTTCATTCTTGACGAGGCAACAAAGAAAGGCTGCAATCTGCATGACCTTGCAGACTACGCAGTGATCCAGATCAACGATACTCACCCAAGTATGATCATTCCTGAACTGATCCGTCTCCTGACAGAACGTGGAATCGCCTTTGATGAAGCTGCTGAAATCGTATCCAAAGTATGTGCTTACACAAACCATACTATCCTTGCAGAGGCTCTGGAAAAATGGCCAATGGACTACCTTCTTGATGTAGTTCCTCACCTTGTACCAATCATCGAAAAGCTGGATGAAAAGATCAAAGCAAAATATCCTCAGGAAAATGTAGCCATCATCGACAAGAACAACCTGGTTCACATGGCACATATGGATATCCACTATGGATTCTCCATCAACGGTGTTGCTGCCCTGCATACAGAAATCCTGAAAACAAGCGAGCTGAAAGCTTTCTATGATATTTATCCGGAGAAATTCAACAACAAAACTAACGGTATCACATTCCGCCGCTGGTTAATGCACTGCAATCATCCACTGACAGACTATATTACCTCTCTGATCGGTGATGAGTTTAAAACAAATGCAACTGCTCTGGAAAATCTCCTGAAATATAAGGATGATGAGGCAGTTCTGAACAAGCTTCTTGAGATCAAAACAGAAGCTAAGAAAACCTGTAAAGAATTTATCCTCTCTAACACAGGTGTTGAAATTAATGAGAACAGCATCTATGATATCCAGATCAAACGTCTCCATGAGTACAAACGCCAGCAGTTAAATGCTCTGTACATCATCAGCAAATATCTGGAGATTAAGGGTGGCAAAAAACCATCTCAGCCTGTAACCTTTATCTTTGGTGCAAAAGCAGCTCCTGCTTATGTGATTGCAAAGGATATCATTCATCTTCTGCTCACACTTCAGGATCTTATCAAAGATGATCCGGAAGTTGCACCATACATGAAGCTTGTTATGGTTGAGAACTACAATGTATCCGCAGCCGAAAAATTATTCCCTGCATGCGATATTTCTGAGCAGATCTCCCTGGCTTCCAAAGAAGCAAGTGGTACAGGTAACATGAAGTTCATGCTGAACGGTGCTGTTACTCTGGGAACTATGGATGGCGCTAACGTTGAGATCAGCGAACTGGTTGGCAAAGATAACATCTATATCTTCGGTGAATCCAGTGAGAAAGTTATCGAACATTATGAGAAAGCAGACTACTGCTCCAGAGATATTTATGAAAATGACAAACGCATCAAAGAATGTGTTGACTTCATCGTAAGCGAAAAGATGCTGGCACTTGGCCACAAAGAAAATCTCGAAAGACTGCACCACGAACTGGTAAGCAAAGACTGGTTTATGACACTGCTTGACTTCAACGATTATGTTGAGAAAAAAGATCAGGCACTGGCTGATTACGCAGACAGAAAAACATGGGCAAAGAAGATGCTGGTTAATATTGCAAAAGCCGGATTCTTCTCTTCTGACAGAACTATCGAACAGTACAACAACGATATCTGGCACCTGACACCAGCAAAATAATCCAATAAAATTTGTGATCATATAAATTCTGTAAAAAACAAACAGCAGGCATTGTATATTCGATGGAATATACAGATGTCTGCTGTTTTATGTTTATCAGATCATAAAATCATAAAAATCTCCCACTGTATTAATTCAAATCAGACTATAACTACGGCAACCGAATCCGAGCAAAATATACCGCTTTATATATCCTTGTAATAAGCAGGAGAGATAACATCCGCCTCCTTACAGGAACATCCGTTCTCGTAACTATCGCAACAGTCACAGTTTGAACAGTACATATGAGTATCCGGGATATAAAACAAGCCTCCATAGAGCGGTGAAGTACGGAGTTCTTTTGACTCTTTCTTGCTGTTGGCAAAATGGATTCCATTAGAGATTAGCATATTTTCAGGTTCATACTGAGAGAAATCAAAATAATGTCCCTGTGTTCCATGATGGGGCACCTTGATACACCAGTAATGTTCGTATAATGGCAATTTTCCATCATAGTTCTCTGCGATCATTTTCAGATGCTCAGGCTGTGCATCCCCGGTAAACAAAAGATTTAATTCTCCGTCTCTGGCATTCTGGAACACAATACTGATCTTATGCTTAAACTGCCTCAGATTTATCTGATTCTCATTCAGCCATGCCAGCAGTTTCTTAAAATCAGGAAGTGCTTTGATTCTGCGAAATTCACGCTCATACACATATGCCCGGATAATTTTCTGACGGACCTCCGGCTGTTCTGTCAGTTCAGATGCCGTTGAATCTGTTTCTCTTTCCATAGTTTCCGCCGGTTTATTGCCTTCAGCAGTCATAGACCATACGATCAGTCTCAGTTTCTCTGCAAATTCAAGCAGGACATCCATTACTTCTTTAAATTTCCCGTCTTCACAGATTCTGTTATAGACTTCGTCCGTCTCCTTCCGGATTACATCTGTATCCGGCCAGAGTGCCTGATATTTGTTTTCAAACAGTTTTCCCCTGCTTAACAGTTCCACGTTCTGTTTGTTCTCCAGAAGTGCATCCACCAGTGCAAACAGGCTGACCTGACGGCTTGGCAATCCGGATTCTTTTAACAAATCTGCCAGAAGCAGCAGCACCAGTGTTCTGCTCATTTCTTTTTTTGAAAAAACATCGGGAAGATAAATTTTCCCAAAGTCAACAGAAATATCTTTTTTCTTCATCATATAAAGAAGCCCTGACAGATGATCCATATGAAAATGTGTCAGAAGCAGATTTTTACTCTTGATCGTAGACAGATCTGAGATGATCACATCAAATATTTCTCTTCTGGGGCGCCCCTCTATCCTGCTGTTATTTGTTCCGAAATCTACCAGCAGACTCTTCTTTCTGTCACGGAGACAGAAGCAGTCTCCGAAACCTACATTATACATTCGTACCTTCATTCTTTTCCCTCTTGTTTACAATGGTTAGTTTTATTTTAATATAGGGAAATTGGAAATGCAAGAGGGTGTTGTTTGTGTTATTATAGTGTCGTATGATTACTGGTTACTGTTCACATATCACTATTCCGCGAGGTGTTTTAGCATAAATATGCCAAAATCCCGAGACATACAAGCCAAAATCCCATTGCCGCAGGCAATCTGGAATGAATTTTGGCTGCGTTACTGAGAACAGAGTAAACAGTAACTCATCTGAAATAAAAGAGCGTGTTTGAAAAATGTTTTTCGCAAGATGTGTGTCATGATTTGTGAGAATGATTTTTCAAATACACCTGAGGAAAAACAAATATAAAATATCAGCAGAATGGAGATAGAACACTTATGACAAAACAGGAACTGGCTCTCGAGGTCATTGAACGGTTAAAAAAGGAATATCCGGATGCGGACTGCACTCTGGATTATGATAATGCATGGAAATTACTGGTAAGTGTGCGTCTGGCTGCACAGTGTACAGATGCAAGAGTAAATGTAGTTGTACAGGATCTGTATGCAAAGTTTCCTACTGTAGAAGCTCTTGCAAATGCAGATGTTGCAGATATCGAAGCAATCGTTCGTCCATGTGGTCTGGGTAAGAGTAAGGCAAGAGATATCAGTGCCTGTATGAAAATCCTCCACGAACAGTATCATGACAATGTTCCCGGGGATTTTGATGCTCTGCTAAAGCTTCCCGGAGTCGGAAGAAAGAGTGCCAATCTGATCATGGGAGATGTATTCGGCAAACCGGCGATCGTGACAGATACCCATTGCATCCGTCTCTCCAACCGCATCGGTCTGGTCGATAATATGAAAGAACCTAAGAAAGTAGAAATGGCTTTATGGAAGATCATTCCGCCCGAAGAAGGCAATGATCTCTGTCACCGCCTGGTCAATCATGGCCGCGATGTCTGTACAGCACGCACTAAACCTTACTGTGACAGGTGTTGTCTGAATGATATCTGTGAAAAAAATGGTGTAGACAGCCAGGAATAATTACTTTATACACATATAACCAAAATAATCCATACCATTATACACATTATCCCAAAGAAAATCCCCATCTCTGTGTTTCTTTAACCAGAGCGTGTCTGAAAAAGGCTTTCTGCAAGATGTGCGTCACAATTTGTGGGATATTTTGCCCGGATGAGGGCGCCGTAGCGGGCTACGGCAACTGAATTCGGGTGAAATATCCCGCAAAGTGGGGCGTGCAGATTGCGGGAATGATTTTTCAGACACACTCTAGCTCAGCAGATGAGGACTTTCTTATTTGCCTAAATGTGCTCCTCAAGGCTTGCGAAGAAAAGTTCATAGAAATCGTCTTCCCCTGCAAGCTTCGGAGAGTTTTCACCTCCACCGTTGGTACTTCTTCGCATGGTAGCATAAAATTCTTCTCCGGCTGTGATCAGATCCATCTCATAAATCTGATATCCCAGTTCCCGACACTTCGCGCAGAAAGCGGCAAGCGGCTGTTCTGCCTTTCTGGTGTCCATCAGTTCCTGCCAGATGTTACGGTCTTTCAGTGCTTTTTCTCTTAATTCGTCTAACATTGCTCCGATTTCCATAATAACATTCCTCCTCTTTGTTTTCTGACCTTCATCAAATAACTATTCCATCGTTATCTGCCGAATTGTTACTTCATCAGTTCATAATAAAATATATACTGCTGCATCACGCCCCGGCAGCTCTTATAACGTCTGTTTGGAAATCCCCGTTTATAATGGGCATCCAATGCCTGGCGAATGTGAGTATCTACAGGAAATGCATCCAGCTGATGCAGTCCGAAAAGACAGATACAGTCGGCTACTTTCTCACCAACTCCGTACAGTCCCAGAAGTTCTTTTCGTGCAGCTTTATAAGTCATATCATACAGACTGTTAAGTGAAATATCTCCGAAACAGACTTTTCTGGCTGTGTCCAACACATATTTTGCTCTGTATCCCAGATTACACTCCCGAAGCTGTTCTTCCGTTGCCAAAGCCAGTGCCTCTGCAGTCGGAAACGCATAATATTCTGCACCTGTGCTGCTTGTTTTTCTTACTCCAAATTCCCGGCTGATATTTTCAATACACTTCTTTATTCTTGTAATATTATTCTGTTGAGAGATCAGGAATGAAATAATCATCTCCCACAGATCCTGCTGCAGAATGCGGATTCCGCTTCCCATCTCTCCTGCTGCTGTCAGATATTTATCCCTTGGATTGATCATGTTTATATATTCACTGTAATCACAATCCAGATCAAAATACCGGATCCAGAAGAAAATGAAATCTTCTTCCGGACAAAAGAAATTGACAATTCCTCTCTCCTGAGTCAGTTCCAGATATTTATCTCCCGCAATCACCCGGTAACGGTCATCACCGATCTGATCCATCCGAAAGCACTGCCCGGATCTGCAGATCTGCCCCAGGTCAAAATTATCCATTTCTATTGTCAGCATACTATATAACCCCTTATCCTTCTGTTACCAATGTTACTGTTCACCCCGTTCTCAGTAACGTTACTAATAACTCTTTTTTTTCTTGATGAATATATGAATGTATTATATACTATTCTAAGTATAAACGTAAAGCAGAAAGGGGTTCTTACCAATGAAATTTATATATCCTGCGGTTTTCCGCAAAAATGAAGAAGGCAGATATAAAGCATTTTTTCCGGATCTTGCCTGTTGTGAAGCTGAAGGCGACACTCTCGACGATGCGATCGATAATGCAAACGAGGCTGCTTATAACTGGATTTATGCAGAAGTAATGGAAGATGAGATGGATCTCCCTGCAATTTCCGATGAATCCGATCTGGATCTGCTGGAGGGAGATATTGTAAGAAATATTCAGGTCAACATCCGCATGTATGACGGATGGGATGAGTAACCACTACCCGCAACGACAAATTACAGAAATTCAGCTCCGTTATGTTACAATAAATCAAACATTAACGGAGCTTTTTTATTATTTAAAGCTGCTCAGATGGCATGCTCCGGCGTACTATCTGCAAAACGATTTTTTATCTCGCTTTGCACTTCAAAAAAGGAGGTTTTACTATGAAAGCAAAAAGTTTTAAAAAGTTCTTTGCAAGCATCGCTCTCAGCGCAGTTCTTACATTCTCAACCGCAGCTACAGCTTTTGCAGCAACTGCACAGCTTATGCCGGTCGAACAGTCTGCTGAATTATCTCAGGAACAAACGGATACCCCTTCTGTTGATGATTCCGACGCGCAGGCTACAGGTGCTTCTTATCTTACCTCTCAGGCTGGAATCGCACAGATTGCCGCTTCTGAAAGTTCTGTGACTGTCCAGTGGACTCCGGTTACAAACGCTGCAAAATACGCAATCAGTATCAGTCCTTTCAGTTCTGGTTCCTACAAACTGCTTGGTTACTTTGACAATAGCCGCAACAAAGCAAGGATCAACAAATTAAAAGCAGGCTCAGCCTACAAAGTAAGGATTACAGCTTTAACTTCATCCGGAACATCGATTTCATCACGCATCGCCGGATGCACAACCCTTTACTCCCGCGTAACTGTCAAAACCTCTTACGCATCCGCAGGTGGTTATACCTTTAATATGAATACTGTAAATCCGGCAAACTCTATCTCAGGTTACAAAGTTATATATCAGAGTTCTGCCACTCACAAACTTATCACCAAATACTATAGCAGACCGTCCTTTACCCTGCCGTTAAACAAAAACACCTTTTATCAGGTAAGAATTTATCCTTACCTTCTTCTGAATAACAAACGTTACGTAACCACAACACCGACCACCAGATATATTTCCATGGGAATCGTTCTTCAGAAAGCCGGAAACACCAACAGTACCATGAAAGTAAAATGGAATAAAGTTGCAGGTGCAAATAACTACGCTGTTTACATAAAATACCCTGGAACCGGCCCCTACAAAAAAGTAAGAACAACAACATCTACTTCCTTTACCCTTACCAATATGACAAAAAACGTCAAGTACGGAATTAAAGTTATTGCAAACAAAAGAGCCGGAGGTAAAACCTGGAAATCAGCTGCAAACGCATATACCATGTCTCTCTCCGGACGTTAACACAAAAGGCAGTCGGAAATTTAAACCGACTGCCTTTTTCTTCTCTGTAATTTAAATTTCGCTGCGTAACTACGCATCTTAATTTTTTCCTTTGCTTCTGCGTTTTCTCTGAATTTTTTCCTGAATTGCAGGATTATCTTTTACTGCGTCAATGAGTACAGCGATCAGTACAACTGCACCTGTAACGATTGTCTGCCAGTAGGAAGAGATTCTCAGCAATGTAATACATGTACTGATAACACTGCTTAAGAGACCACCAAAGATAGTTCCGACAACAGTTCCGATACCACCTGCCATGGAAGTACCACCAAGTACTGCTGCTGTGATGGAATCCATCTGCCAGCTTTCACCAATACTTGCCTGAAAAGAAGCAAGCTTACATGCCATCATAACACCTGCAAATGCAGCGAGAAGACCACTCAGGCAGTATACTAACATTTCTACTTTTTCTGTAGGGATACCTACAATCTTTGCACATTTACGGTTGCCGCCAAGTGCGTAGATATGACGTCCGAACTTTGTTCTGTTAAGCATGACTGTAAGGATCACACAAATCAGGATCATCATAACAACAATCTTAGGAAGTACTCCACCGATAATTCCGTTCGCGAGGTTCTGTGCATTTTCCGGCATACCTGTGATTGGCATACCTTTCGTGATAACGTATACAATACCTTTATAAATCTGCATAGTTGCCAAAGTTACGATAAATGGTGTCATTTTAAAATAAGCAATAAAGAAACCGTTTACCGCACCAAGAACGATACCCATCAGGCTGGCAATGATAATAGCAAGATATGGATTCATTCCATAATTTACCATAAAAATTGCACTTGCCATACCACAAACCTGACCAATAGTTGCTACAGAAAGGTCGATTCCTCCTGTGAGAAGTACAATTGTCTGTCCAAAACCAACAATAATGGCAAAAGAAGCAGCTCTTGAGAGTGTACTGATGTTATAAGATGTAAAAAAGTTTCCTGTTGCTATATGTACTGCAATTCCAACAAGAACGGTTACGATAAATACCATTCCTGCTGTAGATTTTATAAATTTCTTTAAACTGTTCATGATACGAGATCCCCCTGTTATTGAAATGCCACCTTCAGGACATCTTCCTGTGAGGTTGTTTCCACCTGGTCAATGAATCCACTGACTTTTCCTGCATGAATGACCATAATACGGTCTGCAAGTGCCAGAACCTCTTCCATTTCTGAAGAGATTACAACTACTGCTACGCCGTTGTCTGCAAGTGTACGGATAAGGTCGTAGATCTCACCTTTTGCATTTACGTCAATGCCTCGTGTCGGCTCATCCAGAATCAGCATTTTTACATTCTTTGCCATCCATCTGGCTACGATAACTTTCTGCTGGTTACCACCGGAAAGGTTTTTGATCAGCGTTTCTCTTGATGCTGTCTTGATAGACATGGAATCAATATACTGGTCAACGATTTCTGTAATCTTTTTATAATCAATCAGACCATTCTTTGTCATCTGTCCATAGGATGGAAGGATCATATTTTCTTTTACTGACATTCCAGGAGTAATTCCATCATGACGTCTTTCCTCTGAAACATATCCCATTCCGTATTTGATTGCTTCGATTGGAGATTTGATATTCACTTCTTTTCCTTCAATGAAAGTATGTCCGCCCGGCTCTTTCTCTGTAATTCCAAAGACGCATTTGAAGATTTCTGTACGTCCGGCACCTACAAGTCCAGCTACACAGAGTATCTCACCTTTTTTCACATCAAAACTCACATTCTCAAATTCACCTGTTCTGGTAAGATTCTTGGCTTCAAAGAACTTCTCCTTTGAATAGGTACGTTTGATATGTTTTGCCACATTGACCTTTTTACCGGCCATTTTTGTGATCATTTCTTCTTTCGTAATCTCTGAAGTTGGAACTTCTTCTACCAGCTGTCCATCCTTCATAATGGTAATTCTATCTGTTTCTTCCATGACTTCATCAAGATGATGAGTGATAAATACCATGGCAGTTCCTTGTTCTTTTAAACGATGCATAGAATTAAACAGATTTTGTGCCTCTATGTTTGTCAGTACAGCTGTCGGCTCATCCAAGATCAAAACCTTTGGTGTATAGGTAAGAGCATGTGCGATAGATACCATCT
>ERZ827469.1874-NODE-1874-length-17433-cov-17.958050_pt1 | contig 17433 bp, 13 predicted proteins | sample MGYA00519917_ERZ827469 | MGnify/ENA primary metagenome ERZ827469 (study PRJEB31778, sample SAMEA3449314) | human gut metagenome | biome: human gut; feature: human-associated habitat; material: faeces | place: United Kingdom | collected 2010/2012 ... | reverse complement strand
TTAAAACCTTCTACCTTTCTTGTCCACGCTGTCGATTGTCCGAACGACACTGTTGCTCTTCGTCCGGCACGGTATCCAGCACGATATCCTTTTCGTTCAGGTTCAAAAGTGCCTCCAACTCGGCAAGGTGCTTGCTCTTTTCAGCCAGCTCGTCCGCCTGGACAAAGGGCTGCGCCAGCTGTTCCTTGGCGTTTTCCAGCTGCTTTTGCAGCTGCACCAATTTGGATTCAAGGTCGGTCACGCTCTGCGGCAGGTTATGCAGGCAGTTGTCCAGGCGTACCGTGTTGCCGACCGCATCCGCGCCCAGCTGCACCGGGTTGATACCGCTGCCCACAAGATACGCCAGATACATTTTGTCCATCGCAAAATAGGCGATCTGCAAATCAAAGCCCTTGTATCGCCCGATGGAAACCGGCTCGGTGCGGTTCATCGCCATACCCAGCAGCCCCAGCAGGGCTTTGCCCGCGTCCTCGCGCTTGGTGTAAACCGTGTCCATCAATGAGATGGCGAAAACATCCTTGTCGTCCGCATCGCGCTTGGTATTTTGCTGTAGCAGCGCTGTGTCCGCTTTGGCGTTTTCCAACTGCTGGGCGGTCTTACGCATTTCTGCGGGGAATCCTTGTGTAATCGCATCTTCCAGCCGGTAATGCTCGTTGTTGTAGGCGGTTTTCAGGGTTTTGAGCCGCGACACCTGAATATCCAGATCCATTTTCTCTTTGATCATCGGATTGCCCGCTGCCAGCGCCTTGACCTCGGCATAAGACAGCGCTGCATCGTCCAAATCATCCGCACTGCGGGCAGGGCTTTTGCTCGTCATAATTTGCCCGATGAACTTCTGTTTGGTTTCCAAAAGCTGCCACATATAGCTGTCGAAGGAAGCTTCTGTGACGTAACGATACTCATATACTTCGGCATTGGTGTTGCCTTGGCGAATCATACGCCCGTTGCGCTGCTCAATGTCAGAGGGTTTCCACCCGCAGTCCAGATGATGCGTGGCCACCAGCAGCCGCTGCACATTGGTGCCTGCGCCCATCTTACCGGTGCTGCCCATCAGCACGCGCACATCACCGCTGCGCACCTTGGCAAACAGCTCGGCCTTTTTCACCTCGGTGTTGGCGCTGTGGATGAACTGCACCTCGTTTTCGGGGATGCCCATAGAAATCAGCAGATTTCGCAAATCATCGTACACATTAAAGCCGTCCGGTTTCGGGGTGGATAAGTCGCAAAACACTAACTGTGTCAGGCGCTTCTCCTTGGTATCGTTCCAGATACGGTACACATTCTCGGCACAGGCGTGGACTTTATCGTTGGGGTTTTCGGGCAGATTAGGGTCGATCAACCGCTGGTCCAGCGCCAGCTTTCTGCCGTCGTTGGTCACCTTAAGCATATTGTCCTCGGTGGGGTCTACATTTCCCGCACGAATTTCCTCGGCGCGGTCGGCAAGGTCTGCCACCATCTGTTTTTGCTGGGGGCTTGGCGGCAGCGCCACATTGATGGGTTTGCCGCCCACCAGTTTAGGCACCGGCAGGTTGAGCATATCCGCCGTCTGCACATCCGCCACCTGCTTGAACATACTCATCAATTCCGGCAGATTATAGAATTTGGAAAATCTTGTTTTTGTGCGGTAGCCGGTGCCTTCCGGCGCAAGCTCCACGGCTGTCACGGTTTCTCCAAATGTGGATGCCCACGCATCAAAGGAGGAAAGCCCGTGCTGCTCCAAGGTTTCCCGCTGCAAATACCGCTGCATGGTGAACAGCTCCGCCATAGAGTTGCTGATGGGCGTACCCGTGGCAAATACCACGCCGCGGCTGCCGGTGATTTCGTCAAGGTAGCGGCATTTCATATACAGGTCGCTGGCGCGCTGGCTCTCGGTTTGGGATATGCCAGCCACGTTGCGCATTTTGGAAAGCACCGCAAGATTCTTGAAAGCGTGGGCTTCGTCCACCATCAGGCTGTCCACGCCAAGCTGTTCAAAGGTCACCACATCATCCTTACGGGACTGGTCGTTGAGCTTATCCAGCTTTTTCTCCAGCTGCTTGCGCATACGCTCCATCTGCTTGACGGTGAAATTCTCGGCGCGTTCTTCTTTCAGCTGTGCCACTTGGCTGATCACATCGTGGATCTGGCTTTGCAGGTATTCGACCTGCCGTTCCTGTGACAGCGGGATGCGCTCAAACTGGCTGTGCCCGATCACGATGATGTCATAATTGCCGGTTGCGATTTTGGCGCAGAACCGTTTGCGGTTGGCTTTTTCAAAATCTGTCCTGCGGGCTACAAGAATATTTGCGTTGGGGTACAGCTGCAAAGCCTCTCCGGCAAGCTGCTCGGTCAGGTGGTTGGGTACACAGATCAGGGTCTTGGAGCAAAGCCCAAGACGTTTCTTTTCCATCGCCGCAGCGACCATTTCGTAGGTTTTTCCGGCGCCCACCACGTGCGCCAGCAGCGTATTGCCGCCATACAGAATGTGCGCAATGGCGTTTTTCTGGTGGGGGCGCAGCGTGATTTCAGGTGACATACCGTGAAACAGGATATGGCTGCCATCGTATTCGCGGGGGCGCAGGGAGTTGAACCGTTCGTTGTATTCCTTTACCAGCATCTGGCGGCGGGTCGGGTCTTTCCAGATCCAGTCCTTGAAAGCGTCCTCGATCTGCTGCTGTTTCATCTGGGCTTCCTGCGTGGCAGCGGCGTTCAGAACGCGGATTTTGTTGCCTTGCATATCCTCCTTGGTGTCAAAAACGCGCACATCCCGCAGGTTCAGGCTTTCTTCTAAGATGTGGTAGAAGTTGGCGCGCTGTGTGCCGTAGGTCACGGTGGCTTTAATGTTGCCGCCCGTAAAGCTCTTGTTGGTCACATTCCAGACGCCGGTCAGTGGGATGTACAACACCTTCACGCGGTCCCGCACATAGTAAGGCGCGTCCACCAATTCATCGGCAAACTGCTTGATGAGTTCAGGAGCCAGCCAAGTAGCACCCAGACGCACGGCAATTTCGCTGGCTTCCAAGTCCTTCGGCTGCACGGTTTCCAGTGCCTGCACATTCACAGCAAAAGCGGGGTTGTTTTGTGCCGCCAGCTTTGCTACCTGTAATTTGTGGCGCACATCGCCGGAAAGATATTCATCGGCGGTATAGTAGCGCGGTTCACCATCAGAATTCTTTTCCAAGGGGTCGGCAAAGATAACGCCTTGCAGGTCGTTCACCAATGTATCTTTGTCCTTGCCGGTCAGCTGCTGCATATACCCAAAGTCGATGCCCGCGCGCTCACCGACACTCAGCGCCAGCGCCTCGCTGGCGGTTTCCACGCGCTCGGCAGGGCGGGCAGCCCGGATGGTGCGCTTTGAAAACATATCCGACTTGCCGATGAAATTGCCCTCGCTGTCGAGGTTTTCCAAGGAGCACAGCAGAAAATATCCACTGTCATCCCGCATATCCAACGATGCACCACGGCTGTTGATGAGTCCAAACTTACTGTGGTAGTGGTCGTACTGGCGGTTGAGTTTGGCTTGCAGCTCCGTGATGACTTCATCCGGCATATCTTCCAGCTGGGCTTGGATCAAGTCCCGTGTGGTGTCCCGCAGTTCGATCAACTGCCGCATACGCGCCGCGGAGGTAGCACCAAGGGAAACCTCGCGCATAATGGCGTTCTCGCGGTAATAGAATTTTCCGTTACGGATACAAAAGCTGAAATTGCGCACATCGGGTTCGGCGGGGATGCTGGCATCCACAGCGCCGGATTCCTGCAGCTCGATGTCCTGAAAGTGAAATTCAGCGTGCAGGTGGGACATGGCCTCTTGCAGCACATCGGGAAGGGGCTTATCGGCAAACGCCTCGCAGGTCAGGGTCGGGCCATACGGACCGCTGACGGTTTTCAGTGTGCCGCAGACCATTTCGGGGTGTTCGGCAAAATAGCTGTTGAGGGAAAGCCCGTCCTCCGTCTGGGTGGTGTGCAGCCAGCTCGCGTCCTGCTCCAGAATGCGGTCACGCTTTTGCAGGAAGATGATGTCCGCCATAGCCTTGGTCCCGGCTGACTTAAAGGTGGAATCCGGCAGGCGCACGGCACCGATAAAGTCGCATCGGGCGTTGATGTACCTGCGCACTTCCTCGCTCTTTTTGTCCAGCGTGCCACTGGTGGTGATAAAGGCGATGATGCCGCCCGTGCGCAGCTTGTCGATGGATTTGGCAAAAAAGTAATCGTGGATCTTGAAGTGCAGCCGGTTATACTGCGGATCAACCACGCTGTAATCCCCGAACGGCACATTGCCGATGACCACATCGAAAAAGCTGTCGGGCAGGTCGGCTTTCTCAAAGCCGGTGATTTGGATGTTGGCTTTCTGGTACAGCTGGCGGGCGATTCTGCCGGTCAGGCTGTCCAGCTCCACACCAAACAATCTGGTGGTCGGCTCATACAAATAGCTGTGGCTTTGCCCAAAAAACGCGCCCACACCCATACTGGGTTCCAGAATTGTTCCGGCCCCCACGCCCATTTTGCGCAGGGCGGTGTACATTGCGTCAATGACTTCGGGCGGGGTGTAAAAGGCGGTCAGGGTGCTGCTGCGGGCAGCAGCGTATTCTTCCTCTGTCAGCAGGCTTTTCAGCTCGGTATATTCGCTGTGCCAGCTGTCTTTGTTGGGTTCAAAGGCATCGGACAAGCCGCCCCAGCCGGAGTATTGGGCAAGAATTTCCTGCTCCTCGCCGTTTGCGTGAGGACCACCGTCTGCCATACGCTTTTCGATGGATTTCAAAGTGCGAATTGCGGTGATGTTGGCGGAAAACTTTTCGCGCGGTGTGCGCGGGGATGCAGGGTCCTGCGGCGGAATATAGTTGTTCGGTAAATAGGCTTCTCTGAGAGCAATGAGCTCCGCCGCCTGCAAGACCTGCTCGCCAAAACCACCAGATGATTCTTCTGCGGGTTCTAAGACTTCACCCTCAACAACCTCTGCCGCCTCACCGGCGTCCGGTAGATTGGGTAATTCTGGTGCCGCCAGCGCATTGTTTTTAGGGTTCGCCGCCAGCAGCCTTGCAAACTCCGCGCGGTTGACGGCGCGCCCGATCAGCGGGAAATCCTCATCGCGCAGATGCACATCAAAGATGCCGATTTCCTCCACCGTAAAGGGGTGGTCGTTTTCCAGATAAACGGTATCTCCGGTAGCCAGCGGGCGCTTTTCCACGGGCTTAGGCTTGTAGCGCTCCTGATATGCTTCATACGCTGCTTCCGCATCGTCAATGAACTGCGAAAATTCAACGTCCTCAATGCCTTCCTTGGCAAGCGCCCTTGTGCTGTCGAAGCGCGCACTGTCCACAAAGGAGCCGTCAACTAGATACACAATCTCATTGCGCAAGAAGTTGGCGTACACCTGAATTTCGTGTTCGCCGTCCCCGGTGGTGGAATAGGCAAGGTCGATGTGCGTAAGGTCCGAATAATCCGGTGCACCCAGCCCTTCGCGTTCACAAAAATCCGCGATGGTTTTCTCCGCATAGTCTATCTCGGCTTGACGGGCGTCGCGTTTGGCTTTCTGTTCCGCTTCCCATTTTTCATATCCCTGCTTGTTGTTTTCATCCAGATATTTGTCGTTGTGGACCAGCAGATGCAAACGGCGGGCAACCTCGTTCCACGGCAGCAAGCGGAAATGATCCGGAGCGTTATCGGATGCATAGCGCTTGATTCTCAGCCCCTTGGCATCATAATCCAGAAACCCTCTTTCGCCATCTCGGAAATCCCAAGTGCGCCCGCCGATACCGTATTCTTTTTTCAGCCAGTCGGCTTGCTCCTTTACTGTAGGCAATACTGTGGCAGAGAAAAATTCCTGTATGCGAAAACGCCCCTCACAAAAACCGCTGCCCATGACAAGAACATCGACAATGTCCTGCTCGTCGATATGGGTGCCATCATCCTTGATGGGCGGCTGCCAGCTTGCGCGGTGCTGTAATTGGCGGATGGTTTCTTGCTGCTGTTCAGGTGCGGGCAGACCGATTGCGGCGGCAGTTTCCTCGGCAAGGTTGCCGCGCCCCACGCTTTCCGGCAGTTCAATCTCATCGGAAACAGAAACAGCGGAGGGCGATAGCTCGCTCTCCGCTGTTGTGGGTTCGGTATTTACAGGCTCGTCACGATGGGCATCGCCAATTCCGCTGCCTGCGCTTGCAGACTGTTCATGTGCGCCGTCCAGCCCAATGGGTCGTTGTTCTTGTCCGGTGCCGGGTTGCTGACCAGCAGCTTCGTGATGGTCTGCTCCACCTGCTCCCAATAGCGCTGCTCGGTCTGTTTCAGGTCGCTGTACAGCGTCCCGTCCAGCAGCATCTTGTCGTACAGCAGGGAGTGGTTCTCTTGCAGGAACTTCTCCCGCTGCAGACCGATTCTCCCGACTGGCGGTCTGTGCGTTTCCTTCATTGCCATCTTGGGTACCAGATACCCGTTCTGATTCGTCATATCCATGATCCTGCACCTCCTGTTGGTTCGTCTTGCTTACATTCACATCATACTGTTTCGCCTGAGGCTTTGCAACACTGTCGATGCTCTTAACGACAGCGCCGATTTCGGCAAACATCTGCCGCCCCACGCGGTTGACGGCATTGCCCAGCGCCAAAACCGCGGATTCGGTATCAAAGCGGTCAATGTCCGCAAAGGCATCCTGCGGTACGGCGCTGTCGCCCAGACCGCAGCGCACTGCCGCCATATAGACGGCGCTCTGCGTGATGAGGTTGGCAAAAATCGCCGTTTGCTCCTGCGGCTTTGCCCATTCCAGCGTACTGCCGATCACGGCATTCTGTAAATCGGCGTCCAGCTGTTTGCCGTGCTGTGCCACAAACAAGGCTGCCTGCAGGCCAAAGATTTCCGGCAGGCTCTCGGCATTGTGCTTTTCCTGCAAGGCTTGCAGGGTCGGATAGCGGTTGGCATCGGTGATTTGCCAGCCCAATGGTTTGGCGGCTTTGCCGGCAGGGTGGGTGTCCTTGATGTCAAACAGATACCGCACATTGCCTGCCATATTACCGGTGCCAAGGGACGCTACGCCGCGCGCACCGCGGTTGACCCAGCGCCCGGCAGCACGGTTCCAAGTGTCGATGTCCGCCAGCATGGTGGCTCCGGGGCGCTGGCTGTAAATCAGCGCCTGATTCGGAAAGGCGTAATGCGTTGTATACGCGGCTGAGCGCAAAAACGCCCGCCAGCTGTCGGCATTGTCCGCTACATCGGCAATCGCCTGATGTGCCTGCCGTAAAATATTTTGGTAATTCGCCAATCGGTTTCATCTCCTTTGCGGTAATAAAAAAGCCCTGCACATGGCTGTGCAGAGCTTATCCATTCGAGTAATTTAATTTTATGCGGGGCGGTTGTTACTGCGTTCGCTGCGTTTGATGCCCATAAACGGGGGAGCCGAGGAACGGTTCAGCCCTTTTTCGTGCGCTTGTTTCATGGAAAATTCGTGTGCTGCAACCGCATCGATGAACGCACGCTGTTTTTCAGTGGCGTGGTAGTAATCAACCTTATACCGTTTGCATACGGCAAAAAAGACATCCAGATACTGAATGTTTTCCTTAGTCATTCGCGTGACCTCAAGCTCGGTTTTATCCTTTTGCATAAGCGTTCCTCCTTTATGAAAGATAGGTGCTGAAAATCTCCTGTGCGCTTTCGTCAGCAATCATTAACAACTTAGGTATTATATCGAATTACCATAAAAAATCAACAAACGAAATGTGAATGATTTCATGATAGAAAAACCAACAAAGAAAATCCAATTCATTTATGGGTGTATTTTCCTTTGCTGAGCTGGTTTTGTTATCGTTCTTCGCGTACAACGCTGCGTTTCTTGGTTTGTTCCAGCCCCGGCAGCAAGTCATCCACCTGTTTATATCCAATCGGCTCCACATAATAGGCGTGTGCCTCACCGCCCTCATGCGTTACAATAATATCACTGACAGACAAAGAGCGCATCTTTCTGCCGTTGGGGCGGTTTTCCTGATTGTGCAGGCAGTAAAGGCTGTCCAGTGTCTGCCAGCATTCCATCTGCCCGCGGTACACCAGCTTATAGGATGCAGCATTTATATGATCTTTGGTGTAGTCATACCGTAAAAACGCAATCTCACGGTTGTTGGTCTGGTAGATTTCATACGGCAGCAGCTCGTACTTCTTTCTTCGCAATCCCCACGGAAAAATGGTGCCCTTTTCAAAGAGAAGAGGCTGGCTCAGATTCTCCGGAAACAAAACCGGAATGATGGGTTCGCCGCAATACAAAGAAGCGTAAATTCTGGTTTTGAATTTCTCTGCATCGACATACGGAATGCGCTCCCGAACGCATCCGTTGCAGTCAAGATATTCGATATAGCCAATGACCGTATCGTGTTTGTTCATCTCGGTGATTCTCCTTTATAATTAACGGCTCAACCTTTCCCAAAAAGAGATTTTACTTCCAAAGCGCTCATCCGGCGGGCGAACCTTGGCAACCGGCAAATCACCGGACAGCATATCCTCTACCTGCGGAAAGAACAGCAGCCGATTATAGCGCTCCGCCTGTTCTTTTGAAAGCCCCAACATTTTGGACTCACTGAGTCCACAAACCAGAAACCGACCGCGTATCGTGCAACCATCTTCCAGTTGTCTGTTGTATTTCAGCCGGCTTTGGTTTTTACTGCACACAACGCCGATTTTCGATGTGCCGAACGGTTTCAGCAGCAAACTGTCGCCCTCGATCACCTCGGAAATTGCCGCCTGCGGGCTGTCAAAGGCAGCCTGATAGGGGCAGTAGCCCGGTTCTATAATCAAAACTCTTGTCATACCGCCACCTCATCGTTCGTAATCCTGCCGCTTGCGGTAGTAGTTTTCCAGAAGTTTCAGGATGGTACTTTCCATCTGTTCGGAGGTACAGCCCTTCGGGAAATAGCGTTCGACCTTGGATACGGCAATCGTGAGCTGCGGTTCGCGCGGCTTTACGCTGGGGGAACGGGCAGACATGATCCCGTGAATCTTGTCTTTCGTCAGAACACTTTCCTTGCTGGCAGCTTTCAGCTTCTGCGCTTGGGATAAGGACGGAGTGCAGCCTTCTTCCTCCATATAAGAGAGAAATTCTTCCTGCTCCTCCGGCGTCAGGTAGCTCAGCTCCACCGCGGGGGTGGTCTTGAGTCTGCCGTCGTCCACAAGCTGCATCAGGTCAGGGGTGAGTTTGTTCAGCCGGATAAAACGCTGAACTTGGTTTCTACTTTCTCCTGCTCCTTGTGCTACAACCTCATCGGCACGGAAATTTGTCCCAACTTGGGACAAATTATTTTTTGACGGTCTACCGGCTTTTCTTTTTACCGCCTCCAACTTCATTTCATACGCCTTGGCCTTTTCGCTCGGCAGAATATGCTCGCGCTGGCAGTTGGAATCCACCATCAAAATAATAGCGGTATCATCGTCCATGTCCCGCACAATGCAGGGCATGGTGTCCACTCCGGCGCGCCGGCTGGCGTGGCAGCGGCGGTGTCCAGCTACAATTTCATATCCGCCGTCCCGTCGCGGGCGAACGATGGCAGGTGTCATCACGCCATATTCTTTGACGCTGTCCACCATCTTGTCCATTTCTTCATCGTCGCGCACCTGAAACGGATGCCCCTCAAAGGGGTGCAGCTCCGACAGCGGCAGGATCTGGATTTTCTCCAACTTGGCATCCTGCCGTTCTTCCTCAGTGGAAAATAAGTCATCTATCGAGGGCAGTCGGATGTTTTTCGCGAGATCTCTCACCCTTTTCCACCTCCTTTGCCAATGCTCTGTAAGCAACACTCGCCGGGCATTGCTTACTATAACGAAGTACGCTCTCCGATTTAGTAAGGCTTTCACCGACTCTGGTGCAGCGCGGAACGATTGCCTGATAAATGCGCGTGTGCGGACCATAGCTTGTGTGAATGGCTTTGATCATATCCCGTGTCATATTGGTACGATGGTCTGCTATGGTAATCAGGACACCGTCAATCTCCAGTTTAGGATTGATTTTCCTGCGAATTTTACGGATGGTGCCAATGATACTGGCAAGACCTTCGACATCAAGAATCAGCGGCTGTACGGGAATCAAAACACTGTCTGAGGCGGCAAGAGAGGCAGTGACAAGGTTGCCGAGTTCCGGCATACAGTCAATCAGACAATAGTCGTATTGCCCTTGAAATGGTTCCAGCGCCCATTGCATTACGCATTCACGCATAAAGGTATTTGTCAAACTTCGCTGCAAATCAGAAAGTTGAATGTTGGCGGGAATGACATCTACTTTTTCATCGGTATGGATAACAACATCGGGCGGGTCTACCTCGTTGCAGGCAGCCTCAATCAGCTCTTTCAGGGACGCACCTTCGTTCCCCTGCGAACAGCCAAGGTATCGGCTCAGGCTGGCCTGCGGGTCGGCGTCCACCAGCAATACTTTATAACCCATATCTGCCAATGCTACGCCCAAGTTTACAGCGGTCGTCGTTTTGCCCACACCGCCTTTTTGGTTGGCAATCGCTATTGTTTTCATACGCGCTCTCCTCGCTGTTTTTCAATCTTTGACTTGTACCAGATAAGGCTTTCGTTGTAATCCTTGCCAACGGCAGGCAACCGCTTTTCTACATTACATCCTCGCTCGGCAAGGCGCCGGGCAACCGTATCGGCAAAGCGCAGCCCCGGCTCATCACGGTCAAAGCAGAGCACCACATTTTTCACCTGCGGATGCTGCTGCAAAAAGTAGTCGATGGGCAGATAGTTCAGCCCGCCCAGCGCCAGATAATGCACACTGCGCCACTTTCCAATGTCCGTATACTGACGCAATGTCGCGCCGGACATAGCATCAATCGGGGCTTCGTACAGCTCCACGGTATCGCAGTCCGGGTTTTCCGCTTGCATCAGAAATCCGTACTTCTTTTGGCTGCCGGTGACATCACCGCGGTAGGTGCCTTGGCAGCCACGCTGAAAAGCAGAACGCGGAACGCCGCCTTCATCCTTGCCCACAAAAACGCAGTTGCGGTAGTTGCCGCGCGTGGTCTGATACAGAATCCCTTCGTTCAGGCAATATCGCAGCACCTTGGGGCTGATACCGCGGTGCATCAGGTAGGCGGTCGCTGCCTGTGCATTTTTGTCGGGACGCGGCAGTGTAAAGTCGTGCCTTCGGCTGCTTTCCACGGTGGCAGCTCTGACCTGCTGAAAAGGAATAAGCTCCATCTCGTTCAAAAGCATTACTGCCGAGCGAAAGCTCATTCCTTCGACCGTCAGCAGATAATCCAGCGCGCCTCTGCCGCCCTTGCTCTGGGAGCACCAGTGGAACAGGTTCTTGCTCGGCGTGATCCGCAAGCTGCTGTGCGATTTTGTGCAGTACTCGTCTCTGGATTTGCGCACGAGCTCTCCGGGACGGTAGGTGTTTAAGAAATCCACGAGCTGAACCTCGCGGGCGGCTTTGATGTTCTCTGCGGGTAATCTCATTGCTGACTTCCTCCGTTGGTGTAAATAAAAAACGCCCTTACCGATAGTAAAGGCGTAGAGTAACGATATTCTTGTTTCAGCAGGCTTTTTGTCACTTCAGCTGGCTGAAAGGGGGTGCGGGGGAAAACACAGACGGCACCCCATTTCCCGAAAAAAGATATACTTCCCCCTTGGTGTACAGAAAAGGATTGACGCTGCGACAAAAACGCAGATTGCAAAGCCCCGCCGGATAGAGTATAATCGTTCTATAAGGTAAGGCAGGTGAGCAGAATGCGATTTTTCCTGATGCAGCGCAATCATCAAGTGGCTGTTATTGAAATAGCTGAAAAGACCGGCGACATTATTGATGTGGCAGAGGTTCTTTCGGCGCAGAGGATTCCCCTTGGCGCAAAGCATAGCGATGGCAGCTTTGATGTTCTGTCCCTGCGCAAATGGTGGGCAGGGCGCGGTATCCCGGCAAGCCGTTCCGGGCTGGAGCACGCCTTGGAAACGCTGCATATTCCTTACGCCGAACTTCTGCTTGTCAAATGCAGCGGGCTGAGCCTTTCAGACCAGTATTGGGTCACGCCCTGCGATGCCCCACAGAACTGGCGCGATGTAAATTTCTACGAGAACGACTTTTCTGACGATGTGGGACGCGCTTTGTTTGGCGAGGGGGTTCTCTCGGCACAGCCGGATTTGTGTTCCCCCTGCAATACCTCAGACGGCTTTTTACAAAAGCGCTGGCGCATTGCGGACGGAAAACGAATCCTCTTAAAAGCAGGATCGGGCATTTACAAGCAGGAGCCTTACAACGAAATTGTTGCCACGGCTCTGTATGATGCGCTTGGTATGCCGCACGTTCCCTACTGGCTTGTAGAGCAGGGCGGGCAGGTCATGTCCGCCTGCGCGTGCTTTACCAATGATCACACCGAGCTTGTCACTGCTGCCCAATTTATGCGGTTGCTGCCGCAAGCGCAGGGCGTTTCCAACTGGGAACACTTCGACACCTGCTGCCGGACCGTCGGAATCCCTGATGCAAGGAAAGCGGTCTGCAATATGCTGGCTGCCGATTTCATCTTAGCCAACACAGATCGCCATTTGGGAAACTTCGGTTTCCTGCGTGATTCCGAAACGCTGGAATGGAAAGGAACAGCGCCCATCTATGACAGCGGCACAAGCCTTTGGCAGATGACCCTCACCCGCGCGATCAATGCAGAAGCTATGGTCCCCGCAAAACCGTTTGAAACCTCGCAGCAATCCCAGCTAAAGCTGATTGCGCCTTATGTGGATCTGCCGCTGGAGCGCCTTGATGGATTTTCCAATAAAGTAGAAGAAATCTTCCGAACAGCCGCCCAGTTTGATGATGGACGAGCCGCGAAAATTGCCGCCGCTGTTAGTGGCCGCATTCAAATGCTTCGATTTAATAGGGCATAATCTGAAACAGCTCCAAAGCATACGGTTTGTGAAATGACTACAAATTGTAGGCAGTTGAAAATAACAGAAGCTATATGTCACTGCCTAATGCCGATGACAGTCATGCGCCAACTGGTGACAAATTGTCAGCAGTTGAAATAGGGCTATAAAAACAGCGTCCTCCGTTTTACATTCGGGGGACGCTGCTTTTCTCTATGGCACTCATTTGGCGGTGGGCTTTTTTGTCGATTTGCCCTGTCGGCTGAATTCTTTCGCAAGGTCAACCAGCTTTTTAGAAGGTCGATAGCTGTCCAGAATATGAGGACTAAGCAGAAAATTCAGCAGACAAGATTTGGGAATCATATACCCACCACTAATTTCAAAGTATCGGATGTAACCGTTATGGCACCAATTCGTCAAGGTGTTATGGTGATAGCCGGTAAGCCGGCTTGCTTCGGCGACGCTCAGCACATCGCTGTAGGGCTGCATTTTCAGGGTAAGAAAGTCCTGAAACTTCTTTCTGCTTTTGGCGGTATCCAGATTTGCCCATTCCCGTAAGGTCAGCATTTTGGGCTTGCCGCCTTTGTTCCAGCTCGCTGAGTAATACCCGGTCGGTGCCGAGAATTTTTCCGGTTGGGATTGACGCTTTTTAAGATACGTGATAACATCTTTTGTATTGATGATGTACTGGCGGGTTTTCTTGCCGGTATCTATGCAGGGAACAAGCCCGCTTGTCAGCAGGTAACGCGCCGTCTTTTTGCTGATATGGCAGATGACGCGCATCTGCTCCAGCCCGATTTTTTCAGGGTAGTTTGCCTTGATTTTTGCAAAGTCGTAACTGTAATCCACTAGAATCACCGTCCATTATTCGAACTCATCAACAGCAGGCAGGGACGGTTTGATTTTTGAGGCAAAGGGGAATTTGCATAAAATTTAGTCAACGCACTTCTGTAAATGCCCATAACAATAAGGAAAATCGAGCTTTTTTGTTCTCTCCTGTTTTTCTCTCCTACATCTCTCCAACGTGCCAAAAATGCCTGTTTTTCTCTCATTTTTCCCGAAAAATCGGCATTTCGAAATGGGTTCGAATTGCGACGTTCTGACGTTAAAAAGGACTTCTTTTTCAACATTTTTCGTCGTAGGTCGGTCGAATCATCTTCCGACAACTTCCGCTTTTTTCCGACAAATACCGTCAGTTTCGATATATACCAAAAAACTCGAAATCAATTTGACAGCAATGTCACGTGGGTTCGAATCCCACCGTCTGCGCCAAAGGCAGCACCCTACGGGGCGCTGCTTTTTATTTTTGCGGCAAACTATACAAGGGCTGCAAGGTGGGATTCGAACAGCCCGTGCCCGGCGCTTTGCGTCCCGCCGGGCTGCAACAGTCCTGCGGACTGTTGCAAGGGCGCGGGAGAATCCCACCGTCTGCGCCAAGTATCACTACTCAATTCTACATTGGGTAGTGATTCTTTATTGCCGCTTTGTAAAATTCCCGTACTTTTCTTATAAACATCTCCCCTTTATTTTCAAGTAGTGATTTTCGGGTTCGGTACAAATCATACCAGCAATCGCGGCAAATAGCTATTCACAGAACTACACAAGATTCTTCCCGCAGCTTGGGTACAAATTGACAGCAAAAAGGCGGCACCTGATTTCTCAGATGCCGCCGCTGTTCAAATTACCACTTCTTTATGGGCTGCGCTTCGGGCAGTGTCAGCGTGTTTGCCATCGTCCGGGCGCTCAGGTTCTTGGACTGCGAATCCAGATGTGCGTAAATGTTGGCTGTGGTGGAAATATCGCTGTGACCCAGCCACTCTTGAATCTGCTTCATCGGCACGCCCTCTTTCAGCAATAGGCTGGCACAGGAGTGGCGCAAGTCGTGGAATCGGATCCTGCGCAGACCATTCTCTTTCAGCAGCTGCGGAAAGCCTGTCGTCACGGAATCCGGTTGGATCAGATTTCCCATTGCATCCACAAATACATAGCCAAGGTACTCTTGATTATAGCAGTTGCCGCAGATTTTCTGGTTGTACTCCTGCTGCTCTTTGACGGCTTTTAAGCGCTCCGCAATCGGGTCTACCAGCGGCAAGGTGCGCAGACTGGATTTTGTTTTGGCGCGGTCAGCTTCTACCAAAATCTTCTTGCCATCAATACGGGTGCTGGTCACGATGTGGCGAATGGTCAGCGTCTTAGCTTCAAAGTCGATGGCCTCCCACCGCAGCCCCATCACCTCGGCACGGCGCAAGCCGTAAAAAGCTGCAAGCTGGATGATAAGTTCCAGCTTATGGCCTTGGGCGGCTTCAAAGAGCTTTTCCATTTCCTCGGCGCTGTAATAGCTTGCCATAAACGCCTGCGGCTTGGGGCGGTCTACCTTGTCCACCGGGTTGCTGGCTATCAGGTCGATGCGCACGGCGTATTTCAGCGCTTTGTGCAGATTGGCATGGAATCGCAGGATAGAGGTGTTTTTCAGCGTTTCCGCTTCGTGCAGATAAAAGCTCTGAATCTGGCGCGGCTGTAACCCTGCCAGCGTTACGCCCAGCGGTTCAAAGTAGGGAATGATATGCTTTTCCACATTGAAGCAATAGGACGAGTAAGTAGTTTCCGTTACGGCTGTGCGCATCATTTTCAGCCAGTACCGCATATAGTCGCTGAATGCCATATCGGGGCTGAGTTCGGACACCTGCCCCTTGGGAATCGTGAAGTCCTTTCGCGTTTCTGCCAGCATTTTTTCGGCGCGTTTCTTGTTGCCCTTGACGGGCAGCCCCGTGCCGATCCACGGCTGACGGCGTTTGCCCGCCGAGTCCGTGTAACTCAGCACGATGTAATAAAATCCGTTTTTCTCCTGTAAGCGTCCTGCTACCATAGGCCTCTCTCCTTTTTTTCAAGTTGCTGCATTTTGGGTTCGGTACAACGATACCAGCAATCCCACCGGAAAGCTATTCACAGAATTGCACAAGAACCGTCCTGCACATTGGGTGCAAACTTACATCATTCGCGCTCCCGTTCCCGTCTGCGGCGGCGTGGTCTGGGATGTTGCGGCATTCTGTTTTCCCGGTCAATACGGTTGGATTCGCGTGTGCGTTGAATACGCTTGATGGCTCCCTCTGCAATCTTATCCTCTTTGCGGAGTTCCGCAATTTTACAAGTCAACGCCATGCGTTGGTCAGCCAACTCCGGCGGTGCATCCTTTCGGCGCATCTGCTTGACGATTTCCGCCCGCTGCGCGGCGAGGGTTTCCATCTGCCGGGACAAGCCCTTGCGGTAGTCCACGATTGACTGTAAAGACGGGAACTTGTGGTCATGGACAAAGGCATGTTCTGCAAGAATTTTCTCGGTATCTTTCCAGATGCGCTCTAATTCCGGGCGATTGATGCAAGGCTGCTGCTTCTTGGGTAAGATGCCCAGTTGGTAACAGTAGTACAGATATAAGCGGTGCATCTGGGATTCCCCAAAGAATACCTCGAAGAAAATTTGGAGGACGATTCTATTTTCCGTAGGACGATACCGTTTTGGCGTATACTGTCGGGGCGGGTGTTTCAGCTCATACAGCCTTGGTCCATACAGTAAGTAATTTCCGCGCAGGCGGTCATCTATGGCAGGTAAATCGTATTCTTCTCCCAGCCTGTAAAGCCGCACGGCGCGTCCGCCATCCCGCGCCCGGATGGTTGCGTACCTACGGTTAGGATCACTGCCGAAAATATACCCCTGCCGATACAACGCCCTGTGGAAGTCCTCGGCGGTGCTGGCATCCTCACAGGCTTGGTCGATGGCCTCCCGCATCCGGGCGTACCGCGCCGGTTCCTTGGCCTTGGGCTGCTCCACCACCGACAAGCCGTACTCCCGGCACAGCTTGTCGGATGCTGCCCGGAACTCAGCGTATTGGCTGCGGCGTTGCTCGTATTTCTTCCCGTCCACATAGGACACGGAATTTATCACAAAATGATTATGTAAGTTATCCGTATTCATGTGGGTGGCGACCAGCACTTGGAAACGCTTGCCCCAGACCTTGCGGGCCAGTGCCACGCCGATCTCATGGCACTGCTCCGGGGTAACTTCACCCTCGCGGAAGCTTTGGTAGGCGTGGAGCGCCACCACGCCGTCTGTTTTACCAAAGCGCTCCTGTACAGCCCGCATATCTTCCCACGCATGGTCTGCCCTGCAATGGATGCCGGTGACGAGCTGGGCGCTCTCGTTCAGCTTGGTCTTGGCATCGTTCTCTGCATAGTGCAGCGTTTGGGCAAGAGCATCGTATTCGGTTTTGTCCGGGTTGGCCGCATAGTCAAGGACGCGCTGCAGGCTGTCCTTGATTGCCCAAATCTTAGTTACCGCCAATGAGCAGGTCCCTCAAGCGGTCAGTCTGGGCGTTGATGGCTGCCCCTTCCCGTGCAGAACAGTTCTCTGCAATTTCATCCAGTTTATCCAACACATCAAATACCTCCTTGGGCGGGTGTCCACCCGGTTCATATCCCAGCGCCCGCTGGCGTAAGTATTCCGAGAGAGACAGCCCGCACCGTTTAGCCATCAGCGTCATTTTTCGTTTCTCTGTGACGCTGACGCGGACATTGATTCCAACGCTGCGCTTTCTCATGCGCCAGCAGCCTCACAGGGGTTCGGGGCTGTCCCCGTAGG
>ERZ827469.1858-NODE-1858-length-17552-cov-8.194719_pt1 | contig 17552 bp, 19 predicted proteins | sample MGYA00519917_ERZ827469 | MGnify/ENA primary metagenome ERZ827469 (study PRJEB31778, sample SAMEA3449314) | human gut metagenome | biome: human gut; feature: human-associated habitat; material: faeces | place: United Kingdom | collected 2010/2012 ... | reverse complement strand
TGCCGCAGCGGGTAGCCTCGTCACGGATGGACTCCTGAGCCTGCTTCTTGGTGCCGACGAACAGGATCTCGCCGCCCTGAGCAGCGGTGTCGCGGACGAAGTTGTAAGCCTCATCGAGCTTCTTCACGGTCTTCTGCAGGTCAATGATGTAGATACCATTGCGCTCGGTGAAGATGTACTTAGCCATCTTGGGGTTCCAGCGGCGGGTCTGGTGGCCGAAGTGGACACCGGCCTCGAGAAGCTGTTTCATAGATACGACTGCCATTGTTTGTTTCCTCCAAAAAATTTAGTTTTTACCCTCCGCACTGCGGGGTTTCTGTTTTCTAACCTTTTGGCGTTTTACCGCAAAAAAGGCACAAAAAAACAGCGCAATGCGTGTGTATTGCCTTAGTATAGTACCATACCCCGGCGCAAATTGCAAGGGGTTTTTGAAAATTTATCGTTGCAGGTGTGTTTTTAACGTGCTATGATACAGGCAGAGACGATACTGTGAAGTCTTTCCAACGGGAGCGACGGGGGGTGCCGGGATGGTCATTTGGATCAGCATTTATTTCATCGGGGTCTTTGTGTGCGGCCTTGTCCAGCTGTACACGCAGCATCTGCGCCTTGTCGGCGTGGACCGCCGCCGCTGGCACCATCCGCCGCCGGAGCGCAGCCCTTACAAGCCCATTGAGGTCTGGTGGATGTTCAGCCGCGGGGAGTTTGCCGCGTTTTTGCTCAACTGCTTTGCCGTGCCCGGGCTTCTGCTGCTCACCTTCCCGCTGGGGTGGTACATCGGCGGCGACGCAGCCAGCTTTATCACGGGGCTTGGCGTACTGTTTTTTGTGCTGTTCATCTCCCCCATTGCCGAGCGGCTGATCGACGGGTTTTGATTTTTCCGCATGTTTTTCCGCATGTTTAAACTAAAAGAAAAGACCTGTCAGATTTTTCTGACAGGTCTTTGTGGTGGAGAATACCGGGATCGAACCGGTGACCTCTTGCATGCCATGCAAGCGCTCTCCCAGCTGAGCTAATCCCCCATAGCTGGCGTCGCTTCGAAGCGTTTGTGTTTCGTGCGCTCCTGACGACGCCATTTATTATAGCAAACCGTTTTTCAAATGTCAAGCGGTTTTTTGAAATTATTTTAGGATTTTTTAATCGTTGCTTCTGCGGCCCAGCATACGCAGGATATACAGGAAGATGTTGATGAAATCAAGGTAGAGGTTCAGCGCACCGATGATGGAGGACTTGTGCAGCATGGCCGCGTCGCCGCCGAAATAGGAGTAGTAGTATTTCAGCATCTGGGTGTCATAGGCGGTCAAGCCCATGAAGATCAGCAGACCGATGGCACAGAGCACAAGGTCCATGATGCCGAAGCCAAAGCCGAACAGGCTGAACAGCCCGCCCACCAGGCCGCAGACGATCAGGGCAACCAGACCGCCCATGAGCTTGGGGCCCCAGCCGGTCAGGTCACGGTTGGTGACGTTGCCGTACACCGCCATAACGCCGAAGTAGACCGCACCGACGAGGAACGCCAAAATCAGGCTGCCGAAGTCATACACGAGGAAGATGGAGCTCAGATTCAGACCGTTGAGCACCGCGTAGGCGAAGAAGATGCCCGTGGCCGTGGACGGCTGCAGCGTCTGCACCCGGGCCGACAGCACGAACACCAGCACCAGCTCCGCGATGGAGGTCAGGATGAACAGGCCCGAGGTGATGAGCGGGTAGATCAGCCCCGTCGTCACTGCGCCGATGCCGACCAGGAACGTGACCAGCAGACCGGAAAACATCCAGCCGAAGGTCTTGGACATGAACTCGGAAAGCGTACCAAAGGGGCTTTCCGCATACGAAATATCAGAATAATTGCGATTCATAGTTGCAATCCCCTTTCTCTAGGCAGTATTATAGCGTGTTTTTCACCGTAAATCATCAAGAAATTGTGAAATTTACTTCTTTTTAAAACTATAGTCAGGCAGTGCTTTCTGTGCTATAATAGCAAATAATGCTTTCCGTTTACATTTATATAAAGGGATGTGATTTTTATGACAGCAGCCGAAATCGAGGCCCTGGGCGGTTACTACGGCGCCACCCCGCGCCCCGACGATTTTGAGAGCTTCTGGCAGGCGCGGATGGCCGAGGCTGACGCGGTGCCGCTGCACTACACCGTCACCCAGGCGCAGGAGGTCCCGAGCTGGAACAGCTGCGAGTTTCTGGACCTGTGGTTCACCGGCATGGAGGGCGCACGCCTTTACGCAAAGTTTTTACGCCCGCGCCGGAGCGAGCCGATGCCGCTGGTTCTGCAGTTTCACGGCTACCCCGGCGCATCCCGCAGCTTTGCCGAGCAGGCGTCGTTCGCGGGCATGGGCATGGCGCTGATCGCCATGGACTGCCCCGGACAGGCCGGCTACAGCGAGGATGTCGGCGGCTTTTTGGGCACCACCGTGTCCGGGCATATCATTGCCGGGCTGGACGGCCCGCCGGAGCGGATGTACTATGTGCGGCTGCACCAGAACATCCGCATCCTCTGCCGCTTAGTGCGGGAGCTGGACGGCATCGACACGAGCCGTGTCTTTGTCAACGGCGGTTCGCAGGGCGGCGGGCTGGGTCTGGCCTGTGCGGCGCTGAACCCGGAGCTTATTGACCGCGCGGCCATCCTCTACCCGTTTTTGAGCGATTTCAAGCTCGTGTGGGACCTTGGCGCGGACGAGATCGCCTATGAGGGGCTGCGCTACTACGCCCGCTGGTTTGACGCCGACGAGCACCAGCAGGACCGGTGGTTCCGCCAGCTGGGCTACATTGACAGCAAAAACTTTGCGCCGATGATCCGCTGCCCGGTGCTGTTCGGCACGGGATTGGATGACGTTATCTGCCCGCCGCAGACCCAGTGCGCCGTGTACAACAATCTGCACTGCGCCAAGAAGCGGTATCTCTTCCCCGGGTACGGGCATGAGGAGATCCCGGAATTTGACGATATGCTGCTGGACTTTTTCACCAGCAAGGAGGCTGTGCTATGACCATCACCGAGCAAAAGGCATTTTTGCGCAGCTACACCGGGCAGGCGCAGGCCCCCGCTGATTTTGCGCAGCGCTGGCAGGAGACTGCGGCAGCACTGCACCCCGCGGTAAGCTGTGCGCCCGTCGCGTTCGGCAACCCCTGCGGCGTGTATGAGCGGCTGACCGTCACCTTTGACGGGCGCAGTGTCACGGCCCGGGTCATCCGCCCCGCCGCAGGCGGAGTGCATCCGCTGCTGCTGATGTACCACGACCTGAACCGCGGCGTGCGTGGCTGGCACCATATAACGCGGTTTCTGGCGCTGGGCTTCGGCGTTGTCGCGCCGGAGGCCGAGCCGTTCCGGGAGGATTGGAAGGTGCAGCCCGCACAGGCGGCGTTCCGCCAGCGCTATCTCGACGCGCTGGCCGTGGCAAAGGCCGCGCTGGCGCTGCCGTGGGTGGATACAGGCCGCGTGTACACGTTTGGCGAGGGTTTCGGCGGCGGACTTGCGCTGCTGGCAGCGTCGCTCTGCCCTGCAGTGTCCCGCTGCGCAGCGCTGAATCCGCTGCCGGGAGATTTTGCCGGCCTTGGTCTGCCCGGATACGACGAGTTGGATGCAGCGAATTTCGCACCGCTCTGCCGTGCCGAGGTGCTGCTGGGCACCTGTCTGATGGACGAGTACGCCCCGCCCAAGGGTCAGGCCGCGATTTACAACCGCCTGACCTGTCCTAAGCAGTGGAAACTCTACCCCCAATACGTGCATGAGCGCGTCAACTTTTTTGAAAATCAGATGCTGTGCTTCTTCAAGGACGGCATCCCGGAAGCATAAGGTACACCATGTCTGAAGCAACACCGTTCGGCATCTATCTGCACATTCCCTACTGCAAGGCAAAATGTCGCTACTGCGATTTTTATTCGGTCCCCGGTGCGCGCGGCGTGCCGCAGAGCTACGTGGACGCGCTGCTGCGGGAACTGGCGAAAAACACCCGCCGCCCAGACACGCTGTACTTTGGCGGCGGCACCCCGGCATTGCTGGTGCCCGCGCAGGCGGCGGCTTTGATCGAGGCTGCCAATCCCCTGTCCGGCGCGGAGATCACGCTGGAGGCCAACCCCGATGTTGTCACACTGGAGACGCTGCGGGGCTTCCGGGCAGCAGGCGTGACCCGCATCAGCTTTGGCGTGCAGAGCGCCGACGACGCGCAGCTGCGCCGGTTGGGCCGCACCCACACCGCCGCCGGGGCCGCGCAGGCGCTGGCATGGGCGCGGGAGGCGGGCTTTCCTGAAATTTGCGGCGACATCATGCTGGCGCTGCCGGAGTACACAAACGCTGAATTTGACCGCACGCTGGCCCTGCTGCGGGACGGCGGCTGCACGCATATTTCGGCCTATTTATTAAAGGTAGAGCCGGGCACGGCGTTTTACCGCAATCCGCCCGCGGGTCTGCCCGACGGCGACGCGGCGGCAGATTTTTACCTGTATGCCGTGCAGCAGCTCGAGACCGCAGGCTACCGGCAGTATGAGATCAGCAACTTTGCCCACCCGGGCCACGAGGGGCGGCACAATCTTTTGTACTGGAACTGCAGCGATTATTGGGGCGTTGGCCCTGCCGCCCACAGCTGTGTGGGCAATGTGCGGCGCTTCTGGCCCGACGACGTGCAGGGATTTATCGCGGGTACCGTGGCCGAGCAGCGCGAGGGCGACTGCACGTCGGAGGATTATCTGTTGATGCAGCTACGGCTGGTCAGCGGGCTGAACATCCCTGCGTATGAACGCCGCGGCGGATGGTTTACGGCGGCACAGCGCGTCTTTATGCGGCAGTGCGTCGGGCACGGGTACGCCGTGTGGGACGGAGAGGTGTTCCGCCTGACCCCCGCCGGGATGGTCGTGCAGAATGCGATATTGGAGGAATTGATGTAAGCAAAGCCTTTTTTCCCCCCAGGGGGAAGGTAGCCCGCAAGGGCCGGATGAGGGCAGAGCTGCCGGAATTGCCCGGTAACGGGCTGCTGCGGGAGAGTCCGCCCTCATCAGTCACCTGCGGTGACAGCTTCCCCCGAGGGGGGGAAGCCTTTTGGCTCAGCAAAAAACGCACACGCGGAAAATTTCCGCGTGTGCGTTATTTTTGTACTTTTATACTTCTCTCACAGGCCAGCCGAGCAGGTCGGCGGCGGTGCGGTCATGGGTGACGAGGATCGTGGGGCGCTCCCCCGCCAGCCGTTTTGTGGCGGCGACGGCGTCCTCGACAAGCTCGGCGTCCATGCCGGTGAAGGGCTCGTCCAGCAAGAGCGTTTTCGCATCGCGGCAGAGCAGCGCGCGCAGCAGAGCGGCACGGCGCTTCTGCCCACCGGAGAGCCGCGCCGCGGGCAGCGCCAGCTCGGCATCCGTAAAGCCAAGGGCACGCAGCTCACGCTCGGCATCCTGCGGCGTCAGGCCGTGGCCGGTCAGCATCAGGTTGGCGGCGGCGGTCAGCTGCGGGCAGAGGCGATCCTCCTGAAAGACGGCGGCGGGCGTTTCGACGCCGGTCACTGTGCCGGAGTCCGCGGACTCCAGTCCCAGCAAGATGCGCAGCAGCGTGGTCTTGCCGCAGCCGGAGCGGCCCATCAGCACCATGGGGCGGTCCACCGTCCAGGTAAAGCGCTGCAAAACCGGCGTACTGCCGAAGCTTTTGCAGAGATCGGTTATCACAATGCTCACACGCGCACCTCCCCGCAAAGACGTGTCTTGGCCGCGCGCAGCAGGGCCGCCGCTGCCGCGGACAGCGCCGCCGACAGCAGCACGATGACGAGCGTCCACGCGAACACATCCGGCGTGGACAGGGTGATCTTCGCGCGGTAGAGCGCGTCGCCCACGCTGTGGTCCGGCAGACCGATGACCTCGGCGGAGACGCCGCTCTTCCAGCACATGCCCATGGCGGCGATGCAGCTCTCGCAGAAGGACGGGAAGATGCCGGGCAGCCAGATGTACCGCAGCCGCGCGGTGAGCGGCAGACGGTAGACCTTCGCCATTTCCAGCAGCTTCGGGTCGGTGTCGGCAATGCCGCCCAGCACGCCCGCATAGATGACGGGCAGCACATGGGTAAAGCTGACGATGACCGACAGGTTCGCACTGCGCACCCAGAGCAGCGCCAGAATGACAAAGCTGGCGACGGGCATGGCGCGGATCAGCTGCATGGCAGGGTCAATGAACACCCGTACCCAGTGCCAACGTGCGCCCGCTGCGCCAAGAAGCAGGCCCCCTGCTGCTGCCAGCAGGAAGCCCGCCATTATGCGCAGCGCACTGAACACGATGCGCTGCCAGAATGCAGCTGTGGGTGCCAACTGTGCCAGCGCCCCCAGTGTCTGCATGGGCGTAGCCAGAAACAGCCCGCCGTGTCCCAGCCCCATGGCGGCAAGCTGCCAAATCAGAATCCACACAAGGATGGCGGCAGCCTTTTGCCACAGCGGCGTTTGCTGGGGCGGATGCTTGCATCGGCCTCTGCGGGGGGATTTAGCCTGCATAGTAGAAGTCGTCGGCAGGCAGGGCGCCGCCCACGCTGGCGGGGTCGGCGGCGTACAGAACCTTGAAGTAGGTCTCGAGGTCGGTCTTCATCTCGTCGCCGGTCTCAAAAACAATGTTGCACTGCGGCAGGGCCTTCTGGGCCAGCGCAGCCTTGGCGACAACGCCGTACTGCTCGCAGAGGGCTGCGGTGCCCTCGAGGTCAGAGTTTGCGGCCTCGACGCTGGCGGCATAGCCATCCATGAAGGCGGCAAAAGCCTCAGGGTCGTTCTCAACGGCATCCTTGCGGACGACCAGAACGCCGGTGACCAGCTTGGAGCCGGCGACCTTCTGCCATTCCTCGTTCATGTCAAGCGCAACGCGCAGACCCTCGACCTGGGACATGGCGCTGGTGACAAAAGGCTGAGGCAGCATGGCGATGGTGGCTTCGCCCGCCTGGACCTTGCTCAGGGCCTCGGTGGCCTCGCTGCAATACTCGATGGTAACGTCGCTGTCGGGGTCAACGCCGTTCTCGGTCAGGACGTAGCGCAGAACGTACTCGGGGGTAGCGCCCTTTCCGGTGGTGACGATGGTCTGGCCCTTCAGATCCCCGACGGAGTTGACGGTCTCTCCGTTCTCGACGATGTAGAGCACGCCCAGCGTGTTGATGCAGGCAACTTCCACTGCACCGTTCGTCTTGTTGTAGAGCGTGGCGGCGAGGTTGGCGGGCACAGCGGCGGCGTCCAGATCACCCTTGACCAGCAGCGGCACGATTTCATCGGCAGCGCCGTACATCGTGAAGTTGTAGTTGGATGCGACCTCGTCGCTCATCAGGTTGACGAGGCCCATCGTCGTGGGGCCCTTCAGGCCCGCGATGCGCAGGGCGGTCTCGGATGCGTCGGCGGTTTCTTCAGTAGCGGGGGCCTCGGTGACGGCGGGGGTTGCCTCGACGGCAGATTCAGCGGCAGATTCTGCGGCAGACTCGCTCACAGTCGCGGCCGCGCCGCAGCCTGCCAGAGAGGCGCACAAAGCAAACGCCGTTACAGCGGCGAAAATACGTTTCAGTTTCATAAAAATCTTATCCTCCTTGTTGCTTTTGCGGCCCTACTATACTATAATAAATGTGAATTGTCTGTTGCCCGTGCAACAGATACCCTTTTCAACCGTTTGCAAGGAGCTGTATGGACTACACACCCTACTACGAAACGATGCGCCGCACAAGCCTTTTGCGCGGCATGACGGACGCCGAGCTGGACACGCTGATGGCCTGCTTTGCGCCGCGGGTGCGCCGCTACGCCAAAGGCGAGCTGCTGCTGATGGCGGGCTACGAGACCCACGAAGTCGGCCTTGTGCTGGAAGGTGCTATCACGGCAAGCAAGCCGCTGGCCGACGGCTCTACCGTCGTCATGGCCCGTATGGGGCCGGGCGGCGTCTTTGCCGACGTGCTGGCGGGCGGGCGCAGCCGCAGCCCCGTCAATGTCTCCGCCGCCGAGGCCTGTCTGGCACTGTATCTTCCCTGCGAGGCACTGCTGCGCCCCTGCGCCGCGCTGCACAGCGCACACCTGAAGCTGCTGCAGAACTGGCTGGAGACCATCAGCGACAAATATTTTGCGCTGGACCGCCGTTTGGAGCTGATTTGCTGCAAGAGCCTGCGCGGGCGCATCTGCATGTGGCTGCTGGAACAGCGTGAGCGGTGCGGCGCGGATACGTTTTCCACCGCTATGACCCGCACTGAGTTGGCCGCGTTTTTGAACTGTGACCGCAGCGCGCTCTCCCGCGAGCTGAGCCGGATGCAGGAGGAGGGGCTGATCGAGCTATTCCGGGGCAGCTTTAAGCTGCCCGACCCCGAGCGGCTGCACGCCGCCTGCCCGCAATTTTAACATATTGAGGTTATTTGTATGAACAACCGTACCGACCCGATTTTGTACATCGTCATCCCCTGCTACAATGAGCAGGAGGTGCTGCCCATCACAGCACCGATGTTTTTACAGAAGCTTGCCGACCTGACCGCCGCGGGCAAGATCAGCCCGGAAAGCCGCGTGCTGTTTGTGAACGACGGCTCTAAGGACCGGACGTGGGAAATTATCTGTGACCTGGCTGCGCGTGACCCGCACTATGTCGGCATCTGCCAGAGCCGCAACCGCGGCCACCAGAATGCCGTGCTGGCGGGCCTGATGGAGGCCAAAAGTCGCTGCGACATTACGATTTCCATTGACTGCGACGGCCAGGACGACATCAACGCGATGGACGCCATGGTGGACGCCTACCGCGACGGCTGCGACGTCGTGTACGGCGTGCGCAGCAAGCGCGACACCGACACGTTTTTTAAGCGCTTTACCGCGGAGAGCTTCTATAAAATCCTCAACGCCATGGGCGCCGAGGTCGTCTTTAACCACGCAGACTACCGCCTGATGAGCGCCCGCGTGCTGGAGGAGTTTGCCCGGTTCAGGGAGGTCAACCTGTTCCTGCGCGGCATGGTGCCGCTGGTCGGCTTCAAGTCCACCTGCGTGACCTACGAGCGGCATGAGCGCATGGCGGGCGAGAGCCACTATCCCCTGTCCAAAATGCTGGCGCTGGCGTTTGACGGCATCACGAGCCTGTCCATCAAACCCATCCGATTCATCACAGGCTTCGGCGTGTTTGTGGCGCTTGTCAGCTTTATCGGCGTGCTGTGGGCCGTCATCGAGGCCGCGCTCGGCCTGACCGTGTCCGGTTGGGCGTCGATGACGAGCATCATCTGCTTTGTGTCGGGCGTGCAGCTGATCTGTCTGGGCGTTATCGGGGAGTACATCGGTAAAATATATCTGGAATCCAAGCACCGCCCGCGGTATATTATCAGCGATGCAACGCCGAACTTTGGCGAGATCAAGGAGGATGCGCAATGAGCCGACAGGTATGGAAGGGGTCTACCCTGCTGAACCCGGAGCCGCCCGTACTGGTCAGCTGCGGGGCTCCGGAGAAGCCGAACCTTATCACGGTGGGCTGGACCGGCACGATCTGCACCCAGCCGCCGATGCTGTCCATCAGCGTACGGCCCGCGCGGTACAGCCACCATCTAATTAAGGAAAGCGGCGAGTTCGTCGTGAACCTGCCCACCGAGAGCTTAGTCCGGGCCATCGACTGGTGCGGTGTCAAGAGTGGGCGCGACGTGGACAAGTTTGCTGCCATGCACCTGACCGCTGTCCCTGCGGCCAAGGTCGGCACGGTGTTGGTGGAGGAAAGCCCCGTGAATCTGGAGTGCAAGGTCACGCAGGTCATTCCGCTGGGTTCGCATGATTTGTTTCTGGCCGAGTGCGTCGCCGTGGATGTGGACGAGCGGCTGCTGGACGAGAGCGGCAAGCTGTGCCTAAACAAGGCGAAGCTGATCGTCTACAGCCACGGGGATTATCTGGCGCTGGGAAGAAAGCTGGGCAGCTTTGGGTACAGCGTGCGGAAGAAGAAGAAAATCGTTAAAAAGTGATGCCTGCTTCCGGGCCGGTTTGTAGGGGAGGGATGAATCCCTCCCCTACGGTTTTTCCGGGAGCGGCTTTCTTCCGCAAGGCCGCGGGCCGGGCGTGCCCGGCCCCTACAGAGTGATAAGCGGTAAAATAAAAGACGTGCCTCCCACAGAGCGTTTCTGTGGGAGGCACGCTTTTTACAATATTCCCTTGCTTTTCAGTATCCCGACCAGCACAACGATGACCAGTGCGGCAACACAGACGCCGATAAAGACATCAATGTATTTCAGCGGCACTTTGCGGAATTTCTCATAGAAATTTTCAAAGGCGTTCAGTTGGCTGCGGTCCGGGCGGGAATCGGGCTTTTGCGTTTCAGAGGTGGTTTTTTCTTCTTCCATATTACTTCTTGGCCAGGTACTTGCGCAGGTCAAGGGCAACGGCGATGACGATGACAAGGCCCTGTGCAATGTAGGTGTAAGCGGGGTCGACGCCGAGGAACTGCAGGCAAATCTTCAGGACTTCAAAGACCAGAACACCGACCAGAACGCCGGAGACCTTGCCGACGCCGCCGTTGGTGGAAACGCCGCCGATGGTGCAGGCTGCGATAGCTTCCAGCTCATAGCCGTTGCCGGTGTTGGTGGAAGCGCCGCCGGCCTTTGCGCCGACGAGGAAGCCGCCGAGAGCATACATGCAGGAGGCCAGAATGTAGATGCGGATCAGGGACGCGGTGACGTTGACACCGGCAACCTGAGCGGCGTTCTCGTTGCCGCCGATGGCGTACATGTACTTGCCGTGACGGGTCTTATTGTACAGGAACCAGAAGTAGATACCGACGATCAGCGCAAAGATGGCCAGGAACGGGATGGGGCCCAGCGTGCCGCTGGCAACGGTCAGGTAGCTCTGCTTGTAACCGCCCATGGGCTGGTTGTTGGTGATGACGGAGCACAGGCCGTAGACGATGGTCTGCATGCCCAGCGTAGCGATGAAAGGAGGAACCTTCAGGAATGCGATAATGCAGCCGTTGATGGCACCGAAGCAGGCCATGATCGCCATGACGATCAGCAGGGCCACGGGCCACGGAATATCGGGCAGCCAAGGCAGCATGCGGGCAGAGTAGTCAACGCTCTGCAGCAGCATGGCGGAGAAGCAGGCGGCCAGGCCGACCTGGCGGCCGGCGGACAGGTCAGTGCCCTTGGTAATCAGGCATCCCGAAACGCCGCAGGCGATGATGAAACGCGGGGCGACGTTCAGCAGCAGGTTTTTGCCGTTTTTCTCGGTAAAGAAGTTCTGGGTCGTGCAGCCGACGAAGAGGGCCAGCAAAATGATCAGAATAATGATCGCGTTATTGGACAGGAATTTTTTAAAGTCGAATTTTTTCTCCATTTTCGGATCTCCTCCTTATTCAAACTGGGTAGCCAGCGTCATGATGTTCTCCTGATTCGCCTTATCACCGTCGATAAAGCCGGTGCAGCGGCCATCGCACATGACCATGATGCGGTCAGACATGCCGATCAGCTCGCTCATTTCGGAGGAGATCATGATGATGCTCTTGCCCTGTTTGGCCATCTCGGCGATGATGCAGTAAATTTCATACTTTGCACCGACGTCGATGCCGCGGGTCGGCTCGTCCATGATGAAAACATCGGGGTCGTTGGCCAGCCAGCGGGCAATCAGCACCTTCTGCTGGTTACCGCCGGACAGCGATTGAATCTGCGTTTTGGAGGACGGCGTCTTGATGGACAGCTTGGCGACATTATCCTGCACGAGCTTTTCGATTTTGTTGTCGTCCAGCATGATGCCGCCGATCAGATACTTGTTCAGCGATGCAATGGAGACGTTATCCGCAATGGAAAGCACACCCAGAATACCGGTGGCGCGGCGGTCCTCGGTCAGCATGGCGATGCCGTTTTTGATGGCGTCCTGCGGCTGGTTGATGGTCAGTTCCTTGCCCTTATAGGTGATGGTGCCCGACGTGTGGCAGCGCAGACCGAACAGACCCTCCATCAGCTCGGTGCGCTGGGCACCGACCAGACCCGCAACGCCGAGGATCTCGCCCTTGCGGACGTTGAAGTTGACGTGACGGAAGCTCTTGGGGTTGATGGACGTGAAGTCCTTGACCTCAAACACGACCTCACCGGGCGTATTCGAGCGCGGCGGGTAGAGGTTCGACAGCTCACGTCCGACCATCTTGGTGATGATCATATCGGTGGTCAGTTCCTTGGCCTCCCAGGTGCCGATGTACTGGCCGTCGCGCATGATCGTGACTTCGTCGCTGATGCGAAGAATTTCATCCATCTTGTGGCTGATGTAGACGATGGAGACGCCCTTGGCGCGCAGCTCGTCCACGATGGTGAACAACGCCTCGACCTCGGCCGCCGTCAGCGAGGAGGTCGGCTCGTCGAGGATCAGCACCTTGCAGTCTGCGGAGACCGCCTTGGCGATCTCAACCAGCTGCATCTGGGAAACGCTCAAGGTTCCGAGCTTTGCGTGCGGATCATAATTCAGATGGACTTCCTTCAGGACCTTGGCCGCATCCTCATACATTTTGTCATGGTCGATAACGGTGACGGGTCCGTATTTCTTGGTGGGATAGCGCCCAACGTAGATATTCTCGCCTATGGAGCGTTCCGGGATGGGCTGCAGTTCCTGGTGCACCATCGCAATGCCACGGTTCAGTGCATCCAGAGGTCCCTTGATCTGGACCTCCTGTCCCTCATAAATGACCTTGCCTTCGTCCATGTGGTAGATACCAAACATGCACTTCATCAAGGTAGACTTGCCCGCGCCGTTCTCTCCCATCAGCGCATGGACGGTGCCGGGTTTCAATTTCAGCTGTGCGTGATTCAGTGCCTTGACGCCGGGGAACGTCTTGACGACATCACACATCTCCAAGCGGTACTCTGACAATTCGCTGGCCCCCTTTAATCTTTTGTAACCTTTTCACGAAAAAAGGGTGCGTGCGCCTGCGCACACGCACCCCGATTGTTCTGGTTTAAGCTGTGGCTTTTGTCAAATTACTGGAAGTCCTTGACGTTGTCAGGGGTAACCTTGACGTAGTCAACGTAGACACTCTGGCTGCCAGCCTCGAAGGTCTTGCCGCCCAGCAGCTCCTCCATGGAAGCAACAGCCTGCGTAGCCTGACCCTTAGCGTCGTTCAGAACAGTGCCGGTCATGTTGCCGTTGGCAACTTCGTTCTTGGCAGCGTCCAGAGCGTCAACACCGACGAGGTAGATGTCCTTGTTGACGGTGCGGCCGGCAGCCTGAATAGCCTGCAGAGCGCCGATAGCCATATCATCGTTGTTGCAGAAGACAACCTCGATCTGGTCGCCGAACTTGGCGAGGTCGTTCTGGCAGATTTCCTGGCCCTTGTTACGGTCCCAGTCACCGCGCTGCAGGTCAAGCTGCTCAACCTCAACGCCGGCATCGGTCAGAGCCTTGACGGAGTACTCGGTACGCAGCTGAGCATCGATATTCTCGGGGTCGCCCTGAATCATGATGTAGGAAACCTTGCCATCGCCGTTGATGTCGCCCTTGTTCTCAGTGTCGAGGATCAGCTCGCCCTGGAAGGTGCCGGACTGAGCAGCGTCGCAGCCAACATAGACCAGCTTGTCGTAAGCGGACATCTGATCGGCGGTGGGCTCACGGTTGATCAGGACGGTGGGAACATCGGCATCCTTAACGGTGGAGATGATCTGGTCAGCGGCGGAGGTCATAACGGGGTTGATGATCAGTGCGTCAACGCCCTGGGTGATGAAGGTGTTGATCTGCTCGTTCTGCTTGGCCTGATCGTTGTTGCCGTCAACGATGGTGACCTCGTAGCCCTTGCCCTCGAGGATCTCCTGCAGAGCATTACGGTAGGTGGTCATGAAGGCATCGTCGAACTTGTAAATGCAGACGCCGATCTTACCGCCCTGAGTGGCCTCGGTAACGCTCTCGGCTGCGGACTCAGCAGCAGACTCTGCAGCGGAGGTGGACTCTGCGGGAGCCGTGGACTCCGAAGCAGCGGTGGAAGTGGAGGCAGAACCGCCGCAGGCGGCGAGAGAGACGGCCATGCAACCTGCAAGGGCCAGAGCAGCAAACTTTTTCATAATGAGTTTCTCCTTCTTTTTTAGATATGCAGTAGATTTTCGGGCGGGTCGCTTGTAGAGGAGCGAACCCTGTTGACAGTTATTATAATACTCGGGGACGGGTGAAAAAACAAGGTGAAATTTCACCGACTATGGGTGGAAATTTTCACCGTTTAGGGCGGTTTCGCCAGTCGAAAGCGTTTGTTTTTGTGCAGAATGCGCAGTAAAAGTAACAAAAGGGTGTTTGTTGTTTTCATTTTGTAAGATTTTTGCGGGTGATGGAAAAATAAAAAAGCCCCTTCTCCGGCGTGGGAGAAGGGCTTTGGCGGTAGGCTCGCAGGGGCCGGGCTTCGGGGGTCACCCAAACGGGAACAGGGCCTTTTGCTTATCCATGGCAAACATATTTTCCCGGGTGATGGTGCGGGTGGCGGTGATGTTCGATTTTTCGACGCTGCTCCCCTGCCCGGCCAGCAGCTTATAGGCGCTTTCGACGCCGAAATAGCCCATGCCGTAGGTGTTCTGCACGATCAGCGTGTCCACCGTACCGGTCTGCAGGGCGTCAATCGTCTCGATGTTCGAGTCGAACGCCGCGAGCCAGAGGTCGTCGGCGCGCTGCACAACGCAACGATGGATAAATGGCTCGGTGCAGGGCTGACGCTCGTCATCGGCGCAGTCGTCATCAAAATCGTCATGCAGGCGCTCAACCGGCTGGTGGCCAAACTGCCGCTGGATAAGGCGATGCTGAGCTTTCTGACGGCGGCGGCGCGGATTGTGATGGTCATCGTGCTCGTCACGATGGTGGCGGGTCAGCTGGATGTGCCGATTACCAGCCTGGTGGCGCTGCTGAGTTTATTCGCGCTGGCCGTTTCGCTCTCCGTGCAGGATGTGCTGGCGAACGTGGTCAGCGGCATGGTGATTCTGCTCGCCAAGCCGTTTGCCGCGGGCAGTTTCATCAGCACGGAGAAGGCGGAGGGCACGGTGGAACGAATCGGGCTGATGTATACCCATCTGGTCACGCCGGATAACAAGACCGTGATGATTCCCAACAAGGAGCTTTCTGCCGAACGCATCGTCAATTATACGGAAAAGGCGTATCGGCGCGTGGACGCGAAGCTCTGGCTCGGCTTTGAAATCGACACCGACACGGCGCTGGAGGCGCTGATGGCGGCTTGCAAGCGTGCTGCGGAGGGCTATGAATCCGCCGAGCCGCCGTTCGTCGGCATCAACGCCTATCAGACGGGCGCGATTGAATACGTCGCGCGCGTCTACGTGCCGACCGAAGCCTATTGGGACGTCTATTATCGGTTCATGCTGCTGATTCGGCAGGAGCTGAAAGCGCGAAACATTGTCGTGCTGTCGGATTCGACCTATATCAAAAATGGAGACGTGTAAAAAAACGCCCCCGAACGGAGGAAAAAACACATGAAAGAATACAAAGTCGTCAATCTGAACAAGGCCATTCACATGTCCCGCGACAAGGATTTGGCGCAGATGGAAGAGAACATCAACGCGCTTGTCGCCGAGGGATGGGAATTGCAGCAGGTCATTTCGCCCAACGGTTTGGGCGGCGTGATGATCGGCATCTTTTTCAGAGAACGATGATTTTGTGAACGCAAAAAGACCGAAGCTGCGCGCCGGTTCAGCCGCAGACTTCGGTCTTTTTTCTTTATGAGGAATTACACAAAGTTCGCCCGCGTGCGCCCCTTATTGAGAGCCGGCACACGTGGGCGGATGTGCATGCGGCTTCAGGCCGCTTACAGCATCGCAATCAGCTGGGCAAGGCCCGTCGCAAAGGCAACGGAAACCGCCATCCCGAAGATGAAGCCCGCCACATCGGCCAGTTCCCGCACGGAAACCGTGCGCACCTCGCCGATATGATTTGCGCCGTTCGCAAAAGCAACATTCGCATTGAGCATCAAAAAGACCTCCTTTTTCTGTCTATACAGGAACAGAAACTTATATCAACAGAAGCGGCTCACGCCTGCTTTGCGGCGCTTTCCTTCTGTTGGCAGAGATGATAACACAAGAGAGCGGTTGTTGTAAATAGGTGGAGGGCAAGTTTGGCAGTCTATGACAAATTGAATAATATCATAAGAAATTAAACAAAGTAAAAAATAGAAAAAGAGACCAAAAATGAAAAAACGGCGTATGGCGTTTGAAACAAAACAGGAGGTTGTTCATGTACCATAAGCTTTTACGGTTTGGAGATTGATAAAGAACCGTCAGTCTAAAAGAAAGTGGATAGTATTTGTTGAAAAAGCAGATGTAGTTTTTTCATAAAAAGAACTGTAAAGCATTTGAAAGAAAATGATTGATTTTTCTTTGCAAACGGTATATAATAAAAGTAAAAGAGGTGATTTTATGTCCCAGTCGATGATTAACTTCCGGATGGATTCTGATCTAAAGAAAAGGATGGAAGAAACCTGTAAGAAGATGGGGTTGACAATGACGGCAGCATTTACGATGTTTGCAACAAAGGTTACAAATGAACAGCGTATTCCATTTGAAATTACGGCAGATCCTTTTTACAGTCAGGCCAATATGGAAGAACTTGAAAAAAGAGTTCATGATATTAAAACGGGAAAAACTACGCTGAAAGAACACGAATTGATTGAGGTGTAACCGTGCATATCTTATGGCATGATACGGCGTGGGAAGAATATCTTGAATGGCAATTACGTGATGTAAAGACGCTGAAAAAGATCAATCGTCTGCTAAAAGATATCGATAGAAATGGATACAAGTGTACGGGAAAACCAGAAGCATTGAGCGGAAATCTTGCTGGATTTTGGAGTGTACGCATTGATGACAAAAACAGAGTGGTTTTTCGGATTGTCGATGGAAAAGTTGAAATTATTCAATGCGGAACGCATTACAGGGATAAATGACAAAAAAGAAATGACAAAAAAGGCATGACTCACGACGAGCCATGCTTTTCTTTATTTACTGATAACCGACAAAATCTTCTCCGCCGCGCCCTTTGCGCCTGCGCATCTGCGGAAGTCCTTGGAGATTTCGGCGGCTTTTTCACGATAGGTGGAGTTGGAAAGCACTTTGTCAATCGCTTTCCGGATGGATGCGGCTTCCGGCTTGTCGAGCTTCACGCCTGCGCCAAGCTCAAGCACGCGCGTGCACACGCCGCCCTGCTCCGGCGTTTGCGGAAACATGACCAGCGGCACGCCGAAATACAAGGCTTCGCTGGCGCTGTTCATGCCGCAATGGGTGAGAAACACGTCGGCGATTTGCAGTACGGCGATTTGATCCACATGCGCGTGGACTTCGACGTTGCCGGGCAGCGTGCCCAGCGCGGCGGGCTTCACCTGTTCGCCGATGGAGAGGATGACGCGGCAGGGGCCGTCCGCCAGTGCGGCGACGCATTGCTGGTAAAACGCAAGCTGATCGTTGACAACCGTGCCCAGCGAGATGTAGACAAGCGGCTGCGCGGACTTCTCCATACGCATTTCCGCCGGGCGGATGGACGGGCCGACGAAAGCATAGTGCGCGGCGGGAAACGTGTCGGCGCACGGCTGAAATTCGGGCGAGGTATAGACAATCGTATCCAGGTTTTCGTCGTTTTGAATGATATCCAGCACGTTCTTGACCGGAT
>ERZ827469.1842-NODE-1842-length-17650-cov-3.601705_pt1 | contig 17650 bp, 19 predicted proteins | sample MGYA00519917_ERZ827469 | MGnify/ENA primary metagenome ERZ827469 (study PRJEB31778, sample SAMEA3449314) | human gut metagenome | biome: human gut; feature: human-associated habitat; material: faeces | place: United Kingdom | collected 2010/2012 ... | reverse complement strand
AAATAATACCGGTGAAGAGGATTCTTCAGAGGGCGATAAAGAAAAACTTACTTTCTGGGATTTCCATACAGGAACTGAGGCAGATGTTATTCAGGATATGGTAAATGCATATAATCAGTCACAGGATAAAGTCAAGGTTGAATATTCAAGTGTCAATCAGACAGATTATACGACAACACTTGTGACAACCGCATATGCAAATGGCGAATGCCCTGATATCCTCTGGGTGGAACCGGCGACTTTTAAAAAATTCTCGGATGCGGAAATGCTTGCAGATCTTTCTTCTTATTATACGGATGATCTGAAAAAAGATATTCTTCCGTCGTTTCTTGAAGCGGCAAGCGGAGATGACGGAAAAATCTATACACTGCCATTTGAGTGTGAAACCCTTGGACTGTTTTATGATGCAGATGCACTTGAAGAAGAAGGTATTGAACCACCGAAAACATGGGAAGAACTGAAAAGTGCAGCTGAAAAACTCACAACAAAAGACAGATACGGAATTGTTCTTCCGGTAGAAAAAACAGCATATACGTTGTTTAACTGGTGGCCATTTATGTGGATGGATGATGCAGACATTTATGATGCTGATGGAAATGTAACGGCCGGCAAAGACAGCATGGCAGATGCTCTTGATTTCTGGGGTTCATTTTATCAGAATGAATACTGCCCGTCATCATTACAGAACGGACCATGGAGTATTGATAATGTTGCAAATGGCGTCGCAGCTATGCAGATTGGCGGAACATATATGATAAATGCAGCAGAAGAATACAACAAAGATGGGCATAATATTGGAGTTGTACCACTTCCGTCACCGAAGGGAAAAGATCCTGTAACTGTTGCAGGAGGTCAGATGATGGCAGTTTCCAGCCAGAGCAAAGATGTTGATGCAGCAGCTGACTTTATTTTCTGGTGCTTTGGAAGTGATGATACAACTTATGTCACAAAATGGTGTACAGAAGCCAAATTTGCATATCCGGCGCGCCAGTCTGTAATTGAAGAAAATAAAGAACTTTTTCAGGAAGGCATGAAGGCAATATTCACCGAATTTTATGATACGGCAAGACCTGAACCACAGTATTCATCTGAAGTAACTGATATTATGGGAGATACATTGCAGTCTGTGATGTTTGGCGGAAGTTCAGGAGCGGATGCGGCACAGTTGGCACAGGAACAGATTGAGGCATTAAACTAAAATATTAAATCAAGAGGTAGAATTATGAAGCAGAAAGGAAAAATGTCCGGTAAAAAATTGAAACAGATGTTTGTAACATATACATTTGTTCTTCCTGATTTTATTGGTCTTCTGGTTTTTATTATCATACCAATCATATATTCATTTTATATGAGCCTATATGACTGGAACTTCGCTAACATTAAGCAATTTATCGGAATACAGAATTATGTCACAATGTTTAGTGACTCTGAATGGTGGCAGTCTCTGGGAAGAACTTTTAAATTAACTTTACTGTATGTTCCGGCATTATTTATATTATCAATATTATTTGCAGTTTTGATTAACTATGTCAAAAACGAAAAAGCTGCCGGATTTGTAAAAACAGCTTTTCTGCTTCCATATTCTATCACATCTGTAATTGCAAGCTGTCTGTGGATGTTTCTTTATATGGACAGAAGTGGATTTATCAATGTATTTCTGAAGGCCTTTGGACTGAAAGGAGAAAAGTTTCTGGGATCTACTTCTCAGGCAATGGTTTGCATTGCAGTTGTTTTGATATGGATCAATCTGGGTTATAATATTATTCTTTTTCTATCAGCAATAAAAGATATACCTTACAGCTATTATGAAGCAGCAAAACTGGATGGAGCAAATTCCTGGCAGACTTTCTGGAAGATAACGTTTCCGCTATTAAAGCCAACCAGCGTTTTTGTACTGATCACATCAGTGATTGCATCGTTCCAGTGTCTGGATCTTATCATGGTAATGACCGGGGGTGGACCGGCAAAATCGACAGAAGTTGCCAGTCTGTATATATACAAACAGTCATTTGAAATGATGAAGGCTGGATATGGAGCCGGATTGTCAGTTGTAATGTTTCTAATTTTGACAGTGCTTGCCGTTATTATGTTAAAAATAAATGGAAAGGAGGAATGATGATATGAAGAAAAAAACAAATAACATACTTGCAGTAATTCTTATAATATTGGGAATTGTAATGTTGTTTCCGATTTACATTTTATTTATGGTAAGTTTCAGAAATGAAAAAACTGTTTTTGTAGGATCACTGATCACAGCATCTCCTTCTTTTGAAAGTATAAAATCAGCGATAACACCGGATTTTCTTGTTGCAATCGGTAATTCATTCCTTATTGCAGTAGCAGTTACGATTATTGCTTTAATTCTTCATTCAATGTGTGGATACGCATTTGCAAGAATGAATTTTCCGGGGAAAAAGCCAATGTTTACAGTGATCATCAGTACTTTGATGATTCCGGTATCGTCTATTCTTGTACCTTTGTTTATGATATGTAAACAATTAGGAATTACAAACAGTTATGCTGGAATTCTGTTACCGGCATTGTTTAATGCTTATGGTATATTTCTGTTCAGACAGTTTTATATGAGTTTCCCTGCGGATCTTGAAGAGGCTGCAAAACTCGACGGATGTTCTACATACAGAATGTTTTTTACAATCATATTTCCGCTTTCACGACCAATTATTATCCCACTGAGTATTGCTTTTTTCCTGGGGAACTGGAACAATTACCTGTGGCCGTTGATTGTAAATAAGAAACCGGAATATCGAACAGTTATGGTTTATCTTGCTAACATGGTAGGCGGCTATAATACTAAGTGGAATGTGGTTATTGCAAGTGCAATGCTTGCATGCCTTCCGGTATTCTTGATATCACTTCTTCTGCAAAGTCACCTGCAGAACAGTATAAAAATGTCTGGCATCAAATAGGAGGGAAAACTTGTGAAAATCAGAGAAAGTTATGGAAGCAGGCGGTATGAAGAAGAATACAGGGCAGCTCTGGAAAAGTCAGTACATTATTTCAGACAGAACAGCTGTATTACAGAACTCAGAAAAATGGGTTATGCTCAGACGAAACTGCAGGTAGAATATGAAGCAGAAGAGTACGGAAAGAGTGAAATCTGCTGTCTAGATGCAGAAACAAATACTTTTTTTAATTCAGAATCTGCAGAAAAATTTATTGCAGAAAATGATCTTTCGAAGTGTGAAAATGTAAACATTTATGGTGATATCAGGCAAATCTATTGCTTTGGATACGATGATAAAAAAGTGGTTTACGCATTGACAGAGTCTGATGGTATGCAGAACTACATCACGATTCCCTATATTTCGGGAGAAAACGGGGAATTTTGTACAGATATTTCTTCTCACAGGATCTGGAAGCGTGAATTTAGCGAAAAAACATCAAATTTGGATTGTGCACTGAGATTTCGTATAGCACCGGATACATGGCCGAATATAAAAATCAAAGAGGCAGACATGTCTCCCGATGATATTTTTGCACATGCTTATGAAGCCATATTTAACATGGAAATAAACAGTGAAAAACAGGTTGAAATTCAACTTCCATATCAAAAACTTTGCTGGAATTCTGAGAAAAAAGTGCTTACATGTGGAAAGTATCAGATGGAAATAAAATGCGATAAGAAACTGTCTTTTGTCACTATATTTGATCAGTATCTGACGGAAATAATCGCAGATAACAAAGTATTGGTACTGCTAAATAATCTGACTAATAAAGCAAAAGAAATCAGTGTTATTGATATTAGTGGAAATCTTGGGAAAATCCGAGTAGGCGAAGACAATGATCCACATATTCAAGTAGAAACGGATAAAGATACAGAGACTGAGATTGTTGTATATGGACTCAGAGGACTGGCATACAGTAAAGATGCGACAGAAGCATTGCGAAGAAAAAAGAAAGAGGACAGGCTTATTTTCGCAAATGATAAATTCAAAGTTTTCGATAACCATGTTGAAGACAGCTGTTATGGTAGACCAGATGCTTATATCATCAGTCCGGAGGAAATTGTGTCAGCAGACAGGATTCTTGAAGAATTTCAGTGGAGAAAAACGAAATGGGGCGACATGACAAGAAAGTCATGGAGAACTGATAAGTGGACCGCAGATCTGTCACTGAAAAAATATCCGACACTGAAATCTGCTTCAGATATTCTTTCAGCAACATGGAATCTGGCGATGACAGTCTTCGATCGTTGTACGAATGGTGGCTATGCACTCCCTGGGCAGGAGCATCTGTGGCAGGCAGGACTCTTTCAGTGCAAAGGTGAAGGGTTTGGAGTCTGGCTCAGAGACTCTGTACATATAGCAATGCGTGGCGGAAACCTGATCGATCCGGAAACAGCAGGGCGTTCCCTTTTGTATGCTGTAAAAAAAGGATTTGACAATGGAAGTGACGGACCGGCAATGGGGGCTGTTGGATTGTGGGATTATTATCTGGCTACAGGTGACAGAAGTGCACTTGAAGAGGGATATGAAACACTGTTAGAAACAATGACAGAAATTGAAAACAGATATAATGAGGAAAAAGGTCTTGTACGTGCAGAACAGTCTACTTCTAATGATGCGTTCCCTGAACCGGAAAATGCAGGATATTCACTTGGCAGTGAATGTTATTATATGAAAGCATATGATTCTATGGCCAAAATAGAAAAGCTTTTGCATGGAGAAAATGAAAAATCCAAAAAATGGAGTAAGATTTCCGAACAATTATGTGAAAAAATCCGTGAAGAATACTGGAATGATGAGGCAGGATACTTTACAAGTGGTCCAAAAGGCAGTGAAGCATATGAAAATCAGATATGGGAGACTTCCGGTGAGGAAGCCGCTCTGTGGGATAAGTTCCATATTGCAACACCGGAGCAGAAAAGAGAAATCCTGAACAGTGGAATACATACTGCAATGACTCCATATGGAATACGTTTGTTTCCTCATCGCAAAGAGCATAATCATTTTGTAGGACCAGTCTGGCCGGTGTGGGAATCAGGATTTGCTTCTGCTGCGGCTGAATCGCAGAATAAAGAATTATTGCTGACTATGATTGCACAGCAGATGAGAACAGCTGTTTTGCATAAAAATTTCCATGAAGTTCTTGAAGCGGTCGAAGGCCGCGCAGGCGGGGGACAGCACCACCACGTCCCCCGGCCCCGCCGCCCGGCGGGCGGCCTGCCGGGCCTGTGCAGCCCGTATCCACTCCGCCTCGGCGATGACGTAGGCGTCAGCCGCTTCCAGCGTCGTGCGCAGGGGGATGCTGAGGGCCACGGTGCCGTCCCGCCGGACGTGGAGGTTGAGCCGCTTGACCCGCCCCCGCGTCAGCTCATAGGGGATGCCCCCGGCCACCCGCAGCATCACGCGCCCTTTTTGCATCTGCGCAGCTCCGCAAAGGGCAGCTGAGACAGCACAACGGCGGCGAAGATGAGGGTGCAGCCTGCGCTCTCCCGCATCGAAAGGTTCTGGCCCAGCAGCAGCCAGCCGCCCAGCGCACTGAATACGCTTTCCAAACACATGATAAGGCTGGCGATGGCGGGGTTCAAATCTTTCTGGCCCAGGATTTGAAGCGTATAGCCCGCGCCGCTGGACATGACGCCGCAGTAGACCACAGGCAGAAAGTTTGCGCCGTACTCTGCCAGCGTGGGCGTCTCGAAGATCAGCGCCGCCGCAGAGCTCTCCACAGCCACCACGATGAACTGGATGAGGCTCAGCCGCACACCGTCCACAAGCGGCGAAAAGTGGTCGATGGACATGATCTGGAAGCTGAACAGCACGGCGCAGCTGAGAAGTATCCAGTCGCTGGTCTCAATGCCGCCGAAGCCGTTCTTCATGCAGAGCATATACAGGCCCGCCACGGCGATGACCATGCTGACCCAGAGCTGAGCGCTGCCCTTCCGGCCCAGAAAGAGGCCGAACACCGGCACCATCACGACGTACATGGCCGTCAGGAACGCGGCCTTGGCCGTGGACGGGTTGATGGTGATGCCGATCTGCTGAGCCGCAGAGGCCGCGAACAGGAAGGTGCCGCAGACGAGGCCCGCCACCAGCAGGGTCTTGCGCTCCGACTTCTCCTTCGGCCAGCCGTAGGGCTGGCCCTGTTTTTTGCGCACGGCGTCGAAAGCGAACACGGTGGGGATCAGCACGAGGACAGCCAGCCAGCTGCGCCCTGCGAGGAAGGAATAGGCCCCCATGCCGGAGCCTGCGCTCTGGGCTACGAAAGCCGTACCCCAGATAAAGGCACAGAGCATCAGCATGAGCGAATGTCTGGTCTGTGTCTTCATCCTGCAATGCCCTCCACTTTGAGTCCGCCATAGAGGTAGTAACGGCTGGAATCGTAGGAGATGGTCAGACGGTAGCTGGCCGCCGGGTCCAGCCCGGAGATGACGCAGCGGTAGTTCTGACCATCGGTCTTGATATAATAGGTGCTTCCGTTGACGTACTGTGCGCCGCCGGCCACCTTCTGCCAGACGGACACCTTGTACCGCTGGGTACCCTCGGCGGTGCCGTAGCCGGTGATGGTCAGGCTGCCGCCCGGGACGGTGAAGTAATCGGTCTGGCGGCTCCAGATGCCGTTGAACACGAGGTTCAGGCTCCCGTTCACCGCCGCCGAGGCATACTTGGCTGAGGCGTCAGCAATGCCCTCGAGGTTCAGCGGGTCGCTGGTCAGTTCGGCCCAGCGGGTGCTGTCCTCTTCCTGCACCTCGTTGTCCGCGCTGTTCTTCATGTCCAGCACAGTCTTGACGCCGGACGCAGCCAAAAGCAGTACCAGCACCGCCACGACGAGCAGGACGATTCGCTTTATCTTTTTCATGATCTTTTATCCTCAAATTTTGTTTTAACACGAGGTTTTACACGATTTATATAGTATACCGCATTTTGCTTTTCCATACAAGAGTTCAGGCTGTAGTCAGAGCGGCCAACGCCGCACGTTCGGCGTCGGCAAGCTCCGGCTGAGCCGACCGGAACAGCGAATCGTACCGGTAGAGCGCCCAGCCGCCCGCGCCGAGGCTGTGCAGACTTTCCACCTGCCGGGCAAGAGCGCTGCCCGTACACCACTGGCTCTGGCTGTCCTCGTTGGCACCGCCGTCGCCCTCGCCGATGCGATAGGCTCCCAGCCCGAAGTAGAGGGCCGTGGATGCCGCCCTGGGCATGGCCAGCCACTCCGGCACGATGTTCTCGAAGGCGAAGCGGGTGCTGCCCGACTGGAGGGTATAGCCGCAGCCCCAGTATATCTGCGGGCAGAGGTAGTCCACCACGGCGTTTTCGCCCTCGGCGGCCAGCCATGCTTTCACGTCGCTGTACTGCTGGCCGAGGTCGTTGTCGGGGTTGCCCTGCGGGCTGACGCCGAAACGGAGGGTAGCGTCGGCGGCTTTGACGGCATCGTGGGCCGCTTTCACCAGCGCGGTGACGTTCTGCCGCCGCCATGCGGCCAGATCCCCCGCGCCGCTGGCGGCGAACTGGGCCGCGTCCAGCGCAGCATCTGTCGTGGGGTAAAAATAGTCGTCGAAGTGGATGCCGTCCACAGCGTAGTTCTGCACCAGCTCGGCCACGCCCTTCACCACATAGTCTGCGGCTTCCGGGATAGCCGGGTTCAGGTACAGCCCCTCGCCCACGGCGCAGACCCACTCGGGATGTACATTGGCAAGGTTATTTTCCGCCAGCGCAGGCGGCATCTTCGCCGAGGAGCGGAGGCGGTAGGGGTTCACCCACGCTTCCAGCGAAAGGCCCCGGCTGTGTGCTTCGGTGATGAGGACGTCCAGCGGGTCGAAGCCGGGGTCCTGCCCCTGCTCGCCGGTGCAGAGATGGCTCCACGGGAACAGGGTACTCCTGTAAAGCGCGTCCCCGAAAGGCCGCACCTGCGCGATGACGGTGTTCAGCCCGATGGACAGACAGTTGTCCATCAGCTCCGCCGCACCGGCACGGAAGGCTTCTTCGGACGAAAAGTCCATCCCGGCCCATTCCAGATAGCTCACCCAGACGGCCCGCCATTCACCCGAGGGCAGGGCGGTGTTGGGCTCTGCTTCGTCCGTCGGCGGCACCGACGACGCCGAGGCCGTCTGTCCCCGGCCCAGCAGCACCGCTGCCCCGGCCAGAGCGGCACAGCCGGCCCCGGCCAGGAACGCCCGCCGCCCGAACCGGCCCCGCCGGGCGCGGCGTCTTCTCCGCCGCTGGGTCATGCGTCCTCCTGCATCTTATAGAGGCTCAGCGCTGCCCAGCCCCGGGCGCAGGCCAGCAGCACCCAGAGCAGGTTCGTCCAGAAACCCAGCGCGGCCATGCCGCCGTATTTCGCCATCAGCAGGAAGAACAGGTGGAGCGCTTCGGCGGCACCCACCAGCTGCAGCTGGCGCTGGATGGCCATGCCGCGCTTGTACTCAGTACTGAGCAGCAGCGGCCACGCCAGCGCAGAGCAGAGGTAGCCCGCCCAGCCGTTGACCATGTAGCTCACCATCAGCAGCACGAACACACCGGTGAAGTTGCGTTTTTCCCAGCTTGCCGAGCCTTTTTCCGCCGCGAGGAAGAGGGCCGCGATGCCCGCCGCGGCGAATGCGATCTGCTCGATGAGGCCGAAGCTGGTGCCGCTCAGGACGGCAAAGCCGTTGAGCATGGAGGCCGCTGCGGAAGCCAGCAGCAGGAAATACCAGGTCTTTCGCGTGAATTTGAGTTTCATATCGTCCCTCCCGCCCGCAGAAAGGGCGCAGGCTCCCCATCAGTTTTTGGAATTTTTCAAATATTATAACACATTTTGGGGCGTGTTGTGTTACAATAAGGAAAACTCGACACAAATTCCATCGGGAGGCGCACATGAACGCTGTTTTTTCCATCCTTCTTCTCGCGGCCATTCTGGGCTTTATCGTATTTCTGCTGTCTAAGAAAGACCAGAACCGCCGCAGCCAGTACGGCCCCAGCGGCCTGTCCGAGTTCCGCACCGACCTGCCGCTGGACGACTGCTTCGACCGGCTGGACCAGCACAGCCCGGACGATGTCTTCGCCTACGAGTGCCGCCGGGAGAACGACGGCGGCTTCACCCTCCACCTGACGCTCCATCAGCCCACCCAGCAGCCGCTGGACACCCTCTACACCCTCCGGTTCGACCCGGGCCGCCAGACCATCGTGACCCTCATCTTCATCCGGGAAGCTTTTGGCTACAAAGAGCCGCTGTTCCAGCCCGCGATGCTGGACGAGTTCATGCTGCGCAAGTTCGACGCCCGCCGCACAAAATAATTCCGGCAAAAGGATTTGCTTTTTTCTGATTTTTTGGTATACTTATAGTTAGTCCATGTGCGGCAGACCGCCGTCTTCGTGGGCCAGTAGCTCAGTTGGTCAGAGCTGGCGGCTCATAACCGCTTGGTCGCGGGTTCAAGTCCTGCCTGGCCCATAACAAAAAGAACCCCGGCTTAGGCTGGGGTTCTTTTTGTTATTGATGAAATGATATGCTTATCTTATCACTTTCCGCAGCGTCCCAAACAGCCGCTTCACATCAACAGGCTTTGCCAGATGGGCGTCCATGCCGACGGAGAGGGCTTTCTGGCGGTCTTCGTCGAAGGCGTTGGCCGTCATGGCGATAATGGGGATGGCACGGCGGCCATCCGACAAATTGCGGATGAGCTTCGCCGCCTGATAGCCGTCCATGTTGGGCATCTGGATGTCCATGAGGATGGCATCATAATAGCCAGCCGGGTGGGCTTTGAGTGCCTCGATGCAGAGTTCACCGTCGGCAGTGCGCTCCACGGTAAGGCCGCTCTCTTCCAGAATGGTCACGACGATCTCAGCGTTGAGGTCGTTGTCCTCGGCCAGCAGGATGCGGCAGCCCTTGAGCTGGGCCGCGTCGCCCTCTGCGTCCTGCTCCTCTACGCTCTTCTGGGCCTCATCCGCCAGTGGGAACCCAAGGGTGATGGTCACAGTGGTTCCTGCGCCCAGCTTGCTCTGCACGTCGATGCTGCCGTGCATCCACTCCACGAGAGCCTTCACGATGGGCAGGCCGAGGCCGGTGCCGATGACTTTGCTCTCGGTGCTGGTATGCTCACGGGTGAACTCCTCGAAGATATGGGGCAGATACTCCTCGCTCATGCCGATGCCGTCGTCCTGAACAGTAAAGGTATAGCGGCCCGTCTTCGGCTTCTCAGCCGGCAGTTCTTTCACCGACACCGCAATATGTCCGCCCTCGGGCGTATACTTGATGGCGTTGCTGATGACATTCAGCAATATCTCCCGCACTTTGGTGCGGTCGCTCACAATATAGGGATGTTCGACATCAGTATGGTAGGTGCAGGTCAGCTTTTTCTGCTGGACAGAGGGCTCAAATACGTCTGAGAGCGTCTGCATCAGCGCGCACAGGTCGCCGGGTTCTTCTTTCAGCACAGCCTTGCCGCTCTCGATGCGGGCCATTTCCAGCACATAGTTGATGAGCGAGAGCAGAAATGCGCTGGACGAGCGTATCTTCTCGGTGTAATCCAGCACCTTGTCCTTCTCGTCGATGTGCTTTTCCAGAAGCTCCGAAAAGCCGATGATGGCGTTCATCGGGGTGCGGATGTCATGGCTCATATTGAACAGGAAGCGGGTCTTTGCCTCGTTGGCTGCCCGGGCCTCCTGCGCAGACTTTTCAAGGGCCGCTTCGTGCTGCAGGTCCTTCTGGTGCCGGTTCATAAGTTCCCAGCAGGCATAGGCCGCCATCATGCCAATGATGGTGGCGATGGCGATGCCCAGCGAGAGCTGCTGGTCCGAGAACCACCCGGCTTTCGGGATGATTTCAAAATACCATGTATCGTTGGGGACGCTGCACGCAACTTCCAGCGCATTGCCGGGGAAATCCTCTTCGCTCTCCGCGATGACGATCTTTTCGCCGGTATAGGGGTCTTTTTTCCAGATTTGATACCGGTAGCCCGACTCCTCCATCTTGTCCAGCTCGACCTCCTCCATGAAGTCGTCCCACTGTAAAACAAGGATGGAGAAGCCCCAGAACGAGCGCTCTCCCTTTTCACTATAGGTATAGATGGGGTCGAACAGCAGCGCGCCCGTGCCGCCCTGCACCAGCTCGAAGGGACCAGCGATGGTGTACATCCCGCTGTTCTTGGCAAGGTTTGCTTCCTTTTTGCGGGCGGGGTTATGCAGCATATCGAGCCCGATGGCCGCCTCGTTGCCCGCTACCGGATACACCTGGGAGACGACTCCGTCTTTCGCCAGCTCGTGGGTCTTGATGACGCTGCTGCCATCCTGCATATTGCTGGATATAACTGCAAACCCCTCTTCACGGAGCACATGGCCCGACTCGATATATTTTTTGATGAAGTCCGATTCTGCCAGATAGCGGTTCAGCTGGGAAGACACACGGCTGATGGTGGACTCGGCCGCATAGACAGCCCGCAGCCGCTCGTCTTTTTCCTGATTGAGCGAGAGAAGCCGGAGCGAAAACAGGGCCACCGCAAATGTGAGCAGGAAGACCACTGCGGGCAGGATGACGTCCCTGCGGGCAAATTTTTTGAGTGCCATTGCTCGTTTCCTCCTGTTCCGGCATTTCCGTTTTATACCATTATAAGAAATCCGGGTGCAAAAGTAAATCATCCGCCCCGAAAATTCACAAAAGTGTGCAGTAATGGAAAAAGCCCGGTGGTTTCAACGAACCATCGAGCTTTTTCTTGGCGGAGTAGGAGGGATTTGAACCCTCGCGCCGTTGTTTAGACGACCTACGCCCTTAGCAGGGGCGCCTCTTCGGCCTCTTGAGTACTACTCCAGAGCAAAGTGTGTTACACTTATTCAATAAAAAATGGCGGAGAGAGTGGGATTCGAACCCACGGTACGTTGCCGTACGGCAGTTTTCAAGACTGCTTCCTTAAACCACTCGGACATCTCTCCTCGTGGGCACTCGCACACGCCGTACCGAATGCCTATTTAATTTACCAGATTTCCGGCCTTCTGTCAAGCCCAAATTGAAAGTTTTTCGTCCAGCCCTGCAAATCTCTCTCATGCGACAACCTTTTTTTGGCTGGCCGCTCACTTTTCTCTTTACAAAAACATCTTTTTGTTGTACAATAAAAGCATAAAATATTGACCTCGGAGTAAAGGAGTGTACGACCATGTCGTTTTCAGAGCTTTTGAAGCAGTGCCGCAAGCAGAAGGGGATCAGTCAGGCTGAGCTGGCATCCAAACTGGGGGTGACCCAGCAGGCCGTCGGCAAGTGGGAAAGCGGCAAATCCTCCCCCGACCCCGCCACGGTGGCCCGCATCGCTGAGATCCTGAGCACCACAGCCGATTTCCTGCTGGGGCTCTACCGTCCGGTGTCCAACGTGACCACCCCTGAGGAGCGTTTCTTCGGCAACTACGCCGAGAGCCTCATCCCGGTCATTGGCACCGTGAAGGCCGGGTACGGCGCACTGGCCTTTGAGGAGGATTATGGGCAGGAGTATGCCCGCGTCAAGGACCCCTCCAACTACTTCTACCTCGTCGTGCGCGGCGACAGCATGGAGCCCCGCATTCAGGACGGCGACCTCGCCCTTGTCCACAAGCAGGACACGCTGGAAAACGGCGACCTGGGTGTGCTGGTCTACGGCGACGAGGGCGAAGGCACCCTCAAGCGGTATATCCAGCGGGGCAACTGCGTCGTTCTGCAGCCCTTCAACCCCGCTTACAACGAGCTGGTCATCAAGGGTGAGGACCTGAACCGCCTGCACATCGCGGGCCGCGTGGTCGAGACGAAGGCCAAGTGGTGAGTCTCTCCCCTGCCCCACAGCGCTTCTGATCAGCAGCTGTGGGGGTAAGGGGGAGATATACCTTTCTGGGAGGTATCTTTCTATGGAACAGTCCCTGATGGACAAGCTCACCATCTTGGCCGACAGCGCAAAATATGATGTGGCCTGTACGTCCAGCGGCGCGTCCCATCCGGCGAAGCGCGGCACCATCGGCAGCTGCTATGCGCCGGGCTGCTGCCACGCCTTTACCGCTGATGGCCGCTGCGTCAGCCTGCTGAAAGTCCTGATGAGCAACTGCTGCGCCTTCGACTGCAGCTACTGCGTCAATCGGAAGTCCAACGACGTTCCCCGGGCCACTTTTTCGCCCCGGGAGCTGGCAGAACTGACCATCGAGTTCTACCGCCGCAACTACATCGAGGGACTTTTCCTGTCCAGCGCCGTGCTGGGGACCCCCGACTACACCACCGAGCGGATGCTCACCGTTCTGCGGCTGCTGCGGAACGAATATCACTTTGGCGGCTACATCCATGCCAAGACCATCCCCGGCACCAGCCCCGAGCTCATCCGGCAGATGGGCTACCTCGCCGACCGCCTCAGCGTCAACGTCGAGCTGCCCAGCGAGCAGAGCCTCCATCTTCTCGCCCCCGACAAGGGCCGCCACTCCATCTTCCGGCCCATGAAGCAGATCTCGGTGGCAGGTGAAGAGAGCAGGCAGGAGCTGACCCTCTACCGCCACGCGCCCAAGTTCGCTCCCGCCGGCCAGAGCACCCAGATGATCGTCGGTGCGTCGCCCGAGACGGACTACCACATTTTGCAGCTGTCCGAGGGGATGTACCAGAAATACGGCCTCAAGCGGGTGTTCTACTCGGCCTATATCCCGGTGTCGGATGACACCCGCCTGCCTGCGCTGGACACGAAGCCGCCGCTCCTGCGGGAACACCGGCTCTATCAGGCCGACTGGCTGCTGCGGTTTTACGGCTTTCGCGCAAACGAGCTGCTCGACGACAGCGCGCCGGACTTTGATCCTGCCCTTGACCCCAAGTGCTGCTGGGCGCTGCGCCATCCCGAGTTCTTCCCCGTCGAGGTGAACCGCGCGGACTACGAAGCGCTGCTGCGCGTGCCGGGCATCGGCGTTGTCAGCGCCAAGCGCATTTTGGTCGCGCGCCGTTCGGGCGCGCTGCGCGCGGAGGACCTCAAAAAGCTCGGCGTCGTGATGAAGCGTGCGCAATACTTTCTCACCTGCGGCGGGCGCTATGCCTCGCCGCTCAAGCTGTCGCAGGAGGGCATTTTGCAAAACCTGATGGCCGTGGAGCGCCGCGCGCTCCCACAGGCCGAGGCACAGCAGCTATCCCTTTTCGATCAGGTCGGCTAAGGAGGCCGCTATGGCATGGCGCGAGATCATCTATCAATACGACGGCAGCTTTGAAGGGCTCCTCTGCTGCGTGTTTGAAAGCTACACAAAAAAAGAACGCCCCACCGCGATTTTGCGCGATGGGGACGACGAGCCCTCCCTTTTTGAAATTCGCGCGGTCACGACGGACCGCGCCCACGCGCAGCGCATCTACCGCAGCCTCTACAAGCGAAGTCCGGAAGTCGGCCCCTTCCTGCGCCGCGCGTTTCTCACCTGCCTTCCCGACAAGGAGATGGCCATTTACCGCTTCATCGTCAAATTTTACCGCGAGGGCGCGCCGCTGCTCTCGCGCCTGAGCGACGACACCTATCTGCCGCTGCTCAAGGCCGTGCGGCAGCTTTCGGGCGAGGTCGAGCAATTCCGCGGCTTCACCCGCTTTTCCGACTTTGACGGCGTACTCGGCGCGGAGATCGAACCGAAAAACCGTGTGCTCCCTGTCCTGCGCCGCCACTTCTGCGAGCGCTATCACAACGAGACGTTTTTCCTCTACGACCGCACGCACCGCGAGGCGCTGCTCTATAGCGGCGGCGTGTCGCGCATCGTGCCACTCAATCACTTTGAAATGGCGCAGCCGGACGAAGTCGAGGCGGGCTATCGCCGCCTCTGGCGCCGCTTTTACGACACCGTCGCCATCGAGGCGCGCAAAAATGAAAAGCTTCGCATGACGCACATGCCCAAGCGCTACTGGGGCACGATGACGGAATTTCAAGACGAAAGCTACTTCAAAGCCCGTCCGAAAGAGACGCCCTCAGCTTCTCCAGCGCCCGGCGCTCCAGCCGCGATACCTGCACCTGCGACACGCCCAGAAGGCGCGCCGCCTGCTCCTGCGTCAGCCCCTTAAAAAAGCGCAGCAGGATCGTCATTTTCTCGCGCTCAGGGAGCTCGTCGATGGCTTCGCGCAGCGCGATGCGCTCAATGAGCCCGTCCTCTGGCGACTCACCGCCCAGCATCCCTTCAAGCGTCAGGCCGTCGCCCGTTTCGCGCTGCAAGCTGTCCGGCGCAGCGACCGCCAGCTCACACTGCGCGATCTCCTCGGCATTGAATCCCGTCTCCTCCGAAAGCTCGGAGAGCGCCGGTTCGCGCCCGAGTGTATTTTTGAGCTTTTCGCGCGCGGCGAAGATCGTCGCCGCCTGCTCACGCATGCTGCGGCTCACCTTGATTGCGCCGTCATCGCGCAGAAAGCGTCGAATTTCGCCCGCGATCTTCGGCACAGCGTAGGTTGAAAACTGCGTGCCGAATGCAAAGTCAAATCCCTTTACTGCTTTGATGAATCCAAGGCATCCGAGCTGATAGAGGTCGTCCGGCTCCACGCCGCGGCCGTAATAGCGCCGCACGATGCTCCAGATGAGGCCGCTGTTCTCGCGCAGCATTTGCTCGCAGGCCTGCTCGTCGCCCTGCGCCGCAGCCTCGAGCAATTCCGGCGCGGCGTTCATCGGCGCGCCGTGCGCAGCGCGATCCTGCGCTTCATCGTCACGACCGTACCTTTGCCGTTTTTCGACCGCACAGCGAGCGAATCCATAAAGCTCTCCATGATCGTAAAGCCCATACCGCTGCGCTCTTCACCGCCGGTCGTGTAGAGCGGCTCTCGCGCTTTTTCGACGTCCGCAATGCCGCACCCCCAGTCGCGCACGGTGATCTCAAGGAGATTTCCGTCGAAGATGCATGCGCGCAGCGCGATCTTGCCGATCTCCTGCGGATAGGCATGGACGATGGCGTTCGTCACCGCCTCGCTCACGGCGGTCTTGATGTCACCGAGCTCGTCGAGCGTTGGGTCGAGCTGCGCGGCAAACGCCGCGACTGCGGCGCGCGCCAGCCCCTCGTTGACGCTGCGGCTCGGAAATTCAATGGCTATGTAGTTATTCGGTTTTACTTTCATCACTCTTTTCCCCCTCCTCAAGCGGTACGATGCGGAAAATTCCCGCGGCGGTGAACACTTTTTTCGCCTGCGGCGGAACGCTTTTGATCGCAGCGCTGCCGCCCATGGCGCGCATACGCTTGAGCGCGCGCATCACGACGGCGATACCTGACGAGTCCATAAAGCTCACGCCCGAAAAATCCAGCGTCAGCTTGCTCGGCAGCGCCGCGTCCAGCTCCCATTCAAGCTTCCGCATCGCCTCCTTCGCCGCGTGATGGTCGAGCTCCCCGCGCAGCGTGAGCGTCAGTTCACGCCCTTCGCCCGATGAAATGACCTCCATTGCTCTCCCTCCGTTTCTTTCAAGCGTTTTCCCTTTCGTTTCTCAAAGTATAGCCTGTCCTCCTGCCGTTTTTTTGTCGAAGACCGCCGGTCTTTTGATTTTTCTTTGCCGCGCCGCCTTGACATCTGCGCTTCCGCCCTGTAAAATGAGGAAAACGATCAAAGGAGGCCCTCCCATGCGAAGAAGCGACCGCGAGATCACCGATCTGGGCGAAATTCTCTCCATTATCAACGATTGTAAAGTGATCCATCTTGCCATGGTAGACGATGGAGAGCCGTATCTTCTGCCGCTGAATTTCGGCTATGCCTGTGAAGGCGGTGCGTTCTCGTTCTTCTGCCACAGCGCCCGCGAGGGCCGCAAGCTCGACATTCTGCGCAAAAATCCGACCGTCGCCTTTGAAATGGACTGCCGCGGTGCGCTCGACGAGCACGATGTCGCCTGCCAGTGCGGATACTACTTCGCCTCCGTCACCGGCGTCGGCCATGTCGAATTTTTGGACGGTGAAGAAAAGCTCGCCGCGCTGACCTCCCTCATGCGCCACATGGCGGGCCGCGAGGACAAATTCACCGAGCAGCAGGCCCGCGCGGTCGAAGTCTTTGCTGTCCGCGCCGACAAGCTCAGCGCCAAGGCGAAGGTGCCGCACAGTGCGCAGTAGTCATGGATAGCAAGCAAGTTTTCAAACCCCAAAGGACGTGTTGTACATGAAACGCTCTGAGCCCGTCGAACTGATGAATATGTGCGTGCTCCGCCGCGGCAGCAAGGTTTTGGTGCAGGACCGCACAGATCCCAACTGGCCAGGCGTTGCTTTTCCGGGCGGTCATGTTGAAAAGGGTGAATCCTTTACAGACGCCGTCATTCGTGAGGTTCAGGAGGAGACCGGTCTGACGATCTCCTCTCCGCGCCTGTGCGGGATCAAGGACTGGTGCGAAGACGGCGTGCGTCATGTCGTGCTGCTCTATCGCGCGGAGCAGTTTACCGGAACGCTGCGCTCTTCCGACGAGGGCGAGGTCTGGTGGGCGGAGCTCGCCGGTCTCCCCTCGCTCGATCTTGCATCTTCCGACATGCTCGACCTTCTCCGCGTGTTTGAAGAAAATGATCTCAGCGAGCTGTTCTACCGCCAAGACGGTGAAGATTGGACTTACGAATTGAAATAATCTCAAAAAATGAAAAGCACCGCTGTGCAGATACCCTCTGCACAGCGGTGCTTTCTTTTCAGTTTTACAGCGCGCGTTCCATCGGCAGATACGCCGAATCGCCGTGCGGGAATTCCTCGCCCGTCAGCGCAAAGCCGTTCTTCTCCCAGAACGCCTTGCTCTGCGGATTGCCCCGGTCGACGGCAGGGCGCACTTTTTT
>ERZ827469.1840-NODE-1840-length-17668-cov-3.817237_pt1 | contig 17668 bp, 17 predicted proteins | sample MGYA00519917_ERZ827469 | MGnify/ENA primary metagenome ERZ827469 (study PRJEB31778, sample SAMEA3449314) | human gut metagenome | biome: human gut; feature: human-associated habitat; material: faeces | place: United Kingdom | collected 2010/2012 ... | reverse complement strand
TACACGGCGCGCGCGCCGCGCTGGGCCATCGCGTTCAAGTATCCGCCCGAAGTCAAGGAGACGACCTTGCGCAGCATCGAGGTCGCTGTGGGCCGCACAGGCGTATTGACCCCGACCGCCTGCTTCGACCCGGTCTTCCTCGCCGGTACGACGGTGGCCCGCGCGACCCTCCACAACGAGGATTTCATCCGCCAGTTCGGCCTCTGCATCGGCGATACCATTCAGGTGCGGAAAGCCGGCGACATCATCCCGGAGGTCATCGGCGTCGTCCATCACCCGGAGAACGCGGAGCCTTACCGGATGCCGACAGCCTGCCCGTCCTGCGGCGCACCGGTCGTCCATCTCGAGGATGAAGCTGCCCTGCGCTGTGTCAACCCGGAATGTCCGGCCCAGTCTCTGCGCAACATCATCCATTTTGCTTCCCGCGATGCGATGGACATCGACGGCTTGGGAACTGCCGTAGCGACACAGCTGGTGGAAAAGGACCTCGTTCACTCGGCGGCAGACCTTTATGATTTGACGCTCGAGCAGCTGCTGACACTGGAAAAGTTCAAGGAGAAGAGCGCAACGAATCTTCTCCACGCCATCGAAAATTCCAAGCAGAACAATCTTGACAAGCTGCTGTTCGGCTTCGGCATCCGCAACATCGGCGACAAGGCCGCTGCATTGCTGGCTGAGCACTTCGGCACACTGGAAGCCATCCGGGAGGCAGATATTGAAAAAATCAGCGAGATCGACGGTTTCGGAGGCGTGATGGGCCAGAGCGTGGTAGAGTTCTTCGCCAAGGACGGCACCACAGACCTTATCCATCGTCTGGCTGACGCCGGGGTGAACATGGCCTGGAAGGGCGAACCGAAGGGCGACAAGCTGGCGGGAATGACGCTGGTCGTCACCGGCACCCTCGAGACGCTCTCCCGCAATGAGGCAGAGGCTCTCATCGTCAAAAACGGCGGCAAAGCCAGCGGCTCAGTCTCCAAAAAGACGGCTTACGTTGTGGCTGGCACAGCAGCAGGCTCCAAACTGACCAAGGCACAGGCCCTCGGCGTACCTGTGCTGACGGAGGAAGAATTCCTTGCCATGCTGCGGGATGAACCGGAAGCTTAAATAGAATAGACTCAAAAGGCTCATGCAGTGGGTGTCCCCGCTGTGTGGGCCTTTTTTGCGTTCTAAAAACTCTGCCGCCGCATACAGTAGGAGCAAGAAGCCAAAATGACGAGACCGAAGGAGAAACAAGATGGACGAGTATTACCGCGCTGTTCGGGCTTTGCCCGCATGGCTGGCACGGCCTTTGAGCGCCCTGCCGCCGGGCATTGCAGAACAGGTACATGAGATACGCCTCCGGGTCGGCTGTGGAGTACAGTTGACCATCGGCGGAAAGCCATGCTGCCCGGCGGAGCTGCCTGCTTTGCAGAAGCTCCGGCTGACGCCCTTGCAGATGGAAGAGATATTCGTCACCCTCTGCGGCGGGTCGGTACACAGCCACGAGACAGAAATTGCGGCGGGCTATGTCACGTTCAGCTGTGGGTGCCGCGCCGGGCTGGCCGGACAGTTTTACTGCGCACCGGGGCAGAGCGCCGTCTTGCAGGAGCTGCGCTCGGTGAATATCCGCGTTGCCCGGAACCGGGAATTTCCTCTGCCACAAAAACTCCGGGATATTTTGCAGCAGCGATTTATCGGGATGCTCCTGATGGGGGAACCCGACAGCGGCAAAACGACCCTTCTGCGAGGTGTCACCCGGGAACTTGCAAAACAGAACAGGGCCGTGGCCGTCATCGACGAGCGGAGAGAGATATTCCCCTCGGAGGAAAGCGCGGCGCTTCCGCTCGACATCCTCAGCGGCATACCCAAGGGACAGGCGGTGCAGATGGCTCTGCGTACCCTCTCGCCGCAGGTCATCTTGTTGGACGAGCTGGGCGGGATGGACGAGCTTTATGCGCTGGAGCAGGGGCTTTTCAGCGGGGTGGAATTTATTGCCACGCTCCACGCTGCCAGCTGGGAAGAAGCTGCCCGCCGTCCGCAGGTGCAGTATCTGCAAAAGTGCGGTGCGCTCCATGTGGCAGTGCTTCTGAAAGGCCGCACTGCGCCGGGGCAGCTGAAAGAGGTGCGTGTTTTGTGAAAACGCTTCGAGTCGTCTGTGCGCTGTTCTGGCTGAGCTGCGGCTGGTGCGCAGGGGATGCGGCCTGCCAGAATACGCGGCGGCATCTGGCGGCGCTGGAAAAGACGCTTTTGCTTTTGCAGCGCGTCCGGCAGGAGATCAGCTATCGTCACACGGACCTCACCTTGCTTTTCCGCAGATTAAAACAGGAGGGGCTTGTCACGGGCGAAAGCTTCCGGGGCCTTTGTCCGCTGCCCGGTCTGACGCGCCTGGAACGCGACTGTTTCATCGAGTGCTTCTCGAGCCTTGGCCGGATGGAGGCAGAGCAGGAGTGCCAGCAGCTGGCATTTTATCAGGAGCGTTTCACGCTGTTTTTGCAGCAGGCGCAGGAACACGCCCGCCCGCAGCTGGAATTGAGTCACAAGCTGGGATTTGCTGCCGGACTGGCGGCGGCCATCTTCTGCCTCTGATGAAAGATAGGGGGAATGTGTATGGACATCGACCTGATTTTCAAGATCGCGGCCATCGGCATCATCGTGGCGGTGCTCAACCAGCTGCTCATCCGCTCAGGCCGGGAAGACCAGGCCATGATGACCACCCTGGCGGGGCTGGTGGTGGTGCTGTCCATCCTGGTCAAGCAGATCAGCGTGCTTTTTGTCACCATCAAGTCCCTCTTTGCGCTATGAGCGCCCTCACGATGCTGGGACTTGCGGTGATGGGGGCTGTGCTGTACACCCTGTTCCAGAAAAGCGCCCCGGCTTTCGGGCTGTTCGTCTCGATGGGAGCCGCTGTCCTCGTGCTGTGGAAAATCAGCACGGCAGCGCAGACCGTGCTTTCCGGGCTGACAAAACTGGAACAGCGGGCAGGCGGCGACGCCTTTTCCTGTCTGCTGCGGTGTACGGGCGTCATCCTGCTGGCCGATTACGCCCACTCGCTCTGCGAGGAGGCGGGGGCTGAATCGCTGGCGTGGTGTACGGCACTGGCCGGCCGGGTGCTGGTGCTTGCGGCAGCGTGGCCCCTGCTGGAAGAGATCGGCCAGAAGATAGGGAGCATCGCAGGATGAAAAGAGACAAGCTTTTCCGTTTGAGTCTGGCAATACTGTTCTTGTGGACGAGCTTTGCACTCGCGGCCCCGGCGGCGATGGCCGCTTCGAGCACAGCTCTGCCGGGCAGTTCTCTCTGGGAGCCCTATTTGCAGCAGAGCCGCATCGACCTCGAAAAGGCGGCATCCTCACCGTGGGAAACACTGAAAAGCTTTCTGCCCCGCTCCTTCGGCGCACTGGTGCGCCAGACGGCAAGTCGCTATACGTCAGTGCTCCTGTTCCTGACGCTGACAGCGGTGCTGGGGCTTCTTGCCGGGGAATGCACCGATGGGGCCTTGCTGGATCTGGTGGCGGCAGGCGGCTGCGGCGTCCTGCTCTGGGGGAGTCTGCTGGAAGAAGCCCAGAAGCTTTGTGAACAGGTGGAGAGCTGGCGCAGCTTTCTGTTGGGGTTCCTTCCCGTCTATGCCGGTGTCCTCACGATGGGAGGGGAAGGAGCAGCAGGCAGTGCGGCCAGTGGAGCGCTGCTGACGGCACTCTGCTTTCTGGCTCAGCTGGCAGCGGCCTTTGTTCAGCCGCTGCTCCACTGCTATCTGATGCTCAGCATGGCCTGCTGCGTCAGCTCTGAACCAGCCCTCGGCGTTTTCTGCAAGGGCGTCGGCAGTGCGCTCCGTCAGGCGCTGGGCTGGGCCGGAAAAATTCTGGTGGCTCTGCTGGGCCTGCAGAGGGCTGCAGCATTCCAGCTGGACCGCTTTTCGCTCCGTACCGGCCAGCTTTTGGCGGGGAGCGTTCCCATCATCGGGCAGACTCTCAGCAGTGCATCGGAATCCATCCTCGCGGGGATACAGCTCCTCAAGAGCGGGCTGGGGCTGGCAGCTCTGTCGGTGCTGGGCGCGGAGTTTGTGCCGCTCTATCTGGGGCTGATGATACAGCTGGCTCTTCTGATGGGCTGCAGTCTGCTTTGCAGTCTCACTGGCATCTCCCGTTGCCGCGCATTATTCGACTGTTTTGCCGAGGCGGTGCGCTGTATGGCAGCGGTGGTGGCGCTTTTCTTCGGGCTGGCGGCGGCAGGGGTAACACTGCTGTTCATCGTAGGAGGTGGTTCATGATGCAGGCACTGGAACGGGCAGCGGCGGTCTTCTGTACGGCCTGTATCTGCGCCGAGCTGCTCTCCCGCTTTGTCGGACAGGGCTGGGGGCAGAAGTGCATAAAAGCGGTGGCAGGGCTATATATTCTAGTAGTCTTTGCGGATGCTCTGCCCGGCGCAAAGGCGCAGTTTGCCGCATTGGAACTGCCGCAGGTGCCGGCGGTCTCGTTAGGCAGTCTGGAGGATGCTGTTCTGGCACAGACGGCAGAAGAACTCTCCCGTACGCTCGAAGAACGCTGCCTCAGCGAGGCGGGTGTTTCGCTCAGGCTGAATATCATTCTGAGCCAGACCGCTGAGGGCGTGGAAGCGGCTGAGGTACAGATCGTCCCTCAGGACGCCGTCACTGCCTCGCAGAAGCGGGCAATAGAAACGCTGCTGGAAGGACAGCTTCAGCTGGGACCGGAATGCATCAAATGGAACAGCCCCAGCGGGGAGGATGTGCCATGAACAACAAGCTTTTTTCGCGGCTGAAGGACCTCGTGCAGAAGGAAAACCGCGCCCGGCTGGCGGTTTTGCTGGGCGCGGCGGCCATGCTGCTCATCCTGCTGTCGGAGCTGTTCACCCCTTCAGGGAAGACCGCCGCAGCAAGCGCCGCCCCGGCGGATGACAACGTCTACCGCCAGCAGCTCGAGCAGCAGCTTTCCGACCTCATCGCGCAGGTAGAGGGCACAGGAAAGACTACCGTGATGATAACACTGGAAAGCGGAGAGGAGACCATCTATGCTCTGGACACGCTCTCGGGACAGACCCAGGAACAACAGACCCATGTGCTGCTGGACGACGGGACCGCGCTGGCACAGACAGTCTGCACCCCCAGAGTGTGCGGGGTGGCCGTGGTGTGCGAGGGCGGGGGAGATGTCCGGGTCGCCGCCCGAATCACCGAGCTGGTGGGGGCGCTGCTGGATGTTCCGTCCAACCGCATCTGCGTAGAGCAGCGCCGGGAATGATTTTTTGCAGCGTCGCCAGAACGCCCCAATCCTGCACCAGGATCGCGTCCACGCCGCACTCCGACGCGGTGCGCGCCTCCGCGGCAAGCGCGGAGAGCTCGCGGTCGGTGACGAGGGTGTTGAGCGTCAGATAGACCTTCACGCCCCGCAAATGGCAATAAGAGACCGCCGCGCGGAATTCCTCGTCAGAGAAGTTCCTCGCGCTGCGGCGCGCGTTGAACGCGCCAAAGCCCATATACACGGCGTCCGCACCGCTCTGTACGGCGGCAACAAGCGCCTCCCGCCCGCCCGCGGGCGCTAACAGCTCCGTCGTCAAGGGTTTACTTTTTCTGCTGCTGGAGCTTGAAGATCTCGCGCTTGAGCTCGCTGACCTCATTCTTGGCCTGAGAAGCCTCGTCGAGGTACTGCTTGACCTGACGGCGCAGCGCGTCGCCGGCCTCGCGCTCTTTGAAGAGCTCGTCGGTGATGTTCACGGCGGTCAGCACGGCGGCGTCCGTGCGGCCGACCTTGGCAGCGTCGAGCAGCTCGCTCATTTTGTCGTTGACGTAGGAGCCGACCTTCTGCATATAGGAGGGGGCTTCCTCGGCGACAAAGGTGTATTCCTCGTCGCAGATGGAGATCGTGATGCGGTTTTCCATGATTTGTGTGCTCCTTTCTTCTTCGGCGTTGCACAAAAAAGGGCAAATTCCACCCATATAATCTCTAACAGTATAACACGGGAGTGAAAATGTGAAAAGGGGGAAGCAAAAAATTTCATGTTTACGAACGGGAAAATTTCATGTAGAATAATGGAATCGAAAATGCGCGAAAGGGGGCGGGGAACATGGCAGGCTATGTGCTGCATTTGAGTACCGAGGAGAACATCACGCTCTCGTCGGCGACGGTCAAGCGATTGATCGCGGGTGGCAGCGGCGACGCGGCGCTGCTGTACCTCGCCATCCTGCATGCGCGCGGCGCGGCGGATTCCGGCAAGCTCGCGCGCGAGCTCAAGTGGGACGAAACGAGGCTTCGCGCGGCGGAGCAGGCGCTCTACGAGATGAAGCTCGTCGGCGCGCCGGAGAAGAAAGAGGAAGCGCCCCTTCTGCCGCCCCAGCAGCTCAGCGAGCCGCCCGAGTACACGCGCGAGGACATCGCGCGAAAGCTGGAGGGCGACGGGCGCTTCGCCTGCCTTCTGCGTGAGGTGGAGCACAAGCTCGGTCCGCTCTCGACCCCGTCGGTCAAGAAGCTGTTAGGGCTGTACGAAAATCTGGGTCTGCCCGCGGACGTGGTCTACACGCTCGTCAACTACTGCATCGCGAAAAAGGAGCAGCAGTTCGGCGAGGGACGGCTGCCCAATATGCGCGAGATCGAAAAAGAGGGCTACGTCTGGGCGCGCAAGGAGCTCTTTTCCATCGAAAAGGCCAGCGAGTACATGAAGCGCGAGCAAGCCCTGCGCGGCAGGTATCCTGAGTACATGGCGGCGCTGCAAATGCAGGGCCGCGCAAGCGCGCCGAGCGAGGAAAAGTATCTCTCTGCGTGGGCGGAGATGGGCTTTCCCGCTGATACGGTCAGCGAGGCTTACGACCGGACGATCCTGCACTGCCACGAATTCCGCTGGCCGTACTGCAACGGCATTTTGAAGCGCTGGCACGAAAAGGGCCTGCACACGCTCGCCGAAGTGAAGGCTGAGAACGCCAAGGAGCAGAGCAAGCCGAAAAAGAACACCACCGGCGGCAACGCCTGGATGAAGGAATATTTGAATCAGTAACGAAAGCGGGGGAGAAGGATGTCTTACGATGGGCGGCTGATGCGCCAAGCGCTGGCGCGCTTCGATGAGGACAAGCAGCGCCGCGCGGAGAATTTTCGCGCGCGCGAGCGCGCGGTCTATACCAAGTGCCCGCGCATTGAGGAGATCGACCGCGAGCTGTCGCACACGATGGCGAAGATCATCGCCTCCGGCCTGCGCCGCGGAACGGACCCGCGCCTGGCCATTGAGGCGCTGCGGGAGGAAAACCTCAACTTGCAGCAGGAAAAGCGCCTTCTCCTGACGCGCCTGGGACTGCCGAGCGACTATCTCGAGGAAAAGCCCAAGTGCTCGCGCTGCAACGACACGGGCTTTCTCGGCAGCGAGGTCTGCTCGTGTCTGCGCGGCTATTACGCCAAGGAGCAGAACAAGGAGCTTTCGGGCCTTTTGGACCTCGGCTCGCAGTGCTTTGAAAATTTCAACTTCGACTACTATTCGTCCGTGCCGGACAGCGACCTCGGCGTGTCGCCGCGCACGAACATGGAGCGCGTGTACGACATCTGCCAGGACTACGCGCACGAGTTTTCGCCAAAAAGCGGAAACCTGCTGCTGACCGGCGGTACGGGGCTGGGGAAAACGTTCCTCTCCGCGTCCATCGCGCGCGTCGTGAGCGCGAGCGGCCACAGCGTGGTCTACGACACGGCGGGGCACATCTTCGCCCGCTTCGAGGCGCAGAAGTTCGGCCGCGACGACGGCGAGAACGCCGACACCGCCGTGAGCCGCGCGCTCGGCTGCGACCTGCTGATTTTAGACGACCTCGGCACCGAGCTGATGACGAGCTTTGTCCACAGCGCGATGTATCAGATCGTCAACACGCGTCTCATCACGGGGAAGAAGACCGTCATCTCCACGAACCTGAGCCCCGACGAGCTCGGGCGGCGCTACGGCGCGCCGGTGCTGTCAAGATTGCAGGGAGAGTATCAAATGCTGCTCTTTTTCGGCGAAGACATCCGCCGGCAGAAGAGAAAATGAATACAAAATGTAAAAAAGGCTCCGCAGAATACTCTGCGGAGCCTTTTTTCTTGCTTTTTACGGCTTGTGGATCACGGCGACGGCGCAGGGCACGCGGCCCGGGCAGTAGGCGTAGTTGACATCGTCGTAGCCCGCCGCGGCGATGAACTGCTTATACGTGTCGAACGTGAACTGACGCTTGAAGTCCGCGCCCGCCTTGCCGACAGTCGAGGCAAAGCCGCTCGTCCTGCCCTGCTCATTGCGGTTCATATAGGTCGGGACGATGATCGTGCCGCCGCTGCGGCAGACGCGGTCGAGCTCGGCAAGGGCCTTGTACGGCTCGTCGAGCAGGTGGATGACGTTCGCGGCGATGACCACGTCGAACTGCCCGTCCGGTTCATCCAAGTGCAGAATATCGGCCTGACGGAACGTGACGTTCGGCAGCGCGCCGTATTTCTTCTTCGCCCGCTTGAGCATGTTGGCGGAAAAGTCTGTCGCGAGAAGCGAGCGGCAGCGCTTGGCGATGGCGCCGGTGAGAAGGCCCGTGCCGCAGGCGCATTCGAGCACCGCGTCGTCTGGTGTGATACGGGAACTGACGGCGGCAATGAGCGCCTTGTGCGTTTCTTTATTAAAGATGTCGGCGAAGAGGTCATAGACCCCCGCGACGTTGTCCCAGAACATGAGTATTTTCCTCTCAACGTGATTTATTTTTCTACACGATAGCAGAAACGCACGGAAAATGCTACTCTCAAGAGAAAGAAAAAACGAAAAATTAAGGAAGAGGATCCTACTTTTTGTGCTTTTTATAAAAAGACTTGCCATCGGCGCACGGGTGGTATATAGTCTTTATAAAGATTTCGCAAAGAAACTGCATTTTTGCGTTAAGGAGTCGAATGATGAAACGAATTTGGTCGCTGTTTGCCGTGCTGGCGTTGCTGTGTGCGCTGACGGTTCCGGCGCTGGCCGCCGCGGGCGGGGAGCGAAACGTGGAGACCCCGGAAATGCTGAGTGAGGTGGAAGAGTCTGCCGAAGCGGGAGCGAACGGAAATACCGTCAAGCTGCGCAAGATCTGGGCGGTGGCGGCGCTCATCGGCGTGGGGTGCTTCGGCGGTGCGCTGGGCATGGCGCATTCGGTCGCGAAGGCGGCGAACAACATGGCCGAGCAGCCCGAGGCGGCGGGGCAGATCCGCACCTCGATGATGATGGGTCTTGTCTTTATCGAGACGGTCATCATCTATGCGCTGATCATAGCCATCCTGATCATCTTCGTATTGTGACGATAACGAGAAAAGTGGAATAGAGCGGCGGAAGGGGGCAGCACTGTCTCCTTCCTCTGCTCTATTTATTGAAGAAAAAGGGGAGGGGTCAGGGCTCTGTTAAGAAGACGAAAAGATGCTGTAAAGCGGCGGTTAATCATGAAGGAAGACTTGCATTTCCTGCGTGCAGGTGGTATAAATAGGTGCTACATCCCAAGCAGAAATTGGATGATAGAAACAAAAGGGGGTAGGGCGCGTGGATAAGAAAAAGCGAACGCGCGGGCTGATCGTGTTCGCCGTGATCGTGCTGGCGCTGCTGGCCGGATGTTTGCTCACGCCGTCAGGCGGCGAGAGCGAACCGATCCAGGAGGTCATGCGTGACGCGGTGCTGCACGAGCAGAACAAGGTGAGCCTGTTTGGCCTGATCGAGGTGAACCCGGGGCTCATCTCCGCCTACATCGTGACGGGTATTTTAATAGTATTCGCCCTTGTGTGCCGGCTTTTTGTGATCCCAAAATTCAAATATGTGCCCGGCAGGTTCCAGCTCGTTTTAGAGCAGATCGTCGGCATGTTCGACGGCCTGGCCGAGGGCAGCAGCCCGCACCGCAATAAATTCCTGCGGGCGTACATCTTCACCGCCGGTGTTTACATCTTTGTCAGCACGCTCTTTGAGCTGCTCGGCATTCAGGTGGTGACCACATCAGGCCACGCCGTCAGCCTGCCCGCGCCGCTGTCCGATATCAACGGGGCGATCGCGCTGGGCGTGATGAGCTACGGCGTGATCCTCTTCGGCGGACTGATCGCCGCGGGCGTGAGGGGATTTCTGCACGCGCTCAAGGATTTCTCGCTGCCGATCTCGATGAGCTTTCGACTCTTCGGCGCGCTGCTTTCCGGCGCGCTCGTGACGGAGCTTGTGTATTACTACGCGGCGCTTTCCTATGGGCTGCCGGTCATCGTGGGCGTGATGTTCACGCTGCTGCACGCGCTGATCCAGGCGTATGTTTTAACGATGCTGGTGTCGACGTTCTACGGCGAATCGACCGAAAAGCACGAGAAAAAGCCCAAGGCAAAAAAGGTAAAAAAATCCCGCAGCGAAACGGCTGCCTGAAGAAAGAGGTAAATTTGCCATGAAAACGATGAAGAAATTTGCAGCGCTGATGATGCTGCTGTGCGCGCTGATGATCTGCACCATCCCGGCCCTCGCCGCAAACGAGAGCGACAATGACAGCAACGTGACCGAGACCGTGAACGTCACGGCCGGCAGCAACGACAACGACGTGACCTCCGCCAAGGCGATGGGCTCGGGCGTGATGATCGGCATTGCGTGCCTTGGCGGCGCGCTGGCCATGGGCATTGCGGTCGGCAAGTCGAGCGAGGCCATGGCCCGCCAGCCCGAAGCCACAAGTCAGATCAGAACCACGATGATGATGGGCCTTGTGTTTATCGAGACGGTCATCATTTACGCCCTGATCGTGGCGATCCTCATTATCTTCGTCCTTTGATGAAGAACACTCCCAAAAAGGAGGGGCTTTGAATGCCGCTTAATATCAATTTGCAGCAGATCCTGCTGCATGCACTGAACTTTGTTATCCTGTTCGGCGCGATGTATTTTCTGCTCTACAAGCCTGTGAAGAGCTTTATGGACAGCCGCAAGGCGCACTATGAGAAGATGGACGAGGACGCCAAGGCCGTGCTTGCCGAGGCCGAGAAGACGAAGGCCGGCTATGAAGCGCAGCTCAAGAGCGCCGACGAGGAGATCGCGCGCCGCCAGCGCGAGGCGAACGAAGCCTTGCAGCACGCGGTGGACGAGCGCCGCGCGCAGGCCGAGCAGCAGGCGGGCGAGATCGTGCGCAAGGCGCGGGAAGATGCCGCGCGCGAGCATGAGCGCGTGATGGAGCAGGCCAAGGGCGAAATTTCCGAGCTGATGAGCGCCGCGGCGGAAAAGCTGGTGCTCTCCAGCACGTCGGACGCTTACGACAAGTTCCTGGACACGGCGGAGGAGCGCAAGGACAATGGCTGAGCGCACGGAGCATTTAGAGGCCGTACTGCTCTCTGCCGCGCGTCCGTCGCAGGAGCAGGAGAAGCGATTTCTGGCCTTCCTCGCCGAAAAGTACGGCGAGGGCACGACGCTTACCTGGCAAAAGAGTGATGACTACCCCGGCGGTTTCCGCCTCGAGGTGGGCGCGGAGGTCTACGACTGGAGCGCGGGCGGACGCCTGAGCCAGTTCAAGGACGCGCTCGAAAAGCTCGCCGCCACGCAGGGCGACGTTATCCCGCTGCTGAAGGAAACGGTGCTCTCGTGGACGCCGCAGGCCATGGCACAGGAGGTCGGCACCGTTCTGACCGTCGGCGACGGCATTGCCCGCGTGGACGGGCTGGAGGGCGCCGCCTATGGCGAGGTGCTGCTTTTCGACGGCGGCGTGCGCGGCATGGTGCAGGATTTATCCGAGGACAGCGTCGGCTGCATCCTCTTTGACGACGACGCGAGCGTCTGCGCGGGCAGCACGGTCCGCCGCACCGGACGCACGGCGGGCGTTCCCGTGGGCGAGGGGTTCCTCGGCCGCGTGGTCAACGCGCTCGGCGTGCCCATCGACGGCGGGGGAGACATCCGCGCCGACGGCTACCGCGCGGTGGAGAGTCCCGCTCCCGGCATCATCGACCGCCAGAGCGTCGACACGCCGCTTGAGACGGGCATTCTGACCGTCGACTCGATGTTCCCCATCGGCCGCGGCCAGCGCGAGCTCATCATCGGCGACCGCCAGACCGGCAAGACCGCTATCGCCCTCGACACCATCGTCAACCAGAAGGGCAAGGATGTCATCTGCATCTATGTCGCCATCGGACAGAAGGCGAGTTCCGTCGCCCAGCTCAAAAAGACGCTGGAAACGCACGGGGCGATGGATTATACGATCATCGTCAACGCCACGGCGAGCGATCCCGCGCCGTTACAGTACATTGCGCCCTACGCGGGCTGCGCCATGGGCGAATACTTTATGAATAAGGGCCGCGACGTGCTGATCGTTTACGACGATCTTTCCAAGCACGCCATCGCGTACCGCGCGATGAGCCTTCTTTTGGAGCGCTCCCCGGGCCGCGAGGCGTATCCGGGCGACGTGTTCTATCTGCACTCCCGCCTGCTCGAGCGCGCGGCGCATCTGAGCGAGGAGAAGGGCGGCGGCAGCATCACGGCGCTGCCGATCATCGAGACGCAGTCCGGCGACGTGTCGGCCTATATCCCGACGAACGTCATTTCCATCACCGACGGTCAGCTCATTCTGGAAACGCGCCTGTTCTTCTCCGGCCAGCGTCCGGCGGTGAATGTGGGCCTGTCCGTGTCCCGCGTGGGCGGCGACGCGCAGACCAAGGCGATGAAAAAGGCGGCCAAGACCATCCGCCTCGACCTTTCGCAGTACCGCGAGATGGAGTCGTTCACGCAGTTTGCAAGCGACCTCGACGAGTCGACGGCAAAGCTTTTATCCTACGGTCAGGGCTTGATGCGCATGCTGCGGCAGAAGCAGTTCCACCCCTACAAGCAGTATGAGCAGGTCATCCTGCTCGTCGCGGGGCTGAACCATGTTTTTCAGGAGATCGTGCCGGAGCAGCTTGACGCGTTTATCCCTGCGCTCTTGCAGCACTTTGGCGAGACGCAGAGCGCGCTGTGCAATACCATCGAGCAGACCGGCCAACTCAGCGACGATCAGCAGTCGCAGATCATCGAGATCGCAAAGGAATTTGTGCAAAGCTATTTTTCCAAATAAAAAGTGAGGTGACAGGTACATGGCGAGCATGAAGGAGATCCGCGAGCACATCGCGAGCATCCAGAGCACGCAGAAGGTGACGAACGCGATGTACCTCATCGCTTCGACCAAGATGCGGCGGGCGAAGGAAGACCTTGCCAAGACGCGCCCGTTTTTCGACGCGGTCTCGACGCAGATCGAGCAGATCTTCCAGCACGCGGGCGAGATCGAGAGCCCGTACCTCTACCGGGGCAAGGCGGACGATCTGGCCCAGCCCGGCACCTACGCTTATCTTGTGGTGACGGCGGACCGCGGCCTTGCGGGCGCCTACAACCAGAATGTTATTCAGGAGACGATGAAGCGCCTTGAAAAGCACCCCGACAGCCGCCTTTTTGTGGTGGGCGGCAACGGGCGGCACTTCTTCTCCGGCCATGGCGTGCCGGTGGAAAAGAGCTTCCTCTACGATGCGCAGAGCCCCACGCTCCGCCGCGCGCGAGAGATCACGGCGAAGCTTTTGGATCTCTTCGACCGGGGCGAGATCTCCAAGCTCTTTATCATCTACACCGACCTTGGCAACGGCGTGGACATGGACGTGCGCACCGTGCGCCTGCTGCCGCTGGAGGATGAGCACTTTGCCAAAGAGGAGACAGCAGAAAAGCCCATCCGCTTTGAGCCCTCGGCAGAGGAGGTGCTCGCCAGGGTCGTGCCGGCGTACATCACGGGCTTTTTGTACTCGGCGATGGTCGACAGCTTTTGCGCTGAGCAGAACGCGCGCGCCTCTGCCATGGACTCGGCCAACCAGAACGAGGACGACATGCTGCGCGAGCTGCAGCTCGAGTACAACCACGAGCGGCAGGGCGCCATCACGAGCGAGATTACGGAGGTCTCCGCCGGCGCGCGCAGCAAGAAGAACCACATGAAGAAGGAGGCGCAGCATGCGCACAGGTAAGATCATTCAGGTATCGGGCAGCGTGGTGGACGTGCGCTTCCCGCACGGCGAGCTGCCGCGCATCCGCGAGGCGCTGTCCGTCGAGCTGAACGGCAAGCGCCTTGTGATGGAGGTGGAGCAGCATTTGAGCGCCGAAACGGTGCGCTGCATCATGCTCTCCGGCAGCGAGGGCCTCAGCCGCGGCATGACCGTCACGGGCGAAGGCAGCGGCCTTCGCGTGCCCGTCGGCAAGGCGACGCTCGGACGGCTTTTCAACGTCTTTGGCGATACCATCGACGGCGGCGCGCCGATCGGCGGCGCGGAGCCGCGCCGCAGCATCCACAGAAAGCCCCCCGCCTTCGACGAGCAGAGCCCGAGCGTTGAGATCTTGGAGACCGGCATCAAGGTCATCGACCTTTTGGAGCCCTATCCGCGCGGCGGCAAGATCGGCCTGTTCGGCGGCGCGGGCGTCGGTAAAACGGTGCTCATTCAGGAGCTTATCCACAACATCGCCGTCGAGCACGGCGGCTATTCGATCTTCACCGGCGTGGGCGAGCGCAGCCGCGAGGGCAACGACCTCTGGAACGAGATGCACGAGAGCGGCGTCATCGACAAGACCGCGCTCGTCTTCGGCCAGATGAACGAAGCGCCCGGCGTTCGTATGCGCGTGGCGCTGACAGGCCTGACGATGGCCGAATACTTCCGCGACGAGGAGCAGCGCGACGTGCTGCTGTTCATCGACAATATTTTCCGCTTTGTGCAGGCGGGCAGCGAGGTCTCGACCCTGCTTGGCCGCATGCCCTCCGCCGTCGGCTACCAGCCGACGCTCGCCAACGAAATGGGCGAGCTGCAGGAGCGCATCACCTCGACCAAGAGAGGCTCGATCACGTCCGTGCAGGCGGTCTACGTCCCCGCGGACGATCTGACCGACCCTGCCCCGGCGACGACGTTCACCCACCTCGACGCGACGACGGTTTTGAGCCGTAAGATCGCCGAACAGGGCTTATATCCCGCGGTCGACCCGCTCGAATCGTCCTCCCGCATTCTGGAAGAGGATATCGTGGGCGAGCGGCACTACCGCATCGCGCGCAGCGTGCAGGCGACCTTGCAGAAATACCGCGAATTGCAGGATATCATCGCCATCCTCGGCATGGAGGAGCTGAGCGACACGGACAAGGTGACGGTCAACCGCGCGAGAAAGATCCAGCGCTTTTTGGCCCAGCCGACGTTCGTGGCCGAAAAGTTCACGGGCCTTCCGGGCGTCTATGTGCCGCTTGAGGAGACACTCCGCGGCTTTGAAGCCATTCTCTCCGGCGAGATGGACGGCTATCCCGAGATGGCGTTCTACAACGTCGGCACGCTTGACGACGCGCTCGCCAAGGCGAAGAAGATGGAAAGCGGGGAAGCGTGATGAAGACCTTTCCTCTCCGCGTCCTCGCGCCCGAGCGCACGTTTTTTGACGGGGCGTGCACATCGCTCACCGTGCCGAGCATCGACGGTATGTACGGCCTGATGGCGCAGCACGAGGATATCGTGCTCGCCATCGTTCCCGGCAAGCTGACGCTGCGGGACGCCGACGGCATCGAGCAGATCGCCGCCGTGTCCGAGGGCGTGCTCAAGATGGAGCGCGGCGAGGCGCTCGTGCTGGTGGACACGATCGAGCGGCCGGAGGAGATCGACCTCCACCGCGCCGAAGAGATGGCCGCCGAGGCGCGCGCCGAGCTCAAGGCGAAGCGCAGCGCGCAGGAGCAGGCCATTGCCAATGCCCGCATCGCCCGCGCGATCAGCCGCATTCACGTCAAGCACGACGGGAAATAAATGAGAAAACGAAAATTCGCACCGCAAGGTGCGAATTTTTTGATCTCTCCGCCGACTTTCGCCCACTTTTGCACACTTTTTGTGCTAAAAGTGGAGAAAAAGGAGGGGAAATCCATGGAAATGTCCGCAAGAAAGCCGCTGCTCCCGCGCCGCGTGCTCGATCTGCCCATCGATGCGCTGCGCCCCAACCCCAACCAGCCGCGCATCGAGTTTGACGAGGCCTCGCTGCGCTCGCTGAGCGACAGCATCCGCCGCTATGGCATCCTCCAGCCGCTGACCGTCCGCCGCACGGACGAGGGCTACGAGCTCATCGCGGGAGAGAGACGGCTGCGCGCGGCAAAGCTCGCGGGGCTGCGCGAGGTGCCGTGCCTGCTCGCGCGTTCGAGCGAGGAGGAGAGCGCGCTGCTCGCGCTGATCGAAAACCTCCAGCGCCGCGATTTGCACTACTTGGAGGAGGCTGCGGCTATCGCGCGGCTGATCGCGACCTACGGCCTTTCGCAGGAGCAGGCGGCGGAAAGGCTGGGGAAGTCCCAGTCCGCTATTGCCAACAAGCTGCGGCTGCTGCGCCTGTCGCCCGACTGTGTGCGCCTTCTGCGCGAGCATGACCTCTCCGAGCGGCACGCACGGGCGCTGCTGCGCCTGACGGACGAGGAAGACCGCCTCAAAGCCTTGCAAGTTATCGCCGCACGCGGCTACAACGTCGCGCAGAGCGAGGCGTATATCGAAGAGCTTTTGAAGCTCAAGCAGAAAACGCCCCCGCCGCGCCTTCCGACCTACATCGTCAAGGACGTGCGCATCTTTTTGAACACCATCCGCCACTCGCTCGGGCTGATGCAGCGCGCGGGCGTCGAGGCCGACATGCAGCGCGAGGACACGGACGATGGCATCCTTTTGACCATCCGCATCCCGAAACGTGCAAAAGAGGCCGGATAATCCTGCAAAATTGTCACCAAATTGTGATTCTTTTTCTCACAAACTGTGATATACTGAAACGACTGGCAGGGAAGTCCCTGTCCGGAAGATCGGAAGAAACAGGAGGAGCCAGCATGGATGAAATGAACGGCGCCTTTGAGGAAAAGAAGAGAAGAAAGGGCGGCAAGCGCCTGATGCAGCCGGAAAAGGCCGCGAAGGCGCCCAAAGCGCCCCGCGCGGAGAAGCCGCCGCGCGTTCCACGTGAAACATCGGGCAAGGCCGGCAAGGTCGTCGGCATCGTCGCGGGTGTGCTCGTGGTGGCGTACTTGGGTCTTGGCGCGTGGGCGTCGGCCAGCCATAAAATTTATCCCAACGTGATGATGGGCGATACCAACTACGGCGGGATGACCGAGCAGCAGGTCGCCGAGCAGCTCAAAGCGAGCGTCGCGCAGGCGAAGGGCGCGGGCGTCGATTTTGTCCTGCCCGACGGCACGGAGATCGCGCACGTATCGCTCGACGAGATGCCGGAGTATGTCGACTTCGACGGACTTGCCGAGCATATCTACAACGTCTACGGCTGCAATGACAGCTTTCTGACCGCGGGCGCAAAGTATCTGCGTGCGCTCTTCAAGCCGCAGGATGCGGCGCAGGTGGTCGACGCGGCCTATTCGCCAGACTTGATGGAGAATCTTGTCGACACGGTGTGCGACAGCATCAACTGCGACCCCGTGGAGTTTGCCATCAACGTGACAGAGGATGGCAAGGTCAGCGTGACGAAGCCGCAGGACGGCCGCGCGACGACTGATACCGCAAAAGACCAGATCGGCGTATACTTAAACGGCGCGTATTTGAGCGGCGGCGACCCGTCCGAGATCGTGCTTGAGCCTGCGAGCGAGGGCGGCGTCTACGATGTCATCCCTGCACAGGAGGTCGACCTGAGCGCGCAGCGCGAGGCTGTTATCGGCCAGAAGGTCAACGCGACGTATGATAAGGAGACCGGCGCGGTCACGCCCGGCCACGCGGGTGTGGAATTCACGCTTTCCGACCTCGAATCC
>ERZ827469.1836-NODE-1836-length-17686-cov-5.719642_pt1 | contig 17686 bp, 12 predicted proteins | sample MGYA00519917_ERZ827469 | MGnify/ENA primary metagenome ERZ827469 (study PRJEB31778, sample SAMEA3449314) | human gut metagenome | biome: human gut; feature: human-associated habitat; material: faeces | place: United Kingdom | collected 2010/2012 ... | reverse complement strand
CATACGTTTCTACCTCTTTTGTAAGTAAATAGGCATTTCAGCCTTTTCCGGAATCCCCGGGATCCGCTGCCGTTTTCTATTATAACATAGCCGTCAAGGGATTGCTATAGCCTTTTTGTACAAGATTTCGCGGCAGCATTTTCCGGCGGCGGGGGTTTTCATCAGATTTTCATTTTACTTTTTCAAAAAAGAGTGTATAATATTGTGGTATGCAATTTTATAAAGAAACAGGAGATACCCATGAAACTGACTCATATCCATCGTCTGATGGCCCTTGGTCTGGCTGTCGGCATGACCGCTGCCCTGACCGCCTGCGGCAAGGGCAAGGACGAGGCAGCTGCCTCCACCGCTGAGACGGCTGCAACCTCCGACACCGCCGCCACCGGCGAGACCGCCGATGATTCCGCCTACGCTTATCTGGCTGACTTCAGCTTTTCCGATGCGTTTGATGAGAACGGCTACCTCAAGGGCGTGACCGCTGCCGACTATGTAAATCTGCCCGATGACTACGCCGACATTACGATCAGCGCTGATCTCGGTCAGGTCAGTGAGGACGAAATCACCAACTATATCAATACGAATGTCCTTGCCAGCTTTGCCACCGACACGCAGGTCACCGACCGCGCCGCGGCGGACGGCGATACCGTCAACATCGACTATGTGGGCCGCATCGACGGCGTTGCCTTTGACGGCGGCGACAGTCAGGGCAAAGGCTACGACCTGACCCTCGGCAGCGGTACCTTTATCGACGGCTTTGAGGATCAGATCGTCGGCCACACCCCCGGCGAGACCTTTGATGTCACCGTCACCTTCCCCGAAAACTACGGCAACGCGGACCTGAGCGGCAAGGAGGCCGTCTTTGAGACGACCCTGCACTACATCAAGGAGTCCGTCACCCCGGAGCTGACCGATGACTGGGTGAAGGAGAATCTCTCCGCCACGATGAACCTGAACAACATTGACGAGCTGAAGGCGTTTGTCAAGAGCACGATGCTCTATGACAATCAGTCCAGCGAGGTCTACTCCGCCCTGCACGATAAGGTCAGCTACACCGATGAGCTGCCCCAAATTGCGCTGGACTACTACCGCGATGTGCTGCTGTACCGCATCTACACCTACGCGCAGAACTACGGCACCACCATGGACGCCCTGCTTGCCTCCGGCATGATGGGCAGCAGCTATGACAATGTGGACGCCTACCTTAAGGATGCGCACGACAGCATCCGCTCCATCACCCAGCAGGCCCTGCTCATGCAGGCCGTGGCCGAGAAGATGGGCTTCCGCTGCGACACCGCAACGATGAACGCCGATTTCGGCCGCTACTACGGCATGACAGACCCCACCCAGTATGTGACCGCCTACGGCGAGAACTATGTCAAGATGAATGTGCTGCAGAGCGATGTGATGCAGAACCTCATCGACAATGTCAAATATGAGTAAGCGGTTTTGACCGCCCCATGCCCCCGACACCCGCCGGGGGCATTTTTCTTGCTTTTTGCCGCAAAAGTCTATATAATAGTACCATCCAAACGGGCCGGCACCGCCGCCGCACCCGGATTCTGAGTTAGTAAGGAGTCTTCTCCCATGCCGCTGATCATCCCGAAAAACCTGCCCGCCTATGACGAGCTGCAGCAGGAAAATGTCTTTGTCATGCATCAGGAGCGCGCCATGAGCCAGCATATTCGCCCGCTGCGCATCCTGATCCTCAACCTGATGCCGACCAAGATCGTGACAGAGACCCAGCTGGCCCGCCTGCTGGCAAACAGCCCGCTGCAGGTGCAGGTCACCTTTTTGCAGACTGCCACCCACAGCACGACCCACACCGCACCCGAGCATATGAAGGCTTTTTACAAGACCTTTGATGAGATCCGGAACGAGCGCTTTGACGGCATGATCATCACCGGTGCCCCCATTGAGGATCTGGACTATGAGGCTGTGGACTACTGGGACGAGCTTTGCCGGATCATGGACTACACCAAGGAGAATGTCTACTCGACGATCCACCTTTGCTGGGGTGCGCTGGCGGGCCTGTACTACCATTTTGGCATCCCCAAGGTGCATCTGGACAAAAAGATGTTCGGCGTGTTTGAGCATCGCGTCACCCGCCCGTCCAACCCGCTGGTGCGCGGCTTTGATGAGGTGTTCTATGCCCCGCACAGCCGCTGGGCCGGGCTGGACCGCGCCGCTATTGATGCCTGCGGTGATCTGCGCATTCTGGCCGAGAGCGATACGGCTGGCCCGATGCTGCTCTCGACTGAGTCGGGGCGGCAGATCTTTGTCATCGGCCACCCCGAGTATGACAAGTACACGCTGGACAAGGAATACAAGCGCGATGTGAAGGCCGGCAAGCCCATCAATATTCCCTGCAACTACTATCCCGAGGATGACCCGGACCGCGACCCGCTGTTCCGCTGGCGCGCCCACGGCTACCTGCTCTACACAAACTGGCTCAACTACTATGTGTATCAGGATACGCCGTATGACCTGACCCATCTGGAAGCATTGGAGAAATAATTATGCCGAAAATCAGCGCCTGTATTGTGGCGTACTGCGATTATGAGGAGGTATGCGCCGCGGTGCGCAGCATTCTGCAGCATACCCCCGCCCCTGATTTTGCCCTGTATGTGGTCGATAACGGCAGCCCTGACGGCTGCGGCCAACGGCTGGCCGGGACCGATTTTGGCGATGCCCGCGTTACCGTTTTGCCGCTGGCGCAGAATCTCGGCTTCGGCAAGGGTCACAACGCGGTCATCCCGCAGCTGGACAGTGCGGTGCATTTCATCCTGAACCCGGACATTCTTTTGACCGAGGATGTGCTTGAGCCGATGGCCGACTGGCTGCTGACACAGAAGGGCGCTGCCATGGCCACGCCGCAGCTGCGCTACCCGGACGGACGGCTGCAGCACCTGCCCCGCCGCAAGCCTACCCCCTGGCTGCTGCTGGCGCGCCAGCTGGCCCCGCGCTTTGGCGGCTGCTTTGCCAAGGCCGATGACCACTACACGATGCAGGACGAGGACCTGAGCGCGCCGCGCCGCATCGAATTCTGCACCGGCAGCTTTATGGCGGTGCGCACCGATGTTTTTAAGGAGATCGGCGGCTTTGACCCCGCGTATTTCATGTATGTGGAGGACGCCGACCTGACCCAGAAGGTGCTGCAGAAGGGCACCGTCTGGCTGGCCCCGCAGTTTTCCGCCATCCACGCATGGCACCGCGCCCCGATGCGCGATGCAGGCAAGTTCAAGATGCAGCTTGTCAGCATGGGGCGGTATTTCAAAAAGTGGGGCTGCGGGAAAGGCAAGGTTTGATACCAGCATTGCAAAACAAATGAAAATTGTGCAACCACCCGTTTTTGCGGGTGGTTGTAGTTTTTTTTTGCGCGGCTATTGTGACATTTCCTGCCGTGCGGCCGTTTAGTGGGTACAAGGCCTTGAATCAGAAAGGAAGAATCACAACGCCATGGAGGATAACAGAATCATAGATGCCCTGCTGGCAGAACCTGAAACGGGGCTGCAGTTGTTGCTGACACAGTACGGCGGGCTGATCCATACCGTCATTTGCCGTATTCTGCCCAACAACCCGCAGGATGCCGAGGAGTGCGCCGCCGACGTTCTGGTGGCAGCATGGAAACACGCAGCCGAATTTAAGCAGCAAAACCGTCTGCTGCGCGCCTGGCTGTGCGTGACGGCGCGCAATGCAGCCATCGACCGTTGGCGGGCGCTGCGGCCCCGACAACAGGAATGTGAGCTGAACGACGAACTGGCGCAGGACTGGATGACCGAGCGCCGCTCCACCGAGGCGGAGGAACTGATTGCCCAACTGCTGACCGAACTGCCGGAACCGGACAGGGAGATATTTTTCCGCCGCTATTATTACAGGGAGTCCTGCCGCGAAATCGGCCGCAGGCTGAACATGCAGGAACATACCGTCAATGTCCGACTTTCCCGCGGGCGCGAAAAGCTGCGCAAACAGTTTGCCGCGCTGCGCAATACTTATTAAGAGGGGGCTGCAACTTATGCGTAACTATACAGAAAACGCTGATTCCCTGTTGGAACAGTATCCCACAAAAACCGTGCCGCTGAGCAAGCAGGAAGAAAAGCGCATCTATGACATGGCGCTGAAAAAAATAGAGAAAGCGGGCAGCTATACGCCGCCTAAGCTGAAAAAGCACCGCCGTGTACCCGTGTGCGTGGCCGCTGCCGTGGCTGCCACCTGCGTGCTCTCGGCAGGCATTGCCGCAGCGCCGTATATCAAGGAACTGGCCGGCGGGAAAATCGGGTTTTTCACCGATGCCAAATCGCAGGCACAGGTGCAGAATGTGCTGGACGCCCCGCGCGGTGAGTATGGCGGGCAGCAGTCCGATACGGAAGGCCACAATACCGAAATCGGCCAGACGCAGACGCTGGACGGCGTCAACTACACGCTGGATAAGGTGTCCATGGACGCCGCCACGCTGGATTGCTTCTTTACTGTAAGCGGTGAGAATGTGGTGTCGAAATTTCTGGACGCCGACAGTATCTACCCCGAATGGGAACAGCTCAGCAGCAATACGCCGTGGATGGCGGCGCAAATCAACGGCGGCGAGGAAATTTACACGATGCAAAGTGATTTCTACCGGCAAGGTGACGATACCTTCCGGCTGTGGCTGCACTACCAGCTGCCGGAGGAGCCGCAGGGCGATACCGTTATGCTGCGCCTGCTCGATTCCCACGCTGCTGCGGGCGAACCGGGGCTTAACTACACAATGGAGCTGAACGGCGAGCAGGTGCGTGCCGGGGCGCGCCGCGTTGCGCCGACGGTGCTGGATTTCGGCATTGCCGATGCCCTGCTGGGCGAAAACCCCATCACGCTGGACAGCCTGTGTTTCGGCACCGGCAGCGGCAGCCTTGTGAAACATTCCGAGGCAGATGAGAAATTCGCCGAAACGCATCCCAATGGTGTGGTAAGCGAGGATGAGGAAAAGAAGCTGCGTGGCGAGGATGCAGACAACCCTGTGATCTTCAACGGCGGAATGATCCTGACCGACGATACCGGGCGCGAGCTTCTGCCCAGCTACCCGGACGGCGTGTCCGGCGGTGCCGTTGCCTATACCGTGCCTGACCAAAACGCCCAAAGCATCACCTTTACCCCCGTGTACCACAGCGGTGTGTACGAATACGAGGACCGCACCGTGACCGTGGACGAAATGCAGCAGGGCGTTAAAATTGCAACCAGCGATGCGGGCGGCTACACCCTGCAGAACTTTGCCGTGCAGGGGCGGGCACTGACGTGGCAGATGGTACCCTACGGCTATGCGCAGAGCTGTGAGCTGACGCCGCAGGACGAGGAATATATCGACACGAACACCAATTCCTATGCCATGCGCAGCAGCACCGTGGACCCGACCACCGGCATCATCAGCTGCCGCATCGACTACTACACCGCCGACCCCGCGCAGGTGGCGAAAATCAGCGAGTTCCGGTATCTGTTCGGCAGCGGATACCATGCGGACGAAAGCCGTGCCGTCACGCTGCCGTTGCAATAAAGAAAGTCGCCCTTGACAAACCTGTTGGTAGTGTGGTACAGTAACACTATGCAAGGCCGCCGACCGACGGAATAGCGTGGGGTTTACCACGGGGGACGCGGCATAACAGCTTGCTTTTTAAGCCGACCGTCTGGGCTGCATACACTGGTGTATGGTGTGTGCAGCCCATTTTTGTTTAACATGGAGGTATCGTTATGCTGAGCGACATCGAAATTGCACAGGCCGCCGAAATGAAGCCCATCACGGAGATTGCGGGCAAGCTGGGCCTGCAGGGCGAGGACATCATCCCTTACGGCCATTATAAGGCCAAGCTCAACCATAAGCTGGCCAAAAGCGACAAGCCCGAGGGCAAGCTGATTCTCGTCACCGCCATCAGCCCCACGCCCGCCGGTGAGGGCAAGACCACGACCAGCGTGGGTCTGGCCGATGCCATGAATGCCCTTGGCAAAAAGACGATGCTCTGCCTGCGTGAGCCCTCTCTGGGACCTGTGTTCGGCATTAAGGGCGGCGCGGCCGGCGGCGGCTATGCACAGGTCGTGCCCATGGAGGACATCAACCTGCATTTCACCGGTGACATCCACGCCATCGGCACCGCCAACAACCTGCTGGCCGCCATGATCGACAACAGCATCCAGCAGGGCAACCCGCTGAACATCGACCCCCGCCGCATCACATGGAAGCGCTGCATGGACATGAACGACCGCCAGCTCCGTTTCCTTGTGGACGGTCTGGGCGGCAAGGTCAACGGCACCCCGCGTGAGGATGGCTTTGACATCACGGTCGCCAGCGAGGTCATGGCGGTGTTCTGCCTTGCCACCGACCTTGAGGACCTCAAGGCGCGGCTGTCCCGCATCGTCTGCGCCTATACCTACGACGGCCAGCCTGTCACAGCCGGTCAGATCGGCGCTGCCGGTGCCATGACCGCCCTGCTGAAGGACGCTCTCAATCCGAACCTGGTCCAGACGCTGGAGCACAACCCCGCCATCATCCACGGCGGCCCGTTCGCCAACATTGCGCACGGCTGCAACAGCGCCATTGCCACCAAGCTGAGCCTGAAGCTGGCTGACTATGTAGTCACCGAGGCAGGCTTCGGTGCCGACCTTGGTGCTGAGAAATTTTTGGACATCAAGTGCCGCTATGCCGGCCTGAACCCCGCTGCCGTTGTGCTGGTGGCCACCGTCCGTGCGCTGAAATCCCACGGCGGCGTGGCCAAGCCCGATCTGAGCAAGCCCAATGCCGAGGCCGTGCGCGCGGGTGCTGTCAATCTGGCCCGCCATATCGAGAACCTGCAGGGCTTTGGTCTGCCGGTCTGCGTGGCAATCAACGCATTCCCCACTGATACAGACGAGGAAATGGACATCATTTACGATGTCTGCAAAAAGGCCGGTGTGCCCTGCGCACTGAGCGAGGTCTTTGCCAAGGGCGGCGAGGGCGGCAAGGCGCTGGCCGAGACCGTGCTGTCTATTCTTGATGACAGCGCGCGCGTCCATTATACTTATGAGTTGGATGCACCGCTGACCGATAAGATCGAAGCGGTTGCCAAAAAGATCTACCGCGCGGGCGGGGTAAGCTACACTGCCGCCGCGAAAAAGACGCTGGACGAGTTGACGGCGCAGGGCTACGGCAATCTGCCGGTCTGCATCGCCAAAACGCAGTATTCCTTCAGCGACAATGCCAAGCTGACCGGTGCGCCCGAGGGCTTTACGCTGAATGTGCGTGAGGTTCGGCTCTCTGCCGGTGCCGGATTCGTGGTCGTGATCTGCGGCAGCATCATGACGATGCCCGGCCTGCCCAAGCACCCGGCTGCGATGGACATTGATGTGGATGTCCACGGCAAGATCACCGGCCTGTTCTGATCGTCTGTACATATACAAAACACCCCCTCCGGGTCTGCAGAAGCAATGTTGACATCGCTTTTGCAGCTGCCCGAAGGGGGTATTGCTTTGCACGGTCAGAATATGGCGGGGGAGCGTTCAGCCTTATGCCTCGCCGGTATGCTCTGCCTGCGGTTTCTCCTGCTGTTCCATATCGGGGGCTGTACCGCCGCCCGGCATCTTATGGCCGAAGGACGGCACAAAGAAATACTTGCGGATAACGAAAATCAGCGCAATGGCCCCCACACTGACGAGGTTCTGAACGGCATCTTCATGGCCGACGATCATGTGGCGGGCAATGGCGTAGAGCAGCACCTCCAGCACGCTGCCGGGGCTGTGCTTGGCAAGCATCTTGATAAACTCTATGCCGATGACAATATCCAGCGCCCGTTCAAGGAAGGTATGCACCTCCATACTGTCGGCATCGGTCAAAAGCCCCGGCATGAGCCTGAGCAGCGGCACAATGCTCATCAGCAGGGCAATCAGCACAATGCCCGACAGCACGACCTCCAATATGCCGGCGGCCTCGGCAATCTGATCACGGAAAATGCGCTTGATCCATTCCTCTCTGCCGTGCAGGGCGCGGTTGGTCAGGCGTCGTCTGGGTTCGTTCATGGGTCGCTCCTTCCAAGGTTGATTTTTCTGCCGCAGCGCACAGCTCCGCCCGCCGGCGCGGGTCGTACTGCGGAACGGTCGGTATTTTGAAAAATTATAGCATATTTTCTGCAGCTTTTCCAGCGGATTTTTGCAGGTCGTTTTATTACAGAAATTACAGAAAAAACTTGTCAAAAACGCTTGACAATCGCGGCGGTATCCGGTATAATCTAATGCGTTGTCCGCCTCTGTAGCTCAGTCGGTAGAGCAGGGGACTGAAAATCCCCGTGTCATTGGTTCGATTCCGATCGGAGGCACCAGTCAAGGAAACCCAGCAGGGTTTCCAATATGCGGCCGTAGCTCATCTGGTAGAGCGCCACCTTGCCAAGGTGGAGGTAGCGAGTTCGAGCCTCGTCGGCCGCTCCAGATAAGACCACCCTTCGGGGTGGTTTTTTTTGTACCCGAAACGCGAAAAATAGGGCATACCCTGCATTTTGCCCATTGACACCTGCATGTACACAACGGTATACTTTAACCGTTGCCGTACAGTATCAGCACTGCGGGCGTATGCAAGCGCCATGTCAGCGGTTGGAATTATGCGGTATTGCCCTAAAATGTTCGCTGCCTGTGGCAGCAGAACGATTGCGGTATTTTATAAAAGGAGTGCGGAATCATGAAAAACAATAACAACATCAAAACCTTCGTTGCAGTTGGCATCGGCGCAGCTCTCTTCTTTGTTCTGGGCCGTTTTGTGGCGATTCCCAGCCCGGTGCCCAACACCAACATCAGCTTGCAGTACGCCGTTCTGGGCCTGCTGGCGGCCATGTACGGTCCTGTAGCCGGCGGTCTGATCGGCTTCATCGGCCATGCCCTGATTGACCTGTCCTGGGGTGGCAGCCCGTGGTGGAGCTGGGTCATCGCCTCTGCCTTCACGGGCGTTGTTGTTGGCCTGTTTGCCAAGAAGCTGAATGTGCAGGAGGGCAACTTCAACAAGGCCAAGTTTGCCATGTTTGCCGTTGCAAACCTTATTGCGCATGCCGTTGCCTGGATCGTGGTTGCCCCCGTGCTGGATATCCTGATCTATGCCGAGCCTGTCAAGAAGGTCTTTGCACAGGGCGCCTTTGCCGCTGTGTCCAACATCATCACGGCTGTTGTGGTCGGCGGCCTGCTGATTCTGGCCTACACCAAGACCATCGCCAAGAAGGGCTCTCTGGACAAAGAGTAACCTCGACAAAACCCGTATGCCTTCCCACGAATGCGGGAAGGCTTTTTGCTTGTGACATCACCCTGCGAGGTGCCGTATGGCTGAAACCAAAACCCCGATCATATCCTTCCGTAATTTTTCCTTCCAGTACCGCGCGCAGAAGCAGCCAACCCTGCACGACATTGATCTGGACATCTACCCGGGCGAGCGCGTGCTGATTGCAGGTCCGTCCGGCAGCGGCAAAAGCACACTGGCGGCCTGCATCAACGGTCTGAATCCCTTCTCCAACCCCGGCGAATGCAAGGGCAGTCTGATTGTGGACGGCGTTGACGCGCCCCACAGCAGTATTTTTGAGCTGGCCGGGCATGTGGGCACCGTGCTGCAGGACCCGGACGGCCAGTTCATAGGGCTGACCGTGGGGGAGGACATTGCCTTTGCGCTGGAAAACAGCTGCACCCCGCAGGAGGAAATGCACGAGATCACACGCCGTGCCGCAGAGCTGGTCGGGATCGAAAACCACCTCGACTATGCACCGCACGAGCTTTCCGGCGGGCAGAAGCAGCGCGTCAGTCTGGCGGGCGTTATGGTCGATCAGGTCAAGGTGCTGCTGTTTGATGAACCGCTCGCCAATCTGGACCCGGCCACCGGCAAGCAGGCCATTGAGCTGATCGACACGATACAGCAGAAAACCGACACCACGGTCCTGATCATTGAGCATCGTCTGGAGGATGTGCTTTGGCGCAGCGTGGACCGCATCGTGCTGGTCAATGACGGCCGCATCTTGGCCGACCTGCACCCGGACGAGCTGCTTTCCGGCTCTTTGCTGGCGGAAAACGGCATCCGTGAGCCGCTCTATTTGACGGCGATGCGGTATGCCGGTATTGACATCACGCCGGAAAAGCACCCTGCGCATATCGACTCGGTCGCGCTGGATGATGCCGATACGGCGCGGCTGCAAACCTGGTTCAAGGCGGAGCCGCTGCCTGCGCCGAAGCCGACCCCCGCCCCGCTGCTTGAGGTCAAAAACCTCAGCTTTGGCTACAGCAAGGACCAGCATACCCTGTCGGATGTCAGCTTTACGATCGGCAGGGGGGAGATGGTCAGCATCGTTGGCCGCAACGGTGCAGGCAAATCCACCCTCTCCAAGCTGATCTGCGGCTTTGAGACGCCCGACCGCGGAGAGATATGGTTTGACGGTAAGAATCTCAAGGACGAAAACATCCGCCGCCGTGCCCGGCACATCGGCTATGTCATGCAGAACCCCAACCAGATGATCTCCAAGACGATGATCTTTGACGAGGTCGCAATGGGCCTGCAGGGCACCGGTCTGTCGGAGGACGAGATCCGCGCCCGGGTCGAGGAAACACTCAAGATCTGCGGTCTGTACCCGTTCCGCAACTGGCCGATCTCCGCTTTGAGCTTTGGGCAGAAAAAGCGTGTCACGATTGCAAGTGTGCTGGTGCAGCACCCGGAGCTTATCATTCTGGATGAACCGACAGCGGGACAGGATTTCCGTCATTATACCGATATTATGGAGTTTCTGCGCGGGCTGAACGCAAAGGGCGTGACCGTTGTGATGATTACCCACGACATGCACCTGATGCTGGAATACACGCCCCGCGCGCTGGCCTTCTGCGATGGGCGGCTGATTGCTGACAGGTCGGCAGCGGCTATCCTCTGCGACCCGATGCTCATCGAGCAGGCGGCGCTGAAGGAGACCAGCCTTTACACGCTGGCCAACCGCTGCGGCATTGCCCCGGCGGAGGATTTTGTGGAACGCTTCATCGCAGCGGACAGGGAGGTGCGTGCGGATGGCTGCTAATACCGTTTTAAACTATCTGCCGCGCAAAAGCGTGGTGCATGAGCTGACCGGCACGACAAAGCTGGCCTTCTTTCTGCTGTTTACCTTTGCCAGCATGATCACCTACAACACATGGGTGCTGCTGGGGCTGATGGCGGTCAGCTTTGCGGCGTTCAAGCTAAGCAACATCAAGCTGCGTGAGGTCCGCTTCATGTTGGTGTTCATGCTGGTATTTCTGGCACTGAACGATCTGTTTATCTTCCTGTTTGATCCGAATCAGGGCACGACCCTCTACGGCACCCGCACGGTGCTGTGCCATCTTTTCTGGCGGTATGACCTGACTGCAGAGCAGCTGTTTTACATGTTCAATATCTCGCTGAAATATTTTGTAGCGCTGCCCGTTGCCATCTTGTTTATCTCGGCCACCAACCCCAGCGAATTCGCCGCCAGCCTGAACAGCATCGGCGTCTCCTACAAGGTCGGTTATTCAGTGGCAATCGCGCTGCGCTACATCCCGGATATCCAGCGCGATTATCACAGCATCAGTCAGGCGCAGCAGGCGCGCGGTGTCGAGCTGGGCCGCAGTGAGCCGTTTTTCAAACGGCTGAAAAACGCTGTCAGCATCCTGCTGCCGCTGATTTTGACGAGCCTGAACCGCATCGACACGATCTCCAACGCGATGGAGCTGCGCGGCTTCGGCAAGAGCGACAAGCGCACTTGGTACACCCGCCGCCCCTTCACTCGCCGCGACTTTATCGCGCTGGGCTTTGGTGCTGTGCTGCTGCTCATCAGCCTGACTGTAACGATCAAATTCGGCCGGTTTTATAATCCGTTTGTGTAAAAGAGTATAGAAATGCAAAAAGCGCCCCTGCGGATAACAACTCCGCTGGGACGCATTTTTTATGCCTTATAAAGCTGTAGGCACCGGGCATGCCCGGCCCGCAAGCACCCCTTGAACACCCGTTTACGGTATACACCGTAGGGGTGCATTCTATATGCGCCCGTGGCCACGCACGGTCACGCAAAACACAGGATGGAAGAACATTAAAACAGCTGGAAAAGGCAGATGGTTAAAGTTGTTTCTGCGTAGGGGAGGGATTCATCCCTCCCGTGAACCTTGCAGGTGCCGCATGCGCCCCGGGAGGCATAAATGCCTCCCCTACAAAGTTCCCAACAGGCATCAGTCTGCCAGAAGCTGGCGGGCCGGGCATGCCCGGCCCCTACAACCCGGTCAAAAAAAAACAACCGCCCGCCCAGGCATCATCATACCTGGGCGGGCGGCTGTGTTATTGTATCAAAAGATTACTGCATCAATCCGCAGACCAGCTGTGCATACGCAACAGGGTCCTCGATGGGCAGACCTGCAATCAGCAGCGCCTGATCGTAGAGCAGCTCGGCGTATTTGGCGACCTTGTCGGCGTCACCGGCGGCGTGGGCGGCCTTCAGTGCGGCAAAGACGGTGTGATTGGGGTTCAGCTCCAGCACCTTCGTGCTCTCAACGCCCTCGGCGTTCGGCATACGGCGCAGGACCTTCTCCATCTCCATCGAGATGCCACCCTCAGCGGTCAGCGTAACGGGGTGCTCCTGCAGGGTGGGATTGACCTTGACCTCCTTGACCTTGCCGTTCAGATCCTTCTTGATCTCCTCAAACAGATCCTTGTTCTCGGTCTCGGCGGCCTCGGCAGCCTTCTTCTCGTCCTCCGTCTCAAGGCCCAGATCACCGGCATTGATGTTCTGGAAGGTCTTTTCCTTGTACTCATGCATGACCTGCAGGCAGAACTCATCCACATCCTCGGTGCAGAGCAGCAGATCATAGCCCTTGCTCAGCACAAGCTGGGCGTTGGGCAGCTTGCTCAGGCGGTCGGTGTCATCACCGGCGGCAAAGTAGATGCACTTCTGCTCCTCGGGCATCTTCTCGATGTACTCATCCAGCGTGACGAGCTTCTTCTCTTTGGCAGAGTAGAACATCAGCAAATCACCCAGCAGATCCTTGTGCATGCCGTAGTCGCCGTAGATGCCGAACTTGATCTGACGGCCGAAGCTCTTCCAGAAGGTCTCGTACTTCTCACGGTCGTTGACGAGCATCGCGTGCAGCTCGTTCTTGATCTTCTTTTCCAGAGAGCTGCGCATCAGCTTGAGCTGGTTATCCTTCTGCAGCGTTTCACGGCTGATGTTCAGGCTCAGATCCTCGCTGTCCACAACGCCCTTGACAAAGCTGAAATAGTCAGGCAGCAGATCGCCGCACTTCTCCATGATCATAACGCCGGAGGCGTACAGTGCCAGACCCTTCTCGTACTCCTTGGTGTAGTAGTCGTAGGGAGTGGAGCCGGGGATAAAGAGCAGTGCTGTGTAGGTGGCAGTGCCCTCGGTCCGGCTGGTGATGACCCGCAGCGGGTCGGTATAGTCCATGAACTTGGACTTGTAGAACTCGTTGTAGTCCTCGTCCTTGACCTCGCTCTTCGGGCGCTTCCAGATGGGCACCATGCTGTTCAGCGTCTCCAGCTCGGTGTAGGTCTCATACTCGGGCTTGTAGTCGTCACCGGCGTCCTCCGGCTTCGGCTTCTGGCGGGATTTCTCGCGGAACATCGTGATGGGGAAGCGGATGTAGTCGCTGTACTTCTTGACAAGGTTTGCCAGCGTGTATTCCTCAAGATATTCGCTGTAGTTGTCGGTATCGGTATCATCCTTCAGCACCAGAATGATCTCGGTGCCCACATCGTCCTTGTCGGCCTCGGTCAGGGTGTAGCCCTCCACGCCGGTGGACTCCCACTTCCAGGCGGTGTCGGCGCCCTGTGCGCGGGAGATGACGGTGACCTTCTTCGCCACCATAAAGGCAGAGTAGAAGCCGACACCGAACTGGCCGATGATGTCGATGTTATCGCTCTGGTTTTCAGTCTTGAAATCGAGCGAGCCGCTCTTGGCAATCGTGCCGAGGTTCTTTTCCAGATCCTCCTTTGTCATGCCGATGCCGTTATCACTGATCGTCAGCGTGCGGCTGTCCTTGTCCGGCTGGACATGAATCTTCAAATCGTCCTTCGTGATGCCGATGGTGGTATCGGTCAGGCTCTTGAAATAGCGCTTATCGCAGGCGTCCGACGCGTTGGAGATCAGCTCACGCAGGAAAATTTCGCGGTTTGTATAGATAGAATTGATCATCAGGTCCAGCAGGCGTTTTGATTCTGCCTGAAACTGTTTCTTTTCCATATGGATCAACTTCCTTATTTCGTATTGGCACTCTTAGTGCCTGAGTGCTAAATCCTATTATAGCCGCTTTTCCGTGTTTTGCAAGAGCTGTCACAATTTTTTTACACTTTCTTTTCTGCAGAATCTGTGGTACACTGTTGCCGAGGTGATTCCAATGATTACGATCAGCGATCTTGCGCTGCAATATAGCGGAACGTTCCTGTTCCAGCATGTCGATCTGCAGTTTACCGCCGGCAATTGCTACGGTGTGATCGGCGCAAACGGTGCGGGCAAGTCCACATTCCTGAAGCTGCTCTCGGGCGAGCTGGACTCCACGAAGGGCACGATCTCCATCAAGCCGGGCCTGCGCATGTCCGTCCTGAAGCAGGACCAGTTCCGTTACGATGCCTATACCATCCTCGACACGGTCATTATGGGAAACCAGCGCCTGTATGATATCATGAAACAGAAGGACGCTCTGTATGCCAAGCCCGATTTTTCCGATGAGGACGGCCTGCTGGCTTCGGAGCTGGAGACGGAGTTCGCAGAGCTGAACGGCTGGGAGGCCGAGTCCGATGCCAGCCGCATCCTGCAGGGCCTCGGTGTGCCCGTGGAGCTGCACAACGACCGTATGGCCGACACCGACGGCCGCATCAAGGTCAAGGTTCTGCTGGCACAGGCCCTGTTCGGACAGCCGGACATTATCCTCCTCGACGAGCCGACGAACAACCTCGACATTGAGTCCATCAACTGGCTGGAAAATTTCATCCTGGACTACGAGGACAACGGCCTTGTCATCGTCGTGAGCCATGACCGTCATTTCCTGAATACCGTCTGCACACATATCGTCGATATCGACTACGGAAAGATCCGCATGTATGTCGGCAACTACGACTTTTGGTATGAGTCGAGCCAGCTCATGCAGAACCTCATTCGCAGCAAGAACAAGCGCAATGAGGAAAAGATCGCCGAGCTGCAGGCCTTTATCTCCCGCTTCTCTGCCAACAAGGCCAAGAGCAAACAGGCCACGGCCCGCCGCCGCCTGCTCGATAAGCTCAGCGTCGAGGAGATGCCTGCTTCGTCCCGCCGCTATCCCTTTGTCGGGTTCACGCAGGAGCGCGAGGTCGGCAAGGACATCCTGTTTGTGACGGACGTCTCGAAGACCGTCGACGGCGTGAAGGTGCTCAATAACGTAAGCTTCACAGTAGGCAAGGGCGACAAGATCGCGTTCGTGGGCAACAACGAAATCGCGGTAACTACGCTGTTCAAGATCCTTATGGAGGAGATGGAGCCGGACGAGGGCTCCTATAAATGGGGACTGACCACAAGCCAGTCTTATTTCCCCAAGGATAACAGCGCTGAGTTTGACAGTGATGATACGATTGTAGACTGGCTGACTCAGTATTCTCCGGAAAAGGACGTTACTTATGTTCGCGGTTTCCTGGGACGTATGCTGTTTGCCGGCGAAGACGGCGTAAAGAAGGTGCGCTGTATGCTTTCCAAGCTGATGATTTCCGGAGCCAACGTTCTGATGCTGGACGAGCCGACCGACCATCTGGATATGGAGTCAATCACTGCCCTGAATACAGGTCTTGTAAAATTCCCGGGCGTGCTGATTTTCTCTTCCCGTGACCACCAGATCGTGCAGACTACGGCAAACCGCATTATGGAAATTGTAAATGGCCAGCTGATTGATAAGATTACTTCTTATGATGAGTATCTGGAAAGCGATGAGATGGCAAGAAAGCGTTTTGTATTCTCTGTATCAGAGAAGCAGGAGGAGGACAACTAAAAGCGACAGCCCTGTTCGATTTCATCATTGGAATGAAATGGAAAAGGGCTGTCCTTTTTCTCTTTGGATTGTCTGGGTTATTCATTGTTGTTATGCCTGAAAAATCCTTTCGATAGTTTTTTCTGCGTCCAGCTCATCCTGACCGTTAAAGAAAAAACGGAGAGTTTTGCCGTGGAATCGCAGGTTGCGAATCATCTCGTCGTAGCTTTTTACATTGACCTGAATATTGTCGCATTCTACAAAAATATCACAAAGGAATGCGTTGGCTGTGTCAATGAGAAAAGAAAGTGGTACCGGTCTGTAGCGCCGGCATGTGTCAACCTGCCTGGATATCATAATGATTCCCCCTTTGTATGCAAGAATATCCTTCTGCAGAAGCTGGGTGAATGGGTTACAGTGCAAGTGAATAGGTTGCAGAAACGAAATGTAAATACTTCAGATAAAATCGATATAAGCAGTTTAACATAAAATCTTTTGGAAAACAATGTTTTTATAGAGAAGATGCATTAAGATTTTGACAAAAAATGACTAATAATTATAATTATCGCACAATGATACTTTATTTTTTTAAGTTTTTGTCATATGTTGAAAACAAAGCTCCTGTTACAGGAAATACAGAGGGAGAGATACCACAATGAACTTAATTAATATTGAGAAAATAACGAAGGTGTTTGCAGAACGGAAAATATTTGACCAGGCATCATTTTTTCTGCAGGAGGGAGAAAAGGTTGGAATTATCGGTATTAACGGAACCGGAAAAACCACGCTTTTAAAAATGCTGGCTGGAATGGAAGAGCCGGATGAGGGAACGATTACAACAGCCAATCATGTGGTTATCCGCTATCTGCCTCAGCATCCGGAGTTTGATCCCGAGATGTCCAGTCTGGAATGCGTTCTGGCGGGCAATGTGTCTGAGGAAAACCGCTGGACGATCGAAAGTGATGCAAAGACCATGATGACCCGTCTTGGAATCCGGGATTTTGAACAGCCGGCAGGTCAGCTTTCCGGCGGACAGAGAAAGCGGCTTGCGCTGATTTCCGTTTTGCTTTCCCCGGCAGATATTTTACTGCTGGACGAGCCGACTAACCACCTGGATAATGATATGGCGGACTGGCTGGAGGAGCACCTGAAAAAATGGAGAGGCGCGCTGATTATGGTAACCCATGACCGCTATTTCCTGGACAGTGTCTGCAATCGAATTGTGGAAATAGACAAGGGCGCGGTATACAGCTACCAGACCAATTATTCCGGCTTTCTGGAGCTGAAGGCTCAGAGAGAGGACATGGAGGCGGCCAGTGAGAGAAAACGCCAGTCTATTCTGCGGGTAGAGCTGGAATGGATGCGCAGAGGGGCAAGGGCCCGTTCTACAAAGCAGAAGGCTCACATTCAGAGATATGAGGAGCTGAGGGATCGGGAAGCTCCGGTACAGGAGTCAAAGCTGGAATTAAGCTCGATTTCCACACGTCTGGGAAAGACAACGGTTGAGCTGGATCATATCTGCAAGGGATACGGGGAAAGAAAGCTGATCGATGATTTCAGCTATATTTTCTTAAAGGGTGATCGGGTAGGCTTTATTGGCTCTAATGGATGTGGAAAGTCCACGCTGATGAAAATAATTGCAGGGCTGCTTGCTCCGGATTCTGGTCAGGTTGTTGTGGGGCAGACGGTGAAAATGGGATATTATGCCCAGGAGATTGCATCGGAAGTGCCGGAGGAG
>ERZ827469.1826-NODE-1826-length-17740-cov-3.737687_pt1 | contig 17740 bp, 14 predicted proteins | sample MGYA00519917_ERZ827469 | MGnify/ENA primary metagenome ERZ827469 (study PRJEB31778, sample SAMEA3449314) | human gut metagenome | biome: human gut; feature: human-associated habitat; material: faeces | place: United Kingdom | collected 2010/2012 ... | reverse complement strand
CCACCGTCGAGCGGGGATTCTTGTTGGTCGTCTTCTGTTCGATGGCCACCACGGGACTCAAACCCGTGATCTTGTCCACGTCGGGACGCTCCATCGTCCCCACGAACTGCCGCGCGTAGGTCGACAGCGTCTCCATGTAGCGGCGCTGTCCCTCGGCATAGATCGTGTCGAAGGCCAGCGACGATTTGCCCGACCCCGAGAGGCCGGTGACGACTACCAGTTTGCGGCGCGGGATTTCGAGGTCCACGTTCTTGAGGTTGTGGACCCGGGCGCCCAGTATTTTGATCGTATCTTCCATTTTCATCGAGAGAAACGTACCGGAGGCCCCTTTTATTGGATGCTTGGAGCGTTCCCGGTGCGAAAAGTGCGTAAAGATACGACATTCGCGCCTGAAAAACAAGCAGGGCCGATTACATTTGAATCCGGAAATCGTCGGCGTCCCGCCACGCGGGGAACTTTTCGCGGAACGCCGCCAGCGCATCAACGTCGAACACCGCCGTGAAGATCTGCTCGCGGTCGTCCGCTTCAGCCATCGTGCGGCCCTTGAAGTCGACGAGGGCCGAATCCCCGGCGTAACGGGCCGAAGGGTCCTCCCCCACGCGGTTCACCCCTGCGACATAGCATTGGTTTTCGATGGCCCGGGCACGCAGCAGCGTCCGCCACGCCTCCCGCCGCGGCGCGGGCCACGAGGCGCAGCAGAGGATGGCGTCGTAATCGCCCCGGCAACGGCTCCAAACCGGGAAACGCAGGTCGTAGCAGACCAGCAGCAGGAACCTCACGCCCCCGTATCCGACCACCGTGCGGCAGCTGCCGGGAGCATAGTTCCGGGCCTCGCCGCCGGGCGTGAACAGGTGGCGTTTGTCGTAATGCACGCACTCGCCCGAAGGTTTCACGAAATACATCCGGTTGAAGAAACGCCCGCCCTCGGCGACGGCGACGCTGCCCGCGAAGGCCTTGCCGTATCGGGCGGCCCAGCGGCGCAGGGCCGTGACCACCGCTCCGTCATCCCCTTCGGCCACACCGGCCGGGGCGAGCGTGAATCCCGTGGCGAACAGCTCGGGCAGCAGCACGACGTCCGCATCGGCCGCGGCGACCATCGGTTCGAGCCGCGCGAGGTTCCGCGCGGGCTGTTCCCAGGCGATGTCGCACTGGCAGAGGGCGATGCGGACTCCCACAGCGGTCAGAGTTTATAGACGGTCAGCGACGAGGCCCGGTCGCGCTGGTGGAAAAGCGTCACCCGGCAGGGCACGAAATCCGACGCCGCGCAGCTCCACAGGTCGATGAACTGCTGGGGGCTGCGCTCCGTAAGCGGGAACCACGAACTCTGCACCTGCACCATGATCCGGTGTCCGGCGCGGAAGGTATGCGCGATGTCGGTCGTGCGGAAAGGTACGGTCTCGGGCCTGCCCGGCACGAAGGCTTTCGGGCGCATGAAGCCGTCGCGGTAGCGGCCGCGCACCGCGTCGCCGCGGACGAGCATCTGCATCCCCGCATGTTCGCCCTCGTCGGGGAAGACGTCGATCAGCTTCACGACGAAATCGGCATCGGTGGTCGATAGGGCCACCTCCAGCGCCGCTTCGACCGGCCCGGCGAGCGTCATATCCTCCTCCAGCGGTTCGGTCACGAACGTCAGCACGTCCTTGCGTCCTTCGAGAAACCGCTGGTCGGCGATCATGTACTCCTTGGGCCGCCGCGTGCCGGAGGTTGCGATATACGGCACGGGATCGGAGGGATCGGAAGTATAGCTCGTCGACGAGGATTTGGCCGTGGGTTTCTGCACGGCGAGACGGCCTCCTTCGGCGAGATAGAGGGTCAGTTTGCGGGCCTCGGAAGGCGTCCAGCGGTCGAACGTATGCCAGCGGTCGTCGCCCGAGGTGAAGGCCGCCACCGACGGCAGCCGGTCGACGGTGTCGCGCGCCCGGAGGTAGCAGTCGAAGAACGGGACTTCGAAATGCTCCATGTAGTACTCCCCGGAGGCTTCGGCGCCGAAATCGAAATCGCCGAGCCGGCGGCCGTCGCCGCGCCACGCCCCGTGGGCCCACGGGCCGACGACCAGGTGGAGCGGAGTCCGGGCACTCTGCCGCAGGACGGCTTTGTAGAGGTTCCAGGCCCCGTAGCAATCCTCGGCGTCGAACGTGCCGCCCACGACCAGCATCGCGGGACGGATGTTGTAGCAGGCCCGGCGCGTATCGCGCGCACGCCACCACTCGTCGTAGTCGGGATGCCCGGCGACCTCCTCCCAAAAGGCATTGGGCGCCAGCAGTTTCGTCAGGTCGGCCCGCGTGGGGTGCTCCGTGAGGAAGAACGTGCGTTCGTCGGGCGTCACCGTCAGCGGACGCCGCGGCATCTTCTCCGTCGGGGTGTGCCCCGCAGGGGTGTTCATCGAATTGAGGAACCGCACGGCATCGCTCAGCATCAGCACGCCGTTGTGATGGACGTCGTCGCCCATGTACCAGTCCGTGACGGGGGCCTGCGGCGAGACGGCCTTCACGGCCGGATGCCCGCTCAACCCGCCCATCAGGGCGTAGAATCCCGGGTAGGAGCATCCCGCGAAACCCACACGGCCGTTGTTGCCGGGAATGTTCTTCACCAGCCAGTCCACCGTATCGTAGCTGTCCGTCGTCTCGTCCACGCTGCCGAAGCCCGCGGGACGTACGTGCATGAACTCGCCCTCGCTCATGTAGCGGCCCCGGACGTCCTGCTGGACGATGATGTAGCCGCGGTCGACGTAGCTGCGCATGTAACCCTTTTCGAAGCTGCCGGGAAACTGCCCCTCGCCGTAAGGTCCCGTGCCGTAAGGCGTCCGGAAAATGATTATCGGGGCCTTGCCGGGGGCCTTGGGCGTGAAGACCGAGGTGTGCAGGCGCACGCTGTCGCGCATGGCGATACGGTATTCGGCCTTGTCGTAGAGCGTGCTGACCGGCTGGGCGCACGCGGCGGCCGCAGCCAGCAATCCCGCCCAGAGCAGGAACAGAAATCGGCGTAGGTTCATCATTTCGGGAGATTTTTACGTTTCGTAAAGATACGATTTTTCGGCCAATCCGCAAAACTTTCGTTCCGCAAGCCGGCAAATCAGCCGCATCTTCCGCCCGGACGGCCTGCGAAGTTTGGATTCGGACGAAAATAAACGTACTTTTGCAGCGTATATATCAGAAAAACCATGTTGAGAGCAGGACGCATACAAACCCTCACCGTAAGCCGCGTATCGGAATACGGCCTATACCTCGCCGACGAAGAGCAGAACGAAGTGCTGCTTCCCAACCGCTACACCTCGCTGACGGACAAGGTCGGCGACCGGAAGGAGGTCTTCCTCTACCACGACTCGGAGGACCGCCTCGTGGCGACGACCGAAATGCCGCTGCTGCGCGAAGGCGAAGCGGGCTACCTGCGCGTGGTGGACAAGACGGCCCACGGGGCTTTCCTCGACTGGGGACTGCACGGCAAGGACCTGTTCCTCCCCAACCGCAACCAGCAGGGCGGCATCCTGGCCGGACACAGCTACATCGTCTACCTCTACGAAGACAACATCACGGGCCGCTGCGTGGCCACGACCAAACTCAAGAGTTTCATCAACAACGACCTGATCTCGGTGAAACCCCGGCAGGAGGTGGCGCTGCTGGTGGCCTCGGAGAGCGAAATCGGCTTCCGCGTGATCGTCGAGAACCGCCACTGGGGCATGATCTACCGCAACCAGATCTTCCGTCCCGTGGCCGTCGGCGACCGGATGAAAGGCTACGTCAGGCGCATCACCGAGGACAACCGCATCGACGTGAGCCTCCAGCAGACGGGATTCGCACAGGTGAAGGACTCGGCGGAGGTGCTGCTCCAGCTTGTCCGCGACAACGGCGGATTCCTGCCCCTGAACGACGACAGCTCCCCCGAGGAGGTGACGCGCCTCACGGGAACGAGCAAGAAGGTTTTCAAACGCTCGCTGGGCATGCTCCTCAAGCGCGGCGCGGTCGAAGCCGGCGAAAAAGGCATCAAAATCCGGAAACATGGCGAAGATTAACACCGCGGAGCGCGTTTCGGCGGAAGCCTCGGACAACTTCGTTTTCCAGCGCTCGCTGCTGGCCTACCACGCCGCCGCGGCACGCATCGCGGGCGACGTGCTCGAAATCGGAACCGGAGCCGGCTACGGCATCGAGGTAGTAGCGCCCCGGGCGCGGCGGTTCGTCACCGTCGACAAGCACGCCCCGGCGCCGGAACTGCTCGACCGCCCCAATGTCGAGTTCCGGCAGGCGGTGGTCCCGCCGCTGGACTTCCCCGACCGAAGCTTCGACTGCGTGATCTCGTTCCAGGTGATCGAGCATATCAAACGCGACGCGGAGTTCGTGCGCGAAATATACCGCATACTGCGTCCCGGGGGACGGTTCATCGTGACGACCCCCAACGCCCCGATGTCGCTCACCCGCAACCCGTGGCACGTGCGGGAGTATACGCCCGAACAGTTGCACAGGCTGCTCGCCGCACGTTTCTCGGAGATCGAGGCCCTCGGGGTCTTCGGCGACGAAAAGGTGATGGACTACTATGCGGAAAACCGCCGCGGCGTCGAGCGCTTCACGCGCTTCGACATCCTCGACCTCCAGCACCGCCTGCCGCGCTGGATGCTGCAAATCCCCTACGACATACTCAACCGCATGAACCGCCGCAAGCTCCTCCGGGAGAACACCGGGCTGACGACTTCGATCCGCATGGACGACTACCGCATCGAACCGGTGGGCGACGGTTGTTTCGATCTGTTCTACATCGCGGTGAAATAAAAAGGAGGGAGGTTTTCGAAACCTCCCCCTTTTTTCGTCTATTTCAGTTTTACCCCGAGGCTCTGCCCCGCGCGGAGCTGCTTGCGGACGACCTCCCGGCCGTCCTGCGTCACGGTGACTTCCATTCCCTTCGCCGCACGGCGCACCTCGATGTCGAACGCCGAGCCGAAAGCGCGCACGCGGCGCAGGCTCATGCGGTCCCACGCCGCAGGCAGGCGCGGCGTCAGGGTAAACGACCGGAAGCCCGTCGGGCGGATTCCGAACACCCCTTCGGTCAGGATGCGGCAGTAAAGCCCGCTCTCGGCCGAAAGATGGCGCTGGGAGCCTTCGGGCCACGCCTCGATGGCGTAAGGTACATGGTCGCCCAACAGGCGCACTCCGGAATAATAGGACAAATAACCGGTGGCCTTCTCCGTTTCGCCCGAGGCGTAGACCCCGCGCAGGGCGTAGAGCGTCGAACGGTCCCAGAAGGTCTGGTCGCCCGACTGGGTCAGCAGACCGTTTTCGGTCCACAGTTTGGGCGAAAAGAGCGCCCCGACGGTCGCCTCCCTGCGTTCGTCGATGCCGACGGTCAGCGGAATGCAGATCCACGCACGCAGGCGGTCGTTGCCCGTATAATAACGGTAGGTGTCGAAGCCCTCGACCATGCCTCCGAAATGGCGGTCGATGTCTTTCCGCAGCGCGGCGGCCTGACGTTCGTACGCGGCCAACTGCCGGGCGGGCTTATGCAGTTCGCGGCCCAGCATCGCGGCCGAGAGCAGCGCGTCGTAATAAAGCGACGAGGTGCACAGGTTGGCGTCCCCGGCCGGGAAGCGCCCTTCCAGTTCGTCCGAATCGGAAGCCACCACGCCGTCACCGGTCAGTTGGCGGCGGCAGTACTCCAGACACCACTCCACCAACGGCCACACCTCGGCCGCTTCGGCGGCATCGCCGCGCGCCAGCGCATAACGCGCCGCGCCGTAGGCGATCATGGCCGCATCGCCGCGGTCGCCCGCGCCGTTCCAGAAACTCTCCCCTTCGGCCACGATCGAACTGGGAATCGGGCGGTAATCGGGATTCATATAGCGGGCGAAATGGCGGAACGAGCAGAGTGCCGAACGGTTGCCCGTTTCGTAGCCCAGGAAGGGGAAAAACGGATTGATGTATTCGGCCTGGTCGTTAGCCCAGATCGCCGCATAGAAACGCTCGCCGCCGGGACCGTGCATCAGGCCGCCTTCGGTGTCGTAGATGCTCTCCGCAGCGCGGATTTTCGCAAAGGCGAACATGGCGTCGATCACCGGGTCGGGTGTCTCCAGCACCAGGCTGCGCTGCCATTCGGCCACCAGCGCACGGCGTTTGGCATATTCCGCGTCGGTGTTCAGCGCCAAGGCTTCGTCCCCGGACCGGCGACCGCTGAAAAAGGCCCCGAAGGCCACCTCGGCCTGCGGAGCGAGCATCAGCGCCGTATCGCCGCAGATCTCGGCCACCAGTTCGTAACTGCCCTCCACACCCTTCGCCGGAGCGGTCCGGATCACCGAACGCGCCCGGGGAATCTCGACGTAAAGCGGCTTCTCGCCCGTATTCTTCAGGATGTATTTTTCGCAGAAGGCAGCCTCGTCGACCGACGGGAAAAGGATGCGCGTCAGCGAGAGCGTGCCTTTTGCCGCCGTCCAGTCGCTCTCGACGGTCATTGCGCCGTCGAGTACGATCCGGCGGACTTTCTCCTGCTGAAGGCAATTCTCATTGACCGAGAGCATCCGGGGAACGTCCCACGCGAAACGCCGCATCAGCGAGCCGTGCGTATTGTTCGGGATGGTGCGCAGCATCGGCCACACGACACTGCGTTCGAACCGGAAACCGCCGTCGGCGCCGACACCGTAGCGCAGGACGGCGGAAATCCGCAATCCGCTCATTTCGATATGGTCCCGGTGCGAATCGCCCTCGCGGACATTCCACACGATGGCCGTGCTGTCGGGAACCACCTCCCAGCGGGTTTGCGTCCCGCCAAGGGCGGGCGCCGTCAGACAACAGAGAAACGGCAGGAAAAAGCGGCTGATTCGGATCATGGAATTCGGATTTTCGTTTATTTTATAAAAGATAAGTCGCAATATTTCGAATCGTAACAAAAATACGATAAAAAACGAAATCCGCAAAAAAAAGAACGGCTGCATATTCCGCGGAACGCCGCCCGCCGGAAGAGGAAAAACCCTTTCGTTACAATTTACAGCCGAGTTTTTTCACCGCTCAACGCAATGATTGCCAACCATATAATAACACACATACGATGTTTTACCGATTTTTCTTTGTTTTTCTCGTTTTTTTTATACTTTTGCAAATCAGCCATAACGGGTTAATCACTCTTGACGACAACTAATCCGTTGATAATTGGGAACTTAAAAATATTGTGACTATGTATTGGACGCTTGAACTGGCATCGAAGCTCGAGGATGCTCCCTGGCCTGCAACGAAAGATGAACTGATTGACTATGCGGTACGTTCGGGTGCGCCGCTCGAAGTGCTCGAAAACCTGCAGGAGATAGAAGACGAAGGTGAAATCTACGAATCTATCGAAGACATCTGGCCCGACTACCCCTCCAAGGACGATTTCTTCTTCAACGAAGAGGAGTACTGATAGGTAATGATATAAATTAGGGGCTATGCCATTAAAGGCCTAAAAGCCAATGTTCTAATTGAAATTTGTCTTGAAAAAAGGTGACCCTTTCGGTCATCTTTTTTATTTTTGCGCCGCAAAACGGTTTTATATCGATTTTTCATCCGAAGTTTTGACCCTTATGTTTCAGATTAGGGGCTATAAATAAAAATAGCGATGATTTGTAGATTTTGCGGACACGAATGTAAAAAAGACGGACATCAAGCGAATGGTGCTCAACGATATGAATGTAAACATTGTCATAAAAAACAACAGGCAGAGTATGCATATAATGCCTATGCTGTCGATTTGAATGAGAACAAATTCGCTATACGAAAGAGGGGCTAGGAATCCGTAGTATATCGAGAGTATTACATATTTCGGTATCAACTCTTTTGAAACGCATTCTTCTTATTGCAAAAAGAATTGCTCGGCCGACTATCCCTTTAGGCCATATATACGAAGTCGATGAAATACAGAGTTTTGTTCGACAGAAGAAAAATCCTATTTGGATTGCCTATGCTCTGGATCGAGAATCCAAACAGGTGGTTAGCTATAATATTGGTCCTCGGACAAATACAACTTTGAGTGTTGTAACTGATACGTTGAGATATGCACAAGCAAAATATATCTATACGGATCGATTACGCAACTACCGGTCGCTTATCGACAAGTATGTCCATCGCACCACGTATTATGGAACCAATCATATCGAACGCCATAATTTAACAGTGCGAACACATTTGAAGCGACTATCTCGTAAAACAATATGTTTCAGTCGAAGTGTAGCCATGCTATCGGCAATCCTGAAAATCTATTTTTGGGGATAACCCTAATTTTACAAAAAAGTCGTTTAGGCCGATTTTAACTTATTTTAATAGGATCGAATCAAAAACTAAAGCACTATGTTTTTGGGGCGTGACAGTTTGTGGCGTCGAGATGGCAACTTGTGGCATTTTCTCTCATATAATCAACTTAATAAGTTGAAAATTTAAGTATAAATCTTGAAAATTTGCATATATGCAAATTTTCAGATATATTTACATGTAATTTTGATGAATATGAAAAATCAGAAAGATTGGAATATAAGTATCAAGAGACATCTCAAGGCCGAGATGATTAAACGAGGCATTACTAGTGACGATTTGTCTAGGCTACTTCAAGAAAAAGGAGTGGCATATTCAAAATCCAGTATTGACAGCAAAATTAGCAGAGGTAAATTCAGTGCCGCATTTTTCATTCAATGTTTGTCTGCGCTGAACTGTAAGAGTATTGATATAGAACAAATAGCCGAACAAACAGATTCCAATGAAAAATAAACTAAAAATATTAGTACAATATCTGATGAATATACTGAATGGAGATATTTCAACATCTTCCATTCAGAAGATGAGCGTATTTGCTTCAGTATTATGTGCACTATATTCTCTTAAGAAAAATAAAGAAAGTAGAATCGAAATCAATTCTATCAACTTTGACGATGAATGTGAAATCATAAAAAAAAGATTTTCTTGCCTCTATGACGAGTTTAGAGATATTGAAAACATGCTAACGGAAAAAGAAAAGCATAAAATTTATAAGTGCTTATTTGATGTCTACGCTTGTGCTGATGAAAATGAAAAAAACACTATTTCATGGATATATCAATATCTAAAACGAGATTTGGAGAAACGAGCTTTGGGGAACATAGGTAAGCAACAAAATAAGATAGAGGGTAAAGATATATTGCTTGTTACTCAATTTTTTACAGATGAATACATGGTCAAGTATCTTGTTGATCGAGTATTCGAGATAAAGAAGGAACAAATTCCAAATATCCTTTTTGTCGATCCCGCATCTGGTGGAGGGAATTTCTTGACATACATATTTGACAAACTATATAATTGGTACACCAATCACACAAATCTATCCGATATAGAAATTGTGGATATAATTCTAAATAAAAATATAGTAGGTTATGATCTTGATAATCATCTAGCTAAAATTGCCTCATTATCGCTCTTTGTAAATTCATGTAAATATGCCACGCCTAGTTCTAAAACAAACATAATGTTTTATGGAGGTATAGATAATGACATCTTAGGATACGTTGCGAATAGAATAACATCAAATATTATTGGAGGTAAAGATTTTGAGAAAGCCATTTTAACTGCAAAAAAATCTAAAATGGACATTGTGTATATTACCAATCCCCCATTTATGGGTAAACGAGATATGGATAATAATCTCAAAACACATCTCTTGAAACAATTTCCAACTTGTAAGGGGGATTTATGTGTTTCTTTTATATGTAAACTTATGGAGCAAATGCAGAATAATGATATCATAGCCGTTGTATCTCAAAATGGATGGTTGAATTTATCTTCATTAAAGTTATTCCGGAAAAAGCTCCTTGAAAAATATCATATTTATGAATGTGTTGATTTAGGGAGTAATGCTTTTCTTGATATAAATGGGGAGAAAACTAATGTTGTATTATGTATTATCAGCAAAAAGGGAGCAAACCAAGGTAAAAGCATATTTCTAAATCTGAAATCCAAGAACTATCAAGAAAAAGCATTGTTGCTATCACAAAATAAGGCAGATATTTTTAAGGTTGACAGTTCTTCATTTTTGGCGAATGCAACATATGAAATCTGCTATCAACTAGGTGTGAACTTTACTTCTCTGAAGACACTACCTATATATAGTTCTTATGCTAAATGCATGCAGGGAACATCCACTGGAAATAACAAAGAATTTGTAAAATACTTTTGGGAAATACCCAATAATTCAGAGTGGGTATTGGTAAGCAAAGGTGGTGGATATAGTAAATGGCATGGATTAAACTATTATAAAGTTAGATGGGGTGATAATGGAGCCTTAATAAAATCTAATCCAGGAAGTGCATTAAGGAATATTGAACATATCAATAATACAGAATTAGTGTACAGTGATACAGGAACCTTGGGGTTAAATGTGCGATTATTAAAGCCGGGGCAGGTATTTATAGCCTCTGGGCCTGGAATAAAAGTCAATCAAGGAAAGCCTATTTGTCATATGGCTTATTTAAATTCACGGATTGCAACTTTTCTACTGAAAGCGCGAAATCCTAAATTTACAATAAGTGCAGGCTATATAGGGTCTTTGCCAGTTGTTGAGTCAATTTTGTTTTCTTCAATAATAGAGAAACATGCACAAATATGTGTCGTAAATAAATCTCAATACTTATTAAACAAGTTGCCAAATGTGGAGTTTAAGCACGATGATTATGCTCTAATATATGATATAGATACTTACATTACCAATAAGATCATTATGGACATAACTAATGATTATTGTAGGTATGAGGCTGAAAAATTAATTGATATTGAAATTATCAAGGCTTACGGATTTTCAAAATCAGAACAAAATGAGATTTACAATATGGTTGGTGGATTGAGCATGGTAAAACATGATAACCATTCAATAAATATTAATGAATTAGATATAGCTATTACATCGTCTTTAAATGAAAATTGTTTATCTGTAGGACGAAAAATTAATGGTTATGTAGTTGGGAGCGAAAGCTTACTTGAGATAGTTGGGTATAATTTAGGGATAGACCCAAAAAACTTATATAATATGATTAGGGAATGTGCAAATGAATTAACTAATTTGAAAGAAAAGTATAAGTTAGATTTATTCCATAAAATAATTCTCAAAATTGTTGGTATAGACAACTTGGAGCAAATTGAACCGAAAAAAATAAATATAGATACATTATACAAAAAACTTATCAAACAGTATCCGCTTATCTATAAAGAACTTGGCGTTTCTAGAGAACTAATCAAAGACGTTATAATTGGTCATCATCCAAAGAGCTTTTTCAATAGACCGATACTCCAAGTATACGAGAATACAATAGTTGTAGGACAATAATAATGACAGCGTTGCACACACATATATATCAACAAATTCTAGGAGAGTACCTGGAACAAATCTGTATTCGTGAAAATGATATCGACCCGATTGATATTAATAGAGCGAAGTTTTATACAAGAGCTATATTTATAGCTTATGTTTTTGTACAGAATGAAAATGGAGTTAAACTGAATATTGATGAAGTTTATAACTGGATATCCTCAAACATTTCTAACGAATGTTTATTCGTAAAGTTAATTAACGATTCTGATCCATCATTACTAAGTATAGTGGAATCGTACGATATCCCTATTTATGATGGAAATGTAGGTTTATTATATGAACAATTATTAAATATAGAAACTTCTGGTTTAAAGATTACAAAAGGTAAAGAATATAGAAATAATTTAGGAAGTTATTATACCCCACAATACTTGGCAGATGTATTAATTACAAAAACAATAAATCAGTACATCAATAACGGGAATAACGATATTCTAGATGCTAGAATTGTCGATTTCTCATGTGGTGCAGGGATATTCCTTACAGGAGCTATTGAGTATATAACCTCGCTATTTAATAAAGAGGAACAAAAAAGACTAAATGTTCAAAGGCGAATTGCCTGCAACATCTTTGCATGTGATGTGGATTGTATCGCACTGGAAATAACTAAACTAAATATACTTAAAGTTATAAATGATTATACCCTTTACTCAACATTGAGTCATAATTTTTATCATGGTAATTTCTTGATGCACTCAGATACAAATTCAACAGAAGAGATTAGAAAAGAAATAACAATGAACGGTTTTATATACCATGAAGCTCTTTCTATTAATATAGAATCTCTTCAAAAATATGATATAATATTGGGAAATCCTCCTTGGGAAAAAATACGCTTTGAAGAAAAAGTGTTTTACTCTCAATATACAGATAAACTGCATAATATAAATTTTAAATTTGAACTGCCTGTATTGATTGAACAGACTCATAGAAATAATTCGAAAATTAATCAATATGCTCAAATCTATAAAGCACATTTAGAAACGGCTAAACATAATATAAAAAACAGTTCTTTCTTTAAGGGATCTAATAATGGAGAATTAAACACCTGTACACTATTTGCAAATGCTGCATACAGATTATTAAAAAACAATGGAGTTGCTGGCCTGGTCGTTAAAAGTTCAGTTGTTACATCGCAAGTAAATAAGAGGTTCTTCGAAGCGATTAGGTATAATATTGATGCAATTTATGATTTTGTTAATAAAAACAAGATATTTGATATTGATGGTAGAGAAAGGTTCTGTTTACTTATCATAGATGGGCATGAAAAAGAAAGCATTACTTTGGGTATGAATTTGCAGGATATAGCTGAAATTAATAATAACTATATAAATATTTCTGTCAATGATTTCGCAATACTAAACCCTGAAACAAAAATGCTACCTAATTTATATTCTATAGAAGATTTTAGGTTGCTTTTGAAGATTTACAACAACATCCCTGTTTTATCAAAGGTCTTTAAAAATATTAAATATGGGAGGTTGGTTCATTTAACAAATCACATAGGATTTATTGATAAAGAACCTATGGTTGATAATATTCCGGTTTACGAGGGAAAGTTCTTCTCTCTGTTTGATGGCTCTTATTCCGGATTTAATGATGTCAGCATTCAAGATAGATATAAAAGCAAAGCATCAGCTAAGAGATTATCTGGCAAACAAAAACAACAAGGAGTATATCCTCTGTCTAGATTCTTTATAAAGAGACAGAAATGGGAACAATTATCAAAGCAATATAATGCAAGCTATATGTTGGCATGGCATAGCCTGACATCTGCAACCAACACAAGAACATGTGTTGCGACTATTTTGCCATTTATGCCTGCATCACAATCAGTTCAATTTTTAGTGATAGACAACAATGGCAGTCTACTTTATTTGGCTGGGATATTCAATTCTATTGTATTTGACTATATAGTGAAATGTAAACTTAATGGGATTGACTTAACGCAATCTGTACTCAATCAAACACCAATTCCACCTATAGCTTTTGCTGAAAACATCACAGTTACTGTAAATGAATCCACAATCTCTATAAAAGATTTGATGCATCAAATATGCAAATTATTACTATCATCGGATGCAAGACTTAAAACTTTATGCGATGAATTTGAAGTAACAGAAAGTTTTTTATATGAATATAGTAGAGAAGAATTATTTCATTTATTAGACATTATAGTTGCTAAGTTGTATAATCTTACTCCTGACGAGTTCTCTTATATATTAGGTAAATTTAAGAAACAGTATAGCAATAATACCGTAAATACTATAATCAGACGTTATATGGCATTCCTTGATTAAGTGATGCCATATGCTCTCCCTGCTCCATGTCCGCCGTAAGCCCAATCTTGAGAAATCTCTTTCAATTTGTCTATTTCATCTTGTTCCGCAATATGAAGAATATATCGGTTTGCTACTTCTGTCCTTTCAAAGATAAGAACTCTATTTTGAAATCCTCCCCGATGTCCGAATTGAGGACGAGAAATGTCAGTCAATTTAAAACCGTCATCTGTCACCCCTTTTAACTGAATTCTCCAATTACTATTTCTATGAGCGTAAAATATATGGTTCTCTCTATAAATTCGATCATTGTAAATAATGTCTATATCTAGACTTTTATCAACAGCATCCTTTTCTAACCCAAAAAACTCAACGCTACCGAATTTATTGATATTGTCTCGCTTCCCTTTTTTCGACAAGTCTAATATATTTCTGGAAGCGCCTGTCATTTGTCCTGTTTCGATCCACATACTATTGACTGCGATTTCAGAAATGTTATGTACGACATGAGAATCTACAGTCGCATTAATATCCGGGATGATTATTTCTTGTTTAATAGTTTTTTTATGCCCTTTAGGCGGACGACTTATTTTTATTTTTTTGAAAGCATTTAATAATTCTTCGTTGTCAGATGTTGGAACAGACGTATTATCAGAAGCAAGCTTATTAGAAATAGATCTACTTTCTGACTCAGATAACACCACTTTATTTCGTACCAATAAGTCGATAATATCTACATTTAATTCCTGACAACATGTAGATTCTCTTGAAAGCAAAGTGTTAAAATGATCATATATATCGGACACGAGCTCTCGACCTTGCTCATCCTCCTCTGCATATGAAAAACAGACAGATGCTTCAATATTTTGAAATAATCCAGAGGTTGTAAGATTAGACGATCCAACAATTATCATATTTCTATTATCACCTTCAAATGTATATACTTTAGGGTGATATACAATTTCATTAGGAGAAAAAACAATATAAGTAGGAAGATTAAGTTCAATCAATTTGTAGAGAGCCTCTTTTGATGTACCGTGCAAATCAATGCCGATATACAATCGAATATTACCTCCTCTATTTTTAAAAGCGACAAGTTGATCTTTAATGTTTTCAATTCCGCCAGTACTTGCAAAGGCAACAAAAGCAGAAAAAGTATTATACTCGTCCTGATTTAATGCATCTATTATTATGCCACCAATTGGGTGGCTACGTTCTGGATCTAATCCTTGTGCTATAAATTTTACATCCATAAATTTATTCGTAGATACGTGAATAGACATAATAACTATTTAATTAGGGATTACTACCTCAATTCTAAATAGTTTACGCCAAAGTTACTAATAAAATTCTATATACAAGTCCTCTGAAACTAATTATAAGTAGATCCAATGTTTACACCTGCCTCCCTCACCTCTGTTTTTCCTTCTTACGTTTTTTCGGCATCGGCTCATTGGCATCGTGCTGATCCGGCTCCGGTGTAAATACTGAGAGCAAACTGCCGACAGGCGAATCATCGCCCGAATTCCTTTGACAATAGCTAATTGCTTATCGTCCTGCTCATGCAGCACAGACGGGCGGAACGTCCCCATTATCTATTAAGACAATACACTTTTGAACAGATGTTGAACCTACACGCCCAACGGCATGAATGGGACCATGATGCGGAAAACTTGATTCGCACCTTTCGGAGTTTTTCGATTGTCGATGAAATGCCCGATCCGATCTGTTTGCTCGGAAAGGATTGGGATAATATGAAGATTGACCTAATCGAAATTTCTAAAAGATGAAGTCCTGCAGTTGTGATAAAGGTATTGCATATTGGTTTTAAAGTTGAGGCAACTATAAATATGTATCGCTATTAAAGTGTAATCTGCTGGGATTGTTCGATTATTTTGACTAGTTTTGAACCTGTAAAGAGAAAATAAAGAAATTTATAGAAAAATAAAATTCATAGAATCATCACAAATTTTGTAAAACGTGCTTGTGAAGCTTATTTAACCGGTATTTCCCTACTTTAATGAAGAAGAGTACTAAAACCGGATTTTGAGGCCGCCGGCTTCAGAATAATAACGCTAACGGCGGAGGCCCGATTTTCAGATTGGGCCTCCGCCGTTTTACATTCGTCCCGGTCAAGGGATCCACAGGACCTCGTCGACGGCATAATGGGCCGTGAGGGTGCGCCCCAGCAGGTAGAAATAGTCCGAAAGCCGGTTCAGCCAGGCCAGCACCGTGGAGTCGACGCCGTATCTGGCGTCGGCACGGAGCGCGGCGCGTTCGGCACGCCGGCAGACGGTGCGGCACACGTGGCACATCGACACCACGACGTTTCCGCCCGGAATCGTGAATTTGTCGATCGGTTTCAGGGCCTCCTGCATGGCGTCGATGCGCTCTTCGAGCCACACAACGGTCCCCGGGTCCAGCGGAGCGACCTTGTCGCTTCCCGACTGCCCCGTGGCCAGCAGCGCCTCGACCGACATCAGCCGCGAAAGAATGCGGTTCAGGTCACCGACCGACGAGGCCAGCGCCGCGTCGCCGCGCACATTTTTCGTGCCGTTTTTGCGCAGAAGCAGAATAGCGCTGAGAATCGTTACCGGCACGACGATCAGCATATCGTTGCTGACGTTGACAACCGTTGCAATCGCCATCGCGCCAAAAGCCACATGAGAAAGTCCGTCTCCAATGAACGAAAAGCGCTTGAGCACCAGCGTTACGCCCAGCAGCGATGAGCAAAGCGCAATCAGCACGCCCGCAATCAACGCATAACGCACAAATGGGAACTGAAAGTATCCGGCCAAGGTTTCAAAGATGTTCATGCCCGCTCCCCCTTTTCCATGCGAAGAAAGGCCTTGCCCACGTCGCTCTTGCGATAATCCTCCGTGCTGCCAAAAAACAGCGGCCGGCGCGCAAGGTGCAATATATGATCCGCTTCCCGTGTGGCGGCAAAAATGTCGTGAGAAATCATCAGCACGGTAATGCCTTCTTCTTTGTTCAGGCGGCGGATGATCGCGTACATTTCCGCCGTAGCGCTGGGATCAAGCCCTGAAACAGGCTCGTCCAGCAGCAGCAGTTTTCGCGTTGCGCACAGCGCGCGAGCCAGCAGAACGCGCTGCTGCTGACCACCGGACAGCTCTCGATAACAGCGCTCCCGCAGCGGCCAGATGCCCAGCTTTTCCATATTCGTACGGGCCGTCTCCTGCTCGGCACGGCGATAGAACGGGCGCAGCCCGCAGCGGTTCAGGCAGCCCGAAATCACTACCTCCTGCACGGAAGCGGGAAAGTCGCGCTGAAAACTGTTCTGCTGAGGCAGATAGCCGATTTCGTTCTGCTTCAGGCCGTCGGAAAATTCAATTTTTCCCGAAAGCAGCGGGTGCAGCCCCAGCAGCGCTTTCATCAGCGTGCTCTTGCCCGCGCCGTTTTCGCCCACAATACACAGATAATCGCCCGGCGCCACTGCGAAATCGATATTCTCCGAAACAACATGGCTATCATAGCCAAGCGATACATTTTTACAGATGATTTGCATAGCAATGCTCACGTCCCTTGCTCTACTTTGAGTTTTTGTCCAGAAAAAGTGGGGCGGCCGAAAGCCGGCCGGCCCAGCCATAGGATTAGTTCAGCGCTTCCTTCAGCACGTTCAGGTTTTCGGCCATGATGCCCAGATAGCTTTCTCCGTTCTCCGCATCCTTCGCCGTGACGGACTGCATGGAATTCATGGTCAGAATCGCCTGATTCTTCGCCTGCGTGCTGGATACAACCGTTTCGGCAATGGCGTGATTCGCGCCTTCAATCGTCAGCACGACGGGCAGCTGCAATTCATCGACCTTCCTGGCAAGGAACGCAATTGTTTCAAAGCTGGCCTCGGTTTCGGCAGAGCAGCCAGCGAACGCCGCAAAGTAGGTCAGGCCGTAATCATCCGCCAGATAGCGGAAGGGGAAACGGTCGGCGAACAGAATCGTCATGTGCTGGCCGTTATTTACAGCATCCTTATACTGGTTGTCCAGTTCTTTCAACTGCGCAATGTAGCTCGCCGCGTTTTCCTGATAGGCAGGCGCATTGGCGAAATCCAGCTCGCACAGCGTGTTGGCGATGGTCTGCGTCAGCGTCTCCGCATTGCGCAGAGATAG
>ERZ827469.1821-NODE-1821-length-17794-cov-3.808276_pt1 | contig 17794 bp, 19 predicted proteins | sample MGYA00519917_ERZ827469 | MGnify/ENA primary metagenome ERZ827469 (study PRJEB31778, sample SAMEA3449314) | human gut metagenome | biome: human gut; feature: human-associated habitat; material: faeces | place: United Kingdom | collected 2010/2012 ... | reverse complement strand
AAACGCTCCGCGCGGATCGCACTGCAGCGGAATGGAAGAATGTCGCTTGCGCGACTCGCCGCAGGCGGAGAATCCTGCTTCGCAGGATTCTTTTTTATACAGTTTATAACAATAGAATGCTCGCAGAGCGTGCATTCTATTGTGTATACAGAAAATAAGCCGTCAGAATCAACATTCTAACGGCTTATTTTGGATGGACCCGATGGGATTCGAACCCACGGTCTCTGCGTTGCGAACGCAGCGCTTTCCCAGCTAAGCTACGAGCCCAAACATAATTTATGAAGAAAAATCAGACCTTTCATAACAGGTACTGATATGGAAGCAACGGGGCTCGAACCCGTGACCTCTCGCGTGTGAGGCGAACGCTCATCCCGGCTGAGCTATACTTCCGTTTCCAGCTAAAGTTTATTTTAGCACTTTCCAAGCAGGAATCAAGTGGCAGATGAAAAAAAATGCTGTTCACAGTCATGACAATAGAATGCTCGCAGAGCGTGCATTTTATTGTTTTTTATCAGAACGACTGTGACGGGAGCGGTGTTCTGTGGTGTCTGTTTCTTTTGCACTGCAGCTGTCGATCAGTTTTTCAATCAACATTTTTTTAACATAGACGTCAAAACTGAGCATGCAGATGAAAGAAAAGGTCTGCAGAAATTCCTGATCCTCTGCGGCAGCATCCGAAAAGGTTTCCTGAGCTTTGTGATATTTGCGTACGACGTCTTGCTTCATTACTTCAACTTCTTCCCGCTCGAGACTAAATACCTCGTTATAGATCGTTTCAAGCTTCAGTCCTTCGTTTCCGGCAAAGAAACGGTCGGTAATCGGTTTTAATACAGTCTGGATGTCGCTGATTGACAGGATGCCCTTGAAATAATAGATAAAAATCAAAAGCAGCATGTGCTCGCGGGAATATTTCTTGCGGACGGGCGGCGGCAGCAGGTCGTTTTTGGCGTAGTTGTTGATCATGGTTTTGGTCAGGATCTTGTCCACTTCGGGATTACGGGCAGCATTCTTTAGACGGCTATCCATAAAAGTCGTCACCTGATCCATATATAATTCGATATCTGGTATATCATCCGGACGGATATAATCAATACGGTCCAGACTATCCAAAATACTTTGTAAAAGATCCTCTGTTTCCAGTGTCATATGAAATGCTCCTGTTTTCCATAAGATAATGAAGATTGTTTAATGAATTCATTATATAGTATTCAAAACCAGATGACAAGAGAAAAGAAACTCAATATAAAAAGACCATTTTGTGAAGGAACAGCACATGGGACAATAGGAGCGCATAGGATAAAGAAACATGTGTTAAGGAAGCAGATATCTTATGAAAAAAAGAAGATGGATATGTCTGGCGCTGACAGCAGCGTTGACGTTTGGCATGCTGGCAGGTTGCGGGCAGATGAAAGACTTATCGGATGGAGGGGAGAAAAAGGAACTTCAGAAGGTTACGTTGAACGAGGTGGCGCATTCCATATTTTATGCGCCAATGTATGTGGCAATAGAAGAGGGCTATTTTAGAGAAGAGGGCATTGATCTGACGCTGGTGACAGGATTCGGTGCGGATAAGACCGTTACGGCAGTGTTGGCGGGAGAGGCGGATATCGGTTTCATGGGCTCCGAATCAACGATATATACAAAAAACGGCGGAGCCGAGGATTATCTGATCAATTTCGCACAGCTGACGCAGCGTGCCGGAAACTTCCTCGTTGCGAGGGAACCGATCGAGAATTTCGAGTGGGATATGCTGAAGGGCAAAAAAGTGCTGGGCGGCAGGGCAGGCGGCATGCCGGAAATGGTATTTGAATATATTTTAAAGCAGTACAACATTGATCCGACCGAAGATCTTTCCATCGACCAGAGCATCGATTTTGGTTCCACGGCAGCAGCATTTTCCGGCGGGCAGGGGGACTTTACGGTTGAATTCGAACCTCATGCAACTGCCCTGGAGCAAAAAGGTGACGGCTATGTTGTCGCTTCGCTGGGAGAAGAGTCCGGTTATGTGCCGTATACAGCATTTTCTGCGAAAAAGAGTTATCTGGAAGCGCACCCGGATACCGTGCAGGCCTTTGTAAATGCGCTGCAGCGCGGCATGGAAAAGGTATCACAGAGCACGCCGGAAGAAATCGCAAAGATGATTGCGTCGCAGTTCCCGGAAACGGATGAAGCGGTGCTGACGGCGATTGTGAGACGCTATGTCGAGCAGGATACGTGGAAAACCGACCTGATTTTCTCGGAGGATGCATTTATTCTGCTGCAGGATATTCTGGAAGAGGGCGGCGAGCTGACAAACCGCGTTGCATATGAAGATCTGGTCAATACAGAGTTTGCAAAAAAGGCGCTCGAGCGCTGATCGTTTTGAAAAAAGCAGCAAAAAAGAGCGGGGACGCCGGAAAAGTTTTCCGGAGCCTTCGCTCTTTTTTACTCATGTAATGTAGACAAAATGTGTGCATTACAGTGTTCACCGGATCCGATTCCAAATCCTGTTGCAGGGTACCCCCTCTTGGACCTGCGGGACTTACTGTTCCGAATCGGGTTCGGAAGCTTCTGCCATTCTGGAGAAAACCAGCTCGTAGCCGTCGTTGCCGTAATTTAAGGAACGGTTGACGCGGCTGATTGTAGCAGTGGAAGCGCCTGTTTTTTCTGCGATATCCAGATAGGTTTTACCTTCCTTTAGCATGGCTGCAACCTCAAAACGCTGGGAGAGGGAAAGCAGCTCATTGACAGTGCAAAGATCTTCGAAAAATGCGTAGCATTCTTCCTTGTTCTGCAGGCTCAAGATCGCGTCAAACAGGTGATCTACGGCCTCCGTTTTAATTTTTTTGTTCATCCGACTAACTCCTTTACTTTTCTAATGGAGTGGACTCCGTTCGTCCATATGTTTCTATTTTAACATATTAAAGTCTAAAAGTAAAGCGGACAAAGACAGCGTCTTTCGTCTTGTATCGCAGACTAAAATCTGTTAAAATCGAAAAGACACTTATAGATGGAAAAAAACAGGAAACAGTGGGGAACTATGAGCATTTACGATACCTTAAATGACAGACAGCGGGAAGCTGTTTTTAAAACAAAGGGACCGGTGCTGATTCTGGCGGGCGCGGGAAGCGGAAAGACCAGGGTGTTGACGCACCGTATTTCCTATCTGATTGAGCACGAAGGCGTAAAGCCGTGGAATATTCTGGCGATCACCTTTACCAATAAAGCTGCCGGGGAGATGCGTGAACGAGTGGACGATCTGATCGGGCACGGCGCGGAACAGATCTGGGTTTCGACGTTTCACTCCACCTGCGTGCGGATTCTGAGACGTTACATCGACCACCTCGGCTATTCGACAAATTTTACGATTTACGATACGGATGACAGCAAGAACATCATCAAAGAGGTCTGCAAAAAGCTGCAGATTGATACGAAGGTTTATAAGGAACGGAGCCTGATGTCCGCAATTTCTTCCGCAAAGGACGAGCTGATTTCCCCGACGGAATATGCGCTCTCCGCGATGGGAGATTTTTCCAAGCAGAAAATCGCGTCCGTTTATCAGGAATATCAGGCAGCTCTGAAAAAGAACAATGCACTCGATTTTGATGACCTGATTGTCAAAACCGTAGAGCTGTTCAAAACCAGTCCAGAGGTGCTTGCGTACTATCAGGAGCGTTTTTTGTACATTATGGTGGATGAGTATCAGGATACCAACACGGCGCAGTTTGAGCTGATCCGTTTGCTGGCGGATAAATACCGCAATCTTTGTGTTGTAGGTGATGACGATCAGTCGATCTACAAGTTCCGGGGTGCCAACATCAACAATATTCTGGATTATGAAAAATATTTTCCAGAAGCTGCGGTCATCAAGCTGGAGCAAAACTACCGTTCGACCCAGACGATTCTGGATGCTGCCAACGAGGTGATTCAAAACAACGTAGAACGGAAAAAGAAGGTTCTCTGGACAGATAAGGGTGAGGGCAGCCTGATCCATTTTAAACAGTTGGATACTGCATATGAAGAGGCGGAATTTATTGCAGATGATGTTTGCAAAAGAAAACGGAATCGGACAGCAGATTATAAAGACTGTGCAGTGCTTTACCGGACCAATGCCCAGGCGCGACTGCTGGAGGAACGGTTTATTATAGAAGGGATTCCCTATGATGTGGTCGGCGGCGTCAATTTCTATGCGAGAAAAGAAATCAAGGACATTCTGGCGTATTTAAAAACGATCGACAACGGGCAGGACGACCTGCAGGTGCGCAGAATTATCAATATTCCGAAGCGTGGAATCGGTGCAACAACAGTCAACCGCGTGCAGGCATATGCGGAAGAAAATGAAATGAGCTTTTACGACGCCCTGCGGCAGGCGGATCAGATTCCCGGGCTTGGCAGAAGCGCATCGAAGCTGGAGCCGTTTGTGACGCTGATCCAGTCTTTTCGGGCGAAGCTGGAATATTATACATTAAAACAGCTGTTGGATGATATCGTAGAATCCACCGGCTATGTAAAAGAGTTGCAGGAGTCGGATGACGAGGATGCGGAGGACAGAATCGCCAACATCAACGAATTAATTTCAAAGGTGGTCGCATTTGAAGCGGCACACGAGGATGCGACGCTGAGCAGCTTTTTGCAGGAGGTTGCGCTGGTTGCGGATATTGATGGCGTGGAATCCGATAATAATAAAGTGCTTCTGATGACGCTGCATTCCGCAAAGGGACTGGAGTTTCCGGTTGTTTATCTGGCTGGCATGGAGGATGGCATATTCCCCAGCTATATGAGCATCATGGACGATGACCCGACCGCGATCGAGGAAGAACGTCGTCTGGCATATGTCGGAATCACCCGTGCGCGGGAGGAACTTACGATCACCTGTGCAAAGCAGCGTATGATCCGCGGTGAGACACAGTATAATCCGGTCAGCCGGTTCGTTAAGGAAATTCCCGCAAATCTGCTCGACCAGAGGATAGGAGGATCGAAACGGTTTTCCTTTGAAAAAGAAGAAACGGATGATTACAGCGGTTTTTCGGGATTTTCCGGTTTCTCCGGATTTGGAGGCGGCAGCTCAAAGAGCGAGAGCACAGGCGGATGGAACGGCTTTGGCTCCACCGGACACAGCAAGGCGGGCGGCAGCGGATTTGGAAATAGCAGCTTTGGCACGCTGAATGCAGACACAAGGAGCAGCGCTTCTAAAGGCAGCTTCGCTGCGTCAGGCGGAACAGGCTTTTCCGGGGAAAGCTTTTCAACCGGCAGCTTTACTGGCTATGGAAAGCCAAGGGCAGTTGTGAAGCCGAAAAAAACCGCAGAGGACAGAAAGCCTTTTATCGCGCAGGGGCTTGGCAGCTTAAACGGCGTGAATGGAATTTCCAGAGGCTCTGTGAAATCTGCAGCGCTGGAATATGGTGTTGGCGACCGTGTGCGGCACTTAAAATACGGCGACGGAACGGTGACGGAGATCGTGGACGATCCGCGGGATTACAAGGTGACGATCCAGTTCGATGGAGCGGGTCAGAAGATTATGTATGCGACGTTTGCAAAACTGAAAAAACTATAAATTTTCCGGATTCATATAGTAAAAGCAAAAAAAGGGTGGTATGATAAACACGACGACTGAATCATGAAAACAAGCAGAAAGGATGGAAAATAATATGGTAAAGCTGGATGAAATTCTGGAAGCGGTGAAGTACAAAGAGGCGGCGAAGAAAAAAGAAGAGAAAAAGACCTGTATTCTCTGGATTCTGGCGATTATCGGCATCGTTGCGGCTGTGGCAGCAGTTGCCTATGCAGTATATCGTTATCTGACTCCGGATTATCTGGAAGATTTTGATGACGACTTTGACGATGATTTTGAGGACGAGGATCTGGACAAGGAAGAACCTGAAAAAGAAGCTTCCGAAGAGAAAAAAGAGGACTAAAGATCGCGGAGACATGCCATTAGGAGCAGACAGATCACGGTTTTTGAGTGTCTGAATTCCCGTTGGTTTGGAGCGGTAGGAACGCGATTTGGAAGTGTGCAGATAAAACTTTATAGGGTTGCGCACGCCGGAGATGACGGGATGTTCTTGCGGGAGCGGAAAAATCAGAAATTTCGCTTTTCGTGGGGACATCCCGTTTTGTAATAAAATATGTTTTTGCATGGCAGTATGTTTGTGGAATGGAGGAGAGATGAAAAAAGGACAGATCAGGACAGGCGTGGTACGGAATGTGAAATTCCCGAACCGCGCAATGGTGGTGCTGGAGCCGCTGGAAGGTGCGGCAGATGGTGAAGAAATCTGCGAGGTAAAAGGTGCACTGCCGGGACAGAAGATTTCTGTCGTTATAACAAAGGTGCGGAAAGGCAAGGGAGAGGGCAGATTAAAGGAAATTCTGGAAAAATCGCCGATAGAAACTGTCGGTGTTGAAAACGGCGGTTGCCCGCATTTTAATATCTGCGGCGGATGCAGCTATATTTCCATGCCATATGAAGAAAGCCTGAAGATAAAGGAAAACCAGGTCAGGGAGCTGTTGGAGCCGGTGCTTTCCAAACAGCAGAGCGTCTGTCAGATCGAGCCGATCCGTCAGAGCCCCGTTTATTACGGATACCGCAATAAGATGGAATTTACGTTCGGAGACGAGGTAAAGGATGGACCTCTGGCGCTGGGCATGCATAAAAAAGGCAGCTTTTATGATATCGTAACGGTGGATGGCTGTCGTCTTGTGGACGACGATTACAGTGCGATCCTGCGGGAGACACTTTATTATTTTGAAGAGAAAAAGACGCCCTTTTATCATCGTTATACCCATGAGGGATATTTGCGGCATCTGCTGGTGCGCAGGGCGTCCAGGACGGGAGAAATTCTTGCAGCGCTTGTAACGACAACGCAGCAGGAAGTTGATCTGGAAAGCTGGAAAGAGCGACTGCTTTCCCTTCCGTTGAACGGAAAATTCGCCGGAATTTTGCATATTACGAACGACTCCATGTCGGATGCGGTCAAGTGCGACAGCAGTGAAATTTTGTACGGCAGGGATTATTTTTATGAAGAGCTGCTTGGACTGAAATTTCGAATTTCGACATTTTCCTTTTTCCAGACGAACACCTGCGGCGCAGAGGTGCTGTATGAGACAGCGCGGGAATATGTCGGCAGCCTGGTAAAGGAAGAGGGAAAGCCGGACAGTATCGTTTACGATCTTTACAGCGGCACAGGTACGATCGCGCAGCTGATGGCACCGGTTGCAAAAAAAGTCATTGGTGTGGAGATTGTGGAAGAGGCAGTTGTTGCTGCGCGGGAAAACGCGAAGCAAAACGGACTGGAGAACTGTGAGTTTATCGCGGGAGATGTTTTAAAGGTACTGGATGAAATCGAAGAAAAGCCGGACTTTATTATTCTCGACCCTCCAAGGGATGGCGTACATCCCAAAGCACTTTCCAGAATCATCGGTTATGGGGTGGAGAAGCTGGTATACATTTCCTGTAAACCGACGAGCCTTGCGCGGGATCTGGAGATTTTCATCGCAAACGGCTATGAGGTGCAGCGGTGTGTCCCTGTGGATCAGTTCCCTTGGACAACCGGGATTGAAACTGTGTGCCTTTTGGGCAAACGAAAACCAAATACCACGGTAAAACTCAGCGTGGATATGGATGATTACTACCGTATTAAAGATGGTAAAGAGCCTAAATAAAACCGAATAATACACTGAATCAAAGCAAGATAGAAGCTGTTGATGCGTTAGAAGAATAACGTGTCAGCGGCTTTTTCTTTTTATCTGAAAATCTAGTAGTCAAATCTGAAAGGAGTCAATTCTATGGCAAAGAAAAATATAAGAAATATGAAGGTTTGTGGACAGAGCAGTTATAAATATGAGACAGTTCCGGCGATTACATTAAAAGGAAAATGGCTGGAAGAACAGGGATTTCATCTTGGGGATTATGTGCAGGTGAAATGTGAAAATGGTCAGCTGATTATCACGCCGGATGTGGATAAAGCACAGGAGCAGGAAGCGAAGACCGCATTTATGGATGAGGAGATTAAGAAACTGAAAATCAGATACCAGAATGAAAAAGAAGAAATTACTGCAAAATATGTGGCAGAGCAAAGTGCAGGCTGTTATGGAAAGAAAGCATGAGAGGGGGAGAATGTATGGCAAGGATTATAATGTGCGGATCATTTAAAGGGGGAGTTGGCAAGACTGCCAGCTCCTGGAATTTGGCGTATTCACTGGCTGAGATGGGAAAAAGGGTTCTGGCTGTTGATTTTGACAGCCAGGCAAATCTGACAACCTGCTTCGGAATTGAAGATACTGCGGCTGTGCCGGTGACGATTGGACATCTGATGATGAATCGGCTGGAAGATGAGGAAATGCCGGATCCATCAGAGTTTATTCAGAGCAGAAATGGTGTGGACTTTATTCCATCATCCATGATGCTTTCAGCAGTGGACAGTAAGCTGCGGATGGAGATGGGTTCAGAGAAGATGCTGGCCGGCATTCTGGAGCCGCTGAGAGGGCTGTATGACTATATTATTGTAGATACCTGTCCAGCGCTCGGGACGTTGACGATTAACGCACTGACGGCGGCTGATGAGGTGATTATTGCCGTCAATCCGCAGCTTCTGGCAATGATGGGGCTGCAGGATTTTATCCGGACTGTGAAGAAAGTCAGAAGCAGACTGAATGACCGCCTGCAGATTGCAGGGATCCTGCTGACTATGTGTGATGCCAGAACAAATATCTGCAAGGTAATTACAGAACAGTTGACGGATACTTTTGATGGACAGATCCGGATTTTTAAGAGCATCATACCAAACACAGTAAAGGTGGGAGAATCAATTTATTACAGTGAGCCGCTTCTGGAGTATGCACCGGAGAATAAGGCTTGTAAAGCATACCGGAATCTGGCAGAGGAGGTGGATGGGGATGAAAGCTAATGCACCAAAAAGAAAAGTATTTCAGGACGCACTGGATCTTCTTGCTGAGGATCCGGTGAAGAATACGTCAGTGCCTGTGAACGGGATTGTTTCTATCCCTGTAGAGGAAATCCATCCGTTTCATGATAATCCATTCCGGCTGTATGAGGGAGACCGTCTGGAAGATATGGTACAGAGCATCAGGGAACATGGCGTGCTGAATCCGGTAATCGTGAGGAAGGCTACAAGGGGTATGAAATGCTAGCAGGGCATAACAGAACCAACGCGGCGAAGATAGCAGGATTGTCGGAAGTGCCGGCGATAGTGAAGACGGATCTGTCTGATGAGGATGCCTACGTATATGTAATCGAGACAAACCTGTTGCAGAGATCTTTTGCGGAACTGCTTCCGTCAGAGAAGGCAGCAGTGCTGGTGGCACGTTATGAGAAGATAAGCAGTCAGGGGAAATGAAATGATATCCGGCAGGAGATTGAGGCTCTGGAAGAAACCTGTGGACACGATGTCCACAAGTCACAGAAAAGCCGTGATGGACTTGGTGAGGAATATGGAATGACTGGAAGGAATATTGCCAGATATATGAGACTGGACCGACTGATTCCGGAGTTCAAGGATGCTGTAGATAAAGGGACGTTGGCAATGGTAGCCGCTGTGGATCTGTCTTATCTGAATGTGAACATGCAGAAGATGATCCAGCAGGTGGCAGAGGCTGAGGGAAAGAAACTGAAACCGAAGCAGGCAGTGGAACTGCGGAAGATGGGAGAGGAGATTACAAAAGAAGGAATTGATAGTATGCTGGCGGGTAAAGGACAGAAGAAGCCGCAGAGTGTGTCTGTGAAGTTGCCGATGGAATTGTATGAGAAGTATTTTGGGCAGATGGATGCCGGAGCAGTGCAGGAGATTATGGAGAAGGCACTGGAAGAGTATTTTGGAAAGGAGGTAGCAGGTGTTTAGCAGAGAAGATCTTGAATGTCTGGATCCGGGGTATTTTGAGATTATTTATATGGATGACCGGGATGTGAGCATCATGTCCCGGAATACCAGACATATGTGGTATATACATAATCCGGAATATCCATTGATGGGATCCTGCATTATATTTCATAAACATAAGGTGTCCCATCCGTATCATCAGCATGGCCGCAGTAATACACTGCGGCAGGCTGTGCGGAGTATTAAGAGACATGATAAGTGGCAGATGGGTGGAAGAAAATAATTTAAAGATTTCAGAAGAGATGACTTGTGATAAGGTTGTTTATTATTTTATAATGTGTAAAAAGCTTGGAAAGGAGTTGTCTATGTCTAAATTGAAAGATCTTGAAGAAAAAATGAATTGTTGGGGATTTTCAGTTAATGCACGAATTGCTTTTGATAAATTTGTTAAGGCGATTGAAAAAGAGGAAGGCATTACATTTGAGATACAGAAGATATTTAATATTATAGATGAAATTGTATTGAACAAGGAAAAAGACCAATTTCAAAAAGAATTGCCAGCAGGTAAAAAATTGTATCGGGCAAGAATTATAGATGCAGCTGATGATGATAATCCTAATAAGGGAATTGGAAAAACGGCGGATGATAGATTCTTAGGATATAATGATATTAATTCGAGAGAACCATTGATTGGAATTAGTGGTGCAGGACGCAATAATATATCGGGAGAATCATACTTATATGTGGCTTCAAATCCACAGACCGCATGTATGGAAATAAAGTCTCAATTTTCTGATTTGATTTCATTAGCAACATTTGAACTTTCACAACCTTTAAAGATTATCGACTTTGCATCAGATGATAAAAAGTTCCAGCGAGAAGATACAGAAATTTATGGATTGAGTTTAGGGGTATTCTTTACACTGTTGATGTTTAGATATATGCAACCAGTTAGAGGGGAAAATACATATCGTGTGACGCAGATAGTCTCTGATTATTTAAGGAAGACCGGAATAGATGGAATTTCATATAATAGTTTTTTATCTCCAGGAGGAATAAATTACACGATTTTTAATTGCCATCATAATAGAATAAAGTTCTGCGATAGCAAAGTTCTGATACATAGGTATGCAAATCATTCATTCTGGGATTTTAATGAAGGATGTGTGATTATGTCAAATGAAAATGAGGATAGGATGAAATGGAAGGACGATGAGGCAGAAGAGTACAAAAAGCAATTACGTGATCGATTCAAAAATATAGAATGAAATTGTGCTATGCAAGCATAAGTATTTACATCAAAAAAGAGGGTATGTTTGCCCTCTTTTTTGATGCGGATATAAGCACATTAGAAATGATCTACAGTCTGCATATATTCTTTAAAAATAAAGGTTTCATTGGAGAGAATAAGTAACAATGGTGAAAGAAATGAATTTGTTACGGATGATATTTTTAAAGAAGAATTGGAATTATATCCTAATGAAAAAATTACGGGACAAATTGCTTTTTCTGGTGAAAATTTAGTGACAAGAATTGCACCGGTTATGCAAATGAGCTTGATTTATTGCGAAGGAAATACAAAGAAAACAGTGAAATATGATAGAAAAGTATGCTTTACGAAGAGCATAGAGAAAAATGAAGATATTTCAGAAAAAATCGGTGATATTTCAAAGAAACTGAATGAAATTTCATATTCAAACAATCGTATGGCCAATTATTTTGAAGGCAGATGTCTTTTTAAATTTGACGAATTGAATGTTTTTCCTCATAATAGTTTATATAAGGATATGAAAGATGCCTTCCATGATGTTGAACATCTTGAAAATGAAGAAGGAAGAGATGAAAATGGAAATTTGAAATGAGAGTAAAGTAAAAAGCACTGGTCATTAGGTTGGTTGGTGCTTTTTAAGTAGAAATATAGTAAATAATGGAAAGTGGTGACAGATAATATGGATAAAGGTATAATAAATTGTGATAACAAATATGCAGATTATTTATAGGAGAAAATGTTTATTATGTATTTACCATTGGCATATATTAATCGTTACAGTTTATTGACGGAATTATATTGTGATGAAGAACATCTTAATTGCAATCCGGAGATGTTAATTGAAATGATATCTGATGATAATTGGGGAACAGATCTTTATTCGGGACCTAACAGAGAGAGATACATGAATTTGTATAATATGTTTGACAGAAAATTTTTTTCGATGCATGCAGTAAGCGCCTGCTGTGCAGCGGCTGGTTTTACTAGTGTGTGGAAAAATAATAAAATGGTGTATGAGCCAGATTATGAATTTTCACAGGCACTTTTGGAGACAAATGAATTAAGAGTATATCCAGAGATGATTAAACATATCCCGTTTAATACATTTTACTTGGATTTTTCTAAAAATGCACTTTTTACTTATGAAGGATTTTTTGTGCAAGTTAAAGTGTATGATACTGGTGCGATAAGAATTTCATCTTTACCCACAGAAAAAAATTATTCACACATACCTGCACTTAATGAAGGATATGAGGAAAGTATCACAGCTTATGCAGATTCTTTTTTTATAGAATCAGAGATGTTAAATGTTGAAAATGATACGTATTATTTTGATTATGATTTAAATAAAGATTTTATGCAAACATCAGATAGTTTTAAAACACAATGGTTTATAGGTGGATTAAGCAATTTTAGATTATTCTTACTTCAATTTCTTATGTATTTGTCATCTAAAGAACCTGATATTAACGAAAGTCTGGACACTATAAATACATATAGACCATCTTCTGTTATTAGAAATAAATATTCTGAAATTCGCAAATGGGAAGTTGGAGTACGATATGGAGAAAAAATACGTCAATTTAAAAGAAATAAATTAAATGTAGTAGGTGAAATAGAAGGCAGTAACCAGAATGCTAAACGGCCACACATTAGGAAAGCACATTGGGAAAGATATCATGTTGGAAAAGGAAGAAAAGAAATTGTATCAAAATGGAAAGAACCTGTGTTCGTAAATGGAGATACGGATGATGTTATTACTAATATACATATTGTAACTGATAAAGATCCGTCATGTTCTTCTGGTGAAGATATGGTAAAGGAATATTTGAAATCTCAAAATATAGAATTTTATTTTCAACATTATGTACGCGAAATTCGAAAACGATATGATTTTTCTATTGAATGGAATAATCGGTTAGTATTTATCGAATTTGATGGTGAACAGCATTTTAAAGTAATAAACAGATGGAAGGGAAAGAAAGGATATTTAGACAGAAGAAAAGATGATATTGAGAAGAATGAGTACTGTTATAAAAATGAAATTCCTTTATTAAGAATTAGATTTGATCAGGCACATATAATGTCTAATATGATAAAGGATTTTCTTGAAGATCCAACAAAATACTATTCACAATTTAATACATATTTTACAAATGAGGAATATTATAGTATTTGTGAAAAGGCTTAAGTGTTTAAAGCATCAGTCATTCAACTGGCTGGTGCTTTTTTCGTGGGGAAATGGAGGTGGCGGGATGTATCCTGTGTCGGATGCATTTATGAGGGCAGTCAGGAGTAATACAAGAAAATATTTCTGGACGGGTACGATCGTTACCAGAGGCGGAATGACCTATGAGTTCGGGGCGAAGGAGATTGTGAAGGGTTCCGGGTATATTTCCAGGCAGTGCTGCGGGAGTACGGAGATTGAACTGGGGACGGTGTATGCGGCGGAGATGGGGATCACGCTTCTGAGCGATATTGACAGGTGCACACTGGAGGATGCTCAGGTGACGCTGGTGTTTCATCTGGTATTGGCGGATGCTTCTGTGGAAGATGTGCCGATGGGGGTTTTTGAGGTCAGTGAGGCAACCGTCTGGCCAAGTGTCTGGAACTGAAAGCATATGATTTTATGCTGCGGTTTGATAAGAGTTTCAACGGGTTTGAGACTGTGGGGACTGCTTATGATTTTATTGCTCTGTGCTGTAAGAGATGCAAAGTGGAGTTTGCGAATAAGAGAGCGGAGATTGATGCCATGCCGAATGGCGGGGTGACGCTTTCTGTTTATACTGAAAATGATATTGAGACCTGCCGGGACGTGCTGTTTTATGTGGCACAAGTTCTGGGAGGTTTCTTTATTATCAACAGGGAGGGAAAGCTGGAACTGAGAAAGTACGGGAAGGATCCTGTGATGAAGGTGGAGCAGAGACACAGGTTTTCTTCCAGCTTTTCGGATTTTATTACCAGGTATACGGCGGTGAGTTCCACGAATAAGCAGACGCAGATTGCAGAGTATTATGCTCTGGATCCGGATAATGGGCTGACTATGAATCTGGGGGTGAATCCGCTTCTGCAGTTTGGGCTGGAGGAGACCAGGGAGATGCTGTGCAGGAATATCCTGGCAGATCTGTCTGTGATCCGGTATGTGCCTTTTGATTCGGATACCATCGGGAACCCTGCCCTGGATCCGGGGGATGTGCTGACATTTGCAGGAGGACAGGCGGATGAGGGACAGATCACCTGTATCACTTCCATCAGACAGAAAATCGGGGGAAAGCAGAGCCTGAAATGTGTGGGGAAGAACCCGAGGCTGGCTCAGGCAAAGTCAAGGAATGACAAGAATATTTCGGGGCTGCTGAACCAGATTGAGGATAATGCGAAGACTGGGAAGATCGGGATCCATACGTTTACCAATGCTTCCGCGCATGAGATCGGGCAGACGAAGGTGAAGCTGGTCAGTATCCAGTTTGCTTCTTCTGAGGAAAACCATATGCAGTTTTTTGCACAGGTTGTAGTGGATGTGGCTGCGGATCCTGTGGAACGGTCTGCGGAGGCTTCTGGGACTGTGGTGATTCCGTTTCCGGGCGAAAGCGGCAGTGGAACTGGAAGTGGTACAGGTGGTTCTGATGGAACTTCTGAGAGTAGTAAAACTGAAAATGATGTGACAGGAAATGCTTCCGGGAATGAGGATACGGGAAGTACGGATGATATTTCTGGAGGAGCGGATGCAGGATCCGGGAATGGTTCGGAGGTTTCTGTGGATGTTTGTCTGCCGGTGAAGTGGCAGGAGGACGGACAGGTAGTCTGCCATGTGGTCTTTGAATTTAATAATGAGGAGATTGTGGAGCATTGTCCGGTGGAGACCTGGCATTCCGGGAAACATATTTTGTCGCTGTATTATCCTATTGAGAAGATTGTTGCCAATTATACGAATACGTTCAATGTGTATCTCTGGATCTTCTGATGAGCAGATTGAGGTGATTGCGAAATATCAGGGACAGGAAGTAAAAACAGTAAAACTGGAAACCGTTTTTAAGAATGAGCCGACAACAACTGAATTTACGAAATCAGATATTACAACAGGTGTGGAACTTGACGGAGCAACACTGACGGTTTTGGATTCAGACGGAAAAGAAGTAGAAAAATGGACTTCTGTAAAAGGAAAAGCTCATGTAATAAAAAGACTCCATGTGGGAAAAACCTACACACTTCGGGAAGAGTTTGCACCATATGGTTATCTGCAGGCGGAGGAAGTGAAATTTACAGTTTCTGATACTGCAGATGTTCAAAAAGTAGAAATGAAGGATGCTGTTCCGGTTGGACGAATCATCATCAATAAAAAAGGTGAATTTGTCAAGGAAGTTACCTGGAAAGATATGCTGGCAGGCGGCATGGACGCAGCATTTGGCTATGTTACAGGTTCTTTGAAAGATGTTACTTTTGAAATTTATGCAGCGGAGGATATCAAGGCTGCAGATGGGGAAAGCAGTGATTATTATAAAAAGGACGAACTGGTAGCAACAATTACGACAGATGCTCTTGGATATGCAAGATCAGAAGATCTTCCTTTAGGCAAATATTATGTAAAGGAAAAAGAGACGGCGGATGGATATGTTCTGGATGGAGAAATCAGAGAGGTTGATCTGACTTATCGTGATCAGAATACTCCGGTTGTGACTTATGATGAGGACTGGCAGAATAACCGCCAGAAAGCAAAAGTAACTGTAGTTAAGAAAGAAAAAAATACAGACCGTGTTCTGGAAGGCGGAGTATTTGCACTTTATACAAAGAATGATATTTTAAATGCAGAAGGCGAAGTAATCCTGAAAGCAGATACCATGATCGAGCAGAAAGCTACGGATCAGGATGGAAGAATTGTATTTACGGCAGATCTTCCAATCAATGGCAGCTACTATGTAAAAGAAGTGCAGGCTCCTGCTGGATTTGTGACAACAGAAGAAATCAAGGAATTTGATTTTGCTTATGCGGGAGAAGAGGTTGCAGAAGTATCCTTTGAGTTCACTTATGAAGATGAGCCAACTACTTTTGAAATCACAAAATCAGATCTTACAATTGGGGAAGAATTACCAGGTGCAAAACTGAAAGTATCCGATCCAGAGGGAAACGTTGTGGATGAGTGGACTTCCGGAAGCACACCACACATCATTAAGGAACTGGAAGTTGGAAAGAAATATACATTAACAGAGACAATTCCTGCTGATGGCTATGCAACTGCAGAATCCATTACGTTTGTAGTAGAAAATACTGCAGATATACAGAAAGTAGAAATGCAGGACGATACAACAAAAATTCTGATCAGTAAGGTGGATATGACAGATGGAAGCAGCGAGGTCAAAGGTGCTAAACTGTATATTCTTAATGAAAACCAGGAAGTTATGGAAAGCTGGACGTCTGGTGATCAGCCCCATTATGTGGAGAAACTTCCAATCGGTACTTATACATTATTGGAGGAAACAGCACCGAAGGGTTACATTGTGGCAAATAAAGTGACATTTGAGATTAAGGACACCGGAGATATTCAGGGAGCCAAAATGGAAGATGAACAGACAATGGGCAAGGTGATCTTAAATAAAACAGATAAAGATACCAAGAAGCCAATGAAAGATGTAGAATTTGCCCTTTGTGACAGTAAAGGTAAAGTTCTGGAAACTCTGGTAACAGACAGTGCCGGCCATGCAGAATCAAAGAATTATCCGATTGCGACTTTTAAGAATGGGCAGTATAAAAAAGCAATCACATATATCCTGAAAGAAACAAAAACACTGGATGGCTATCAGCTTGATGAAACCGAGCATAAGATTCAGTTTGAATATGTCAATGACCGTACTCCTGTGATTGAATATACTCTGGATCTGACAAATAAGAAAGCTCCGGAAAAAGACACTCCGGAAACATCAGAAAACCAGGGAGCCAGCACTCCTGTTTCCCATGGTTCTGATGCGACTTCTGTATCCAATTCACCAAAAACAGGAGATAACACAAATATTGCTATTTTTGTGCTGGCGCTTGCAGTATCAGCAGGATGTCTGGGAACTGTAGTGGCAGTTAAGAGAAAACGTAAATGATAGTAGAATAAGGCTTTGGAGCTGCAGTTGCAATGCAGCTCCAGATACTGTAGAAAAAATATATGCATTATGGTATTATGATAACTAAATTAGAAATTTAGATTAAAAATGAGGTGAATAAAATGCATATAGTGGATGTTATTCAACAAGATAGCTTTTTTCCGAATTTTGAGAATAGTCATAGACATAAAGAAAAAATTCTTTATGCTATGGTTGCTCCTATTCTCTTTGGGCTTCTTGTTGGGCTAAAACATGAAGTTATTGAATCTTGTCGTGGTATTGATAAGATATTGCTTCGAGAGTTAGCACGGAATTATAGAGAAGGTGATGGCGATTGTGGCATATGTTTTGAATATGCGGTTCATTCTGCGATTCGAAATAATAATCCTTTAGTGATTGAAAGAATTCAAGAGGCATTATCACTGTGTGGAATTGAAGGAAGAAATACGACATCTATACTTTTAGGGTTTGAAAAGTCAAGAATATTGCAAATAAATAACGAATTATTAAATACATTAACAGATAATTCGATATTAGTAAGTAATATTAACAATAAGGGGATTAGAATTAAAAAGTATTTAGAAGAAATACAAAAATCTTTTCGATTTCAAAATATACGAAAAAATTTA
>ERZ827469.1814-NODE-1814-length-17874-cov-2.897637_pt1 | contig 17874 bp, 15 predicted proteins | sample MGYA00519917_ERZ827469 | MGnify/ENA primary metagenome ERZ827469 (study PRJEB31778, sample SAMEA3449314) | human gut metagenome | biome: human gut; feature: human-associated habitat; material: faeces | place: United Kingdom | collected 2010/2012 ... | reverse complement strand
CTGTCCGCAGGAGGGTCAAGGTTTTGATAAGCTGTTCACAGGTGTAGTCGGGGTTTTTGATGACGCCGGAACTGAGAAACAGCCCTTCGATGTAATTACGGCGGTAGAACTGGATGGTCAGTTCGGCTAGTTCCTCGGGGGTGAAGGCGGCCCGCCGGGTGTCGTGGGAGACCCGATTGACGCAGTATTTACAGTCATAGATGCAGACATTTGTCATCAGCACCTTTAAAAGGGAGATGCACCGTCCGTCGGCGGCAAAGCTGTGGCAGATGCCGCAGGCCGCCGTGCTGCCGATGCCGCCGGCAGAGGGGACGTTGGCCACGCCGCTGGAGGTGCAGGCGGCGTCGTATTTGGCGGCGTCCGATAAAATCGTCAGTTTTTCCATCAAGTCCATATTCCATACCAGCCTTTGTTTGCAGTGCCTCTTTACTCGGGAAAGGGGCTTGTTTTTTCTCGAAGCTTGTTCTCGTTTGGGCACGGCGGCAAAGATACAAAAACCATGCGCCATAGCAGAACGCAAAACAGAACATTTGTTTATATCGTTAGTATATCACAGCAAACGGCATTTGTAAAGGGAAATATATGGAAAAAAGAAAATTTGTTCGTGTCTTTTGCATGAAAAAGCCGCCCGCTCCGAAATCCAGAACAGGCGGCTTTGAATTTTAATTTACATGACCATCATAAAGTTGTTGAAATTCTGTTCTTTCACTTTGTTCATAATGGTGATGACGTCGACAAGCCAGAGAATACCGCAGACGCCGCCGGTTAAGAGCTTTAATACTCCCATGCCGATGTCGCCCATCATGAAGCGGTCAACGCCCCATCCACCGAGGAAAATCGAGATGATGAGCATGACGGTGGGGTCCTTGAGTTCAATGGCCGTGGCCACGACGAACTGGGAATCGTCCAGTGCGGCCAGTTTTTCCCGGATAAAAGGAATTTTTTCCGCTGGGAAATACTTCTGATTGGACATCAGATAGAGGTCGAGTTTTTGTGCATCCATGTGTTTCACGCCTTTCCGGCCTGTCCTGCGGGACAGCCCATTCAATATGTTTTAAAATTGCAGGTGTTTGATATCATTATAGGGAACAGAGCGCCTGCTTGTCAAGAAAAAAGAGAAATTTATCTTCTTTTTAATTAATAGAACGATCTGGGAGGGCAGGGGCTTCAGGGGCAGAAAAAATGTTGCAACTTGCAGGAAAAATTGATATACTTATAAAGTATTAAGTATATCAATTTTTTATATTATAAAAAACAATAATATAAAAACTTTGCACATTCTTAAAATTTCAAAAAAGGAGGAATTGAAATGGAAGAAAATGAAAGCAAGGAAGAAGTTGTAAAAAAAGAAGAACAACAAGCAGAAATTGAAACAAGCGAAAATACAGATTTGTCTTTTTATTGTTTTGCTGGCTGGTCTGACCGGCTGCGGGTCAACTGCCAAAAAGGCGGAGGTGACGAACTCTCCGGAGCCGAGTGTCAGCTATGAGCAGGGGGCTGATTTTGTCGGCGCAGTTGGCGCTGTTGATGAAGAGCAGGGTACGATGGAATTTTATAATACAACATTCCAGACGATGGAGACGTATCCTTATACCGGTGGTACACAGATTTTGACAAAGAACAACAAACAAATGACGGCATCCGAAATTGAGCCGGGTGAAGTTTATGATGTGTATACAAGTGAAGATGGAAAAAAGGTTGAGAAGATACAGAACGCATCAGTTACCGAGCACGAGGGAGCTTCGCTCGAAATCAACCAGGACGAAAAACGGCTTACGGTGCGTGGTGTGAATTATGCCTATAACGATGACCTGCTTGTATTTTCAGATGGCAGACAGATTGACCCATTGGAGATTACGCCGGAGGATGAAGTGACTCTCCGCGGGATGAATGGACAAGCATTTTCTGTTGTTGTCACAAGGGGACACGGATATATCAAGCCGAATAATTTTAAGGATTTTACCGGCGGTACGGTTACGGTGCAGGGCGAGGCAATTCTCCCGGTCGCAAAGGATATGCTTTTGGTTGTGCCGGAGGGGCAGCAGCTTGTTACAATGAAAAATGGTGATTTGATGGCTGAAGTCACGGTAGAAGTAAAACGCGGACAGGTTACGAAAGTCGATATGGCGAAGTACCAGAATCAAGTGCCGGATACGGCGCGGGTTACATTTGATGTGAATCCACAGGGGGCAGAACTTTATGTAAACGGATCGCTCACCGACCCGTCAAAACCTGTTTCTTTAAAATATGGTAATCATTCCGTGAAAGTTTCACTCGAGGGCTACGAAGATTACAGCGGTATTATTACCGTGAAGGATGCGAGTCTGACCGTTCATATTAATTTGGCAGAAGAAAGTGCGGATGTCGAGACCGACAGTTCCGATTCTTCCAGCTCGGTTTCCGATGATTCGTCCTCCTCTTCGAGTGAGAGCAGTGTCACTTATGATAACGACCATAAGGTTACGGTAAGTGCGCCGGTTGGTGCCGCCGTTTATGTCAACGGAACTTATAAGGGAGAGGTGCCCTGCAGTTTTACGAAAGTGATTGGAAATGTAACACTTTCTCTTACAAAAGATGGTTATGAGACAAAAACCTATGCCGTTGAAATATCGGATGACAGCAAGGATATTTCCTGGAGTTTTCCGGATTTGACAAAAAATAGTTAAGTAAATTTCCCGAAAGGGTGAATATCACTTTTTAGAAAGTGAAATAAATTAAAAAAGCAGGCCACACATGGATGTGGCAGCAAGGAGGAAATTATGGACTACAAGAAAACATACGAAGCTTGGTTATCAAATCCATATTTTGATGCCGACACAAAGAAAGAGCTTGAGAGTATTGCCGGGGATGAAAATGAAATCAAAGAGCGTTTTTATGCGGACCTTGAGTTTGGTACAGCCGGTCTCCGTGGTATTATCGGGGCAGGAACAAACCGTATGAATGTTTATACGGTACGCAAAGCGACACAGGGACTTGCCAACTACATCATCAAACAGAACGGACAGAAAAAGGGCGTGGCAATTGCTTTTGATTCCCGCCGGATGTCACCGGAATTTGCAGATGAAGCGGCTTGTTGTTTGGCAGCAAATGGAATTAAAGCTTATGTTTTTGAATCACTTCGACCGACACCGGAATTGTCCTTTGCCGTTCGTGAGTTAGGATGTATTTCCGGTATTAACATTACTGCCAGCCATAACCCGCCGGAATACAACGGCTACAAAGTATACTGGGAAGACGGTGCACAGATTACACCGCCTCATGATACCGGAATTATGGATGAGGTGAAAGCGGTAACCGATTATGCGGCCGTTAAGACAATGGACAAAGAAGAGGCAAAGAAAGCCGGTTTGTATGAGAATATCGGAAAAGCTGTTGATGACCGCTATATGGAGGAACTTAAGAAAAATGTTCTTCATCCGGATTGCATTAAGAAAGCGTCAGCAGATTTGAAAATTGTTTATACACCACTTCACGGAACCGGAAATCTGCCGGTACGCCGTATTTTGAAAGAACTTGGTTTTAAAAATGTATTTGTTGTACCGGAGCAGGAACTGCCGGATGGTGAATTTCCTACCGTCAGCTATCCGAATCCGGAAGCACCGGAAGCATTCGAACTTGCTCTTAAACTGGCAAAAGAAAAGGATGCCGATTTAGTTTTGGCAACGGATCCGGATGCAGACCGCCTTGGTGTTTATGTTAAAGATACCAAATCCGGTGAGTATATCTGCTTAACCGGAAATATGTCGGGAAGTTTTCTTGCCGATTATGAAATTGGACAGAAACTTGCACTCGAAGGAAAACTTCCGGAAGATGGCGAGTTGATTAAGACGGTTGTTACTTCAAACCTCGTAGATGCGATGGCAAAATATTATGGTATCAAAGTGACCGAGTGCCTGACCGGATTTAAGTGGATTGGAAGAGAGATTCTCCGCATGGAGACAACCGGAAAAGGCCACTATCTGTTCGGCTTTGAGGAAAGTTATGGCTGCTTGATTGGAACGCATGCAAGAGATAAGGATGCGATTGTGGCATCGATGGCGCTTTGCGAGGCGGCTGCTTATTATAAACTACGTGGCAAAACAATTTGGGATGCTATGTTAGATATGTATGAGAAATACGGCTACTACAAAGATAATGTAATTGCCATTACTCATAAAGGTATTGAGGGGCTGCAGAAGATTCAGTCGATTATGGATAATCTCCGTAAAAATCCGCCGATGAAATTTGGTAATTACGATGTGACGGCAGTAAGAGATTATTTGAAAGATGAAATCGTAGATGTTAAGACCGGCGAGAAGAAACCAACCGGTATTCCAAAGTCCAACGTACTCTATTTTGAATTGACCGAGGATGCATGGCTTTGTGTTCGTCCATCCGGTACGGAGCCAAAGATTAAACTTTACTTTGGTGTTGTTGGTAAAGATTTGGCAGATGCCGATGAAAAATCAGAAAAACTGGCTGTAATTGTAAAGGACTTGCTGAATCAGTTAGGATAAAATAAATGCAGGGGGTGAACATGTGAGCAATCCATATTTGGAACAGTGGACGAGCAAAGAGATGCTGAAGGAATTGGAAGAGGGAATTTTGAATGCACCTCAGGATTTGCTTGGCTGCCACATTTTCAAAGAGGAGGATGTGCAGATTTTTACTGCATATCGTCCGTGTGCAAAACGTATGTGGGTGCTGGATTCAAAAGGGGAGACCACTTACGAGATGGAACCAATGGAGCCGGAAGGATTTTTTGGCTATGTCATTGAGAAGAAATCGGAGCGACTGAAAAAATATCGATTCCGGGTGGAATATGGACCGGACGATGTGATTGAAATTGACGACCCTTATGCATTTCCGGGGATGTTTGGTGAACTTGACCGGTATTTATTCTCGGAGGGAAACCATTATAAAATTTATGAAAAATTAGGAGCACATCCGATGAAGCGCGATGGCGTGGAGGGCGTTCAGTTTGCTGTCTGGGCGCCACACGCCTGCAGCGTGAGTGTAATCGGCGAGTTTAATATGTGGGATGCAAGACTTCATAAGATGATTATGAGGGGGAGCAGCGGTATTTTTGAACTGTTCGTGCCGGGCGCGTGGGAAGGCGCTGCCTATAAGTATGAGATTACGGCAAGGAGCGGGGATAAGCTGTATAAGACAGACCCTTATGGAAATTATGCGGAACTGCGTCCGGGAAATGCTTCCCGAATTACGTCGCTTGATGGCTACAAATGGCAGGATGGTTCTTATCAGAAGAAGCATCAGAAAAAGTCAAGAGATGTAAGAGACAAAGAGCCGATGAGTATTTATGAGGTTCATCTTGCTTCCTGGAAAAAACGGATTGAAGACGATGACAATGGCAATTTTTCATATCGTGAGTTAGCATCTATGCTTGGCGACTATGTGGTTGATATGGGTTATACTCATATTGAATTGATGGGAATTGCAGAGTATCCGTTTGATGGCTCATGGGGCTATCAGGTTGGCTGTTATTATGCGCCGACGAGCCGTTATGGTGAGCCAAAAGATTTTATGTATTTTGTGGATGAAATGCACAAGCGGGGGATTCAGGTAATTTTAGACTGGGTACCGGCGCATTTTCCAAAAGATGCTCACTGCCTTGGTCGTTTTGACGGACAGCCGTTGTATGAACATCCGGACAGCAGACGTGGCGAGCACCCGGACTGGGGAACATATATTTTTGATTACGGAAGAATGGAAGTGAAAAACTTCCTCGTTGCCAATGCACTGTTCTGGATAGAAAAGTTCCATATTGACGGACTTCGTGTGGATGCCGTTGCATCTATGCTGTATTTGGATTATGGAAAAAGCGATGGCGAGTGGCTTCCGAACAAAGATGGCGGAAATGAGCATTACGAGGCAATTCATTTCCTGCAGCATTTAAATTCCGAGGTGGAAAAGGAGCATCCGGGAGCTTATATCATTGCGGAAGAGTCGACGGCATGGCCGGGCGTTACGGCGCCGGTAGCAGATGGCGGACTTGGCTTTTCTTACAAATGGAATATGGGTTGGATGAATGACTTTTTGGAGTACATGAAATTAGACCCATATTTCAGAAAAGACCATCAGAGGCAGTTGTGTTTTAGTATTGATTATTACACCAGTGAGAAATACATTTTGGTTTTATCGCATGATGAGGTGGTTCATGGAAAATGTTCTCTGTTAAACAAGATGTCCGGTTTGGAAGGAGATAAGTTTGCTTCCCTTCGTGCCGCATTTGGATTTATGTATGGTCATCCGGGCAAAAAGCTTTTGTTTATGGGGCAGGAATTTGCTCAGAAACGAGAATGGGCAGAGTTTCGAAGTCTGGACTGGTTTTTATTGGAAGAAGATGACAGACATAAGAAAATGCAGGATTACGTACGTGAATTAAATCACTTGTACCAAAAGTACGATGCCTTGTATTATCACGATTTTAATGTTATGGGCTTTGAGTGGATGGACTGCTGGCGTCCGGAATTAAGTACAGTAGCGTTCATGCGCCGTGGCAGCTCAGTAAAAGACCAGTTGATGTTTATTGCAAACTTCACACCGATGGCATTGGAAGATTATCAGGTCAATGCACCTTGTGCCGGAACCTTTACGGAGATACTAAATTCCGACGAAGAGCGATTTGGCGGTGAAGGCCGTGTGAATAAAAAGCCGATTCAGGCAAAACCATGTAAGGCACCGGTAGTACCAAGACCGGGCGAAAAAATCAAGCCGGGAAAGAAATATTACGAACTGGAACTGTATGTTCCACCGTTGTCGGTCGTAGTATTGCGGTATGATTATAAGGCATAGTGTTTTTCTAATTGTATATTTTACTAAAAAAGTTTGTGTTTCATGGGCGCTGTCGCTTAGACAAACACGCGGATATATGTCATGTGCTGAAAATGTGCATATTGAATCCGCGCGTTTGTACCCATGAAACACAAATCTTTTTTAGTAATATATGAAGTTAGAAAGCCACTTCGGCTTAAGTCGAAACACAGCAGCCAGCATTTTGGCGAGAGTTAGTATAACTTGCAGCCCTATCGCCGGTTGTTAAAATAAAAAAGGAAAGCTATATTTGCGAAGCAAATATCCTGCTTGCCACCGGGGGTGATTATCATTTTTCATTTAGAATTCCGGCTCAATCAAACCGTATGTATTGTCTTTTCTCTTATAAACAACATTTACTTCGTCGGTTTCCGAGTTGCGGAAAACGAAGAACGTGTGTCCGAGAAGTTCCATCTGTACACAGGCTTCTTCCGGATCCATCGGCTTCATCGCAAATTTTTTAGAAATTTCTTCTTCATCATATGTGTCCTCATCAACAAATCCTTTGCTAAACTGTGCTACGTTCTGCTCTTTCTGAATCAGCTTGTTCTTATATTTACGAAGCTGGCGTTCGATAACTTCTTCCACCAAATCAATCGATACATACATATCGGTGCTTGTTTCTTCTGCACGGATAATGGTTCCTTTCATCGGTACCGTAACTTCAATTTTCTGACGATTCTTCTCTGTGCTCAATGTAACATGAACTTCTGTTGAATCATTGAAATACCGCTCGAGTTTTCCAATCTTCTCCTCAACTGCTGCACGCAATCCTTCCGTTATGTCAATGTTTTTTCCACTTATTACTAAGTTCATACTAATCAGCTCCTTTGCCCATAAGTTTCAAGATGTCCATTGGCTCATCTCGTAATCATATTATACAACAAAAACCTCTGTTCGGCAACATAAAAATCCATAAATCAGATAAACATTTTAACCTTGTGCCATCAAGTTGTCACACAATTAATTAACTTGTCTTATGGTCAAAAACATGCTACATAAGTATACTTAAATTGTTGACAATGTTTATAACTTTGTTCACAACTAACAAATATCGCAATTTCGTTGTTTTAATTGTTGATAAATAACGCCTGCACACATGACTACAATTGTCTGCGTACAGGCGTTCGTTTTCGAGTTGTATGACTTCTTAGATTTAACCAAGAACTCGTCTCGCACAATATGGTTTACGATAATACATATTACTTGTCTTAATTCCGGTACGTGGGTTACTTGCGTGTACAACCCTGCCGCCGCCGATGCAAAGTGCAACGTGGTTGACATGTCCACCACTTGCATAGAAAATCAAGTCACCGGCTCTTGCGCTGGATGGGCTGATTTTCTTACCCACTCCCGACTGTGCGCCGGAAGTACGTGGCAAACTGATACCGAATTTCTTAAATACTGACATGGTAAATCCGGAACAGTCCGTACCATGAGTCAAACTGGAACCACCGTAGACATATGGGTTTCCAACAAATTTCAAAGCGTAAGAAGCAATTGCGGAACCGTCACCGCTTCCCAATGTGCTGCCGCCATCGGACGATGAGGAACCACCGCTTGCACCACCGGAACCATTGCTGGATCCACCGGAGCTGCTGTTTCCACCTGCGCCACCGGAACCGTTACTGGAGCCGCCGGAACTTCCTTTCGCACCACCTCCGCCATTACTGGAGGATGCACTGCTTGATTTATGACTTCCACCGCCACCATTCGAAGAACTCTTTCCTGAGCTTGATGACGATTTATGACTTGAGCTGCTTGAAGAACTGCTGCTTGACGAACTATTTCCTGAATTCGATGAAGACTTCGCCGGACGTTCGCTTTCTGCCGCCGCTGCCTCTGCTGCCGCTTTTCTTCTCTCTTCTTCGCGTTCTTCCTCAATCGATACAGCCTTTTCAAACTGAACCGAGATTTTTACATAATCATCTCTGACATAACCGGTTGTATCACCATCGACACGAACCTTTACCCAGCCGGATTCATGTTTAAGCACTTCATAACTTTCATCGCCAGCCAAAAGATCAAGAATCTTACTCGTTTCACTTTCTTTCTCGCGGACACGAAGCGTCTCCGTGGTAACTGTCGCCCACTTCGTACCAAACTGGTCTATCAGTTTTTCTGCACTGTAGCCGATTGCCAGATAATCTTTCATAATATAACCGGAAACCGAACCGGACTTAATATAAACCCAGTCACCTTCCGTCTTAGCAATCGTAGCCGCACTTCCACGGTACAATTTACCAACGATTTCCGCATCCGTATTTGGTTTCTTACGAATATTTACATAATCTGCCGCAATGGAAATACCAACATTGGCATATTCCGATTCCGGTTTTGGTGTCGCCGTCGCTGTCGCTTCTTTCGTCGGCTCCGGTGTTGCATTCGAGACAGCAGAACCACTTACTGCGCTTGTCCCATTATTGGTGTTACCCGGCATATCCTCAAACGCTACAATCGCTTCCGGATTTGACTGTGTTGCACCAACCTGAATCGTACAGTACTGGTCTAACATGTAAGCCATACCGGCAAGTTCCGTCTCAGAACCCATCGTAGTTGAAGATGAAACCATATACTTGCCAAATATTCCAAAGGATAAAACAAGTCCTGCCCCCAACGCACATTTCACAAGCCTTGTGTGTTGCATACTTTTCTTCCCTCCATTGTCACTCATCTGCCGGCCTCAAACTCATCCGGCATTCTAAATGTTACAAATTTGTTAAATACTTGTTTCAGTATAACAACTCTGTCCGCATCTGTCAACCTTTGTAAACTCATTGTTTCTACTAATTTTTACCACAATTTTACCGAGAAAATTAATTTTACATTTATTCTACAGGATTCGACTATTTATTTCGCAACAATCGCCTCAATCTCAATCAGAACATCTTTTGGCAGTCTTGCCACTTCCACGCAGGAACGTGCCGGGCAGTCTCCCGTAAAAAAGCGGGAATAAATTTCATTTACCTTGGCAAAATCATTCATATCTTTAATGAATACAACTGTTTTAATCGTGTCCTCAATTTTTGCACCACTTGCTTCAATCAGCGCTTTCAGATTACCGATTGCCTGCTCCGCCTGTTTTTCAATACCGCCTTCAACCAATTCACCGGTCTCCGGAATAATCGGGATCACACCTGATGTAAATACAAGACCATTTACCTCTACTGCCTGAGAATAAGGACCAATTGCTGCCGGTGCCTTATCTGTTGAAATAATTTTCTTCATATAAAACACAACCTTTCTATTCATTGTTTTCATAGCTGATATTACCACATTTTCAGAAAAAATTCACTAGTTTTTTTCGGGTAAGGGTAGTATAATGAAACTGTTTGAACGAAGGGAGGAAATCGCATGTATTCCTATCATGATAGAGTATCTTACAGCAGAATTGATAAGGACGGACTGCTCGGTGTCTCCGATACCGTAAATGCAATGCAGGACTGCTGCCTGTTTCACAGCGAGGACGTCGGACATTCTGCCTTAGATTTATTAAAGAAAAACCGCGCTTGGTTAGTGAGCGCATGGCACGTTGTATTCAAACGCCGTCCGGTTATGGGCGAGCGTTTCACGGTGCATACATGGCCGTATCAGTTTAAAGGCATTTTCGGATGTCGTAATTTTTTAATGGAAACGCCGGACAAAGAGGTTCTTGCCTACGCCGATTCAAGATGGTTTTATTTTGACCCGTCTACCGGTCAGCCAACAAAAATTGATGACAGTGAAAAGGCCGCCTATCCGACAGAATCTGCTTACGACATGGAATATTCTTCCAGAAAGGTAAAATGTCCGGAAAACTTGACACTTGTCGAAGAAGTCGATGTGTGCCAGAATTATCTTGACACAAACCACCATGTAAACAACGGACAGTATATTCGTCTGGCTGTGAATGTTCTGCCAATTGATTTTGAAGTTTCCGAATTCCGTGCCGAATTTCGTCTGGCTGCCAAAATGGGAGACACCATGTACATTCGCACAGCCAGTGAAAATGGCAAATTTTATGTAGTCTTTACGGACAAAGAGGAAAATCCTTATTTCCTCAGCGAATTTACCCTGACAAAGAATGGAGAATAATATGAACGAATCAAAAGTTCTTGGCAAATTTGCCAGATTGTATGTTTCAAAAATCACAAAATTCGGTGTGATGCTTCGCTCTTTTGAAGAAAAAGATTTGGAAGTACTGCTCCCGAATAACCAGGTAAAAAAAGGGACCGAAAAAGGCGATTTTTACGAGGTGTTTTTGTACAAAGATTCTGAGGACCGCTTAATTGCTACCACACAAAGACCGTATCTTTCACTCGGTGAAACTGCGGTTTTGGAAGTCAAAGACGTAACCGGCATTGGTGCTTTCTTAGACTGGGGACTTGCCAAAGATTTGCTGCTTCCTTTTAAGGAGCAGACAAAAAAAGTTCACTTGGGTGAACGCGTGTTAGTCGCTTTATACATCGACAAAAGCAGCCGTTTATGTGCAACTATGAAGGTGTATGACTATCTTTCCTGTGACAGCCCTTACCAGAAAGGGGATCACGTAGAAGGTTTGATTTATGAAATTTTGGATTCTTTTGGTGCATTTGTTGCTGTGGACAATCAGTATTCCGCTTTAATTCCACACAACGAAATGACAAGAGAACTTCACATCGGCGATGTCGTGAAGGCACGCATCAAAGAAGTCACCGAAGAAGGAAAATTGACCTTAAGTTTACAAGAAAAGACAAAAGTGCAAATGGGCAAAGACGCTGAACTTATTTACGAGAGGTTACAAAAAGAAGGCGGTTTCCTGCCATTCCACGATAAAACCTCTCCGGAGATTATCAAGCGTGAATTCAAAATCAGCAAAGCCGCCTTCAAACGAGCCATCGGCCGGCTGTTAAAGGAAGGAAAAATCAAACTGACCGATAGCGGAATTGAACGTATTTAATTTTAATAAATTAGTTATCTAAAAAGCGCATACGGCTATCCGCGGCGCTTTTTCTTGGTGCCGGCTGCGGTGCCGGTCTTTTATCCTGTCCTGCCGCATGGCGGAATCCGGTCGCTAACTCTGCTTTACATTTATCACAGAAACGTCCGGTCTTAATTGTTGCGCCACAGCTCTCGCAAGGAAGTCCGACCGGTGAATCATCCGAAAATACCAGTCTCTCCTCACGCACCCAGCGGTTAATCTGACGGACAGAAACATCCATTTCCTCCGACAATTCCTTTACATCTACATTGGGATGCTCTCTGACATATTTCTTTACTTCCATAAACTTGTCCTCTAATTTACGGGAGCACGCCGGACAGACTCGCTGCCCACGTATAAAATTAAATAATTTCCCACATTCTTTACAAGAAACAATTTCCATTGTAACTTCCTCCTCTAATAATCTCTGCCAATGCAAAGGCAGGCAGAATATATTTCACTAACACCGGCTTTTTTTAATTCTCCGGCGCACGCTTCTAACGTTGAACCGGTTGTATAAATATCATCAATTAATACAACCCGCTTGCCATTTAACTTATAACCGGCACTCTCCGGAACATAGAAAGCACTTGACATATTCCGGTATCTCGCCTTATCATCCAGCTGCTTTTGCGGATTCGTATCGAGACTTCGGCACAAGACATCGGTTTCTACCGGAAGATGTAACCGCTTCCCGATTTCCTCCGCAAGAATCTCTGCCTGATTATAACCACGAAACCACCTTCTATGTCTGTGCAGCGGAACAGGAATCAGAAAATCCGGCTTCCATGCCAGCAGTTTTTCTTTGCGGAATCGAATAAATTCTTCCGCGAAAAATGCTGCATTTTCATAACAGCCTTCGTATTTGAACGACGCCATTGCTTCCTTGAGCGAATCCGTATAAACCCACAACGCTGTCCCCTGACGTAGAAAGTCATACTTTCTACGGCGTTTCTTTTCACAGTCTACGCAGTATTCCGTCTCAATCTCCTCTAACGGCTTTCCACACCGGGCACAGGCAGGTTCTGCTACACGCGCTTCCGATAATTTTCTTCGGCAAGTTAAACAAACCTTTTTCTCTGTCTTTTTCAATACTGTTCCACAAATCGGACAAGCCGGTGGAAATAAAAATCCAAATGGATTCAAAGGCACTCCTCCCCTTCTTCTATCATAGCAAATTTTTCCTCATTTTGCATCCTTTTTTTACTACTTTTCCAATGCCTCCTGCTCCAATTCCTGCAGACGGCGGCACAGCGAAGAATAGCGCATCTGCTCGGATTTATTTTGTATCATTTCACGCACAGTATCCTTGTTTCCGACAATCGTCACACACTTTTTGCCACGTGTAACCGCTGTATACAAAATGTTTCGATTCATTAACGGCCGTGGTCCCGATAAAATAGGCAACACAACTGCCGGATACTCGCTTCCCTGCGACTTATGTATGGTAATGGCATACGCCAGTTCCAGTTCATCCAGATTTCCCTGCGGATAAGTGACATATTTTTCATCATCAAAACGCACCGTCACCTCTTTATTGAATGTATCAATTTCGGTAATGATTCCGCAGTCGCCATTAAACACGCCACTCCCCTCTTCAATCATCATATGATTGTAACCGCGGATTTCCCACTTAATCTGGTAATTATTTTTCATCTGCATAACTTTGTCACCCTCGCGGAACAAAACACCGTGAAGTTCCATTTGATTTTTCCCTGGTGCTTCTGGGTTCAAATACCGCTGCAAAACTTCGTTACATCGGTGAACTCCCAGTTCTCCTTTTTTCATCGGAGTCAGAACCTGCACATCAAACGGCGTACAATGCGTGTATTTTGGCATCCGGTCGCGGACAAGCCAGAGCATCACTTCAAGCACTCCATGGCTGTCATCGCGTTTTAAGCAAAAGAAATCCTTGCTCTTATTATCCAGTGCAATCTCTTCTCCGCGATGAATGCGGAGGGCATTTACAATAATATCGCTTTCCGCTGCCTGACGGAAAATATGAGACAGCCTCACAACATTAAAGCAGTGAGAATTAATTACATCCCGCAGCACATTTCCCGGTCCCACACTCGGAAGCTGGTTTACATCGCCCACCAAAATCAGACGGGTTCCAACAGCAATCGCTTTCAATAAATTATGGAACAGGAAAATATCTACCATCGACATCTCATCAATAATTACGACGTCGGTTTCAAGCGGATTCCACTCATTTCTGCCGAACAAATCCGAGCGTTCCTCGCTCACATTTTCCTGTTCTGCCGCCGCTCCATTATACTCTAACAGGCGGTGAATGGTCTGTGCCTCCTGCCCTGTCGCCTCTGCCATCCTCTTAGCAGCACGTCCGGTTGGGGCAGCAAGTAAAATCGACAGTCCTTTTTCCATGAGACACGCAATTAACGTATTAATCGTTGTTGTTTTGCCGGTACCAGGTCCACCGGTAATTACTAAAAATCCACTGGTGAGAGCTTCTCTCACCGCGATTTTCTGCTGGTCATCGAGTACAATTTCCTGACTTTTTTCCACACGCGAGATTAGTTCATCCAAAGCCTTCGTCGGACGCTCCACCGGCACATTTAGGTCAAATAACATTCTGGCACAGTTCATTTCCGAATAATATAAGGACGGCAGGTAAACATCCCGCTCCTCAGTCACAATCACGGATTTATCATATACCAATTCTTCTAAAGAATCCATCAGCTGATCCATCGACACACCAAGCTGATAAACCGCCTCCTGTAAAAGCAGTTTTTCCGGCATGTAGACATAGCCCTCTTTGGTTCCCGCATTTAACACATACAAAATACCTGCACGGATTCTCGGTGCAGAGTCCATCGCAAAGCCGCTTTTTCTTGCAATTTCATCCGCAATTCGGAATCCAACGCCGCTGATATCTTCTGCCATCCGATACGGATTTTCACGGACAATTTCATAAAGTGCGCTGCCATAGGTCTGATAAATTTTTACAGCAAGCGCATTTGAAATGCCATACTCCTGTAAGAAAAGCATGGCTCCGCGCATTTCTCTTTTTTCCTCAAACTGCTCGGAAATTGCACGCGCTTTCTTTTCCGTAATTCCTTTGACCTCCGCAAGCCGCTCCGGCTCTTTTTCTATGATTTCAAAGGTTTTATCCCCGAATTTATCCACAATCCGCTTTGCCAGTCCGCCACGCACACCGGCAATCGCACCGGACGAAAGATATCTGAGCATCGCCAGTTCATCATCCGGTTCCTGCACCTCACAGGACATCACCTTCAACTGCTCCTGATAAATTGGGTGCGTAACAAGTTCTCCCCTCACACATACATATTCTCCCTCGTTTAGAAATGGAACATTTCCGACGCAGGTTTCCTCCACATCTTCATCGGGATTTTCCAATTCAAATACCGTGTACCCATTTTCCACGTTGCGATAGACGATGTGTGACACATACCCTCTTCTTTCCTCCATGAGTGCCTCCTAAATATGTAAAAAGCCCTTGACTGTGTTTCTTTTCGTCAAAGGCTTATTCTTTCTTTGATTTTCGCATTATACTTTGTTGTTCACCATTGATTCGTAAAGTTTGTCTGCGATGCCAAGTCCCTGACCGCTGTTTACCATCTGGTCAGCGATGGCAGATAAATAATTGTCCTGAAACATATTAACGTAGTCATTGCTGTTATCCTCGTCATCATCCGAAAATACTTTTGCAGATTCTTCCATGGATTTAAACATCTGCTGCACCAGATACGATTCAAACTGCTTGCACGCATCTAACATTTCTTCATCCGTTTCGGCATCCTGAATCTGGCTTGTCATTTTCTGCGACACTGCATCGTTTGCCTCGGTCGAATAATTTGTAAAATAAGTATCACCAATGGAAGATACTGCCATATGTCTCACCTCGCCTTACTTATCATGAACGTAAATTATTTGCCTGCTGAAGCATCTCATCCGATGCTGTGATTGCTTTTGAATTCATTTCGTAAGCACGCTGGGCAATAATCATATTTACCATTTCATCGGCTGCCTGTACGTTTGAGCTCTCCAAGTAGCCGGATACAATTTTCGAATTTAATTCTGTCGCTGTATAAACCGTAGGTGCTCCTGACGCCTCCGACTGCAGATAATTCGAGTTTGATGTTTTCTCAAGTCCACCGGCATTTGGAAAATATGCCAGACCAATCTGAATTCCGATATTCCGCTGGTTGTTATTCGCATCCGGATAAGTCAAATTACCAAACTGGTCAACGCCAATTTTACTGGAACGGTATGTATTCGGAACAGTAATTGCATTTCCGTTTACATCGAGTACCGGATTTCCCTCACTGTCTGTCAGGGCAATGCTGTCGCCCTGAATGGACATATTAAAATGACCATTTCTCGTATAAGCAATACTTCCGTCTGCTAACTGTACACGGAAAAATCCCTCGCCCTGAATGGCGTAATCAAACGCGCCATTTGAAGCATTTAAGGCTCCCTGTGTAAAATCAGAAGAAATTGAGCCAACACGGACACCAAGTCCAACCTGTGCTCCTACCGGCTTTGGTTCTCCGGTCGTTGTCGTTGACTTTGCCTGCAAATTCTGATAAATCAGTGATTTAAAATTTGCTTTCTGAGTCTTGTATCCTGTTGTATTAATATTTGATAAATTGTTTGCAATCACGTCAAGATTGCTCTGCTCGCCAATCATTCCACTGGCTGCAGTCCATAAAGAACGCATCATCAGCTGCCACCTCCAAATAAACTATTACTTAAGTGCTCCTACCTGATTAACCGATTTGTCTAACATCGAATCGTATGAGTGAATCACTTTCTGACTTGCTTCATAAGCACGGGTTATAGTAATCATATCGACCATTTCGCGCACAACATTAACATTTGACTGTTCGGTATAACCTTGCAAAATTTCTCCTTCTGCATCTTTGGTCGTGGCTCCGTCCACTGGTTCATACATAGTATCTCCGTATTTTTTCAAATAATCGTAGTCCTCAAAATCAACAATATTAAGAGTATCTACAAGTTCGCCGTCTGCCATAATCTGTCCGGTCGCCGAAATTGATACGTTTTTCGACGAAGGGTCGATGGTAATATTTCCATTTTGTCCCTGGACGGCATTTCCATCAGCATCTACCAGCAGGCCGTCTTTCGTCAGATGAAACCTTCCGTCTCTTGTGTAACGCGTATGAACCTCTCCTGCCTTGTCCGCTACACTCACTGTAAAGAATCCACTGCCACTCAATGCCAAATCATATGTACCACCGGTCTGTCTGACCGAACCCTGCGAATAATCGGTATAAGTTTCTCCGATTTTTACGCCAAGGCTTAAACTTCCAATACACTCATTGTGATATGCCTGTGAGCCGTCTCGAATCTTAATTCCAAGCACCTGGTCAAATGCCTGACTGGCAACTTTTTCATCTTTATAGCCAACCGTATTTGAGTTCGCCATATTATTGGAAATAACATCCAGTCTTTTCTGTTCATTTGCCATACCGGTCCACGCTGTATAAAGACCTCGTAACATATCATACCTCCTGTTCTTTTTGTGACCTGTAACCGGAAAACTTAATTAGCATCCCCTATAGTCACTTCTCCACTTAAAAATTCCACATAACGACCGGTACCAATTGCAACTGCTGTCATCGGATCTTCTGCCGTCATCGTTGTAATTCCTGTTTTGGATTCAATCAATTCTTCTAATCCATACAACAAACTTCCGCCACCAGTGAGCACGATTCCGCGGTCTGCGATATCGGCTGCCAATTCCGGCGGTGTTTTTTCCAGTACACTATGTACTGCTTCTACAATCTGTGAAGTTGTATCTTTTAATGCTTCTTCTGTTTCCTCAGAAGTAACGGTAATGGTCTTTGGCAGACCGGTCACCAAGTTACGTCCGCGGACATCTACTGTCACACTTTCCGGCCGTGGATAAGCAGAACCAATGCGAATCTTTATATCCTCAGCGGTTCTCTCACCAATCAGCAGGTTGTGTTTCTTTCTCATATAACGGACAATCGCATCATCGAAATCATCTCCGGCAATCTTAATCGAAGCACTGACAACAGTACCTCCCAAACTGATTACCGCAATATCCGATGTACCACCACCGATATCTACGATCATATTTCCGCAAGGACGCG
>ERZ827469.1806-NODE-1806-length-17907-cov-6.991205_pt1 | contig 17907 bp, 13 predicted proteins | sample MGYA00519917_ERZ827469 | MGnify/ENA primary metagenome ERZ827469 (study PRJEB31778, sample SAMEA3449314) | human gut metagenome | biome: human gut; feature: human-associated habitat; material: faeces | place: United Kingdom | collected 2010/2012 ... | reverse complement strand
TCCATGGAGGCGCAGGCCGAGGCCCGCTTCCTGATGTTGTGCGCCAACAACATTTTGAAGCCGCAGGACGGCAAGCCGGTCATCTCTCCGTCGCAGGATATGGTTATCGGCTGCTACTACCTGAGCTGCATCCGTCCGGGCGCGAAGGGCGAGGGCCGCTGCTTTGCCAACGAGGACGAGGCCATGATGGCCTACCTCTGCGGACAGATCGACCTCCAGAGCCGCATCAACGTGCGTATCGCGCGCAAGTGGGCGCCGGGTATGGATAATTATACCGAGCCCACGGCGGAATATCTGGCGGAGCATCACATCACCGGCGGCAACCGCGACTACATGTATTACAAGCGCATCGACACCTGCCTGGGCCGTCTGATTCTCAACAGCAACGTGCCGCAGGATATGGGCTTCAAGCGGCGCAAAACGCTTGACGACATGTTTGCGCTGGAAATCGACATGAAGGTCGGCAAGAAGCAGCTGGGTCAGATCGTCGATATGTGTTTCCGCAAGCACGGCGTGGCGGAGACCGCCCGCGTGCTGGACAACGTCAAGGCGATGGGCTACAAGTATTCCACCATCGGCGCTGTCACCGTGGCCGTGGCCGACGTTATCGTGCCGCCGGAGAAGAAGCCGATTCTGGAAGCTTCCGAAAAGGAAGTCCGCGCGATTGAAAAGCAGTTCAAGCGCGGCCTGCTCACCGACGAAGAGCGCTACGAGCGCGTCGTCAAGGTCTGGAGCAGAACGACGGACGATGTCAAGAGCAAGATCATGGACCACATGGACGAGTTCAACCCGATCCGCATGATGACGGATTCCGGCGCTCGTGGTTCCATTTCTCAGGTTTCCCAGCTCGCCGGCATGCGCGGCATGATGGCGTCCCCGACCGGCCGCCCGCTGGAAATGCCGGTTAAGGCAAACTTCCGCGAAGGCCTGACGGTTCTGGAATTCTTCCAGAGCTCTCACGGCAGCCGTAAGGCGCTGTCCGATACCGCTCTGCGCACGGCGGACTCTGGTTATCTGACCCGCCGTCTGGTGGACGTTTCCCAGGAGGTTATTGTCCGCGAGCGCGACTGCTTCGCCAGCCGCCACGAGAAGATCCGCGGCATCACCGTGACCGCCATCGGTTCGGAGAAAGACCCGATCGAAACGCTTCTGGATCGCATCGTTGGCCGCGTCGCGGCGGAGGACGTCATCGATCCGCGGGATGGAAGCGTCATCACGGCGTGCAACGAGATGATTTCTTACGAGCAGGGCAACAAGATTGTGGAGGCCGGCATCAAGGCCGTGCAGATCCGTTCCGTGCTGACCTGCCGCAACGAAACCGGCGTGTGCGTCAAGTGCTATGGCCAGGATTTGGCGCACGGCGGCTATGTGAACATCGGCGAGGCCGTCGGCATCGTTGCCGCGCAGGCCATCGGCGAACCGGGCACGCAGCTGACGATGCGTACCTTCCATACCGGCGGCGTTGCTTCCGAAAAGGATATCACGCAGGGTCTTCCGCGTGTTGAAGAGCTGTTCGAGGCGCGCAAGCCGAAGAAGATGGCCACCCTCGCCGAGATCCCCGGCGTCGTCAGCATCGAGGAGACGAAGAAGACCTCCATCTATGCGGTCACGGTCACGAACCCGGTCGACGGCGAGACCGTCACGTACAACCTGCCGTACTCCGCCGGCATTCTGGTCGCCAACGGCGACACGGTCACGAAGGGCCAGCCGCTTTCGAACGGCGCGTACAGCCCGCATGACGTGCTGCGTATCTGCGGCGTCGATGCCTGCCGGCAGTATATCATTCAGGAAGTCCAGAAGGTCTACCGTCAGCAGGGCGTTGACATCAACGATAAGCACATCGAGATCATCGTCCGCCAGATGATGCGCAAGGTCCGTATCGACGATTCCGGCAGCACGAACCTGCTGTCCGGCGCCATTGTGGATCTGCATGAGTTCCGCGCGGCCAACCGCGCGATCGCCGAGCGCATCGCGGCAGGGGAGACCGAGCTCACGCCCGCGACGGCTGAGCATGTCCTTATGGGCATCACGAAGGCGTCGCTCGCCACGGAGAGCTTCCTGTCGGCCGCGTCCTTCCAGGAGACCACGAAGGTGCTGACCGATGCCGCCATCAAGGGCAAGATCGACCACCTCGTCGGCCTGAAGGAGAACGTCATCATCGGCAAGCTCATTCCCGCCGGCAGCGGCCTTGCCTGCTACCGCAACTTCGAGACGAATGAGGAGCCGGCAGTCCCCGCGGAGCCGGAGGACGACGGCGTGGATCTGTCCGATCTCGCCAACATCTCCAACGCGCTTTAAACGACCAAATACCAAGCGTTTCACCGGGATATGCAGGCATATCCCGGTGAAATTTTCGCTTCCGTCTTGAATAAAAATGCTTGACGAATCTTGTGCAATATGCTAAAATCCTATTTTGCGTGGGCGTGCGCCCACCGATTTGTCATGCCTGTGTAAAAAGCACAAAAATGGCCGGGATTTCCTGAAAATTTTCCGGCAGAATCACGGTTTATCCGATGCTGTTTTTTGGCATCGTATAAATAGATCCATTTTCGAGGAAAGGAGGAAAACCATGCCTACTTTTAACCAGTTGGTGAGAAAGGGCAGAGAGAAAGTCACCTACAAGTCCACGTCTCCCGCCATGCAGAAGGGCCTCAACACCCTGAAGAACCGCGAGACCAATCTGAGCGCACCTCAGAAGAGAGGCGTTTGCACTGCCGTGCGTACCTCTACCCCCAAGAAGCCGAACTCCGCGCTTCGTAAGATCGCCCGTGTGCGTCTGACCAACGGCTACGAGGTAACCGCCTACATCCCGGGCATCGGTCACAACCTGCAGGAGCATAGCGTCGTTATGATCCGCGGCGGCCGTGTCAAGGATCTTCCTGGCGTTCGTTACCACATCATCCGCGGCACGCTCGATACGCAGGGCGTTTCCGGACGTATGCAGGCCCGTTCCAAGTACGGTGCCAAGCGGCCGAAGGCAGGAAAGAAGTAAGTTCCAACAGCAAATTTTGCCCTGTTGTTAACTGATATATATGTATTCGTTAACCTCGGGGCGCAGACGGAGATGCACCGCATCTTCGAGTACCTGTGAAGTCATTTTTTAATGAAGGAGGGAAGTATAGTGCCCAGAAGAGGTAACGTTCCCAAAAGAGAAATTTTGCCGGATCCGATGTACAACAGCGTTCTGGTGACCAAGCTCATCAACAGCGTGATGCTCGACGGCAAAAAGGGTGTTGCTCAGAAGGTCGTGTACGATGCTTTTGACATCATCAAGGAAAAGACCGGCAAGGAACCGCTCGATGCGTTTACCGAAGCCATGAATAACATCATGCCGAGCCTCGAAGTCAAGGCCCGCCGCGTCGGCGGTGCGACCTACCAGGTTCCTATGGAAGTGCGTCCTGAGAGACGCCAGACGCTCGGCCTGCGCTGGCTGACCGGCTATGCCCGCAAGCGCAGCGAAAAGACCATGAAGGAGCGCCTCGCAGGCGAGATCATGGATGCCTGCAACAACACCGGCGCTGCTGTGAAGAAGCGCGAAGACACGCACAAGATGGCCGAGTCCAACAAGGCGTTCGCGCACTTTCGCTGGTAATCTTCCGACTAGGAGCTATCAATTATGCCCAGACAATATTCCCTTGAAAACACAAGAAACATTGGCATCATGGCGCACATCGACGCCGGTAAGACGACCACGACGGAACGCATTCTGTTCTACACGGGCGTCAACCACAAGCTCGGTGAGACCCATGAAGGCACCGCCACCATGGACTGGATGGCGCAGGAGCAGGAGCGCGGCATCACGATTACGAGCGCTGCGACCACTTGCTTCTGGAAGGGCAACCGCATCAATATCATCGACACCCCGGGCCACGTCGACTTCACCGTTGAGGTCGAGCGCAGCCTGCGCGTGCTCGACGGCTGCGTGACGGTCCTTTGTGCCAAGGGCGGCGTTGAGCCGCAGTCCGAGACGGTCTGGAGACAGGCTGACCATTACAATGTTCCCCGCATGATCTACATCAACAAGATGGATATCATGGGCGCAAATTTCTACAACGTTGTCGACATGGTGCACGAGCGCCTGCGCTGCAACGCTGTTCCGATCCAACTGCCGATCGGCTCCGAGGCGGACTTCCGCGGCATCATCGACCTGCTCGAGATGAAGGCGGACGTCTACTACGACGATCTTGGCAAGGATATGCGCGTCGAGGAGATCCCCGAGGACATGCGCGCCGAGGCCGAAGAGTACCGCACGCAGCTCCTTGAGGCCGTCGCCGATTTCGACGACGAGATCATGGAGATGTATCTGGAAGGTGAGGAAATCCCCACCGAAATGATCAAGGCGGCCATCCGCAAGGCCACGACGCAGGTCAAGTTCGTCCCGATCGTGTGCGGCACGTCCTATAAGAACAAGGGCGTGCAGAAGCTGCTGGACGCCATCGTCGATTATATGCCGTCCCCGCTGGACATCCCGCCGATCACCGGCACGGTGCCCAAGACGGATGAGGTCGAGCACCGCTCCGCGGACGATTCCGAGCCGTTCTCTGCTCTGGCCTTCAAGATCATGACCGACCCCTACGTCGGCCGTCTGGCGTTCTTCCGTGTCTATTCCGGCACGATCGAAGCCGGCAAATCCGTCCTGAACTCCACCAAGGGCCAGCGCGAGCGTCTGGGCCGCATCCTTTTGATGCACGCCAACCACCGCGAGGATATCACGCAGGTCTATTCCGGTGATATTGCGGCGGCGGTCGGTCTCAAGAATACGACGACCGGCGATACGCTCTGCGACGAAAAGTACCCGATCGTGCTCGAGTCGATGGAGTTCCCGGAACCGGTCATCCGCGTAGCAATCGAGCCCAAGACCAAGGCCGGACAGGAGAAGATGGACATCGCCCTCGGCAAGCTTGCCGAGGAAGACCCCACCTTCAAGGCCTACACGGACGAGGAAACGGGCCAGACCATCATCGCCGGCATGGGCGAGCTCCATCTGGAGATCATCGTCGATCGCCTTCTGCGCGAGTTCCGCGTCGAGGCGAATGTCGGCAGACCTCAGGTCTCTTACAAGGAGACCATCACCAAGGCCGCTACGGTGGACACGCGCTACGCGCGCCAGACCGGCGGCAAAGGCCAGTTTGCACACGTCAAGCTCATGGTGGAACCCAACGAGCCCGGCAAGGGTTACGAGTTCATCAACCAGATCACCGGCGGTGCGATCCCGAAAGAGTTTATCCCCTGTGTGGATCAGGGCATCCAGGGCGCGATGCAGGCCGGCGTGCTTGCGGGCTACGAGGTCGTGGACGTGAAAGTCACGCTGCTCGACGGCTCGTATCACGAGGTCGACTCGTCCGAGATGGCGTTTAAGATCTGCGGCAGCATGGCATTCAAGGAGGCCTGCCAGAAGGCCGGCCCGACGCTCCTCGAGCCCATTATGAAGGTTGTCGTTACGGCGCCGGAAAGCTATATGGGCGACGTGATGGGCGATATCAATGCCCGCCGCGGTCAGATCGCCGGTACGGACATCCGCAACGGTGCGGCAATCGTCACGGCGAACGTGCCCCTGGCATCCATGTTCGGCTATGCGACCGACCTGCGCAGCAAAACGCAGGGCCGCGCGACCTACAGCATGGAGCCCAGCCACTTCGTAGAGCTGCCGAAGTCTCTTCAGGAGAAGATCATCCACGGCAGCAACTGACCTGCGCAACCGGCACAATGTGCCTTATAAGAAAGTAAGTCACGACATCATTTTAGAATTAGGAGGATATTCTAATGGCAAAGCAGATGTACAATAGAACCAAGCCCCATGTCAATATCGGCACCATCGGCCATATCGACCACGGCAAGACCACCCTGACCGCTGCGATCACCAAGGTTCTGTCCCTGGCTGACCCGAACAGCGCCGAGTTCGCCGCCTACGATCAGATCGATAAGGCTCCGGAAGAAAAAGCGCGTGGCATCACGATCAACACCGCTCACGTTGAGTACCAGACCGACGACCGCATCGGCCTTGACGGCACCGAGATCAAGGGCCGCCACTATGCGCACGTCGACTGCCCGGGCCACGCCGACTATATCAAGAACATGATCACCGGCGCTGCTCAGATGGACGGCGCGATCCTCGTTATCGCTGCTTCCGACGGCCCGATGGCTCAGACCCGTGAGCACCTGCTGCTTGCCCGTCAGGTCAACGTTCCGTACGTTCTGGTGTTCCTGAACAAGGTTGACCAGGTCGACGATCCCGAGCTGCTTGAGCTCGTCGAGATGGAAGTCCGTGAGCTGCTCGACAAGTACGACTTCCCGGGCGACGACACCCCGATCATCAAGGGCTCCGCTCTGAACGCGCTGATCTCCGAGTCCACCGATCCGAAGGCCCCCGAGTACAAGTGCATCTGGGAGCTCATGGACGCTGTTGACACTTGGATCAAGACTCCGGACCGTGCTGCTGACAAGCCGTTCCTGATGCCCATCGAGGACGTGTTCACCATCTCCGGCCGCGGCACCGTCGTTACCGGCCGTGTCGAGCGTGGCATCGTCAAGGTTGGCGATAAGGTCGAGATCGTCGGCATCAAGGACACCCAGGAGACCACCGTCACCGGCACCGAGATGTTCCACAAGACCCTCGAGTTCGCCGAGGCTGGCGACAACGTCGGCTGCCTGCTCCGCGGCATCGACAAGAAGGGCGTTGAGCGTGGCCAGGTCCTCGCTGCTCCGAAGTCCATCCACCCGCACACCAAGTTCAAGGGCCAGGTTTACGTTCTGTCCAAGGAAGAGGGCGGCCGTCACACCCCGTTCTTCAACAACTACCGTCCCCAGTTCTACTTCCGTACCACCGACGTGACCGGCGTCATCAGCCTCCCCGAGGGTGTTGAGATGTGCATGCCCGGCGATAACGTCGACATGGACGTCGAGCTGATCACCCCGATCGCGATCGAGGTTGGCCTGCGTTTCGCTATCCGTGAAGGCGGCCGTACCGTTGGTTCCGGTGTTGTCATCGCCATCAACGAGTAATTTTCAGCATGCAAAATTCCTCTCCGGCATCTGCCGGAGAGGAATTTTTTTGTTTTTCGACAAAATTGTTTCAAGCACGAAACTTTAATTACTTTTCAAATGCTTTTTTAAGTGCTTTTTTAAGAATTGCGGCCTATATTTCGTGGTTAAAAAAGGCTTCTTGCTTCGTGCCGATGGGATGCGGACACCTGTGTCCGACATTTTGCCGGCATCTTTTCCATGTATGTTTGCTTGGAACTTAAAGGAGGCAAAATTCCATGAAAAAAATGCGCAAGACATTGAGCCTGATACTGGCCCTTGTGCTGGCATTCAGTCTCGCTGCTGTCCCGGCTTTCGCGGCAGACGCCACGGAGGCGGAGACCAGCACATCCGACACGGCCTATGGCCAGCTGCACAACGGCCTGCTCAGTGAGATCCTGAGCCGGATCGACATCGCCAATGACGATAACTTCATTCACGGCATCGTGAACGTGAACATCAACGATCTTGTCGATCACATCGTCAGCAACAGCAACTTTATCCACGGCATCGTGAACGTGGACGTGGGCGATCTGTTCAAGGACATCGCCAGCAACAATAACTACATGCACGGCATCATCACCATCACCGGCAACACGGTGAACATCAACTTCGGTCAGGTCATCGGCGACATTGCCGCCGGCGGCGCGAACAGCGAGGCCGCCCAGCAGGCGCTTGCCGAGATCCTGAAAGCCTTTGGTATGACGCAGACCGGCATCAATGCCATCCTGACGGGCTTTGCCGGCAGCATCCTCACAAACGATCAGATCGCGCAGTTGCTGTCTCAGCTCATTTCTTCGGCGAATATGAACCTGAAGAACATTGTGACGATCATCTGTGCGCTCTACAACAGCCGCACCATCACGCTCCAGCAGGCGATGGCGCTGCTGGAAAAGTACATTTCCCAGATGGGCAACAATAGCGGCAGCGGCACCGGCACGGAGCCGACGCAGTCGGCCGGCCTGCTGGATACGACCAACCACAACGCCTATGTTTCCGGCCGCACCGCGACCACCTTTGTGCCCAACGGCACGCTCACGCGCGCCGAGGCGGCCAAGCTGCTCTATGAGCTCATGACCGCACAGGCGCACAAGCAGTATGACCGCAGCGACAATGGCTTCAGCGATGTTCCGGCCGGCAAGTGGTACGTGGTCGCGGTCAGCACGCTGGCCAATGCCGGCGCCATCAAGGGCTACAGCAACGGCACGTTCCAGCCGGGCAAGCCCATCACCCGCGCGGAATTTGTGACCATTCTGACCGGGATCTACGGTGTGAACACGTCCAAGGGCATGCCGTTTGCCGATGTAGGCAGCGCATGGTGTCATGATGCGGTCGCTACGGCCTATGCCAACGGCTGGGTCGGCGGCTATGCGGATGGCACGTTCCACCCGAACCAGACCATCACGCGCGCCGAGGCGGTGACTATCCTCAACCGCGTGCTTGGCCGCAGCTGCGACCTGACGTTCGTGCAGGCCAATGCGCAGGCAGCGTCGCACTTTACCGACGTCACGCCCGGCGCATGGTACTACACCGCAGTCACCGAGGCCTCGGTCGGCCACACCTTTACGGAGCTGACCGGCATTGAGCGCTGGACGGCGCTCGCCTGAGCCCCAAGGCATCTGCCTGAACCCGAACGAAACCAAAACTCCCGGCACATTCGTGCCGGGAGTTTTTTTCGCCCATTCACCGCAGACCGTGCATGAAGCCGTCCATCGCCGTCGCGTGGATGTCGCCGCCGATGACGCGGTTGCGGTAGACGAACAGTTGCGCGAGCACGGTGTCCGTCGAGCCCTCGTAGTTCGTCACGCGGTAGGTATAGGCTGTGCACGTCTCGCCGGCGTAAGTGGACAGGTCAAATCCCTGCTGCTTTTGCAGGGCGTTGTAATCGCTGAATACACCGCTGAACACACGCGGGATCACGATCTCCTGCGCCGTTTCCGTCGCGGGATCCGCCTCCCAGCCGAGCGCCTGCAGATAGGCAATGCGCCCGTCCGTCGTCGTGACGTTGTAGTGCGCCGAGAGCACGCCGCCGTTGCTGCGCCAGATGACGGCCAGCGCCAGCAGCACGGCCAGACCGATGAGCGCATACACGACCGTCCGTCTTGTCCAGTGAAAGGATTTGAGCTTCATAACCACACCTCGGAACAAGCCTATTCAAATTTGCCGCCGGATATGTTATAATACATCCAATGGCCGTAAAGGAGGGGCGCACATGATCCGTCTGGACAAATATCTGGCCGATACCGGCGCCGCTTCCCGGCGCGAGGCCAAGGCGTATATCCGCCGCGGTGAGGTCACGGTCGACGGTGTGCCCGCCCGCGCGCCGGAGCAGAAGATCGCGGAGACCGCTGTCGTCTGCCTGTGCGGACAGGTCCTGCGCTATCAGGCATATCATTACTATATGCTCCATAAACCCGCCGGCGTCCTCACCGCGACGGCCGACCGCAGTCAGCCGACGGTGCTCGATCTGTTCCCGCCGGAGCTGCGGCGCTTCGGGCTCGTGCCCGCCGGGCGGCTCGATAAGGACACGACCGGCCTGCTGCTCGTTACGGACGACGGGGACTATGTCCACCGTGTCATCACGCCGAAAAAGCACGTGCCGAAGGTCTACTTCGCGCGCACGGATGGACAGCCCACGAGCGCGGATGTGGACCGCTTTGCACAGGGCGTTGTCCTCGGCGACGGGACGCAGTGCCTGCCCGCCCGGCTGGAGCTGCTGCCGGAGCAGGGGGGCTGCCGCATCACGGTCTATGAAGGGAAATATCATATGGTCAAGCGGATGCTGGCCGGCTGCGGGACGCCCGTTTTGCAGCTGCACCGGCTGTCGATCGGGGCGTTGACGCTCGATCCCGCGCTGTCACCGGGCGCTTACCGGGAATTGCAGCCCGCTGAGGCGATGCTCGTTTTCTCGCTTCCAGCTTCGTGATAATTTACAAAAGTTCGGGAAATTATCCGACTATCTCACGAAATTTCGAAAATTATTCACAAAAAACGACCATTTTTCTATTGAAAAATGCACATAAATCGTCTATTATGTAAAGTAGGAAATTGGTAGGTGCTGTGGGAGACTGCGGCGGCCGTTCGTAGGAGGAAAAGATATGTCGAGCAGAATTTTTCAGGGCGTGATCGTTCAGATGAAAGATGCCACCACGCGCTGCATTGGTGTTGTAGACGAGCAGGGGTTTGTCATTGCCTGCAGTGAGCTTTCGATGATCGGCTCGCGCCTGGATGACTTTCAGGCCGCGGTGGGTGAAGTGCAGGAGCAGCTGTTTGCAACGGACGCACGCACGTATAAGATTCTGTCTGCCAGCACGGCGCGTTTTGAGTATGCCGTGTTTGTCGAGGGCAATGACCAGACGGCGCGCAGCATCTGCATTCTCGCGGCCGTCGGCATGACGGAGGCCAGCACGAACTTTGAGGAAAAGCACAATAAGGCCGCCTTCGTTAAGAACATCATTTCGGACAACATTCTCCCCGGCGACGTGTATGTGCGCGCCAAGGAGCTGCATTTTACCACCGACGTGCCGCGCGCTGTGCTGCTGGTGCGTCAGGTGAACGTGACGGATATCGCCGTGCTCGAGCTGATCCAGAACATGTTCCCGGACCGGCAGCATGATTTCGTGCTCAGCGTGAGCGAGTCGGACATTGTCGTCATCAAGGAAATGACGCCGGACGAGACCTCGGAGGATGTCTGCGCGCTGGCCGAGAGCATTGAGCGCGCCGTGCACACGGAGCTGCACGTGCAGACGGTCATCGGCATCGGCACGACGGCCAACCACCTGCGCGAGCTGGCCGACCGCTATAAGGAGGCGCAGGTCGCCATCGAGGTCGGCAAGGTGTTTGAAAACGAGAAGCCGGTCATTCACTATGACAACCTCGGCATCGGCCGCATCATTTATCAGCTGCCGACGACGCTGTGCGAGATGTTCCTGTCCGAAGCGTTCAAGAAAAACCCCATCGAGGCGCTCGATGAGGACACGCTCGACACGATCAATCGCTTCTTTGAGAACAATCTCAACGTTTCGGAGACGGCGCGCAAGCTCTACGTCCATCGAAACACTTTGGTATACCGGTTGGAGAAAGTCAAGAAGATCACGGGCCTGGATCTGCGCGAGTTTGAGGATGCAATCCTCTTCAAGGTCGCGGTCATGGTAAAGCAATACCTCGATTCTCAGAACACTGCCAAGTTCTGAGACCTACCCGGGCGGGCGTAAGCCCAACATATTGGAGGACATCTTATGGTTCAAATGAACGATGTGAAGATGGTCTACGGGAACACGGAGGCTGCGGCCCTCAATGGGATCAGTTTTACGATCAACGAGGGCGAGTTCGTGTTTCTGGTCGGACCGTCCGGCTCCGGCAAGACGACGATCATCAAACTGATCACCGGCGAGCTGAGCCCCACATCCGGACAGATCACGGTCAACGGCTTTGACATGCAGGGCATCAAGCGCCGCAAGCTGCCGAAGCTGCGCCGGACACTGGGCGTCATTTTTCAGGATTTTCGCCTGATCGACAAAATGACGGTGTATGAAAACGTTGCGTTTGCCATGCGCGTGGTGGGAGCTTCCAACAAGGAGATCCGCCGCCGCGTGCCGCAGGTGCTCGAGCTGGTCGGCCTGGCCGACCGGGAAAAGCGCTTTCCGGCGGAGCTTTCCGGCGGTGAGCAGCAGCGCGTGGCCATCGCCCGCGCGCTCGTGAACAATCCGCGCATGATCATCGCGGACGAGCCGACCGGCAACCTCGACCCGGTGCGCAGTCTGGAGCTGATGCTGCTGCTGGAGAAGATCAACGAGCTCGGCACCACGGTCCTCGTGGTGACGCACGAAAAGGAACTGGTCGACGCTTTTTCCAAGCGCGTCATCTCTATCGACGCCGGAAGAGTCATCAGTGACGGATTGGACGGGTACTACGGATATGAAGCTGAATAGATTCAACTACCTGATGACGCAGGGCGTGAAAAACATCTTCACGCACGGTTTCATGTCCTTCGCGTCGATCACGATCATCATCGCGTGCCTGCTCATCATGGGCAGCTTTTCGCTGCTGACGCTCAACATCGACGCGAACATCGACCGCCTGCAAAATCAGAACGAGGTCATTGCCTACGTCGATGAGACGCTCTCGGAGGACGAGGCCCGGGCCATCGAGCCCCAGGTCGCCGCGGTGCCGAATGTCGCCACGGTCGAATTCGTCACGCGCGAGCAGGCCATGCAGACGTTCGAGGCCGAGTATGACTCCGACCTCTTTGACAACATTGACGCCTCGGTCTTTCGTCATCGCTACGTCGTGACGCTCGACGATCTGTCGCTCATGAAGGACACGCAGGCCGCGCTCAAGAATGTCGACGGCATCGCCGATGTGACCGCGCACCTGGATTACGCGGAAAACTTTATTACGTTCCGGAACATTGTGAGCGTTGTCTCCGTCGTTTTGATCGTGATCCTCATCGCGGTGTCCCTGTTTATTATGACCAACACCATCAAGCTGGCCACGTTCGGCCGGCGTGAAGAGATCGCCATCATGAAGATGGTCGGTGCGACGAATGGCTTCATCCGTCTGCCGTTTGTGGTCGAGGGCCTTGTGCTCGGCCTGGTCGGCGGTCTGGTCGCGTTCCTGCTCCAGTGGGGACTTTACAGCCTGATCGTCAGCAAGATCATGTCCACCATGGCGGCCGGTATCATCACGGTGCTCCCGTTTGCATCCGTGGCGCTGCCGCTGCTGCTGGTGTTCCTTGGCGTGGGTGTGCTCGTCGGCGTGTTCGGCGGCCTCACGGCCATTCGCAACTATCTGAAAGTTTAAGGAGGAAATCGAATGAAGATGAACCGCAAAGTCGTTCGATCCGTCATTTGTGTGCTGCTTGCGTTGATTTTTATCGTTTCGCTCATGACGGCGCTGATCCCGATCAATGCCAGCGCGGCGTCGCAGTCGGAGATCAACCAGCTCACGCAGCAGCGTAAGGAGCTGCAGGCCAAGCAGAAGGAGCAGCAGAAAACCATCAACAATCTCCGCTCTAAGAAGGCCAGTGTGGTCGATCAGAAGGCCGCGCTGGATCAGGAAAACGATCTGGCGCAGCAGGAGATCGAGGTCGTCAAGCAGCAGATCACGGCCTATGACCAGCAGATCGAGGACAAGGGCGTTGAGCTCGAGGAAGCCAAGCAGGAAGAAGAGGCCCAGACGGTGCGCTTCCGCGGCTGCGTGCGCCATCTTGAGGAGTACGGCCAGATGTCCTACATCGCCATTCTGCTCGAGGCGACCAGTCTCTCTGACCTCCTTGCTCGTATGGACATGGTCGGCGAGGTCATTGCATATAATAAACAGGTGCAGGCCGACATGACGGCCGCCCGTGAAAAGGTCGAGACCGTCAAGGCGGAGCTTGAGGACGCCCGTACCGAGCTGCAGGATAAGCAGTCCGAGCTGGAGACCAAGCAGGTCGAACTGCAGCAGAAGGTGTCCGAGGCCAACGCGCTGCTCGCCAGCCTGGAGTCGGATATCAACGCTTATAAGAGCGTCTACGATCAGTACGAGCAGCAGCAGCAGAACGTGCAGTCGCAGATCGATAAGCAGGTCGAGGATCTGCGCCGCCAGGAAGAGGCGAACAAGAAAAACGACCCCAGCTATGATGCGGGCAAGGACAACGGCGCCACTGGCTCCATGATGTGGCCGTGCCCGTCCTGCCATACGATCACGTCGGAGTTTGGCTGGCGCTACCACCCGATCTATCACACGCAGAAGTATCACTCCGGTGTGGACATCGGCGCGAGCTATGGCGCGAGCATCGTTGCGGCCGACGGCGGCACGGTCATCACGGCCGGCGCTGTGTCCGGTTATGGCAACTGTGTCGTCATCAACCATGGCAACGGCATCACCACGCTCTATGGCCACATGAGTTCCATCGCGGTCTCCTCCGGCCAGAAGGTCTCCAAGGGCCAGACGATCGGTTATGTCGGCTCGACCGGCAACTCCACCGGCCCGCATCTGCACTGGGAGGTCACGGTCAACGGCGTGCGCCAGAACCCGCTCAACTATGCGCGCTGATCGGACATATTTTGACTGAATGAAACTGCCGGGCAGCCGGAAAATGGCTGCCCGGCTCATCTGCTGCATTGGGGCTGCCCGATGCAGGCGGCAAATGGACCCGGAGGGATAGCATGGACGAACACAAGCCACAGGAACAGGCGTCGGAAAAAGTGCCCGCCCGCAGAAAAAGCGGCAGAATGCATGGCTGGAGGGCGAGTATCCTTGCCTGTGTGATCTGTATTCTGGTGACTGCGCTGGTCACGTCGATGATCTTCGTCGGCAAGTTCGGCGGCAGCAGCAACTATAAGCTCGCGCTGAAGTTTGCGCAGGTCAAGCAGGTCGTGGATAAAGACTATATCGGCGACGCGGACGACACGGCAATCAGCGACGCATCATCGAGCGCGATCATCAGCGCCATCGGCGATAAATGGAGCTATTACATGACGGCCGAGGAATACAAGGCCTATCAGATGTACTCCAACAATGAGTACGCCGGCATCGGCGTGACCATCCAGCTCGACGACAAGACGAAGGGCTTTCGCATCACAGCCGTGACGAGCGACTCGCCCGCGGCGAAGGCCGGCCTCCAGCAGGGGGACATCATCACGGCGATCGACGGTGAGGACGTCACGGGCAAGACGCTCTCGGACGTGCAGAGCACCATCCGCGCCAAGCTCAACAAGACGCTCAAGCTCACCATTCAGGACTCCGCCGGCAAGAGCCAGACCGTCACGCTCGACTGTACGGTCATTTACACCGATCCCGTGACGTATAAGCTCATGGATAACGGCGTCGGCTATGTCCAGATCCGTAACTTTGAGACCGGTGGCGGCAGCCGTGCCGTACAGGCAGTCGATAAGCTGCTGGACCTCGGCGCAAAGTCGCTGGTGTTCGACCTGCGCGATAACCCCGGCGGCCTGCTCTCGGAGCTCATCACGATCCTGGATCACCTGCTGCCGCAGGGCGACCTGTTCGTGAGCGTCGACGGCAACGGAAAAGAGACCGTCACGCAGAGCGACAGCGTCTGCGTCAAAGTGCCGATGGCGGTCATCGTCAACGGCAATACCTACAGTGCGGCGGAGTTTTTCGCGGCCGCGCTGCAGGAGTATGACTGGGCGACCATCGTCGGCCAGAACACGACCGGCAAGGGCCGCAGCCAGACGACCATCGCGCTTCCGGACGGCAGCGCCGTGCACATCTCGAGCCGGAAGTATCTCACGCCCAACCGCGTGGACCTGTCCGAGCAGGGCGGCCTTGTGCCGGATGTCGTCGTGGCCCCGGCCGCGGACAGTGATGTCGATGCGCAGCTTGAGGCAGCGATCGCTGCGCTGCGCTGAATCAACGGAGATATACTGAAATTTCAATGATATAAGGAGACGGATTATGGCGATCGACAGCAGATATAAGATGAGTCAGGAGCGTCTGGACACGCTCAAGGAAGAACTGCATTACCTCGAGACGACCCGCGAGAAAGAAGTCGCGGAGCTCATCAAGGAGGCGCGCTCGTTCGGCGACCTGTCGGAGAACAGCGAGTATGACGAGGCCAAGACGGAGCAAGGCAAGCTCTACTCCCGCATTGCCGAGATCACGGACCTGATCGAGAACGCCGAGGTCGTGGAGAAGGTCGAGGTCGCGGCGGACGTCGTGACCATTGGCAGCCACGTGCGCGTGCTCGACGTCGACGAGGACGCGGAAGAGGAGTACACCATCGTCGGCTCGCAGGAGGCCAACCCCATGGAGGGCTGCATTTCGGACGACAGCCCGTTCGGCTTCGCACTCAAGGGCCACAAGGTCGGCGAGACCGTCACGGTCACAGCCCCGGTCGGCGAGCTGCAGTTTAAGATCATCGCCGTCGAAAACGAAGACTGAGGAGTCCATCATGAACGAAGAGAGAAAGAACCAGCAGGCGTCGGAAGAGCCGTCCCTGTCCGAGATCCTTCAGGTGCGCCGCGACAAGCTCAAGGCGCTGCAGGACGCCGGGCGCGACCCCTTTGTGCAGACGCGCTTTGAGCGCAGCGCCTATTCGGCGGATATCAAGAACGATTTTGACGCCTATGACGGCAAAACGCTGCAGGCCGCCGGCCGCATCATGTCCAAGCGCGGCATGGGCAAGGCCATCTTCTGCGACATTCAGGACGACCGCGGCCAGATCCAGCTCTACGTCCGCAAGGACGCCGTCACCGAGCAGGAGTTTGCCGATTTCCGCAAGTATGACATTGGCGACATTATCGGCGTGCGCGGCTATGCGTTCAAGACCAAGACAGGGGAGATCTCCATCCACGTGCAGCAGGTCACGCTGCTCAGCAAGTCTCTGCGCCCGCTGCCGGAGAAGTTCCATGGCATGACGAACACGGAGCTGCGCTACCGCCAGCGCTATGTGGATCTCATCATGAACCCTGAGAGCAAGCGCAATTTCCAGATCCGCAGCCGGTTCGTGGCCTATCTGCGCCGCTATTTGGACGGCCTGGGCTTCATGGAAGTCGAGACCCCCGTGCTCAGCCCCATCGCCGGCGGCGCGACGGCGCGCCCGTTCATCACGCACCACAACACGCTTGACATTGATATGTATATGCGCATTGCGACCGAGCTGCACCTCAAGCGCCTGATCGTTGGCGGCATTGAGCGCGTGTATGAGGTCGGCCGCATCTTCCGCAACGAGGGCATGGACACCAAGCACAACCCCGAGTTCACCACCTGCGAGCTCTACCAGGCGTTCACGAACCTTGACGGCATGATGGACATTCTGGAGGGCATCCTCACGGGAGCCGCCAAGGAGATCCTGGGCACCTATGAGATCCAGTGGCAGGGCGAGACCATCGACCTGACGAGCGACAATTCGGGCGGTTTCTACCTGGGAGCCTCCTATGGCGGCGGCCGTACGCTGAACGGCTATGTCGCCGAGTGCCGCGTATGGACACGCGCCCTCTCGCAATCCGAGATCGCCAACAACATGAACTATGTCGACCCCACGTCCGACGGGCTGCTCGCTTACTGGCGCATGAACGCCTGGGAGCCCAACGACAGCGGTTCCGGCAATATCGTGCGCGACCTCACGGGCCATGGTTACGATGCCGTCGGCGGCAGCTCCAACCCGACGATGATGGACACCAAGTGGAATTAGTCCGCTTATAGACCGACAGGGGCCGTGCGACCCCGGCATAAGCCGGGTTGCACGGCCTTTTTTCATACTCCTGCTTCGGGCTGTCCCTGCTTCGGGCTGCAAACCCGCCCCGGATGGCGGCCTGTCGTGGCCTGTCGGCAGTCTGTCGGCGGTTTCGGTTTCCGGCTGTCCCCGTTCCCCGACGGTTTTCGGCTGCGGTTTGCCTTTGGCTGGCTGTTCTCCGGCGGCGCCCTTCCGGCTGCGGCCACGGCTCGCTCCGCCCTCCTCCGGCTTTGCCGGTTCATCCCGATTTGTTGTTGTACCCGACCTAAAGACCTTATGAAAAAAATCACGCTTATCTCTTTTTGCCTTGCCGCTTTCGCCTTTGCTTCGTGCGCCGGCGGCGGGTGCCCGGCCACGGGCATCATCCCGGCCCCGCAGCAGGTGACGTGGGGCGAAGGTGCCTTCCGTATGCCTGCCAAGCTGCTCTACACGACCGACCTCGACGGGCAGGACAAGGCCGACCTCGCGGCGTGGATGCAGCGTGCCGCGGACGGATTCTTCCCCGCCTCCTTTGCCGAGGCCTCCGACGGCGACATGCCCGCACTCGAACTGCTTCGTACGGGCGACGGCGCCCCCGAAAGCTACCGTCTCGACGTCTCCCGCACAAAGATCACGCTCACGGCCCCCGATGCCGCAGGGTTGTTCTACGGACTCCAGTCGCTCGCACAACTGGCCGGGCACCACGGCCGCCGCATTCCGGCCGT
>ERZ827469.1800-NODE-1800-length-17944-cov-3.335066_pt1 | contig 17944 bp, 17 predicted proteins | sample MGYA00519917_ERZ827469 | MGnify/ENA primary metagenome ERZ827469 (study PRJEB31778, sample SAMEA3449314) | human gut metagenome | biome: human gut; feature: human-associated habitat; material: faeces | place: United Kingdom | collected 2010/2012 ... | reverse complement strand
AAACCAGATTCTTTACATCTTCTTGCTGCTTGACCAAAATCTTCAACAAGTGTATGAATTTCTTCAACAGTCATTTCCTTTTCTGTCTTAATTTCTTGCAAGCCTGACTTGTTACCATTCACAAACGATTGTTTCCATTCCTCATACGTTATATTTGCCGGCACGTTATATGTCTTGCCCTCTTCATTTCTGGCTGCGCGTTCTTCTCCGACAGTAAACTCATCATCAAAATAAGGACAGGTGCAGCCCCTGCAATTTGGATGAAATGGCGGTGCCGTAACACCTACCACATATTCTGACATGGGGAAGTGCTTTCCATCCATCGATCCACACTTTGGACATGTGATTCCATCCAAGGTCTCAATCCCCTCGAATTCTCCATGCACTCTTTTCGTGCTTTATTGGCAAACACGGCAGACTCTGTCATTACAAGCCTGCTGGCGTTTCGCTTTGTCGTATTCATCGTTGTCTGAATTTCCTTAATGGCCGTATCCGGACTGTCTCCCGTGATGCACATTTTTGTCAAACTTTGGTGCACTGTGTTGATCAGTCGTTTTTTGTCTTTCCAGATACGATCCGAAAAGTTCTGCTCGTCTACCGCCCATGGATTCCGAATGATACTTTCCACCTTTGCCTTGTTTAATGCCTGTATCTGACTGCCGACACTGATTCCTTTTTGGATTTCAAATGCCGTATGGTAGTACTCATTGTTATACAGATCAAGGATATGCTGGTCGATACTGTCCGTATAATTTCCAAACATTCTTTCCATCTCTGCCTGCACTTGGACTTTTAATGCTTCCAGCCGTCCGATATGCACTCTTGCCGACGCATTTTCAAGTTCCTTTTCAAACTGCCCCAGTTCATTATCTTTGGCATGCTGTATGTATTCTTCTAACGACCAACGGAACTCTTTCAATTCTTTGTTTGACAACAGTTTCTTCGCTTCTACCATCGACACTCCATTATTGTCTGCGAGCCGTTGATACCATACTCGGATTTTTTTATCCAGTTCACACATCGAACGATCAAATAGATCTTGGATCTCCATATTCTTTTTCAGGGAAGTATCATTTTGCACCTCTTCCATCTTTTTAAATCGTTTTTTCCAATACTCGCCCTGCTTCATACCTGCACCTCTTATTGATCATTTCCCTCAAAAGCCGTCTGATAAGTATCCTGCTGCCCCTCTGTCTCAGCCTCTTCCTTTTTTAACTGCTTTAACTCTTCCTCTACATCTTCCACAAACGGATGATTTTTAAGGATGGTCTTTTTACTGATTACGCCGACACTGTCTTTGCATATGTTGGCAAGTTCCGTGTCATTTTTGATACGGGTACGCGTCCATGTCTGGTTAATCACATCACAGGTTATGTTTTCCATTTTGCAGATTGCCCGAACCAGCTTTGCAAATCCCAAGCGGAACTCCGTTTCCATCAATCCTACTTTCATTTCAATTAGCGCATACATAAACTTCAATGCTTCTCCCGATTGATTTCCAAAGTTTTCCGGCTGCGGATCAAAGCCTTGTCCCTGCTCGAAGATAGCTTTTCTCGTGGCTTCCAAAACGCTGTTTCTCGCCTCAATCGGAATCTCGATGTTCAGTGTACTTACCCCTGCGCCTTCCTCATCATCCAGCTTTATTACCTTGTACTTTTTCAATTCCTGTAGGAATCCGTTTAGATCTGTTCCACCGTACCCGGTCAGAATAAAGATCAATTCCTGCACATCGTCTAAGTCATTGATAAAGCCGCTGAACACCTTGTCGTACACGTCAATCAAATGCTTGATATTCCACAGATCGTTGGTATGAATATTATTGTTCCAAAAAGGGATAAACGGCACTTCTCCGATATCGTGCTGGTATTCTTCGATTGGCTCCTCGGTTTCCGGATTGATAAACGCATCATAGTAATACTGTAACCCTTCTACTATCGTGTCAGATTCTTTTCTACGGAAGGCCTGGCACCACTTATCTGTCCAATATTCATACACAATAGATCTTTCGCCATCATCTTCTAAGGATGGATATGTCCGAAGTACCGCGATAAGTTTTTGCTTCAAACTGCAATCGAATATCGGGATGATCTGCCTGCTGTCAACGACCGCCCACTCAAATCCATTATCTCCTCGCCAGTAGTGCACCCATGCCGCATTCATATTAGAAGCATTGATACACATCTGCATACAGTTTTTAGTATATTCGTCTCCAAGAACAGCTCGGATCTTTTTGTTTTTCTCTGCCGTTCCCACATCAAGTACCGGCGGTACCGTAAAGCCATAAGCCGCCTTTTGATTAACAAGCAGTCCGTGGAAGTTGCGTGGAATGCGGTTATCCGCTTTTCGCATCGGATTTCCCTGCTCATCCATATCGTGCTTTTTAAATAAGATATCTGTTTTATTGCGATAATAGCGATCTGCCACTTCACATTGATTTACATAATCCTCATGACCGGCAGCATATTTTTTTAGCAGTTTCTTGGCACTTTCAAGATCCAACACTTTCACCTCATTTCAACACAGATAAGCCATTTCCTTTGCGAATAACGGTATAACAAAAATAACGAACCGCATCCATGGCATGGTCAAATTTCTTCACCGGCTTATCTTCTCCGTTTTCTGATGCCTTTCTATCCCAGATATAGGCTCCAAATTCTTTAATTGTATTTTTACATCCTTCGCAGAACTTCAATCTTTTTTGCATCAATAGCGATGCGACAAATCTTATTCCGTCTAGGACACTGTTCTTTGCTTTTTTTATGTGATATCCTCTTTTTTTCAGTTCTGCAATAAAAGAGGCAGCTGACGGGTCTATCACTATAGTCGGTTTCAAACCATGCAGCCACTCTTCCAGATCATCCGCATATTCGCTATCTGTCTTTTGTGCTGCCTCATCGCGGCCGCTGTAATAATACTCGCGTACACCAGTCCATGTACCATCTCTGTCCTTTCCCCATAATAGGAATACCGTTGCATTCTGTGTACCATAGTCACAGGACACATAATGATTTGTAAAATCATCATCCTTTTTCTGAGGAATAACATGCTCCTCTTCCCGGAACATATCATAAATGATTCCTTCGGCAACAACCCAAAGCCCAAGTATGTACCGCTTAAAAAACACACCGCTATACATTGTGCGGTATCTTTCCTTGATACGATCACTCAGGCTCAGGTTGTCGTCCATCGTAAAATGGAGGTACAACAATCTCTTATCTTCTTTTTTATCTATCCAATTCAGCTTAAACCAATGGTACGGACCATCTGGGTTGCAGTTGAACCAATATTTACTTCCGTCAACCGAGCAACGTCCCGTTGCCTGATTTACAAAGGATTCCGGCATCAAAGCCACTTCGTCAAAAAAACAGCCTGCAAGCGTGATTCCCTGTATCAAGTCCTGCGACCGTTCGTCTTTTCCTCCAAATATATAAAAATAATTTGTGACATCATTTCTTGTCACGATAACCAAATTATCGGCTCTATGATCTGCCACATGATAACCGCGTGACCTCAGCATAAGTTTTAGCAGGAACAGCACATTTCTCCGGAAAGATCCTATCGTCTTTCCGCACATTCCAAAATTCTCCTCACTAAACCTTGACATCGCCCACATTACATAAGACAGCGACATACTTATCGTTTTTCCGGATCGGATAGCTCCATCTGCTATTATTCCATCCTTATCTTTCACCGGCGATGCATCACACCACCAGTTGAGCACTTTCCTCTGTTTCTTAGAAAACGGGCGGAATGTAAATATCTTTTTAATTCTCTTCATCCGACCAGTCCTCTCCGGCAGTCCCACTTAATGCTTCCAGGAAACCATCATCTTCTATGATTTCATTTTCATTTAGATTTGCTTTGGCTTTCAGAAGTGCGATCTCAGCCTTCTGCTTTTCTGTCGCTATATCCATATGTTCTGTCAGCCATTTCAGCGCCCGCATTCGGTCCGGCAGCTTTATCGTCTCCGATGTACCGGTCTTGACTTCGTTGATCAAAGTGCCGTCCACTTCTTTGGAGTCTCGGAATCGAACGACATTCTTTTTGATAGACATAGTCCCACCGAACCCGTTCGGCACCTCAGCCCACTCATATCCCCATTCCACATAATCCGTTATATCAGCAAATGCAATATCAATATATCTCTGAAATATATCCTCTTCACTTAAAAGTTCTCTGTTGAACCGATTTATTTTGAGGTCTTCAATCTGTTTTTTTACCTTAAGGTTTCTTAACATTTTACTGCCAAGCACTGCTGCCGTATTATAGCTCGCTCCAAATGCTTTTTGGTATGCTTTTGTTGCATTAAATGTCTTTACATAGATTGCACAAAACAGCTGTTGCTTAGGAGTTAGCTCCTCATTACGGGCGGCCTCTTCAATGTCATTTTCTGGAAACTCACACGGTGGTGTTTCCACTTCATTTTTGTGTGCAACTTTTTTCTCATTTTGTGTGCAACTTTTTTTCGTTTTGTGTGCACCCTTTTTGGATGATCTGGACCACCCGTTTCTAATTTTCCAGCTTTTGATCGTATTGATTGAAATGTTATACTTTTCTGCAATTTCTTTGTACTTCATCCCGGAAATATAATCTATCTCTGCCAGTTCTCTAATTTCACTCAAAACACCACCTTCCTTCATTCCCAATCAAGCAACGCAAAAAGAGCAGCTACACTCGGTAACTGCCCTTTTTAGGAGAATACTATCTTGGGGATTCTTTACACTATCATAATAACACATATAAATGTCGCATTGTGTCGCAACTTTATTAAATTTTGATATTTTTTAGTGCATTTCCATGGATACGATGCACCGTTGATATGTGGCAGTGCATCGTTTCCGCAATTTTAGTCCATTTTTTATCCTTTATGTAGCGAAGTTGTAACACATTTTGTTCATCAGGGTCAGACATTTCCGCAATTTTTGTCTCAATATCCACCTTGATGCTCATTGCGTTCACTTTTGCTTCATCAATCTTTCTTTGCCAATTCTCGATTTTGACAAGCAAATCTGAAAGATCTGTCTGGTGTCCGCCGCCTTTCGGCATATCGGAGAGTTGTTGCGTTTTGGCCGCCTGTTCCACCTGCCGGATTGATTGCAACTGCTCCTCCAGGACAGCCAATCTTTTACACGCATGAAGGTATCCCCAAAGATATTTTTTCTTTTTGTCGTTTTCTGCTTTTTGATCTTTTTCCAAAGCATAATCTCCTTTCTACTGCTGCCTCTTGATTTTTGTTGTGCCGGCGCAACTCAATTATCCTGCCGATGCTTTTCCATTTATCATCTTGGAAATGTTATGGATGTGTACAGCTATTCTTACCGCGCCAAAGTAATCGTCGTAATCTGGCATTCGTCCGTGCATTATGTCCGATTGATCGAACGCATGGACTGCTGCCTGAATAATTTTATTAGTTTTCATTTCTTTCTCATCTCCTTATTATCTACACGAGTATTCCACTTTTCAATGGCAAGTTCAAAACACTCATCACGCCATTTCAATACATTATCAATATTGAATGAACTGTAACCTACATGGTAATAATCTTCGCCGACTTTTTTGTACTTGATTTCGTAATATGGATTGTTGTCTATCATCCTTACGATAATTTCCAGAGATGTAACTTTGTTTTTTGTATCATCATTTTCTGAAACTTTGCTATCACATCTGCGACAAGAATTCTTCGCCAAACCTTTTCTAAATTTTTCTTTCTCTTTCAGATTCTCATTTTCTGACAGTGTATCCATCAGCCTTATTATCTCGTATACAACATTGTCATGGTATTTTCCATTTTTATCTCGTATCGAATCGTGCAGTATATATTTAGCACCTCCGTATTTAGCGCAAAACCTATCATAGTGCCTCTCAACTGGATTTCCACCAATCATTCTCCACTCTAGTCGATGCATGGTAGATACGAGTTCCTCCATTTTTTCAAACAAGACCTTTCCTATGATCGGATTTCCCCGGTCAAAAGACATAAGCCCAAAATTGTAAGCATTGCTTGAATAGTAATCAACTTGATATGATAAATAACCAATCAATTTTCCCCTACCATTTATAATTGCATATTCAAAAACACCTTCTTCTGGTTCATCTGAAATGTCTGGACACCATTGAGAGTTACAACCAGTCTCATATAGCATATCCATTGTATAAAACCTCTTCTGAAATTCTGTCTTTATCTGTTCTTTGTATAAAATTGCTGGCACTAACATTTAACACCACCATCCTTTACTATTTTGATTGCTTTATCATATGCTATAAGCTGACCTAATTCCTTTGTATTCATATCTTTTCTCCTTTCTTATCTCAACATTTTTTTGCACCGGGCACCGCTTAGCAATGCCCGGGTGATAAATCAAATGGCTTTCCGTGATATAAAACCATGTGATGCTATTAGAATCAATTATCTGCTTGAATTACAATTACTTTTTTCCAGTAATGCTCATATTTTTCTTTTGTTTCTTTGAGCGCATTTTTAAAAACAGTTTCACTCAAATTACTGCCTTTATCATTTCCACCCATTTCATCCCAGAGCCATTCTTCAATTTGTTCTTCAAAATTTACTCTGTCAGTTTCGACATATTCCATGTATGGAACTTCATGATCAAGAATTTCATCAATGTAAAATCTCACATCGCCGCAATATGTAACCTGTTCTCCGTCTGTTGAATCTTGCCCTGCTAATACGACAATCGGCAACTCAGGGTTTTCAGAAATAAGCCTCTTTAATTCATCTGTATTCTTTGCTAATTCTAATGGAAACAGTTTCATCTTATTTGCCCCCTTCCAACAAATCAAATCCTATGATACAGTAATCATCATCCAGACCGTTCCAGTCTTCCCATATGTAGTTAATTACCGCCTCAATAATCCTTCCTGTGGCTTTTCCGGCAACAAACAATCTCATCGTGATATGTTCCTCGATTTTATAACCATCTTTTTTTAATAATAAAAATGTCAATCTCTTCTGTAGAATGTCATTATATTCTTCCTGATTGATTCGAATATCGTGGTACCGCTCTTGGTTGGTAATATCTTTCCGCATTTTTTCATCCTGCTTCATTTCGCGGAGTTTTCTTGCCGTTTCCCGATCAATCGCATCCTGTTCCTCGTTGTATCTCTCTTCTTCTGTCTTTTGAGCCTCTCTCCGATTTATGTAGCTGCTACACTTTGTTGTGGTTGCTCTCTTTTCATTACATTCTTCGTAATGATTGCAGCTGTAGCAGAGGGATGTTATTGTTTCCGGTTCAGGTTCAAAATACTCTTCTTGGCTCTGCTCGGTTTCTTCATCTTTCACATGTTCTTCTGGCTCGTGTTCTATTGCCGCACCTATCGCCTCATCTGTTTCCTCTTTGGCATCTTCTGGACTTTGTTGTGATACTGGCGCAACATTGATTCCTTCATAATCCGCTTTTAGGCTTTTGATGTCCTGCAATGTTAGTGTTGCATTTTGTCCAAATAACTCTGCTGCCTTTATCTGATATTGTTCCGGCAAACTCGAAACTTCATATGCAACTGATATTGCGATATAATTCTCTTTGAAAATCTCCATAAGCGGTTCTATAAGATGATTGTATACTGCTTTATATCGCCCTAACTGTGCCGGCGATGTTGCCGTAATCTCTGCCAGGAGATCTCGTGTTCTTCCTTGTATGTCCGTGTTTTCTTTCAATTTTAGAACCAGCTCTTCTGTCTTTATGCTTTCGTTCATCTTCTCCCAATCTGTCTTTTCCCGGAATCGATTTGCCATAATTAACGTAAGTTCATCCATGATCTCGCTTTGCTGACTTTTAACTACTGCCGGAACTTTTTTAAACTGTTCCTTTCCTTCCTTGACCAGTTCTTGCAAGGCGATATATCTTCGATGTCCTGCAAGTATGGTTCTTTTCCCGGACTCTTTTTCTTCTGTCACTAAAATCGGCTGTAACACTCCAAGAAGTTCGATGGATTGTTTTAATTCTTGAATTGCCGCCATACTGTAAAAGTTATCTTTTGATTGTTCCAGGCAATCAATGTCCACCTTAATTGTTTCCCTGCTGCCTTCTTTTCGCTTTACTTCCATTACCTCTTTCGACCGCTGGCTCAATATATCACTCAGATTAAATTTCTTTGATTCTGCCATTGCTTCGTCCCTCCTTATGTGTCCGAATCGGACACTTATTTATTCAGCCATTCTTCTACCAGTTTTTTATAGTCGATGGATGCGCCACACGTTGGCGAATATTCCAATATCGGCATTCTGGCAAAAGTGCTCGGCTTCATCTTCGGCGTGCGTCGGATGTGCGTTTTGAATAACGGATAGTCCAGTGTTTTCAAAAAAGCTTCGCCTTGAATGTCTGCTTCGTTAGTTCTGTCATACTGCGTTATAAAACAGCCACGAAATACCAGGTCAGGATTGAGATCCTCGCGCGTGTTATCAATCTGCTCCTTCAATTCTTCCAGCCCATCAATGGCAAAATCATCTATCGTGATCGGCACCATCACATCATCGGATGCCACTAGTGCATTGATCGTTGAAATGTTAATGTCTGGTGCATTGTCGATAATGCAATAATCATATTGATCGTATATTCTTTCAAAAAACTTCTTAAATCGGATCTGCTGTGGTCTTGACTGGTCCAGCATTACTTCTATATTGGCCGTAAGCAGATTCATGTTTGCTGCGATAATGTCCAGATTCTCAATCTCCGTATTTTGAATTACTTCACTTGGTTCGATTTTTCTGTCTGTCATTACCTGTGCCACTCCCGGCTTATCATATCCGTGCCGGTTCAGAATCTTGCTTGCATTGCCCTGTTTGTCGTTATCCACTAATAAAACACGATATCCATGTACTGCCGCAAGAATATGTGCCATATTAACACTGGATGTCGTCTTTGCCACGCCACCCTTCAAATTGATGATCGATAATATTTTCATTGTCTCATTTCCTCGCTTTCCTTAACTCCAAGATATGTTATTATCTCTTTTATTGCGGATTCTGCACTCCAGCATACAACGGCTTTATAGCCTTGTTTCTCCAACTGCTCCAGCCACCATCGTTGTTTTTCCGTCGGCTTGTTTTTGCCGAACTTCATCTCTATATATAATCCGTGAAAACCTCCCGCTGGGACTGGCAGACACAGATCCGGAACTCCTGCTTTTACTCCCTGCCGTTTCAGATTTGCCGCTTCCAGCTGGTTCCTGCTGCCCCCATTTGGAATGTGATGCAGTAACTCCAGTTCCGGAACAGTAATCGAACCAATTGCCGCCCATCTCATTACTCTTTCCTGTTCCGTCGCTTCGCTTTTTTTTCGATATACCATCGCTTACGCCTCTCTTTCGTCCAGGTATGTCGCCATCATGTCCGCAAGATGCAGCATCACCGCCAATTTGCTCTTACCAAAAGCACTGTTCATGTCACGACTTCCACCTCTGACTGCTTCATCAAAACCACCCATGTGCCACCGTATGGCTAAAATCTCCTCGTCTGTCAAGGATATAAACCGCATGATCTGAATTACTGATTTCTCTCCATGTCCGATTGGAAAATCATTTTGGTATGTATATTGTGGTTTTTCATCCTCATCCTGCTGCCCGGATTCTTTCTGCTTATATAAATCCATTTTGCACACATCATGCAAGAGTGCCACAAGTGCGATTGTTTCCAGGTGATAATGTTTTTCCGCTTTTCTACCTTTTTTCTCTTCTTTCATTGTCAATTCCAAAAGTCGCTGATATACATTGTTTGAGTGCCGTAGAAGTCCACCTGAATAGGATCCGTGATATTTGGTACTTGCCGGTGCCGTAAAAAATCCGCTGACTTCCAGCCAGTTCCAGAGCATGTCACTTCCTTTTCTTTGGATATGTGAAAAATACTGCTTAAATTTCCGCATTTCTCTCTGCCGTCTGTATTCACGATCTTTTTCTTTTCTCATTTTTTCATCCTCTGTCACTTCCTGTGTTTCTGTCATCTCTTCCATGATCTCATAGTCCTTTCCTTTTGCTTCACAATATTCGAGTGCCGCACCGGCACTCTTTCGCCAGCCTTTCAGCATATAGATTGCATTGCACATCTTTAACATACACAGCGACATTTCCATGTACTGCTCCCATGTTGTACTCGCTGGCAAATTTTGATTGACTGCTGCCGGATTGATAACCTCGTATCCTTTCCGTCGCAGATCATATTCTGCTTTTGTAAATCGTTCCATATAGTCGTCGGTTCCTGTTATCGGACCGCTGATATAAACCTTTAACATTGTGTGACCTCTCTTTCTTTCAAAATCTTCTTTACTGCCTGCTTTACACTTTTAGAGTGTGGACTTTCTTCCCATGCATAAGCATATCCATCCGGTGCAAAAGCACTCTTTACCTTTCCGTCACAGCGGTCTTTTATCGTCTGGTAACTCATGAAGTTCTTCCGTCCTGCTTCGCGTGCAGATGAATACACGTCTACAATCTCACCGGTTTCATCTATTTTTACAACCGCCTTTCTTTTTCCATTGCGCGGTCCTTGCAGTCGTCCAAGTTCCACTTTGGATATGTATTCTATATTTTGGATATAGTTATCTTCTTGAATACCATTTTTGTGATATGCCACATATCCTTCTGGTGGCGGTCCCATAAATGTCCTTGCTATGACCTGCGCTAATACTTCATCTTTTGGCTTTCCATCCTTCGTCAATTTGACCACGTACCGATTGCTTCCTTTGGCATATTTCTTTTTCCACGGATTCATCTTCCTTGTCTTTCCGGATGGGTATACTCTTCTTATCTCTCCCTCGGTATTAGCCTGATACTTTCCATCATATCCGGGGATGTCTCTCCATCTTTGAACCAACTTTACACCCCCTTAAAAATATCAAATATATCAAGCTGCCCTTCTCGGTTGATTTTTCTACGAAGAATCTTCTCCATCTTTTCACGACAAGTTTTGAAAGATTGGTTGTATCTTTCCGGTACCTCATGCCGCCGCATTGTGACCAGATCATCTTCACTGATTGCCTTTTCCAGGCTTTTCACATAGTTTAGCACTGCTCGTAAACATATATTTTCTGTATCTCGAATCGAAACTTCTGCACTGTGGCGACATAAATACTTATAATCCTCGTCTTGCTTATATTTTTGTAACGTGCTTATGGCATTGGCACGTATCTCTTCCGCACGTGCCATATAAGTATTTTCCATTTCCGGGGGAACAGGTCTTTCCATAATTTCCGGAAAATAGTCCAATTCTTCCAATTGCATTCTGTAATGCAATATATGATTTCTTATTAAGTTAAGATTGACACCATCTTCATGGAACGGATCATTCCCACCATAGTTATGAATATCCTCCCAATGCTCGTATGATTTGATCAATTGTGATTCTAGCTCTGCTCTTTCGTCTTTAATCATTGCTGCAACACCTCCGGAAAGAAATCAAACAACGTCGGTTCATCCACCTCACGCTCGGCTTCCTGCAGATATCCTACACCATCTCGGAAGTAATCCGGGTTCAATTCACATCCCTTGCCGTTTCGGTGCATTTTAACCGCCATCATCGGCACCGTCATCAGCCCGCCAAAAGGATCATAGACTAACTCACCTTCGTTGCTGTATCTGGTTATAATCCTCTCGACGATATCCAACTGCAACGGACATACGTGCATCTGCGCTCTTCGTCTGCTTTGTGTTGTGTTCAGTGTCCGCATTCGATTTATATCGTCCCATACCTCTAACTGGTTCCAGCTTCCCGGTGCAACCACCATAAACGTCGCCGGAAGTTTTCCATCTTTATCAAGTTCCTTTGCCAACTTGACATGCTCTGCGTAATCATAGACATTTTCCCGGCTGTATTTGCGATACACCGCCTGCAGACTGTCTACCGATACTTGTTCCAATTCTTCCTTTGCGACAAGTCTGTCTCCGGAACTTCTCCAGTATCCATGCGCGTCAATCTGCCACTGCGCTCTGGTATACTCTTCTTTTGACTTCTGTACCGGAACATCCGCATATGCCTTTGAATGGTCTGTCGGCAGTTTCCGGAAGAGCAGAATATACTCCGGGCATCCTACGCCCATCTTAGTACCATCCTTACATTGTTCTGTCCATCCAAGGCGGTACGTCTGATTGTTTTCCCGGACTACGTCCGTTACAACGGTAATCATACCAAAATACTGAAATCCATGTTTTTTATAGTGTGCGATACAATCTGCATGGAACGGTTCTATTGTCGGCATGCCGGTACCTGTAGCATTTCCAAAAAGCACTCTGTCTTTGACGTGAATAGCCGCTACTCTTCCCGGCTTTAACACTCGGAGCAGTTCCGGTGTCAGATAGTCCATCTGCTCAAAGAATCGTTCCGTGTCCTGATTGTGTCCAAAATCATTATAATTTGCACTATACTCATAATGATTTCCAAATGGTATCGATGTATGGATCAGATCTATGCTATTGTCTTCCATTTCTCTTGTTTCTTCCACACAATCGCCGTAGACCGCTTCATAGTGATTGCCTTTTACTGTTCTTTCTTCTCTGCTTCCGTTCACGCCCATCTTCCTTTCCAGTCGTTCTGTTTTGTTTTCTTCATTTAGACCATATTGCTTTACAATTTGAATCATCTTAAAAACCATCCGATTGTGATTCTTCCATTTTTCCAGCAATGCTTCTTTTACTCGCCGTTCATTTTCCATGTAAATGATGTCTATTCTGACCGTTTGTGTCTGCAAAAAACGATAGCAGCGATGAATTGCCTGGATGAAATCATTAAATTCATAGTCAATCCCTAAAAAGATCTCCCGGTGGCAGTGCTTCTGAAAGTTGCAGCCGGATCCTGATAATGATTTCTTTGTGGCAAAAAGCCGTGTTCTGCCGTCCGCAAAGTCAATCACTCTTTTCTCCCTGAGTTCATAGTCCATCGAACCATAGATATCTACGGTTTCCGGCAATGCCTTTTTGATTGCGTGCCGTTCGCTTTCCAGGTCATGCCATAAAAGGAAATGATCTTCCGGAGATTCTTCTACTATCTCTTTCATTTTCTGCACCCGGACATCGATACTGTCTCTTTTTACCGCCGCCGCTTCTTTCAATCCTGCTGCCGCATCTTGAAACATCTGAATCTGTCCGCTTTTATCTGCAGTGCCTCCATATTGTACCGGTATCTCGTGCCATTTGACATCAAGATCCGGTAAGTCATATCCTTCATCCGAATAAGATGGGTTCAAATCTGACGGACGCGTGATGAATAACGCCCAGCTTGACATCCACATCCAAAACTCATCTTCCATATTGGGATATAACGTCAGGTTATTTGCCTTTGTACTGTCTCGCTGGAAAAACCTTGTTAAGGCTTGTCCGGTGTCCATGACCTCCAAATATCCCGCGTAATGAATCAACTCTTTGTATTTATTGGGCGATGGTGTAGCCGTTGCCACGAGCTTGTACTGCACGTTCTTGAACTTATCCAGGAACGTCTGATATGTCTTGCTTCCAAAACTTCGCAAGACGCTCGCCTCGTCCAGGGATGTCGCCACAAAATAATCCGGGCGAATATCTCCATCGCGGACCCTCTCATAATTGGTCAATACTATCCTGTTTTTGCACGCATAGACCTCTTCCATTGTTCGGCAGTATTCCGGCTTTTCGTAGCCTAAAACCTCCACCGCATCGCGTGTGAATTCCTGCTTTACACCAAGCGGCAACACGATCAATGCTCTGCCATTTCCGTGTTCTGCTGCCAACTTGCAGAACTCTATTTCCTGGACTGTTTTTCCCAGTCCGAAAGATTCAAACAAGGCACGTCTGCCACCTTTCAACGCCCATATTACCGCATCTCTTTGGTGCGGTTTTAATACCTTATTGACCTGTTCCGGATTTACTTCAAATCCGCTTTCTGTTGCCAATTCAATTTTTGTCTCTAAAAATTCTTTGTATGTCATGATCTTTTCAGGAGCCCGATATATCTTTCCCGGCCGGGGACTCGTCTCCTTTCTTACATGCTTACATAAATGCTGTTCTTACTTTTTGTTTGATTTCAGTTACTTTTACGTGGGCGCGCTGACCGCTGTACCCCTGCCGTTTACCGATTTCACGATAGCGGCATCCGGACAACCGCATGTACAGCAATGCCTTTTCCTTTTGGGTAAGTACCTCATCGATGACCAGGCGACTTTCTACTTCATCCTCCCAATCTTTGCTCATGGGATCTTCTACAAAATCCCACATGCTTAACTGGCTTGATGATGATTCTACTTCATATGTGCAATCAAACGATAATACCTGCACCTCTTCTCCACTCGAATTTTTATTTTTCCGCTTTTTCTTTTTCTCCGTCCAGCAACGACACAACATGTTTATTGGTCATTATCTTACCATCTGTAGAAATGAAAAATCCTGTCCCTGACGATCCGCCTACTCCTTGACACACATCATCTTTATCGTCCAAATAGAAATAATTCCACGAATCATCTCCCATATATTCGCCCAACAACTTATCACCAACACTCGCTACATAAGCAGTTTTTTGATAAATCAACACAACCGATTTCTGGTATTTTTCGTAGATTTCTTCCGGAGGCAACGACCGGTGTGTCCAATAATACCAGATACCTACACTCACTGCCAACAAAATCAAAAAGGCACTGCCCCACTGCCACAAGTACCCTCCTTTGGGAGGAGTCAAAGCAAATATATTCTCCCACTGCAACGGATACTTTTTAGAAATTAGCACTACATCTCCTTTCACCAAGACATGAGACGAAATTCTGTTTCCATTCACATAAGTACCGTTCGTCGAATTGTTGTCAATGATTAACACGTCCCCATTAGATCGTTGGCATAATATAGCATGTTCACTCGACACATCATCAAAATTCAACCGAACTTGAGCCTCCGAAGAACGTCCGATACTCCGTCGATCTTTTACATCAGGCGGAATAATCACCTGTCCCTTACCAGCAGATACCACTGTCTTCTCAGGTTGCTGTATTATTCTATTCCAATCAATGCTTGTATTACCCAACTTCACTTTGTCACCATTTGACAATTGCACCTGATTTTGTATACGCATGCTGTTAACAAAAGTTCCATTTTTAGAATTAAGATCTTTAATACATACTATACCAGAACTCGACACGGTGATGACAGCGTGCTGTGATGATACGCCCGGGTCACTTACCACAACATCATTAACGGGATTCCGCCCAACCTTGATAACTCGCATAGACTCTTCCTTATTTATTATTCGTATATTTCTCTATATTTCAGTCTGTTACACTTCAACAAGCATCCAAATGTAGCAAATTAATATAATAAAAAAAATCGCAAAAAGTATCAATTGTACCTAAACGGTCAAAAAAGGGGATTATTACTTCAAAAAACATGCTTATTATGAGTTTTTTTTCCTATCGTAATTAAAGAACTTTTTATAGCGGCTGTCTATCTCCGATTTTCATCTTCACCAACACTAATCGAAATACCCTATCAACAAAATTAGTTTATAGAATGAAGTCTTGATTCATTGACCTGCCCTTCAAATAATTGCCATTGAATATATGTATTTCAAACCATACAAGAATGAATCTTTACCTAGTACAGTAATGTTATGATAAATAAGGCTTTCTTTTTTCATCAATCTATGGAAAATTTAACTTCCATAGCTATAGACTCCGGTAGGTTTCATAATTGTTCCTTCGCTATCTTCACTCCTTTCTATCATACCGTAATCCTGTTAAGTCATATCGTGACAAACATTCCTATTAACATTTCTCCATCATTTCAGATAAAATTATAAAAAACATTAAGTTTTTTTCTATCACCTATCACCCACCGCTCCACATCCATTTATTCATCGCACTTGCAGACAAGATGACAAGTTATCCGAACCTATCACCACATCTATCACCTATCACCACTTGTGTCATCCAAAACATTAATACTTATCACCTAGGATATTAGTAGATAAGTTCTACTCTATTAGAACTAAACTTACTTTTCTCTAATAGATAAGTTATTTTCCACCTATTGAAAACTATAAACGCAATCTCTGTTTTTATAAATGCAAGCTTCATTTATAAAAACAAAGATTTCATTTCTATAATTAAAACTTGCATTTGTAGTTTATAAGCGGACAAAAACAACTTTACTATTAGAGGAAAGGAACTTTGCAATAGGAAGAAAGGAACTTTTCTATTAATAGACAACACGTAAACCTATAATAGACAACGAACCAACCGATATATAAAAAACTTTAAGAAAAGTACAACACAAACATTTGTGAAGCCGAATAATAAAGCGTACCTTTACATGCCTTCCGGAAGAAAGACATTAACAATAACAAATTCAATAATTAGATCATTTTACAGACACATTCATTATGAAACTTACTTTGATGCGGGACAACGGAGGGACACCAACCATGCGAACGTTGGACATAAACCTACAAATAGAAGCGATGAAGCATGAAACGAAAGCCCAACCGATCAGCAATCTACGGACAAGCATACGTTACGCATCACCGGACGCCAAGCTGGACGACGCCAAGAAATTGACAAAAGTCATCCCGGCTGCAGCTTTTCGCAAAACGGCCAACGGCATACAGATGACCGCATACAACGGAATCATACAAATAGAAGTCAATCATCTGGCAAACTTGATGGAAGTGAACCGGGTGAAGCAGGAAGCGGAAGAGCTTTCGCAGACTTATCTTGCTTTCATGGGTTCCAGCGGACATTCCGTAAAAATATGGGTACGGTTCACACGACCGGACAAATCACTTCCCAAAAACCGGGAAGAAGCGGAAATCTTTCAAGCGCATGCCTATAGAAAAGCTATCAGCTTATACCAGCCTATACTCTCCTATTCCATTGAATTGAAAAATCCGGCATTAGAGCAATTTTGCCGGCAAACATACGACCCGGAACTTTATTACAATCCCGACTCCACCATTATGTATATGCGCCAGCCAATGGAAATGCCCTCGGAAACGACCTACCAAGAAGCCGTACAGGCGGAAACATCGCCATTCAAGCGATTGATCCCGGGATATGACAGTCTTGAAACATTGTCTGCGCTCTTCGAAGTGGCTTTAAACAAGGCATGCCAATCTTTAAGCGAACTTCAGCCGGGGATATATCCCCGATCCGATGAAGACTTGAAGCCTTTATTGGTTCAGTTAGCCGAAAATTGCTTCCAGGCAGGCATACCGGAAGAAGAAACCGCCCGTTGTGCAATCGCTCATTTATATAGGCAGAAAAAAGAGTTTCTGATCCGCCAGACAGTACAGAGTGTATACACCATCGCCAAAGGCTTCGGCAAAAAATCTCCCCTGTCGGCAGAACAGGAACTGGAGCTGCGAACGGAAGAATTTATGCAACGCAGATACGAATTCCGTTACAATACAATGACGACAGTAACGGAATATCGGGAACGGAATACGTTTTGTTTCTACTTCCGCCCCCTGAGCAGCCGTGTTCGAAACAGTATCGCCATGAACGCAAGGCTGGAAGGACTCAGTCTTTGGGACAGGGATGTGGTCCGTTATCTGGACTCCGACCGGATTCCGATTTTCAATCCGATCGAAGATTTTCTCTTCGGACTGGATGTACGTTGGGACGGGCACGACCGGATTCGCGAACTAGCAGCCCGGGTTCCCTGCAACAACCGACATTGGGCGGACTTGTTCTATCGCTGGTTTCTGAATATGGTGGCACATTGGCGGCAGACAGACCGGAAATATGCGAATTGCACTGTACCATTGCTCGTAGGTCCGCAGGCTTACCGAAAGTCTACTTTTTGCCGGAGTTTACTTCCTCCCGAATTACAGGCATATTACACGGACCGCATTGATTTCAGTAACAAACGGGATGCCGAGATATCCCTCAATCGGTTCGCACTGATCAATATGGACGAATTTGACCAGAACAGAGTGAATCAACAGGCTTTTTTGAAACATATTTTTCAGAAACCGATTGTCAATGTC
>ERZ827469.1798-NODE-1798-length-17971-cov-2.752344_pt1 | contig 17971 bp, 15 predicted proteins | sample MGYA00519917_ERZ827469 | MGnify/ENA primary metagenome ERZ827469 (study PRJEB31778, sample SAMEA3449314) | human gut metagenome | biome: human gut; feature: human-associated habitat; material: faeces | place: United Kingdom | collected 2010/2012 ... | reverse complement strand
TAACATGTTTCTTCAAATTTGGATATACTTTCTGGTATGCATTCAGATATTTCTGCATCCACTCTGTTCCAGGCCAGCGATATGGTTTTGTGTACTTTTCTTCTTTTTGTCCTGCAACACCTTTCCAATGGAATTTAGAAGAAGACTGCACAATACCCTGAATATCTACTTCATTAGAATATAATAAAACATGAATCAACGAATTCATATCATCTACTTCTGCATCCTGTGTTATGATACATCTTGGTCTCTGTGTTTTTGTTACAGTTACATTTACAGAAACGCTTCGGTTACTTCCATCCATCGTCTCTGCTGTAACTTTACAGGAACCCTGTGCAATAGCAGTAATAACCCCCTTATTATCTACTGTTGCAACGTTATTATCAGAAGTTGTATACTGTAATTTTTTATTTGTTGCATTTGCCGGCAATACTGTAACAGCCATTGTTTCAATATTACCCTCATTGATTGTTACATCATATTTCTTTACGGTAAGAGCTGACACTTTAATTGCTGCTGGCGCTTTCTGGGCTTTTTTCTTAACAGTAATCTTCTGTCTTGCCTTTAAAACTTTCTTTCCAACCTTTGCTTTTGCAGTAATTGTTGCCTGTCCTGCCTTAACTCCTTTAACAACACCCTTGCTATTTACCTTAGCAATACGGCTGTTAGAAGTTCTGAAAGTAATTTTTACTTTCGCTTTTGCAGGCTTTACTGTGACTTTTAACTTTTTCTTCGCGCCTACTTCTAGCGTTGCCTTTTTCGCCATAGTAATTTTCTTTGCCTTCACTGCTGCGTTTGTGTTAAGCATTGTTACCGGCGATGCCAAAACAGACACTGCCATAATAAATGCCATAACCAATGCGGTAACCTTTCCTCTTTTCATTTTCCTCCTCCTTTTGTACAGATTTGCTAGTTTTATTGTTTTTTCATCCTGTACAATTATGAATTTTACCCTCTATATTGCCTGTTCGTCAACCCATTTTGACAAAATAGTGTCAAAAAGTCTCTATTTCCATGAAATTTTATATAAAACTTTACACGACCTCTATTTTTCTTTTACACTTGATAATATATGGATTTCTGATTTGTCGGGTTGAGAAAACTGACAGACGAAGTCAAAAGACGAAATACTGCTCAGATGTGGCCTGGGAGTTGCGAGACTATAACATAATATTAGAAAAGCTCTGTATGAAAAGTTATTGATTTGTGTTTTGTACAACTGAGTCAAAATCAATAACTTTTCATACAGAGCTTTTCCTAGGGCGTCTACCTTGTCTGCGGTAGCCCTAATTTATTTACTTGACAGTTTCTCATCAATTGCTGCGGCAGCTTTCTTTCCAGCTCCCATAGCAAGGATTACAGTAGCGGCACCTGTTACAGTGTCTCCACCAGCGTAAACGTTCTCTTTGGAGGATTCCATAGTCTCTTCGTTTACGATGATTCCGCCCCACTTCTGGCACTCAAGACCTGGTGTTGTATGGCGGATTAATGGGTTAGGGCTCTGTCCGATGGCGATGATTACTGTCTCAACGTCAAGGATGTAGTTAGAACCTTCTACTGGTACAGGACGTCTTCTTCCAGATGCATCTGGCTCGCCAAGTTCCTGTTTGATGATTTCCATTCCCTTTACCCAGCCGTTGTCATCACCAACGATCGCAGCAGGGTTATTTAAGAACTTGAAGATGATTCCCTCTTCTTTTGCATGATGAAGCTCTTCTAAACGAGCAGGAGCTTCTTCCTCGCTACGACGATATACGATGTAAACTTCTTCTGCACCAAGACGTTTTGCTGTTCTTGCTGCATCCATAGCTACGTTACCGCCACCGACAACAGCAACTTTCTTTGCGTGCTGGATTGGTGTTTTGCTTCCATCGCGGTAAGCTTTCATTAAGTTAATACGAGTCAGGAATTCGTTTGCAGAATAAACACCCTTCAAACTTTCACCTGGAATGTTCATAAAACGAGGAAGTCCTGCACCGGAACCAACGAAGATTGCTTCGTTACCCATTTCGAAAATTTCATCGATGGTTAATACTTTACCAATTACCATATTGGTTTCTACATCAACACCGATTGCTTTTAAGTTATCAATTTCCTTCTGCACAATTGCTTTTGGAAGACGGAATTCCGGAATACCATAAACCAAAACGCCGCCGGCAAGGTGAAGTGCTTCAAAAATTGTTACTTTGTATCCTAATTTAGCCAAATCACCGGCAACGGTAAGACCACTTGGGCCGGCACCGATAACAGCAACTTTGTGACCGTTTGGCTCCGGTTTAACCGGTGCGTCTGTGCAGTGCTCTCTGTGGTAGTCAGCAACGAAACGCTCCAATCGTCCGATACCAACCGGCTCGCCTTTGATGCCGCGGACACATTTGCCTTCGCACTGATTTTCCTGTGGGCATACACGGCCGCAGACAGCAGGAAGGGAAGTGGATTCTGAAAGAATCGCAAAAGCACCTTCAATATCTTCATTTGCTACGCGCTCAATAAATGCCGGAATGTTAATCTGAACCGGGCAGGCGCTGACGCAAGGTTTGTTTTTACAGTTTAAGCAGCGACGAGCTTCGTTTACTGCCATATCATAAGTGTAGCCAAGAGCTACTTCGTCAAAGTTTTTATTACGGACATCCGGGTCTTGTACCGGCATTGGGCATTTATTCATATCCATATTTCTCTCTGCCATGATTAATTTTCCCCTTTCTTGAGTAGATTGCAATATTCATCGCGGGCGTGTGCCTCAAATTCTTTGTACATCGTTCCACGGTGCATTGCTTCATCGAAATCAACGAGGTGTCCATCGAAATCCGGACCGTCTACGCAGGCAAATTTGGTTTCGCCACCAACTGTCAGACGACAGCCGCCGCACATACCGGTTCCGTCAATCATAATCGGGTTCATGCTGACAACTGTTTTGATGTCATATTTTTTTGTTGTCAGGCATACAAATTTCATCATAATCAATGGTCCGATGGCAATGACTTCATCGTATTCATTTCCATCCTGAATTAATTTTTCCAATGCGTCTGTTACCAGACCTTTTTCGCCATAACTTCCGTCATCAGTCATCATGACAAGCTTGTCACTGGCTGCTTTGAATTCGTCCTCAAGAATTACTAAGTCCTGATTACGGAATCCAACGATGGCGTGAACTTCAGCACCCATCTGGTGCAGTTTCTTTGTAATCGGGTAAGCAATGGCACAGCCAACACCACCGCCGACAACTGCTACTTTTTTCAATCCCTGTGTGTGTGTAGGAACACCAAGCGGACCTACAAAGTCGTGAATGTATTCACCTTCTTTTAAGGTGTCTAATTCCATTGTACCGGCACCAACAATCTGATATATAATGGTAACGGTTCCAGCCTCACGGTCAAAATCCGCGATTGTCAAAGGAATTCTCTCGCTATCTTCTTTTGCGCGGAAGATAATAAACTGTCCCGGCTCTGCTTTCTTTGCAATCAAAGGAGCCTCTACTGTGATTTTACTGACAGTAGGATTCAGGGACTTTTTTTCAACAATTTTGAACATAAACAAAATCCTCCATTCATCTGTGTACATAAGTCAACACAATTCTATCATATTATAAGGGTAAATTCAAACGGATTCTTCTGGAAGTGTAAAAAATATATTAAATATCACGATTTTACGTTGTTTTTCTTGACAATAGGGAAAGCGTGATGTATTGTTTACAATATGATGTGGTTTTGAAAACCACATGGAACATAAAAATAATTTGCAGGATATGATATAGGAGGAACGCAAATGGCATTTTCAAAAGGTGATATTGCAGCACCGTTTATTCAGGTTAAGGAAGATGAAAACGGTGTTTTGCAGGACATTAAATTTGTAAATGATGATAATTTTAACTTTGCTTATGATGTGGTAGATAAGATGGCAAAGAAAGATCCGGACAAAGTAGCAATGCTTCACATTTCAAAGGATGGAAAGGAACGCTCCTTTACCTTTTATGATATGGCACGTTATTCTTCTAAGGTGGCAAACTATCTTCAGTTTTTAGGAATTAAAAAAGGCGACCGCGTAATGCTTGTGTTAAAACGCCACTACCAGTTCTGGTTTGCGATTTTGGCACTGCACAAGATTGGTGCAGTAGCAATTCCGGCAACAAATCTTTTGCTGAAATCCGATTTTGAATACCGTTTTAAAGCCGGTAATGTAGATGCGATTCTTTGTACGGCAGACGGTCCGGTTTCCCGTGAGGTTGATAAAGCGTGCCGCAGTTACAAAAATCTGAAAGTAAAAATCATGGTTGGTGCCAGCCGCAAAGGATGGCGCAGCTTTAACAAGGAAGTAAAATATTTTTCAAGTCATTTCCGCAGACCACATGGTGAGAATGCAATCCATGGTGATGACCCATCGATTATGTTCTTTACTTCCGGTACGACTTCGTATCCGAAAATTACAACCCATAACTTTAAGTATCCTTTGGGACACTATGTGACAGCGAAATATTGGCATCAGGTTGACCCGGACGGCATCCATTTTGCTATTTCCGATACCGGTTGGGGAAAAGCTTTGTGGGGTAAAATTTATGGTCAGTGGCTGTGCGAGGCATGTATTTTTACCTATGATTTTGATAATTTCGATGCAAAAGAAATTCTTCATATGATTGAGAAATATAAAATTACAACATTTTGTGCACCGCCAACGGTTTACCGTGTAATGGTACATTTGAAATTAGACCAGTACGATTTGTCTTCTTTGCAGAATGTAACAACAGCAGGCGAAGCATTGAATCCGGAAATCTTTGAGAAGTTTAAGGCAAAAACCGGACTTACCCTGATGGAGGGATTTGGACAGACCGAGACAACATTGACAATTGGTAACCTCGTTGGTACAACACCAAAACCGGGTTCCATGGGTGTGCCGACACCACAGTATGATGTACAGATTATGCTGCCGGATGGAACACTTGCCGGTCCGGAAGAAGAGGGCGAAATTGTTATCTGCACAGAAGATGGTGCGCCAAATGGTTTGTTTATGGAATATTACGGTGACGAGGAAAAAACACAGAATGCATGGCATGATGGTTATTATCACACCGGTGACACGGCTTACTTTGATGAGGATGGTTATCTGTGGTATGTCGGCCGTACCGATGATGTAATTAAGTCCAGCGGCTACCGTATCGGACCATTTGAAATTGAGAATGAAATTATGAAACTTCCATACGTTTTGGAGTGTGCTGTTACTTCCGTGCCGGACCCAATCCGCGGTCAGGCAATCAAGGCAAGTATCGTTCTTGCCAACGGTGAAGAGGGAACGGATAAACTGCGGAGTGAGATTATGAAATCCTTGAAAAAGAATATTGCGTCATATAAATGGCCAAAAATACTTGACTTTACGAAGGAATTGCCTAAAACTATAAGTGGTAAGATTCGTAGAAAAGAAATCAAGGAGAATGACTGGAATGAAAATGAAGACAACGAATAGTCGGCTTGTCATCACCGGAATGGGTGCTGTGACGCCGATTGGAATTGGCGTAGAGAATTATTGGAAAAATCTTGTGGCCGGAAAATGTGGTGTGGAAGCGATTACCCGCTTTGACACCGAAGAGCTGCCGGTAAAAATTGCGGCTGAGGTCAAAGATTTTAATGCGGAAGATTTTATGCCAAAGAAACTGACGCGAGAAATGGACGTGTTTATGCAGTATGGTTACGCAGCAGCGATGGAAGCAATCGCGGATGCCGGAGAGGAAATTACTGTACCGGAGCGCATGGGTATCGTTGTTGGTACGGCACTTGGCGGTATTTCACCGATTGCAGAAGTGCAGGATGGCTTAAGCAAGGGAGAGCATAAAAAAGTCAGCCCGCGCTTTGTACCGAAAATTATCGGCAATGAGGCAGCAGCCCAAGTGGCAATTGCAAAAGGCTATCGTGGTCCAAGTCTGACGGTGAGCACAGCATGTTCTTCCGGCGGTGACGCAATCAGTACCGCCTGCATGTTAATCATGTCCGGACAGGCAGATGCCGTTCTTGCGATGGGAACGGAATCCGCATTATCCCCATTGTTTATTCAAGGATTGGCTTCGGCACATGCGTTGTCCACCAATAACGAGAATCCGCAGCAGGCGAGCCGCCCGTTTGATAAAGACCGTGATGGTTTTGTCATTGGCGAAGGCGGTGGCGCACTGATTATTGAAACCGAAGAAAATGCGAAAAAACGCGGTGCCAAAATTTATGCGGAACTCGCAGGATTTTCCAACTGCACCGACGGCTACCACGTAACAAGCCCGCATCCGGAAGGAATTGGTGCGGTATTCTGCATGGAAAAAGCAATTGAGCATGCAGGTATCACAAAAGAATCTGTAGATTATATTAATACACATGGAACTTCTACCGGTATGGGTGATCCGATTGAAACGAATGCGATTGCAGAACTTTTTTCAGAGCATGCCGGCGAAATGGCGGTGACTTCGACAAAGGGCGCAACCGGACATATGATGGGTGCCGGCGGTATTACCGAGGCAATTACATGTATCCAGTGTATTCGCACCGGCGTCGTTCCACCAACATTAAATTTGGATGAATTGGATGAAAAATGTGCATCCTTGAATTATGTTCCACATAAGGCGATTGAAAAAGAGGTTCGTGTGGCAATGAGTAATTCGTTTGGATTTGGCGGGCAGAATTCAAGTGTGATTTTTTGCCGCTACGAGTGATGTAGTACAATTAAGTTATTATAAAAAGCAAAAATATAAATCGACTCAAAACAGGGAATTCGCATACGCGAATAATGTTTTTTGTCGATTTATATTTTTGCTTTTTAAATTACTTAGTTGACTACACTTGTAATTTGCTAAAGACAACGCAAACAGGCTGAAAATCTTGAAAGGGTTGCTTATTTGTAAGGCCATGGAGGGGAAAGGGCAACCATGAATGGGATAAATTGATAAAAGAGTTGTTTTTGACCTTGACGCCACCTAAAAAAGGAATATTTTTGGGAAAAAGACAAGCTAAAAAACAACGCTTAGCACGATTTTTTGAAAAAAGCGTTGTCGAGAATGTCAGGCATTTTGTTTTTATCAACGGTTACTTATCTTTTTTTGTTTGTAATAATCAAGCGGAATCTTTTGTGAATCGTGGGTTTTGAGCGCGTCAGCAGGAGGTATTGGTAGTTTCAATGCCCCTGCTGTTACGCAGCTCAATGAGTGAAAACGCCCATGATGCGCAAAAGATTCCGCTTGATTATTGCAATTAAAAAACATTGTAACAGATAAAAAAACAACTGAAATTTTTGCATATTTTTCAAAAAATCGGAAATCCTATAAGAAAGTCACAAGTGGATGACTTTGGAAAGGATGATTTTATTTGGGCAAGAAGAAATTTTTTGCGGCAGTGATAGCGGCGTTTGTTCTGTGGGCTATTGTGATTTTGCAGACTGTATTAACCAGATGGTATGTTTCGCAGACTGCGTTTGAACAGGCATTTGCAAAAAGTGATATTATGAAAGCATCAACTCAGGAGGCGGCTGCTGATACAAGAAATATAAATAGTGACAATCGTGTGATGGAAGGTGTGGTAAATGGCAGGCTGAATGCATCGGAGCAGCAAACAATGGCGGACAAACTTTTTCGTCAGTTTGGCGGTGGAGAAGTAATGAACAGCAATTCCGATAGCAGTTCGGATTACTATGTCGCATACGGCTATACAAGCGGATTTGAAAGTTCCAAAAAGGTAAATGGCAGACGCATAAATATGATGGCTGCATTTTCCTATGATGAAAAAGAAGATGTTACAAAAGTTGTGTTTGGAACACCGCTGATTAACAGTGATTTTTGATTTTGTGGGAATGTTTATTTTCCTGCCGCATACAATAAAAGAAAAAGGCGTGTGCGTATGCTCAATAAACTTTGGGGATTTATGATTCTCATTGGGATTTTGTTTGCGGCGGCAACCGGCAAAATCGGAGAAATCGGAACAGCAGCACTGGATTCGTCAAAAGAAGCAGTGACTTTATGTATTACAATGCTTGGCATCATGTCCATGTGGACAGGACTTATGAATATTGCAAAAAAGGCAGGAATTATTGATGCGCTTACAAAAGCACTTCGACCGGTTCTTGCCTTTTTGTTTCCGGGCGTGCCAAAAGAGCATAAGGCAAATGAATATATGGCTGCCAATATGATTAGTAATGTTCTTGGACTTGGATGGGCGGCTACGCCGGTTGGCTTAAAGGCAATGGAAGAATTGAAAAAATTAAATCATGGAAGCCACATTGCCAGTGCGGATATGTGTACTTTTTTGATTATCAATATTTCTTCTCTGCAATTGATTCCGGTTAATATTATAGCGTATCGAAGCCAGTATGGTTCTGCCTCGCCTGCCTCAATTCTTGGCATGGGACTAGTGGCTACAATTGTGTCGACGGCAGCCGGTGTTATTTTTTCTGTAATAGCAAGAAAAGTATCAAAGAAAAAGGGGGAGCGGTAAATGGAAGTCCTTTATTATATTTCAGATTGCATGATACCATTCGTGATTCTCTATCTTGTCGGCTATGGCATGTGCAAAAAGGTGGATATTTTTGATTCGTTTATTGAGGGAGCCAAAGATGGATTTTTGACGGTCTATAAAATTCTGCCGACGTTAATTGGTTTGATGATTGGTGTAGGAATTTTGCGGCAGTCCGGTTTTATGGAGTGGCTCGCCGGTATGTTTGCGCCGGTTGTAAATATCCTTCATTTCCCAGGCGAACTGCTTCCGCTTTTTATCGTGAAAATGTTCTCATCCTCGGCGGCAACCGGTCTTCTGCTTGATATATACAAAACATATGGGACCGATTCTTACCTTGGTACATTAGCGTCAGTTCTTATGAGCTGTTCGGAAACCATTTTCTATACCATGAGCGTTTACTTTATGACGGCACGCGTGACAAAAACGCGTTATACACTTACCGGAGCATTGGTGGCAACTTTTGCCGGGGCGATGGTGGCGGTTTTGCTGGTGGGGATGTCGTAAAGGACTAAAGTGAATCTTGCGTTCTTTTATGCAGAATGCTACAATGAAAAAAATACAATGTGAGGTGAAAGACTATGTCAAATATTGAAGCGGCACGTAAATTGTATGAGCAATGCAAAGATATGGATATAGATGAAACTAGAGAATTAGTTTTGGCAGCAAAAAATGAGGATGAAATTGAATTTTTTTCGCTTTTGAGTGATTTTATTTTACAAAGAAAGCAAAAGAAAGTTATTGAGCAGGGGAGATTTTAGTGAAGAAATACGAAATTTTTGCGGGTGTGAATGGTGCGGGAAAATCTACATTATATGCAACAAACCATGTTGTAGCTGGTGAAAATAGGGTGAATACAGATGAAATCCTGAAAAATATGGGAGATTGGCGGGATACTGCTCTTTTAGCAAAGGCAGGTATGGAAGCTGTTTCCAGGATACGGAAGTATTTTAAAGAAGGAAGTTCATTCAATCAGGAAACCACTTTGTGCGGTCATGCCATATTTAGGAATATATTGAAGGCAAAAGAATTGGGTTATTTAGTAGAAATGCATTATGTAGGAGTGGATTCTGCTGAAATTGCGAAGAAGCGAATTTCACATAGAGTGGCTATGGGAGGTCATGGGATTCCTGATGCAGATGTGGAGCGAAGATATGGAGAGAGCTTAAAAAATTTGTATAAGCTAATCCCGTTATGTGATTTGGTTGATTTGTATGATAATACACAAATATTTAGGAGATTTGCCATTATTAGAAAAGGAGAGATTGTTCGTTTATCTGCTAATGTTCCTTCATGGTTTGACGTAAGTGTTCTTAAATAATTTATTATCATTTCTTGTAAAAAAATTTCTTATTTTTGCAACATTTTCCGTTTATCATTCGTTATATAGATATAGGATACATGATTAATAGACGTGAAAATGAAAGTAAGGAGGTTGATTTTATGAAAATGAAAAAGATTTTGGCGTCGATGTTTTTGCTGTTTTTTGCATTGTGTCTAAAAACGAATGTTTCAAGTGCTGCGGAAGAAAAGCAGAATCTTGATTACTGGGACATCACCAAAGAATATACGGTTGCCAAACAAGACGTGACGTATCACGCATATTTATCGAAAGACAAAAAAGAAAGCTGGATTTTTAAAGCAGATGTTGCAAAAGACAAGAAAAATGTTAAGGTAGTAATTCCGGATAAAATTGAAAATGCACCGGTTGTTATAGTTGGAGCAACCAGTGGATATGATGAAATTTTGGCGAAACAAAATCTTGGAAGTGTTGGCATACAGGGACCGGATGGCTCTTATTATCTGGATGCGGAGGTAACATTGTGGGGCGATATGTTGGAACCATGGCATTATGCAGGCCCATATAAAAAGAATATTAAATCCATTACGATGCCGGACACAGTAACGTATCTTGGTGCGGCTGCATTTGCATACACAACATCTTTAGAAACGATTCATTTGCCGAATCAGTTGGCGTCGTTGCAAAACTATACCTTTTTAGGATGCAAGAATCTTAGAAAAATAGATACTTCAGCAAAAGTAAAAGTGGAAGCGAAAGAAGTATTTACTGGTTGTGACAAACTGGCAGGGCTTACTTATATTACAAAACATTTACAGGGAGATACATTATCATTTTCTAATAACATGGTAATTGATTTGACGGAAAAAGATTTGGTTCAGGTAATGCCGGATGCAAAGAAAATTACGATACCGAAAAATGTAGAAAATATTGAGGCGGTAGCATTTGTAAACACAAACATTAAGTCTGTGAAAGTGGCAAAAAAGAATAAAAAGTTTTCTGTCCACAAAAGATGTTTGTATGAGAAAAAAACAGGAGAATTAGTTTACATCTTTGGAAAGGGCGGCGTATTGAAATTGTCTGCCAAAATAAAAAAGATTAGTGGAGATGCAGTTGTGGCAATAGCCAAACTGAAAAAGCTAATCATTTCACATAAAGTAAAACGCTATAACAATTGGAAAAAGCCATTTGCTAAGAATAATAAAAAGATAAAGATTTATTACCGTGGGAAAAGAGTGAAGTAGGGAGGTTTTGCTTATGAGAAAAGAAATTTTGTTGGCGTGTGCGTGTGTACTTTGTTTATCAGCATGTGGGACTGGCACAAAGGAGCAGTCAAAAAATCCGCAGAAGGCGTTGGAGGTAGGAGCAGAAACAACGCCAAAAAGTGTTGAAGCAACGAGCAGTCCTATGGTACAAAAAATAAAAAACACAAGCGGGAAAAGGGAAAATCCAAAAGATTTGAAACAAATAAAATTATCCGTTGAGCGCTGGGATACGAAGCAAAAAGATTTTTCTGTTCAGGCAGTCAGATTTGGCACTGGCAGTGGCTGTGTTTCGGAATTTGGTCAGAATTGGGAGTTTATTTCTTATAAAGAAAATCTCAAAACGGTCCAAAAGAAAAATCCGTCGTATTTTGTGGAATTAACTGATTATCTGGATGAAAATCACAAAAAATATAAGGCGGCGCATTATTTTAAGAATAACAATTCTTATGTTCTTTATGAAAGAAGTGAGAAAGGAAAGAAACATAATTATTTGTGTCTGGAAAACCAAATGCTTACTTTGGAATATCCGAAATATATGAATGAGAACCAAAAGTATATTTCTTTTCCTTATCCGTCATGTAAGAGTCTTTCTGATTTTAAAATCGAAGAGTCTTGGGAGAAAAATGAAGACTTTTACGAAAAGGAATTTTGGCAGTTGTATTCTTATGAGGAGTTAAAAGCATTTTATCAGAATTTTGAAAAAGGTACTGCCGAATGTTCTGACAAAGCGCAGACTATCCTTGTGAAGGCAATGGAACACGATTATGATAATAAAACAAGTGATGCAAGTGTTTTGCTTGATTTTAAAAATCATAATTTTATTGTGAAGAACCCGCAGGGTAAAAAGATTTTTGCTAAAAATGACGTATGGAAAGCATATGAAAAGCAGTATACAAGTGCCGGGAAATTTGGCAGTAAAGAGTTTTTCTATAATAAAAGCAGTGTGAATATTTTATGTGTGGAAAAAGGAAAAAGAACGGTATGTATTGCGGATCAGGATGTGAGAGATACCCTGTTTGAGGATTTGGGTTGGAACTGTGTTGGAACAAGTATGGATATGAAGGTTTCGCCAAAATCAAATTCTAAAAATATATATTTAGATGTCACGCTCCATATGGAGGAGGATGGCAAGTGGGATAATCATGCGGTGCTTAAACTTGACAAAGATGGAAAATTTGTGGAATGTAAATAAAGGTTGACAATTCCGATTTTCAAATGTATACTATGACAAGATAAAAGGTTTACATTTGAAAAACGGAGGATGAACAATGAAAGAAAAAAACTTTTTTAACCTGAAAGATATGGTGTTAATGGCGTTATTTGCAGCGCTTACCTGTGTACTTGCACCGCTTGCTGTGCCGATTGGTCCGGTGCCGATTTCGCTGACAAACCTCGTGATTTATTTTAGTTTGTATGTGCTTGGATGGCAGCGGGCAACCATCACGTACATTGTATACTTGCTGCTTGGCCTGGTTGGACTTCCGGTATTCTCCGGATTTGAAGGCGGCGTTGGTAAAGTTGCCGGTCCTACTGGCGGTTACTTAATTGGATTTATTTTCATGGCAATTGTATGTGGTCTTTTGATGCAGGTTAAGAAGGATAAGAAGATTGTAAATATTGTTTTCTGCGTTGTAGGAATGCTTATTGGTACCGCGATTGCATATGCATTTGGTACGATGTGGTTCTGCTATTCGACAGGAACAGGACTTGGCGCAGCAATGGCGCTTTGTGTAATTCCATTTATTCCGGGCGATTTGATTAAAATTGCGATTGCAGCAGTTGTTGCACCGACAGTTGCAAACCAGATAAAACGAATTTAAGAAATAAGAAAAGATTCAAAATAAAAAGGAGCAGCTCTCCATGTACCACCGTGTTTACACGTAAGAGACATGGATAACTGCTCCTTTTGTTTTATTCGTTATGCAGGAAACATTAATCAAAGTAATCAATTTTCATTGCATGTTTTACTTCACTCAAAGTACCGGCAGCGACTTCTTTAGCCTTAATACTTCCTTTGTGCAAAATTTCCATAACGGCCGGAATATCTTTTTCAAGTTCTTTTCTTCTTGCCTGAATTGGAGAAAGTTCCTCCATAATAACAGAGTACAAAAATTTCTTAACCTTCACGTCACCCAGACCTCCGCGGGTGTAGTGGTCTTTCAACTCCTGTAAACAATTGTAATCCGGCAGGTATTCTGCAAACAATTCATCCTTGCAGAAAGCATCCAAATAAGTAAATACCGTGTTTCCTTCCAATTTTCCCGGATCCTCAATGCGAATGTGGTTCGGATCGGTGTACATACTCATGATTTTTTTGCGGATATCTTCCGGCTCATCAGACAGATAAATACAGTTGCCAAGGGATTTGCTCATTTTTGCCTTGCCGTCGGTACCCGGCAGACGGCTGCAAATTTCATTTTCCGGCAAAAGTGCTTTCGGCTCGACCAAAACCTCATCGTAAGTAGTGTTAAAACTGCGGACAATTTCACGTGCCTGCTCAAGCATTGGCAGCTGATCTTCGCCAACCGGTACGGTCGTTGCTTTAAAGGCGGGGATGTCAGCGGCCTGGCTGATTGGGTAAGTAAAGAAACCAACCGGAATACTTGCATTAAAGCCACGCATCTGAATTTCTGATTTAACCGTAGGGTTTCGTTTCAATCTCGAAACTGTAACTAAGTTGCTGTAATAAAAAGTAAGTTCTGTAAGTTCGGAGACATACGACTGAACGAAGAGGTTCGATTTCTCCGGGTCAAGTCCGCAGGACAAATAATCCAGAGCAACTTCCGAAATGTTTTTACGAACTTTTTCCGGGTTATCTGCATTATCCGTTAAAGCCTGTGCATCTGCAATCATAATGTAAATATCATCATATTCGCCGGAATTCTGTAATTCCACACGGCGTTTCAAGGAGCCTACATAGTGACCGACGTGAAGTTTGCCGGTAGGACGGTCTCCTGTCAAAATAATCTTCTTCATTTCTTCCTCCAATCCGGAGCCTTGCATGTTATCAAATCTCCGTTGCAATTTTCATAAGAACAATTTTAATAGGTATTGTATCAAAAGTCAATGTTGGGATAGAAACAGTTTTGGGGGAAGTGTTCGTTGGTGGTTTTTGTTTTCCGTAATTTCGTAGAAAAGCTTTGCGTCTCGTGGTTCTACGTTCCACTCCGGTCCGCGCAGGTCAGAGGTTCCCCGAACCTCTTGCGCCACTCCCGTTTAACAAACGCGTAAGGGTATGGGCATGCAAAATACGCAAGCCTCATACCCACGTGTTTGTACCCACGAGTCACAAAGTTTTCTACGGAATTACTGGAAGCAAAATAGACTGGCATCAAACAATTAACACAAACTTTTAAACACTAAAAATAACATCCAACGCTTGCACCAACCTCCCCCTTTCACTATTCGTTTTAAATTGTTTTCACAGCATCTCCAAATCGGGAACTGTAGTTTCATCTTTGTCACTATACAGGATAAAAAAACTGTGTTTTTAGCAAGTAGTTTGTGGCAGGTGTTTGTTTTCACTCTTTTGGGTTCCGGTAAATTCGTAGAAAAAGTTTGTGATGAGTGGGTTTTGAGTGCGTCGGTATGCGGCACTGGTAGTTTCAGTGCCCATACCGCTACGCACTCAATAAGCGGAAGCGCCCACGAGACGCAAACTTTTTCTACGGATTTACGAAAACAAAAAAAAATAACAAACACTTGCCACAAACTATCAGTTGATTTACTCACCAAAATCCGCTATACTTAAACTTAAATGACATTAGGAAAGAGGTACCAGGATGGATAACGCAACCGAAGAAAGCATTATGGATATCATCGGAAAACTGAAAAAGATTGATTACATAAATCCGGAAGACATCCCTAATATTGATTTATACATGGATCAGGTTACGACATTTATGGACGAACATCTTGCTGCATGTAAGCGTCTGGATGACGATAAAATACTTACAAAAACCATGATTAACAACTACACAAAAAACGATTTTCTTCCGCCACCGGTCAAAAAAAAGTATTCCAAAGAGCATATGTATCTTCTGATTTTTATTTACTATTTTAAAAATGTATTATCAATCAATGATACGCAGAAAATCTTCCGCCCGCTGACGGATATGTTCTATGACAAAAAATCAAGGGACATTTCACTGGAAGAAATCTACCGCGTCATTTTTGAGATGGAGCGCATACAGACAGATAATCTTACCAAAGACATTTTGAGACGATTTAAGTATTCACAAAATCTGTTTCCGGATGTTAAGGATGAAGACGAAGCAGACTTTCTCTCCCGTTTCGCTTTTATCTGCCTGCTCAGTTTTGATGCTTACCTCAAAAAACAGTTAGTGGAGCGTTTAATTGACGAAACTCTTTCCGATGAAGCGAAGCAGAAAAAAGACAAATAAATTACGGATAGAATTGAGGTTACTATGAACGAATTACTTGCAGGATTAAATGACAAACAAAAAGAAGCGGTTCTCCACTTTGAGGGACCGCTCCTTATTTTAGCGGGTGCAGGCTCCGGAAAAACCCGTGTTCTCACCCATCGAATTGCATATTTAATTGAGGAACATCAGGTACCGCCCTACCACATTCTGGCCCTTACCTTTACTAATAAAGCGGCAAACGAAATGCGCGAGCGTGTGAATAACATTATTGAATATGGTGCCGGCAGTATCTGGGTAAGTACCTTCCACTCCACCTGTGTTCGTATTTTAAGACGATTTATCGACCATTTGGGTTACGATAACGCCTTTACGATATATGATAGCGATGACCAGAAATCACTGATGAAAGATATTTGCAAACAATTAAATATTGATACAAAAAAATATAAAGAACGCACTTTCTTAAATGCTATTTCCTCGGCAAAGGACGAGTTAAAAACACCGGAGCAGTATGCTGACGAAGTAGCAAAAGAATACAATAAAAAGATTTTCGGACGGGTTTATAAAGAATACCAAAAGCGCTTAAAACAGAACAATGCGTTGGATTTTGACGACCTAATTATGCTTACTGTGCAATTATTCCGGCAAAATGCGGAAATACTAAATCATTATCAGGAGCGTTTTCCATTTATTCTGGTGGATGAGTATCAGGATACAAACACCGCACAGTTTACGTTATTAAGTTTGCTGGCATCCCGCTGCCAGAACCTTTGCGTGGTTGGTGATGATGACCAGTCGATTTACCGGTTCCGCGGTGCAAATATTCACAATATTTTGAACTTTGAAAAAATCTTTCCGGCAACGAAAGTTATACGATTGGAGCAGAACTACCGCTCTACTAAAAATATCCTTGCGGCTGCCAGCGGAGTGATTAAACATAATTCCATGCGTAAAGAAAAAACGCTTTGGACAACGGCCGAGGCCGGTGCTCCGATTTCTTACGGACGCTACGATAATGAATATGAAGAGGCTCAGGGCATTGCCGCTGACATTCACCGTCAGGTAAAGGATGGCATGTCCTACAGTGACTTTGCTATTTTATACCGTACCAATGCACAATCCCGTGTATTTGAGGAAAAACTTATTTACGAGGGCATTCCTTACCGGATTATCGGTGCTGTCAACTTTTATGCCAGAAAGGAAATTAAAGATATCCTCTGTTACCTGAAAACAATCAATAACAGTGCGGACGATATCGCGATTAAACGAATCATCAATATTCCAAGACGAGGCATCGGTCAGACAACCATCGGACGTATTTCGGACTATGCTTTTTCGCAGGAAATGCCATTTTATGAGGCACTCCGCCGCGTGGACGAAATTCCGGGATGCACCCGCGCCAGTGCAAAAATTCATTCCTTTGTCAGCCTGATTGAGCATTTTCGCATGAAATTACGCGGCGAAATGTATTCGCTTGAGGATATGACTCAGGAACTTTTGGATGTAACCGGTTATGTCCGTGAATTAGAGGCAGAAAACACCGATGAGGCAAATGGCCGCATCGAAAATATTGACTCTCTGATGAATAAGATTGTTCAATATGAAGAAGATAATAATGGTGGCACGTTAAACGACTTATTGGAAGACATCGCTCTCGTGGCAGACATTGACACGGTATCCGATGACGCTGAGCAGGTGCTTTTGATGACACTCCACAGTGCTAAAGGACTGGAATTTCCAAACGTTTATATCTGCGGTATGGAAGAAACAATCTTCCCGGGGGCTTCCGCCGTATTTGGCGATGACCCATCTGAACTGGAAGAAGAACGCAGACTCTGCTACGTGGGAATTACCCGTGCCATGAAAAAGCTGACGCTTACCAGCGCAAATCAGCGCATGCGTAACGGTGAAATGAATTTCAACCGCCCATCACGCTTTATTAACGAGATTCCGCGCCACTTGGTGAAACAGACCTATGGCGCAGTCCTTAAACCGGAGACCGAAAGTAAACCAACTGAATTTTCGAGGACAAAAGCTTCTCTTTATACCAAGGACCGCAAAAATCCATTTGCCAATAACCCTTACATCCAAAAGGGAATGGGAAGTGCTTCACCTGCCGGTGCTCCGGATTATCAAGTTGGCGACCGGGTGTCACACACGAAATTTGGGCAGGGCATTGTCCGTTCCCTCACAAAACTAACAAACGACTATGAGGTTGTCATTGAATTTGATGGATTTGGACAGAGAAAGCTCCGCTCTTCGTTTGCCAAACTGACAAAATTATAATTTGATAAAAAAAGTATAGTATTCCATAACTATTCGTGTTACAATATGGTTAAAGAATCTTTTTGAGAAAGGATGGTTTTTATTATGTCAGGAAAATTTGAGGAAATGATAAACAACGCTAAAATTACTGAGTTGTTAAACAAGAAAAAAGCAGAGGAAGAAAATAAAAGTTTTGTTCTTTGGATTTTGGCTATTATCGGCGCAGTTGCTGCTGTAGCTGCTATCGCATTTGCTGTATACCGTTATATGAATCCAAAGTACGCT